>ENA-ORBV01011942-ORBV01011942.1-microbial-mat-metagenome-genome-assembly--contig:-NODE-11942-length-13513-cov-5.943063_pt1 | contig 13513 bp, 12 predicted proteins | sample MGYA00237777_ERZ505514 | MGnify/ENA primary metagenome ERZ505514 (study PRJEB26160, sample SAMN06269048) | microbial mat metagenome | isolation source: Oligotrophic lake microbial mat | place...
ACGAAGGCCCGACCAGCACCGGCTCGCCCTTGACGATCTGCAGCATTGCGCCGCCGATGTTGTTGTTCTGGCCCTTCTCGTCGAACTGGATCGGGCCACCGAACATCAGGTGCTCCTCAATCTTGGTCGAGCGTAACGCGGCATGCAGATCGGCCGGCTTGGTCGAGCCTGCGCGTTTGAACGCGTCGGCCGCGACCTGGATACCTTCCCAGCCGAAGCCGGAGTTCAGTTCCAGCCGGTCGCCAGGGTACTCCTTGGCCCAACGCTGCAGCACCGCTTTGGCGGTGGCGCGGCTCGGGTCGTACCAGGGCACGCAGGTGATGTAGTCATCGGCGTACTTGCCCAGCGCGTCGGTGAACGCCTTTTCGTAGGGGCCGGGCGAGCCAGGGCCGACGATCGCCATCGGGTTGAAGTCTTGCTTGACCATCTCGCGCACGATCAGAATCGCGTCGTTGACCCGGGTGATCGGGCACAGCAGGTCCGGATTGAGGGCCTTGGCCTTGGCGATCTCCACCGACAGGTCGCGTGCACGCACGTCATAGCTGATCACATCGATGATCTTGATGTCCACGCCGAGCTTGTCCCACAACGCTTTGACACCACCGAGCATGGCCTGGCCAAAGGTGTCGCTGGTGTGGGTCACCACCGCTGTCTTGGGCGCAAAACCGGCACTGCGCGGCAACTCCTTGATGCGCTGTACCGCGCTGGTGACCAACTGCGCCGCGCTGGTGAAATTGCGGAACACCATCGTGAATCCCTGCTCGGTGATCTGCGGCGCCGAGGCGACGTTGACGATCAGAGGCACCTTGGCGGCCTCGGCCGCCTGTGCGGCGGAGATCGTCGCACCGCTATCCCAGGCGCCCATCAGCACCGAGTGGCCATCGCGGATCAGCCGCTCGGCAGCGACCCGGCCAGTCTCGGCCTTGGACTCGGTGTCGATATAGGTCGCCTCGATATTGATACCCTGGTCTTTCATCATCTTGACCGCGAGTTCAGCGCCATGGCGGGTCTGCTGGCCGGGGAAGGCCAACACGCCGGTCAAGGGCAGGATCACGCCGACCTTGAGCGTATTGGACTGGGCCCGCACCAGGCCCGGCAGGCTGACTGCGGGCATCAGGGCGCCGGCCTTCAAGAGGGTGCGGCGGGTCGATGAAAGGCGACGATCGTTCATGGGACGGACTCCTGGTTGATTTGCTGGTTGATCAAGGCTTCGAGAACGCGGACGGGGGTGATCGGAAGACAGGTGATGCGCACGCCTACCGCGTCGTGAATGGCGTTGGCCACTGCGCTGGCGATTGGCAAGATGGTGCCCTCGCCGGCACCCTTGGCACCGAACGGGCCGGGGCCGTGACCCTGCTCCTGGGTGATCGTGACAAAGTCATGCGGAAGATCTTCGGCCAGCGGCACACGGTACGTCAACGGGTCGGCATTGAGCAAGCGGCCCTGATCGTCGTAGATCATGTGTTCGAAAAGGGCCTGGGACAAACCCATGATGGCGGCGCCATCCTCCTGCCCCTTGAGCATGACCGGGTTGATGGCGCGGCCGGCGTCGCCACTGGCCACGAGCTTGACGACCTTCACCTGGCCGGTGGCGGTATCGACTTCGACTTCGGCCGCGCCCCAGGCGATTTCCCAGAACACGCAAGGAGCCTCCAGCGGCGCATGGTGGTCGCTGGCAGCCTTGAAGAAACCGTCGGCACTGAACTCGAAACCGGTCCCGCCATAGTGGCGCATGACCATCGGCGCCAGTGGATGCGGCTTGCCTGCGTGCAGCACGACACCATTGCCGAGCTGCAGTGCGCCGGCCTCGACACCCAGCTGACTGGCAGCGAACGCCAGCACCTGGTCACGTACACCACGGGCCGCGCGCTCCACCGCCTGCCCCATCACCGCGATGCCCGAGCTGGCATTGGTTCCCTGGTCGAACGGCAGGTAGTCGGTGTTGATCGGTGCGTAGGCCACCTTGTCCAGCGGCACGCCAAGGATCTCGGCGGTAATCTGCGACAACGCGGTACGCGCACCCTGGCCGATCTCGACCGTGCCACACTGCAAGAATACGTCTCCGCTGGTGGACACCTTGACCCGTGCCTGCGCCGGTTTGTTGACGCCACCGCCGTCCTTGAAACCGATCGCGATGCCCATGCCACGTCGCAGCGTGCTGCGCGGGTCATGCGTGCGCCGGTGGTAGCCAATCTCCTCGCAGACCACGTCCAGGCCTTGGCGCAGGTCGCTGTCGATGCCGCTTTCGCCAGGCACGAAGGGATCGCCGAGATGGAGCAGGTTGCGCATGCGCAAAACGTAGGGATCGATGCCCAGGCGGCGCGCGATCATGTCGATCTGTGACTCCGACGCCCAACTGGTCTGGGTGCCGCCGAAACCGCGAAATGGGCCGGCGGGCGCGGTATTGGTCATCACGCACAGGCAGGCGGTGTCGATATGTTCCCAGCGGTAAGGCCCGGGTATTCGGTAACCCGCCTTCTCGGCAACCAGCGGGCTGCCATCGGAATACGCGCCGGCGTCGAGCAGGATCTCGCTCTGGCGCGCGACCAGGCGGCCATCGGCCATCACACCGGTCTTCAGCCGCAAAATGGCCGCATGCTGGGTGTTGGTGAGGAATCCCTCTTCCATCGTCAGGCAAAACCGTACCGGCCGCCCGGTCAGCATCGACAGCAACACCGAGACCGCCTCGGTCTTCACATTGTTCTTGGCCCCGAAGCCGCCGCCGACGAATGGCACCTGCACGGTGATGCGGTTTTCGGGCCACTTGAACATGCGCGCCAGTTCCTTGCGCAGCGGAAACGGGTTCTGGCAGCTCGCCCACACCTGCATGGTGTCGCCGCGCGCGTCGGCCACCGAGACGAAGGGTTCAAGGTGGTAATGCGTCATCCGCGAAAAGCGAAACTCGTCTTCGAACACATGGTCGCAGCGCGCGAACGCCGCTGCGTCGCCAGTGCGGTAGTTGAACTGGTAACAGACGTTCTTGCGTGGACGCAACTGGGCGCTGGCGCCGTCGCCGTAGGCGGGTACCACGCCCATCGGCGCGTCGTCGAACAAGGCACGGGCGTCGTCGGCCAGCGCCTGTTCGATGTTGGCGGCCACTGGCAGGTCCTCGTAGTGCACCCGCACCAGGCGCAGCGCTGCAATGGCCGCGGCCTCGGTCTGGGCCGCTACCGCGCAGACGATATCGCCGATATAACGTACCTTGTCCAGCGCGACGATGGGCTGGTCCTTGATGAAGTAGCCGTAGAACGGCATGATGTGCGCTGGCAGATCGGCACCGGTGACGACCACGTGCACCCCCGGCGCCTGGCGCGCGGCAGCGGCGTCGATGGACACGATCCGCGCATGGGCGCGCGCACTGCGCAGCACCTTGGCATGCAGCATGCCCGGCAACACGATGTCGGTCGAATACACGGCCCGGCCGGTGACCTTCTCCAGCGCGTCCTTGCGCGGGGGGCTGTGTCCGACCACCTTCAGCGGCGGCGTTGCCGCGGGTCTATCGCGAAGTTGTGCCGGAGCGACGGTTGGCGGTTTCATGTCGACTCCTCCCCCGCGAGCCGCGCGCCAGCCTGCTCGACCGCGGCAATGATTTGCGCATAACCGGTACAGCGGCACACGTTGGAGCTGATCCATTCGCAGATGGTGGCCCTGTCCGGCCGCGGATGCTGCTCCAGCAAGGCCTTGGTCAGCAGCACCATGCCCGAGGTGCAGTAACCGCATTGGAACGCTCCCTGGTCGACAAAGGCCTGCTGCACCGGGTGCAGTTGTCCATCCTGGTCGAGGCCTTCGATGGTCTGGACCGAGCAGCCGTCGAGCTGGAACGCGAACATCGAACAGGTGGCGACGGGTACGCCGTCGACCAGTGCCACGCAGGCGCCGCAGACGCCGCGCGAGCAACCGATTCGGGTGCCCGTCAGGCGCAGGTCGTCGCGCAGCAGGTCGGCCGCCGTGCGTTCGACCGGCACCGTCAGGTTGCGCTCTGCGCCGTTGAGCGTGAGGCGCAGCGCACATTCGGATCGGCCACCGACCGGCGACGCGGCATCAACCATGCAAGGACTCCAATTGACGCACCAACAATGCGGCGCCGGCGCGCCGGACATAGTCGCTGGTGACCTGGGCATCGGCGAACGATGATGGCAGCCCCACCATCAGATCGCGGGCAATTGCACCTGCGCGCAGGACCAGCTGCGGCAGGCGCAGGCCCGCCAGGAAGACGGTCAGCGTCACCGGCCGCAGGTACTCGGTTGCCAGCACCAGCGTCAGTTGCAGGCCCTGGGGCTGGCGCCATACCGAGAGCGCCTGTGTCATCAGGGGACGCAGGCCGCGCTCGTAGTCGAATGCCAGCAGGTCGTTCGCATCCACCTCGATCGCGGTCAGCAAAGCGCGCCTGGGCAAGTCACCGTTCCACAGGGCATGGACTCCAACCTGCTCGTTTCCCGCGACGGAGCTGAAAAGCAGCTTCGCCTGCAGCGCCTGCAACAACAAGGCCCCCTCGTAGCGGGTGCGACGCGCCATCAGGTTGCCGCCCAGCGTGCCGCGCGAGCGGATACGCGGGTTGGCGATGCGCGACCAGGCGCGCGCGAAGCCCGGCACCCGGGAGCACATATGCGCGTCGCTACAGCCGCGATGGTGGGTCACCAGGGCGCCAATCTGCAAAACGCCGTCGTCATGACGCATTTCGCGCAGCGCTTCAATGCGCGAGATGTCGATCAACGCACGCGGTGCCAGCCCCTCGTTGAACTGCGCGACCAGATCGGTGCCGCCGGCCAGCAGCACCGGTTCTTCGCATTGCTGCAGGCAGACGAGCGCGTCCGCAATGCTGGCGGGCTGCCACAGCCGCAGCGGCGCCAGCGAGCGCGCACTGGTCGGCAACAGACCGGCGGTGGGCAGATACTCCATGCAGTGGGGCTCGTTCAGGCAGGTTTCAGGCTCGTTTCAGACAGGCGCTACGGCTCGGCCGGCGGGCGCATCATGCGGCCCTCGATCGATTCCGCAATGATCGCCCGAGGTTACACCCTGGCCGGAGAATAACCCAATGTTGTTGACAGATCAACAGTACAAACGCACTTTACAAAAGTGCAGTGCAAGCGCGACGGATCGACGATACCCGCCCGGTTGTGTTTCACTTTCGAAACGCCTCGGTATCCGGGACGCTGGCCGCGGGCGCTCCAAAGGCCGCATGCAGCTTCTTCAGGGCGGTGTACAGCACCACCCGCTCCTCCTGAGTCAGCGCGGCCAGCACTCGCGCCTGCTGTGCCCGCGCCACCGGAATCACCTTGTCGTGCAGTGCGCGTCCGCGACGGGTGACGCGATAACGCGGCTTGTCCTGCCCGCGCAACTGGCGCAACTCGACAAATCCGCGTTGCTGCAGCATGCGCAGGGCCCGGCTCACCAGAGCCTTGTCGGATCCCGACAAGGCGACCAATTCGCCAAACGGCACGGCAACATAATGCATCAGCAAGGACAGCAGCCGCCATTCGGAAACCGTGAGATCGAACTGATCGGAATACGGCGCCGTGACCGTGCGGCGCAACGAATTGGCCAGCGTGACGATCAAGGTAGTGGGGAAGTTATCGACGGAGAGACCAACACCGTCTTGCTGGACGTCAGCCCAGGGGCAGCGGCCATTGGCGGAGGATTCCGTATCGGAATCTGCGACGAAGCGTGTCATGTTCGGCCGGATTGATCAGGGGTGGATCAGGTATCGAATATACAAGGCGGGCGGCGCGACCCGCACGTTACCAGCGATTGACGTCGACACCGGGCCAGCCGCGATTTGCGCCCGCCGACTTGACCTTGATCAACAACAGCCAGCGGCATGGATCGCAGAATGAACCGTTCACGTCACGAAGGAGACCCATGACAACCGCCACAAGAAGCCCCCGCAGACCACCCGTGAAGATGGCCGGCAAATCCGCGCCCCGACCCCGCAAGGCGGCATCGGGGGACACCGTGGGCGCGAGCACTGCGCAACAGGTGAAACGGGTGGTGACACGCCAGGCGCGCGAGGCGGCTCAGGGTGCACAGCTTGCGGCGGTGCACGATGCCCTGCGCAAAACCGGTGACAAGGCGCTCACGCTCAAGACCCTTCTCCAAGGCAGTTCGGCAGACGACATTGCCGAGGTCCGCCGGTCGCTGCGCAATGGGGCCAATGGCAAGCGCCAAGACGGCACGAATGCCGACGACGCGCTGGCGCGCGACTGGCGCGATGGTGCCTATCCCTACAGGAACCTGCTGTCGCGCAAGCGTTATGAAAGCCAGAAATACAGTCTGCAGGTCGAACTGCTCAAGCTGCAGGCATGGGTCAAGGAAACCGGCCAGCGCGTGGTGATCCTGTTCGAGGGCCGTGATGCGGCTGGCAAGGGTGGCACCATCAAACGGGTCATGGAGCATCTGAACCCGCGCGGTGCCCGGGTCGTTGCGCTGGAGAAACCCAGCGAGGTCGAGCGGGGCCAATGGTACTTCCAGCGTTACGTGCAGCATCTTCCGACTGCCGGAGAGATCGTGCTGTTCGACCGCTCCTGGTACAACCGTGCCGGCGTCGAGAGAGTGATGGGTTTCTGCACCGAGCAGGAATACCAGGAGTTCATGCACCAGGTGCCGCAGTTCGAACGCCAGCTGGTGCGCAGCGGCGTGCATCTGATCAAATTCTGGTTCTCGGTCAGTCGCGCCGAGCAGCGGCGCCGCTTCAAGGAACGCGAGCTGCATCCGCTCAAGCAGTGGAAACTCAGCCCGGTGGACCTGGCCTCGCTCAACAAGTGGGAGGACTACACCCAGGCCAAGGAGGCGATGTTCTTCGAGACCGACACCGCGGACGCGCCCTGGGCCGTGATCAAGTCCGACTGCAAGAAACGGGCTCGGCTCAATGCCATGCGGTATGTACTGCACCGTCTGCCCTACACCAACAAGGACCTCGTGAACATCGGCGCACTCGACACCTTGCTGGTAGGCCGCGCCCACGTCGTCTACGAACGCGGGGAACGGCCAGGCGCCATCCTGTGACGGTCAGCGCGGCCGGTCTGGGTCGTTGCCGACCTTGAGCGCGTCGTCGATCTGCCGGGCGGCATTGAGCAAGGCGTCGCGCAGCCGCTGCGCCGCAACCAGCTGGCGCGACTCGATCGCACCGTCAGGGCCACTGCAGTCCTGGATGAAGCGGGTCACGACGTCCGCCAGCGAGGTCCGCATCGCGACCTCGGGGTTGCCCAGGTACTGCCACTCGGACTCATCGTCTGGATCCCGCAGCACCAGCAGTTGACCGGCGTCGGCAGCGAGTTGTTCCGCCGTCGGCTCGTCACCGGATCCGGCGCGTCGCCGGGACACGGGGAAGTAGATATGCATGGTCGTTGGACTCCCTCATCAAAGTCGGATCGATACTGGATTTCGCCTGCTTTTGCGCCGGGGCGGCAGGTCAGCCCCAGGCATCGAGCCCGGCGTCTTTCAGCGCTATGCGCAGCACGTCGGTTCGCGAGATGAAGCCCACGACCCGGCCATCGTCGTCCACCACCGGCAGCCCCGCAAGCCCACTGTCCACCAATGCATGGGCCACACGCCGCATGTCGGCACCGGGAGCGACACTGGGAATCGGCGTCAGCATCACGGCCTCGACGGTCTGAGCGCGCCAATCGATCCATGCCTGTGGATCTGCCGCGGCGTCGGGCCATTGCTCGAAGTTCACCAGTGCCGCGCGCGAGACCATGCCCACCAGCACGCCCGTCGCGCTGACGACCGGTGCCTGTCCGCGGCCCTGGCGTACCAGCGCGCGCCACGCGTCCTCGACACGCGCATCCTGCCGCACGGTCAGCACCGGCGCCTGCATGACGTCCGAAGCCGGCAGGTCGTGCCAGGCATGATGCGCCGGTTGCTGGCTCGACGCATATGCTGCGAGTGCAGCGCGCCGGGTGGTGCCACTGGCTGCCAGCGGCACGCCGAACTCAACCGCCTCGCGCACCGCGCCGTCGTGACCATCGCGCAGTGTCGGCTCGATCGCCCGCGTCCGGTCGGCGGCATGCACCTGGCGGACCAGGCGCAACTGCTCCAGCGTCCCCTTGAATTCGCGCCCGGTCGGACCGTAGATCGAGAACATGCGATGTGCCCCTGATTTGCCGACCCACTATACCGCCGACCCCAGCGCCGTGACAACGGGTCAGGGCGGGTCGGCGTCGGCCAGGAACAGCGCCTGCAGGTCGCTCAGGAAATCGAAGCCGCGGACCGTGGGCCAGGCCCGGGCCAGATCACGCTCGAGCAAGCCACGGCGCTGCGCCTCGTCCAGCGCCGCGCCGATGGCGCCCAGCGGCAGGCCGGTGCGTTCGGTGAAGTGCGCCAACTCGAAACCTTCGCGCAGGCGCAAGGCATTGAGCATGAATTCGAACGGCAGGTCGCGCCGGGCCACCTCGGTGTGGCTGGCAACGGCATCGCCTGCAAGCGCCTTGTCCATGTATAGCCGCGGTTCGCGATGGCGGACCTGGCGCACGACACGATGCGCAAAACTGAGCTTGCCGTGTGCGCCGGCGCCGATGCCGAGATAATCGCCGAACCGCCAGTAATTCAGGTTGTGCCAGCAGCGGTGGTCAGCACGCGCGTACGCCGACACTTCGTAGCGATCCAGGCCGCGCGCCTGGGTCATCGCCGTGATCGTGTCGAGCATCTCGTAGGCGGTGTCCTGGTCCGGCACCACGGGCGGGAACTTGGCGAAATAGGTGTTGGGCTCGATCGTCAGGTGGTAGATCGAGATATGCGGGCTGTCCAGGTCCAGCGCCATGGTCAGGTCTTGCACCAATTCCTGCTCGGTCTGACCGGGCAGGGCGTACATCAGGTCGAGATTGAAGGTATCGAAGGCCTGCGCCGCCTCCGTTACCGCGGCGAGCGCCTGCGCGCGGTCATGCACCCGTCCCAGCGCCTTCAAGTGCCGGTCGTTGAAGCTCTGCACGCCGACTGACAGGCGCGTCACCCCGGCATGGCGGAAATCGCGGAACCGGTCGCGCTCGAACGTGCCCGGATTGGCCTCTAGCGTGATCTCGCATGCCGGCGACAGGCGCAACCGGGCCCGGATATCGGCCAGCAGGCGGTCGATGGCCCGCGGCGAGAACAGGCTGGGTGTGCCGCCACCAATGAAGATGCCGTGCACGGTACGTCCCCAGACCAGTGCCAGCGACGCGTCCAGGTCTGCCACCAGCGCGTCGATGTAGCGTTGCTCGGGTAATTCCGGCGTGCCCAACTCGTGCGAGTTGAAATCGCAGTAGGGGCATTTCCTGATGCACCAGGGCAGGTGCACATACAGCGACAGCGGCGGCAGCGCGCGCAGCTGCAAGCTGCCCGGACGCATCAGGTGGGCCAGGTCCGGCGCGGCCATGGATCAGTCGCTCCAGCGCTCGCGGATCAGCTCGACCATCTGCCGGGCGGCGCGGCCGCGATGGCTGTTGGCATTCTTGACCGCCACTGGCAGTTGTGCAAAGGTCTGGCCGAATTCGGGCAGCCACATCACCGGGTCAAACCCGAAACCGTTGCTGCCCATGGGCTCGCGCGTGATCTCGCCGCTGGCCCGGCCAGTGGCAATCAGCGGCTCGGGGTCTTGCGGGCTGCGCAGCGCAACCAGCGTCGAGACCATGGCCGCGCGGCGGTTGTCGATGCCCCGCATCTGCTCGAGCAAGGCGCGCACATTGTTGTCGTCACCCTTGGTGTAGCCGAACTGCGCGGCGTAATGCGCGGTGTCGACACCGGGCAGGCCGCCGAAGGCGTCGATACACAACCCCGCGTCGTCCGCCAAAGCCGGTAGCCCGCTGTGCCGCGCCGCATGGCGCGCCTTGGCCAATGCGTTCTCGACAAAGGTGCGGAAAGGCTCCTGGGCCTCGGGTATGCCCAGCTCGGCCTGGCACACGAGGGTGTAGCCCAGCGGCGCGAGCATGGCCTGCAGTTCCGCCAGCTTGCCGCGGTTGTTGGACGCCAGCACGATGGTGGGTTGGGTCATGCCGCCAGGCTCGCGCGTTGCATCTCCATCAATTGCACGATGCCTTGTTCGGCCAGGGCCAGCATCGCGTTCATTTCGACGCGCGAGAAGGCGGCGCCTTCGGCCGTACCCTGGACTTCGACGAAAAGGCCGGCGCCGGTCATCACGACGTTCATGTCGGTATCGCAGGACGAATCTTCATCGTAGTCCAGGTCCAGCAGCGCGACGCCGCGGGACATGCCCACCGAAACCGCGGCTACCTGCGCAGTGATGGGAGATTGCGCGAGTTTGCCGTTGGCGATCAGACGCGTCACCGCATCATGGGCCGCCACGTAGGCGCCGGTGATGCTTGCGGTGCGGGTGCCGCCATCGGCTTGCAATACGTCGCAATCGAGTTGGATGGTGCGCTCGCCCAGCTTGGCCAGGTCGAACACCGCGCGCATCGAGCGCCCGATCAGGCGCTGGATCTCCTGTGTGCGGCCACTTTGCTTGCCGCGTGCGGCCTCGCGGTCACTGCGGGTGTGGGTGGAGCGCGGCAACATGCCGTATTCGGCGGTGACCCAGCCCTCGCCGCTGCCCCGCTTGTGGGGCGGAACCTTCTCCTCGACAGAAGCGGTGCACAGGACCTTGGTTGCGCCGAACTCGATCAGTACCGAGCCTTCGGCGTGCATCGTGAAACCACGCGTCAGGCGTACCGGTCGAAGTTGTCCGGCGGCGCGCGCACCGCTGCGTTGAATGTCTGTCATCGGGGGATTCCAATCAAAAGGGGTGGTGCGACCACCCTGTGCGCCTAGCGCCGCCTGGCAGCCGAGCGTCGGATGGCCTCGTTGATCTCCGCAATCGAGCGCTCGATGGCGGCGTCGTCGAGTTCGTCTTCGTCTGCGTCGATGCCGCCCGACTGCACCGTGCTGGTGTATGAGCTGTCCTCAAGCTGCACGGTCGCGTCGTCCGTGGTGGTGGGCTCGAACGCGTCCGGAGTTTCCCACTCGATCGCAATGGCCGTCACATTGTCGCTGGTGGCGCCAGCCCGCTTCAGTGCCATTTCCACCAGCGCAGGAACCGTCTCGCCGACCGCGCCGGCGTCGAGCTGGCTCACGATCTCGTCATCCGACAAGGTGCCCCACAAACCGTCCGAGCACAACATCAGCTTGTCGCCCTGCTGCAAGGCAACCGGACCGGCAATGTCGAACAGCGGCTTGGCCGGCGAGCCCAGGCAGGTGAACAGGATGTTGCGATTCGTTTGCTCGGCCAGCCGCGTGGGCGAGTGGCCTTTGGGCGGCTGCTCCAGGTAGGAGTGGTCGCGTGTGCGAACCACCAGCTGCCCCTTGCGCACCAGGTATAGGCGCGAGTCGCCACAATGCGCCCAGCTGGCGGTGCCATTCTGTAACACCGCGGCCACGACGGTCGTGCGCGGGGTGTCGAGCATGCCTTTTTCAATCGCGTATTTGATGATGTGGCGGTGCGCCGCCATGATGGCCGAGGTCAGGAACGCCGTGACATCCTCGATCACCGGCGTGGCCTGCTTCTGATAGAGCGCCGACATGGCCTCCAACGCCAGTTGTGCAGCCACCTCGCCCTCGGGGTGGCCACCCATGCCGTCGGCCAGCAGCAAGATACCCGAGCTTCGGGTATAGCTGTAGCCCATGCGGTCCTCGTTGAGCTGGCGGCCGCCCTTGCGACTGACCTGAAAGATGGAGAATTTCATTTGGGTTTGACCACTGAACTCGCCAGTGCCTTGCCGCTTTTCTTGGAGTCGGTGACCATCGTGTCGAATTGCAAGCGCACTTTCTCAGCCACCGACAACTTGGTGTAGCGGCGCTCGCCTTCCCGGCTCAGTTCTTTCTGTAGCGCAAAAACCGACTGCGGCCGGGACAGCGGGTCGAGCGCCATGCACCACTCGACGACCTCGATCAGGTTGTCGGAGTAGATGCCGCGCAGCCGTGTCAATGCAGTGGCAATACGGTCCTTCTCCAGCCGCTGTGGCGCTTCATTGGGCGGATAACCCTGCATGCAGGCGTACATGCAGGCGCCGATGGCGTAGATGTCGGTCCACGGCCCCATCGACGAGTCACGGCGGTACATCTCGGGAGCCGCGAAACCTGGCGTGTACATCGGCCGGATGAAGTTGCCCTCCTTGCTCAGTACCTCGCGCGCGGCGCCGAAATCGATCAGCACCGACTTGTTGTCGTCGGTGATGAAGATGTTGGCCGGCTTGATGTCCAAGTGCAGCATCTTGTGCTGGTGGACGATTCGCAGGCCACGCAGGATCTCGTCGAACAGCGAGCGGATGGTCGACTCGCGGAACACCTTGGGCTGCTTCTGGTCCCGCGCGGTGATGATGAAATCCTGTAGGGCCGCGCCCTCGAGGTAGTTCATCACCATGTAGACCGTCTCGTTCTCGCGAAAGAAGTTCATCACGCTGACCACCGACGGATGGGAGATCTGGGCCAGCGCCCGGCCTTCTTCGAAGAAACTCTTGAGACCCAGCCGGTACAACGACAACTTCTCGGGCGGAACCTGTGGGGCAAGCTCGCCGGGCGATCGCGAAGCCAGCGAAGCAGGAAGATACTCCTTGACCGCGACCTGCTGGCCTTCGGAGTCGAGTGCAAGATAGACAACGCCAAAACCGCCCGCGGCCACTTTGCGGATAATGCGATATCCGCCAATCATGGTGTCCGGTGGCAACGCAGCGGGTTTGACCTTCGACATACCTTTGCAATGGGTTGCGGCAAGCACCAACGCACGGTGCGCCGGGCCACCCCACGTAACTCTCTAGACCGACAGGGAAAAATAATTCAATGCCAGTTTACAGTATGACCGGCTACGCGGCGGGCCAAAGCGGTGCCACCGCCGCGACGCCGAGCCAGGACTCGAAAGCCGCCAGCGGCAGCTGGCTGGGTCTCGAGATCCGCTCCGTCAACAGCCGTTTCCTGGACATGTCTTTCCGACTACCAGAGGAGCTGCGCGCGCTCGAGCCGGCGCTGCGCGAGATGCTGGCCGCACAGCTCAAGCGCGGCAAGGTCGAGGTGCGCGCGACCGTCGAGACCGGCACAACGGGATCGGTCCCCGAACCCTCGACGCGCCTGTTGCAGCGACTGCTGTCGATGCAGGACAACATTCAGGCGTGGCTTCCCGACGTGCAGCCGCTGCGTGTCGCCGACGTGCTGCGGCTGGCATCGACCGAGCAGTCGGGACCGCGCGACTGGCGTTCGGAGTTGATGGAACTGGCCGACACGACGCTGCGCGAGCTGCTCCAGGCGCGCAAGCGAGAGGGCGAGCGGCTGGCGGCAACCCTGGTTGGCAGGATCGGCGAGATCCGGGCCCTGGCCCGTCAGGCGGTGCCCCTGGTGCCGCAATTGGTGGCGGCTCAGCGCCAGCGTTTTTTGGATCGCTGGAACGACGCGATGCAGGCGACCCAGGGCGCAGGCGCTGTACCGGCTCCCGAAGCGGCGCAGGACCGGGCACTGGCAGAGGCGACCGCATTTGCGATGCGGATCGACGTGGCAGAAGAGGTCACCCGGCTGGAGTCGCACCTCGACGAGCTCGAGCGGTTGATCGACAAGGGCGGCG
>ENA-ORBV01011943-ORBV01011943.1-microbial-mat-metagenome-genome-assembly--contig:-NODE-11943-length-13513-cov-5.322864_pt1 | contig 13513 bp, 9 predicted proteins | sample MGYA00237777_ERZ505514 | MGnify/ENA primary metagenome ERZ505514 (study PRJEB26160, sample SAMN06269048) | microbial mat metagenome | isolation source: Oligotrophic lake microbial mat | place...
GAGCAGCTAAGGCCATTGATCCGGAAACTTAGTTGCAACTGAGCAACTTCATGGCTTCTCAAGCCAACCTCGACCACAACAAGAGGGAGAGGGCGATGCATGCAGAAGACTACACCTACCAGATGAAGCTGAGTTACGCCAATGCAATGGAAGCTGCAGCAAAAGCCAACAAAGAGCACAACGACAAGGTGCGAGCAGATCGTGCTATTAATCCGGAGACTGTGTTGAAGCTGAACACCTACAAGGCAACGAAAGCATCGGCCAAAGCCAACAAAGAGCGCAACGACAATGTGCGAGCAGCTAAGGCCATTGATCTGGAGACTGAGTTGCAAGTGACCAACTACAAGACAATGGAAGCAGCAGCCAGAGCCAACAAAGAGCGCAACGACAATGTGCGAGCAGCTAAGGCCATTGATCCGGAGACTGAGTTGCGACTGACCACTCACAAGGGAACGGAAGCATCGGTGATATCAAATAAAGCTGCTGATGAGAAATTGCAGATAGAGAGCTTCAACATCAAGCAGGAAAATTTGAAAAGAATGGAGCAAAAAGCGGCAATCGACAAACACATGACCATCCGCCAGGACATCTTAGAATCACTGACCAAGATCTTGAAAACAGAGGTCCCACACAAGGTAAATATTCGTTCTAATTCTGTGCCAGAAGGATGTGAGGAGTTGGAAAGTGCCCATCTGCATTTCTGTGAGCACAAGCATCTGTCGATACGACCACTTTTGAAAGAAAGGCACAGTGAGAGCACTTATGTGCACGGGATGCAGTGCAGTTGAAAAACCAATTTGCCAGAACCATGTGTAAAGGCGGCTTTCCCACTTTTGAAGGGGGAAAAGGAGAAGGATCTCGGTGAATATGAATTCGTGAATTATGTGATGCTGAAACGACTTCTCAAGCAAGAGAAAGAATTGATTAAAAAGAAGAAAAAAGACAAAGAAGATAGGAAATAATCACTCTTTATTGAAATGCTGCATTAATTAAAAAAATTAAAAATCATGACACTAGATTCGGTCTACGACTTCAATTGATCAAAAAGATCTCAAATCACTGAGACACGTTGTAGCAGTTGCCCTCTTCATCAACAACATTGTCCCTACCAGCTGTATTGCTGCCATCATTAATGTTATCTTTTTCTTCTTGTGGGTGATGTTGTATTTGCTGTTTATTTTTCTGCGTTGTATTACTTTTCTTGCGCTGTTGTTGACGTTGTCGCGTGGACCCACGAGAAGCAATCAAGGAGGCAAGACACAAGGGCCATCAAAACCCTGGCACGAGAGACCCCCATCAACCGCAAGGACTTGGCCTGTAATGTAAGAACTGGCAGGGAGGCAAAGAAAAACAATTGGCGCTGCAATTTCTTTAGCGTCCGCTAAACGATTCATTGGTGTCCATTGCTTTACTTTCTTTAGTTGGTCAGGGTTCTCCTTCACTGCTTCCTCCAACATAGGCGTCATGGTCATCCAAGGACAAACCGCGTTGACTCGAATTTTTCGAGCTGCCCACTCACATGCTAAAATTCGCGTAAGGTGATTGAGAGCGGCCTTAGAAATTCCATAGGCGCACCCCGTCCCAGAACTCTGAATTCCAGCCGCACTGGAGACATTAACAATAGTTGAACCTTGACCACTCTTTTCAAAAAGTGGAAAAAAATCCTTGCAAAGGAAATAGCAAGAGTCCACGTTGGTCCGGAGTATAGTGTTGTATTCATCAGCTGATTGCTCGAGGATGGGCTTGCGAATATTGACGCCAACATTGTTGACAAGACCATGCAAGGAAGGAAAGGCTTTCTTTGTTGCTTCCACGAGCAAAGATCGCCCTCCTGGCGTTGCAATATCGCACTGCACGTGAGCAATTCTTGCAGATGGAAATCCTTTTTTCAACGAAGAGACAACGTCTTCAGCTCCACCCCTCGAGCAGATTATCAAACCAACCGCCTCATGTTCTAAAATTGCCCGACCAACGGCTTGACCAATGCCTTTCGACCCACCAGTTACCACAAAATTCTTATTCTTAAGCGTCCAGCCCTCCATTATCGGTTCCTGCTGAGAATGTGCCTAAATTAAATCTCCTTGAATAGAGATTAAATTTTCTTTCTTCCAATTTTGCTGTCACATTAGTTTTATTCTATAACTACCCGGTCAGGGGTGACCGAGGGTGTAACTGGTGCTGAGAGGGCGTAGCCCGAACAGTGCCAGTTCTACACAAGGTCACCCCTGACAGGGTAGTTGTTGGAGTGCCCACCCGCTCAAGTTGTGGCTATAGTAAACAGTACAATTTAACGGCTTTTTAACGTTCAGAAAATTGTTTACCTAAATAGTTTCGTGACCGGGAAATTTAATTAGATGGAACATTTCCCGGACAATTTCCCGGTAAATGATCCACATGATGAAACAAAATGTACTGTTTTACTATATAATTTGGGTTGTTTCACTATAGGAAAACTCCACAACTTGAGCGGGTGGGTACTTGGGGAAAGCGAATCTGGATATTCTCAAAGTGTTCTCGTTTGTGATAATGCACTCTCTCGCAGCCACTACTATAGTACAGTAGACTGCAGGTACTAATGGTAGAGGATCCCTTGGAAACAGACGTCAGTGGAAGAAGCTTAGTGTGCGGAGTGTACAGATATGTTGTAGCAGATTACATGCCGGAATACACGGTCAACTTGTACAGTGGTACTGTATGCTACTTCCAGTTGCGATACCGAAGATACAACTGCCGGTGCGATCTCGCTCTGGAGAAAAGCGAATCCCTATCTTTTCAAGAAGGTGTGTTCTCGTTGTGATCTATAAAAGTGATACACAGCGAGCGGTGTGGAGTGTAGATACAGTCGAGGTTGACAAGAAATATGCGACAGCTGCTTCTGCAGCTGGCCTTTTGGAAACTTTCAAGTATTCCCCCTGCGCAGTAAGTAAGATCCAAACCTGAATGCTAAAGAACGATGTGATCACTCCGAACTTCCGTTGTCACAAAGGGAAGAATACCTTTACATACAATTGTTGAATGGCCTACTCGGAGTAATACTACTGTACATCATGAGTGGGTACCATGTGGATGATGGTTGGCGGTGGTTGGATGCATTTGGACGAACCACCACGTCAAAATAAAGGAGAGCAAGGCAATGAACGCACAAATGATCATCACCTTGTCATCGCCCACGGATGCCGCCACGGGCTCGAACAGAGTGGCACCGGTCAAAGCTCCAAGCTTTCCTGCGGCGGCACTGATACCATTGAGGGTGGTTCTACATTCGGGAGAAAATACCAAACTCGGCAAAATGAAAGTGGTTGTATTGGGACTGACCGACCGACCGACACGGGCGAGGAGGAGAGCTAGAGTTAGCGACAATACTGTATATTCGGAGAGGTTGCTCAACATTTATTCCTCCAAAAGAGTATCTTGTTTTTCGTGACTTACCCGTAATTTGCAAAGAAAAAGGTTGCGCCTTTGCCCAGTTACAATAATATTGTGGTGGTATTGAGCCCACGGCGAGGCTTTCAGTGAGTGGCTTTTTCACAGACAAAAAGAGCAATGACAAAAGTAATCATAACATAGTACATACCATACAATAAAACCAGCAAGGCCGGAGTACGGCGCAAGGCTGACCAATTGTCCCCAATGGCAAAGTACAGAACACTCATGGCGCCAAATCCTTGGAGCATGACATACTTGGGTGTCTGCAATATGCAACAACATTTCTTTCCCATGACAAAGCCGGCCACGGCATAGCCTGGAAGGGCAATGCTGGTCAAGATCAACGAATTAATGGCATCTTCTCGAAGTTCATGAATGGGGTCATCATCACCTCCATGGTTGCTGGATTTCCCAAAGGCGGCATCAATGACCACGGGTTGAAAGAGTGTATTGCCATAAAACATGACATCAAATAAAAACCATGTTCCGGCTGTCCCTAGCATTTTTCGTATCAAATTGGGTTCGTGTCGAATCGCATCCCATCTTCCTCCTGTAGTAGTCGTAAGTTGTTCTTCCATGATTTGCATATTCCGTAGCAATATCTCCTCGGTAACAGCATCGTTAGTATTTTCATGCTCCCCAACTGGACCATCGCCCTGGTGACGATCCTCAATATCATCTCGGTGGTTGTTGTTGTTGTCTTCGTCTTGTTGCTGTTGTACAATAGCCGATTCCACCACGGGTGCCTCCCCTGCATCTGCGTCTTCGTCGTCTTCGGGAGACGTCACTCTTTGAGGAATGGGATAATGACGACGACGGGCAGCACTTTGTCGACGACGCATCCAAAGTTGCATCCCTAACAGCACAATGCCGGGCAAACTTCCCAATCCCAAAAGGATGCGCCAAATCAAATTCAGGTTGGTTGTGGCATAGAGGAGGGGAACCGTCACCAAGGGTGCGGTAATAAATCCAAGTCCTTGCGTACTAAAGGTCAGTACGACGCGACGAATTTGGCGCTGTTCTGCGGCATCGACATCTTCTTCTACTTCTTCATCCTCATTGTGATTCATGCTCGTTGTGGAACCTTGTGGTTGTGTTGGTCCGTGGTGGTAGTGATGGCCAGCACCACTATCTTGATGTTCAGTTTCATCTTCCTCTTCTGGTTGTTCTTCCGCACTCAAGACGGCGGCCAAGGGATAGACGCCTCCGGCTCCCACCCCCAACAAGAATCGAAAGACGGCCAGCCCCACATAAAAATCCGTGTGACTGGTTTGCAGACAAATCGCACTGCCCAAGGACGCCACCACTTGCAAGGCCATGACGAGTTGCAAAGCTCCCATGCGCCCCAAAACGGGGGAATCTCCCAAATAGCCACCGACCAATTGTCCCACCATCATACCCGCGAGTAACGAAGACGCACTGGCGGCCTTGTCTTCATTGCTCGTGTCGGGAATCAATTGCTCCAAAATGGGAAGGACCATACTAATATTGACCACATTGTAACTGGTCGAGTAATTCGACAACATGGCCATGACTTGAATGGGCGACAACACACAACAAGACGATTTATTACGATTGGCTTCGTTGTGAGTAATAGTTGCTGGTGGTGGTGGTGCTGGTCGTCGTAGAATGGAGACGGGTGCCGCCAGTTCCTGTTCACTACCAGCAGGAGGAGGAGGTGCATCATCATTCATCATTATGGCTGTGGAATCATGGTTATTGCTATTGTTGTTGGACATGGAGGAGGAAGCTTCTTCACTTATTATTGGTTTTGGTGGTTCTTGTGGTTGACTATTATTATTATTATCAGCAGCAGCAAGAAGAGGTTCCCTCAACTCGTCTTGACGCGTTGAAGAGCCACTACTCGATGGCATACTACTGTACTAAATTTACTTTGATTGTTGGTGTGTGTAATTTCAGAAGATTACTGGCGGACTGGCGGAACAAAGAGACTATAGCTATTGCGAGTTGAATTGTTGTTGTATGGACGTCATGGAACTGGTGAAATTTCCACGCAACCTACTACTAGTACGTAGCTAGCTAGCTAGTAGCTACCTGGTAGCGAGCTTCGGGCGTTGCATCCGCACAGTACCGGCACTTCTTCAAACCGAGGAGAACACATCCAAAGAAGACTTTGTTTGACAATCCAGCAACTCGAGTAACTTTCAGGCAACTCGGGTTCGCACTGCTGGTACTAGCTAGTACAACTACTAGCTAGAGCAAACATGGGGATTTATTTTAGAGTATTCTAGTAGTAGGATGAGACGAAGGAATGATTGTCCATGAGCCATGCAGATCGAGAACCTGTGCTCGTTGGAAGCTCCTAAGCATACAGATTGGTCGAAGTCGAACAACCTCCACGCTCGATCCCCTCTCCTAGTTGGTACAGCAGCAGCATGGCCAACGACAACCCACTGATCCCCTTTCATTTACAAAAAAAGGAAGCGAGGCTCTTCGTTTGCGGTTGTTCTCGCCATTTTGTGGAGAGGTTTTGGCTCTTCGGTTGCTTCGTCGAGTTTGCCACTGCTACTGGGCTTTCAACGATGGAAAATGGTTGAAGCAGCAGAAGAAAGCCAAACGAAGCAAAGAAGATATTCTTTTCCGTTGCTTGATCAGTCGAGAGTGAACGATTCCACTCCAATGTCCAAAAACAAAAAGGAAATTGTTGGCACTGTTGTCGGATTGCCCGATGATCGACATCGTGAGCAGTGCCATTTTGGGATGGCGGCGGAAACCGTTTCGTAGCCCGGCCCTTACACCACGAATCCATTTCAAGTCCCGTACAAATCCATTTCAAGTCCTACTGATCAGGAGGCCGACATTCAATGACGACCAAACGCTTGATGACTTGAATTGCAATACTGTACTCTGGTTGGGATAGGGGCGGAAACCGTTTCGTGGTCCCGCCCTTATACCAACAATCCATTCCAAGTCCCACTGATACATCAAGTCGTCGCAAAACGACGACAAAAGCTTGCGGACCTGAAGTATAATACTGTAGCCTACTACTATGGCTGTGTCGCGCCAACCGTAGTATCAGCAGCAGTCGTCCCGGTGTTGTTCACTGGCCCAATCATTGGTCCAAAACCACTGCTTTCATCGTCGCTGATGGCATTATTATTGGTGGCGGTGCTAACGTAGTTGTTGTTGGTGTTGTTAGTATCACAATTGGTGGCAAATAAATCGAATCCATGCGGATTGGGTTCCACATCGGTAAAGGCGGGATCATCATCATCTCGTCGAGGACGATTGGGACTGGTACAACAAGCCCACCAAATAAAGATATAAAACAAAAACAATACTGCTTCGGCCAACCCCACAATGGAAATGGGAGTCAGGGTCCACTGTGCGACACCTCGACTCATAAAGACCCCCACACCAACCGCAATGGTCACCACGATACTGATAATGATAAAAATGGTCGTCAAAAAGGACTTGCAACAACCATCCCCAATAGTGGACGATTCCGACATTTTAATGGCAATATACGTCATGAGAATGGAAATCCCTGCCATGATCCCTACCGCAATGGCCAGCGACACATTGACTTCCCAAAGTTTTTCAATTTCACAAACGCCAACCTTGTCGGCTTGGGATGTAGCGGCCGGGACAAATAGTTTGCCACCACAAAGTCGTTTGGTAAGTAATTTTTCGGAATCTTGACCAAAAAAGTCAATGGCACGGTAGGTGTCAATTTGAATGCAATGCTCGCTATTCTTAATATTGTCGCTGTCGTTGTCATCCTTGCCAAAGAATTCAAATGTGATGGTACTGAATTGATGCGTTCGTTCCCATTTTAACGCATAACAACCATCGGTAAAAGGGCCACCCTTGACACTTCCCGGTCGATCCAAGGCTCCCGACATTAAAATGGGAAAGGACATGGTGTCGCTGTTGGTTGTGGTTGTTGTTGTAGTGGAGGTTGACTCCGATCCATAATAGGTATTGGTTCCATTGTCATAGGCTACCATGTGCGCATCGGACGACAGCACCAATAAGTTTTGGGGCCCATCCTTTCCTCCAAGAGTAGAGGAAATAAATTCGGACAATTGCTCTCGATCGGAGGTGTATCCATACCAGGCATCATCATTGTCTATGGAGGGACCAATCCATGGTTTACTACTGACCCATATGACATAATCATACGTGTAGGCCTTGCTCAATTCATCTTGGAGCCATGCTCGTTGGTTATCACTGTACATTTTGGTGTTGGTCGCTTCACTCCGCAAATCCGAGACAATGAATCGGACGGTTCCAATCGTAAAGGCTTGATAGATGGGTACGGGCACTTCGGCATCGGCAATGGACGTGGTACTGGCACTACTACTAGTACTACCAGTGCTGCTCGTAGTTGTTGTTGTAGTCGTAGTAGTCGTAGCATTGCGGTGACCCTCCAATACCAAGGCTGGCAGTGGATAATGTGGAAAGGCCATTTGATAGGACAAGAGTGCTGCCGATCGTGCCCCCACTGCAAATTCCGACTCGGAATTGGCATCGTTGCCCAAAAAGTCATGATCATCCCATATCGATACCAAAGAAGTCGATCGATACAAGGAGGCTTGTTGTGAACTGGCCAGTACGGTGGAAATGGCGTTGATGCGTTTGTTCAAATCGTTGACGTCAATATCTTCATAATGAAAATCCCCCAAATGCAAAAATAACAAGGGATCGTGGGCTTGGGCTTGCGAAAAGACGTGTGACCGAGATCCCGTCCAAGCACAGCCCGCAGTGGCAATGGTAAAATTAAAGCGGGTGCCTTCGGGTGCGGGTGTTTGAAAGGATCCACTCCAAGCTGCCTCATTATTATTGTTATTGTTGTTTTTGTTGTCGGCGTCATCCCCTTCGGAACTTGTTCCACCCGTGCCCACACTGTTGATGACTTGTTCCTCAATGAAATAGTAGTAACGTCGTTGTGGTTCCAAATTGGAGACGACAATGGTTTCTATTCCATATCGTTTTTCCAACGAGGGCTTGGCCGGTTTGGACGAGGCCGTGGCAGAAGTGGCATTGACATCTTCCACTACGGTTGTAATGGTACTGCTGGCTCCCAAGTCAATCCGAATAATGTGTTCGGTAGGTTCCAAACTAATGGGACCTCCATCACCTTCTTCTTCTTCTTCTTGAATATCGGTGGTGCCATCTTCCGTGGCATCCACCGGGATGCTCGTATTGTTGTTGTTGTTGTTGTTGTTATTGCCGTTTGGATTGTGGGTACTAATCACCAAGGTCAACAAGGTCAGATCCACAACATTGGAAGGATTGTATTTGATTTTAAAGGTCGCTTGGGTGGCCGAAAGACCTCCTACCAAAATCCAACGGTCCGCCGGATGACGGGCATATTCACTCTCCACCAGGGACCAGGCAGTCGCAAAACTCGCCACCACTCCCACAATGGCCACAATCGTCAACCCCACGAAGAGCATACAAAAGGAATTCCCGCCCATTCGTATGTATGGTGTGTAGTACTGTATATTACTGTATGTGTATTGTATTCAATAATCAATGGGACTCGTTCGTGACGTTGGACTCGTTCGTTGGATGCTTGCTTTGTGGATTGGATTCTATTTTGTGGATTGGATTTTGTTCTATAGTACAAGTGATTGATCGGAGTAAATGAACGATCAATTCCTGCTTCCTCCTCCTTTTGGCTCCGCCGCCCCACTGCCACGACACAACACAAAACAACCAACAACAACGTCCTACTCTAGCTAGTACTCTGTCCAGTACGGTACTGGCACTATAAGTTGTGATTCTTCCTTGCTCTACTCGAGTCGAGTACTGCTAATAATTATGTAGTAGCTATTAGCTTTCACTAGTTATATATCTTACGACCAAGGAGCTGACCATTCCTTGCTTGCCCCGAATTCCTTCTTCACTCCTCGGCATGTGCATTCACTTCGCCGGCGCGGTTGCTCCGTCCAAGCAAGATCCGTTCGCCGTCTTCCCTCCTCGTCCAAGCAAAGAATTAGTTCGATCCCACGAAGAGTACTTCACAATAGTCTTGCCACATGTTCATGTATGTAGGGTACTGTAGGCGTGATTGAGTTCTATTCACTACTTAGCAAGTACTAATTCACTTGATCTAAATACTACTCTTTTGTGTTAATGCTTTGCGCAATTACCGTATTATGTGTTACAGTCCCCTAGCTATTACTACTAGTAGTCAGACGGTTACCTGACTACTAAAATGTAGACTACTCCAACCACATCGTAACAACAACACACACTAGAGCATAATTATCGGAGCAGCAGATATCAGACTGCTTCGTTGCACGACAATCATGCTTCTCTATCAATCAACGGAGCTGTATATCTGCAGCAGATATCAGACTGCTCCGTTATCAGACTGCTCCGTTACACAACATGTTATCTCAATCAATCGTTACACGATCCCAGCATCCGTTGAGGGAGTCTACGGCCCCTCCGATTGGCACACTTCCCGAGGCGAGACGAAACAGCCTATGGAAGAAGCCACACAACTCTTATCATCCATCCACATTCCACAGGAGCCGCAATCAATCACCCAATCCACTCTAGCACAACCGCCACCATGGCCTTCTTGCGTCCGTCGACGGCGTCCCAGAAATTCTAAGGGTGAAACCGCGGTTGCACGAACGGTGTAGTGATGAGTTGCTGATGAGCAAGCACGAAGCCGGGCAGAAGCAATGTCGAACGGTACGATCTTGATGGAGAGGGAATCGGAAGAACCAGTTGCTTCTATGTACGTATCGTATCTTCTTACGTCGGATGAGAGAGGCAACCGACTTGATTTCCGAGAGAGACCTGAAGGATACTTGACTACTTGAAAGCACAGCGGCTCCGGCGGCGGCTCTCCCTTCCATTCTCCGCAGCTCCGCCATGGTCACCTTCCGCAGCTCCAGTGCACAGCCACCAGTACTCCAGCACGCGCATGTAGGATTTCTACCAGCCTGTACGACCATGACACCTGATGACTGATGGGGAAGGATGGAGGGGGTGCCGGCGCTCCAGAAGATATCCATCATCCTGTACAAGCTGGTACAACCCCTACGCAAGAAACGGCAGGACCTCTCCGCCGTTTCTATCAATCTACCTCATTGTCTTGCTGGTACAAAATCAGGTAGGGTCCTACAGCGTGTTATTAGTGTTGTGTTTGTGTGGATGATCAACATTCTTGCTCACAAATATTTTTTCAATGAATAAAATTATTGCGAAAATTTCTTTCACCATGACCTTTTCTTCTTACACTCAATCCTTCCTTTCCATTGTCAACCATGTTGGCAATGAAGTCATTGACCTTGTCGATGATGTCTGTGATCTTGTCCATCTTCCTTTGCTTGCCTCTAGCCTTTGCGGTGTAAATGAGAGTAAGTCTGAAGAAAGTGACATGATTGTTACTTGGACCCGCAATGCTGTTGTTGTTGTTCCTGCTGTGGTTGACAATGATGGTGTTGTCTCCTCTCCTGCTGTTGTGAAGAGTTCTCCTCGTCTTGGTTTGCCTTTGCCTGCTTCTGCTGTGATGGGCTGCCGCAATCCTTTGACCATGGACTATTCCTCTTCTTCTGTGAAGTCTCGACGACTTGGCTTGCCTCTCCCTGTGAAGGCTACTCCTCCTGCTGTGGAGACTCCTGCTGTGGAGACGCCCGTTGAAGAGACCGCTCCTGCTCCTGCTGTGGAGTCTACTACTCCTGTTGTGGAGTCTGTTCCTGTTGTGGATGCTCCTGTTGTGGACCAAACCGCGGCGTCGTCTGTTCCTGTTGTGGACCAAACCGCGTTATCGTCTGTTCCTGTTGTGGACGACCAAACCGCGGCTTCTGTCACTGTCACTCGGCGAAAGAGTACTCGCCTTGGTTTGCCATACCCATCCATGGTCACCACTGGAAGTGTTGCTGTGTCTACCAATCTTTCTTCTTTGGTCCGCAGTAAAAGACTCAAATTGCCTCTTCCTTTTGCTGTGAACAGGGACAATGGCCTCACCTTGGAATCCAACGCGACGGCTACAACCTCCACTTCTTCTGCCACGCCCACTCTACCGCAGTCTGATGCTACAACTTCCAGTCTACCGGAGTCCGTCACCACTTCCAGTCTACCGGAGTCCGTCACCACTTCCAGTCTACCGGAGTCCGTCACCACTTCCAGTCTACCGGAGTCCACTCTGCCCACTTCCAGTCTACCGGAGTCCGTCACCACTTCCACTCTACCGGAGTCCGTCACCACTTCCACTCTACCGGAGTCCGTCACCACTTCCACTCTACCGGAGTCCACCACTTCCACTCTACCGGAGTCCACCACTTCCACTCTACCGGAGTCCACCAATTCGACCCTACCGGAGTCCACCAATTCGACTCTACCGGAGTCCACCAATTCGACCCTACCGGAGTCCACCAATTCTGCCACTCCCACTCTACCGGAGACCCCCATCAACCAATCATGGTCCATCATGTCTTCCCTTCCTTCCAAGATCAAGGGTGCTATCAAACACACTCCCACTCCACTGGAGTCAAGGCCTAGTAGTCCCAGCATTCCGGACTTCTCCCCACTGGCACAGCAAGAAGAGTTATGTGGCCTACTGGATGATCTGGATGACCTTTTGGATGACTTCCTTGATGATGACGAGCCTATCAAGCCATCTCCTGCCCCTTCCACTGGGCAAGAGGACCCAATTATGACTGTGAATCCTCCTGCAAAGGAACACACAATTGATGACCAGGTTCTTTCCTTTGGCAAGCATGCCTACACCCCTCCTTCTGGTGAAACCATGCTGTGCTCTGTTCCAGAATGTGATGATGACTTCAGGGGCTGGCGGGTCAAGCCCAAGGGGACTGTTTCTGCAGAGAAGCAGCACTTGGTGGATGGGTGGAATGTTGCCTATGAGGGTGTGCCCTGCTGGTCTACCTCTGATGAAGTCCAAGTGGTCCCACACGAGAACACAATTGTTGAGTTTGATGCCCATCTGTCAGCTCATGAATCGATTGCTCGTCACACCACTCCAAGAGGGAAGGTGGGCCTGACTCCAAGCAAATGGCAAGTTGTTGAAGCCATCTGGAAGAAGCATTATGACCACACAGCGACGGTGGATGGCCTTCAAGAGTCCAATCAAGCCAATCAGAAAGTCCACTTCCATGCTTTGAAGGAGATACGTCTCTTTGAAGTTTCCCAGGACGAAAGGGATGGCAAGAAACTGGCTTGGCTTCTGATCAGCAGTGGAGTGGACCGCAACACTGACGAGATGCATGACCACTGGCGACGCTCTGGCAGGAACTCCATCCATTGGTTCCATGAGAGCAAGAGAGTTGAAATGCGCTTGGAAGTGGACGCATGGATGGTGGACCAACAAGCGCGAATGGCTCAGCAAGGGTTCCACAACGCAGCTATGGCAGAGTTGATTGACAGCACCAAGCACAGCCAATGGGATCTTCCTTTTGGTGGCAGCAGCAAGGCAGCAGGTGGATGGAAGTCCACAGTGAACAGCATGGTGGTGTGGTTCGTCTCCTGAGCCAATCATTCACCTTCACTCCCGATGTCATGACAGCTACGCTTTCAAGTGAAGCGCAGGGTGTGGTGGGGGCAGCCTTCTTTCAGGTGTCAAGGCCCCGGCATGGGCACAAACTGCATCCTCAAGGCCCCCAGGCATGGGCATGGACTGTGTCCAAGATCATCCACTTCAAGATCCTACAACAAGTCTGATCAAGGCCCCTGGGCATAGGCACAAACTGCGTCCAAGATCATCCACTTCAAGATCCTGCAACAGTCAAATGCCTTGGACTTGATCATCCATCTGATCCTGCAACAGGCAAGGCGCACATGCATGCAAGCTCATTCCTTTCAATGGAGTAGGAAGCATTCTCCTCAGGACAACGCAGTGGTCAATCAGTCAAGAGAATCCTGGTTGAGTAGTCAAACTGCAGAATGCTTTTCAAGAACGTCACCAAATCGCAATGGTTCTGTCGTCGGACCCTTTCCATCTGGCGATTGCCACTGAATCCAATGTTGTTGATGACAAATGTTAAATTAGAGAAACATGTGAGACAAATCTGCTTCTGAATTGCAAAATCACTTCAAAGTCCAAAATGGGCTCGGCGTCTCTCGGCATGTTGGCTAGGCGCGT
>ENA-ORBV01011944-ORBV01011944.1-microbial-mat-metagenome-genome-assembly--contig:-NODE-11944-length-13511-cov-5.640613_pt1 | contig 13511 bp, 11 predicted proteins | sample MGYA00237777_ERZ505514 | MGnify/ENA primary metagenome ERZ505514 (study PRJEB26160, sample SAMN06269048) | microbial mat metagenome | isolation source: Oligotrophic lake microbial mat | place...
TTCAAATCTTTTCATGTTAATTCAAATAAGCATTTTTAAACTTAAACGCAATTCAACTGCATTAAATTAAAGTAAATTACATTCATCCTAATTCAATTAAATTTACTTTAAATACAAAACATGCATGCTAATAACACGGTTTGTAATAAACCAAATTCAACCTTTTTCAACTGTTTTAAACTGTTTTAAATTCAATTCAACTTCAGTCACTTATGTTCAATTCAACCTTTTCAACTTTAAAGCATTTTCAATAAATTCAACTGTTTTCAACCATTGTGCGACCAAATAACGAATTCCCGCAACCTCCAGGTCATTTTGGAACACATCATTGTTGCCGTTTCTCGATGACATTATTAATTTTGTTCGTCTTCAGAAACGTGAGCCTATCGGTCATCCCGGAACAAACACCATTAAATGGCCGTTTTGCATGTTGTTACGCAGCCCGTTGCTAGCTAGCAAGCTAGCTAGTTATAGTTCTCGACTACCGGTAGTCACTACGAATAGGTCACAGATCTAAATCCTTCGGTCATTCCGGAAGAAACGCCAAACTAGCCGTTTGGCGGGGTTTCTCTTCGTTTCACATCCGACATGAATGATAGCTACTTGCCATAAAAAGTCTCTTCATAATTCAAACCAGCAGCAACTTTCAAGTAAGCACCAAATTTATTTCGCCATTCCTCTTCTGCCACTACAAGACCATGTCGAACCATACCCGTACCAGCTCCAATGCTTTTTCTCAGATGAGCGACATTAGCCATACGATCCATCATCATCGAAGCTCGACTGAGACAACCGAAGACATGGTGTCGCTTGCCAGTGTCGCCAGTGTCGTGACCGATGCCTCTGTCGTCGGTTCCACCAACGGGGTCCTTGTGGATTCGGCCGATCAGTTCAAGGATGGCATACTAGACGCGTCCGAGCACTTGGCCGACGGTATTGTCGCGGCAAGCACTATCCTGGCGGACGGTATTGTCGACACCAGCGCCAACTTGTTGGAAGGACTCGTGGACGGACTCGATGAAAACACCGACAAGCAGCGTGACTTTACTTGCGAGTATTTGGACAAGTACCACGATGCCTTCGTCGACAAAATCGATGAGCATCTCGAGCCTTTCGAAGAGGCGGCGCATTCGTTCGAGATGCTCGTACACGGCATTTGGTTCTTGGGGCTCAATGAAGCCTTTATTCGCTTGTACGTGGTCTTCAAGAGCCCGGCGATTTGTTTGGGCATCATGGTCGTCGGCCTGGTGCTCATCGAGATTGTCGGTCAATGCCTCGAAAAGAAGCGAGCCGCAAAACAAGCCGCAGAATGCACAGCGAAGGCATTGGAGGACAAGAAGAAAGAAGAGATGTGGGCGTTGGAGCGCAAGAAGAGAGAAGAGGAAAGGGCGTTGGAGTACAAGAAGAGAGAAGAGGCGAGGGCAGTGCGTGACCGGAAATTGGCCGAGGAAAGAGAGCGCCGGGACCAGGCTTGGCATGAACGGAAGATGGCGCAGCTTCGAGACGAGGAAGAACGCCGAGTGAACGAGCATGCTCGTAAAAAGGAGGCCGCGAAGTGGAAGCTTCCTAGTCTGTCCAAGAAGAAGAAGCCCAAGGAGAGTAGCCAAAGCTCTACTACGAGAACGCTTTAGTCGTTGCCGGAACGCACTGCACCATCGCCGGTGCGAGTAATTGCCCAGGTGTTAGGTGGCAAGTGAAAAAAAGATCAAGTCAGCAAAATAAAGTTGTTTGTAATGCAATCTTTGATAAAAGTCAGACACTAGCTACGGCTGGTTAACTCTATTTTAGTACTGATAGTAGCAATTGCGTTGTGAACTCGTGAAGGTGTCGCCCGGATGGAGCTGGCAGTTCACTGTATCTCCATGGGCAAAGCAAGAATGTGCACGGAAACAGGGTACCTAGCTGTTGCGGACGCACAGCCACTCCATTGTTGCTGTATTCGTTTTATTTAATTCGAAGAGGCCCTTGCAACATGTAAATATCTGCTTGCGCCAAATCATGAAACTACCATGGCGTGTCAACGAACCATTCGCAATATGCACAGAGAAAAGATGCAGGTGAGGAACGCATCGAACAACAGAACACAAGTTGTGTGTCCAAGAAACAGTATAATTTGCAGGTGAAAACAACTAAGCAGAATCTCCAACAAATAAACAAGGAACGCATCTACAAGAAGTAATTGCCAAAGAAAACCATTTAGAAAAAACTGGCAATTTTGTAATGTTTATTGTTTCTTTTTCAGTCCACTCAATAAGGGCACTATCTTTGTAGTATTATTTGAAAACAACCGGCATCCACAGCTGCAGTCCATACTGTATTAATTCGTGTTTGTGGTGCCTGGTCATCACGACTGTTGGATTGGTGGGAAATTGCAATAACCCCTGGTCGGTCCAATTCTTTTTTTTTGCTCTGCTGTTGCTCGGTCGGGTGCAGCCTTTGTAAATAAAATATTGTTCCAATGCCAATGCCAGTGCCGTTGTTGTCTTTGTCTCTCTCTCTTCTCATTTCCAAACTAAATAATTAAAAGGCTCTCATGGGAGGAAATTGTTCCATAAAGGAATCCACTTGGTTGGTAATCGCGTCTTGGGTTTCCTTGATGGGAGCTCCCACGGATTCCCTTAAGGGCGACACCACACTTTGATCCAAGGCGGTGCTCAAGGTGTCGGTCGCCTGTTGCAAGGTCGAATCCAACTGCAGGGAAGCCGAATCGACATAGGGAGCCGCGGCTTGTCCCAATTGTGTAGTCGCTTCTTGGACATAGGGGGTGGCCGCATCAATAGCAGAGGACGCGGCTTGTCCTACGACGGGCGCGGCGGCTTGGTAACCGGCCACGGCGACACGTCCCAAGGCTGGGACGGCCACTTTGGCACCTTCCCATACGAGGCCAGCAATGGCGACTAAAATACTACCGAAAAAGGAAGCCACCTTGGTCAATTCGCGGACCAATTCTTGCGCCAGTGCACCGAGGGCCGAAGAGGCAATGGATCCGGCCGCATCAAAGGCCAAAAAGGTACCTTGCAACAACAGGGCCACGGCCAGCAACGCGAGCGTTCCCTTGACACCCATATCGACCATGCGATTCTGGCTAAAGGAAATGTCATCCCTGTCCTCGTTTTTGGATGGTGGAGAGGATGGAGTGGCTGGTGTGTTGAAATCCTCGTCATCGGGAGTGGCCGAAACACACAAGACCGACTTTGGCAATATGCTTGGAGAACTCCAGGCTGGAGAAGAACTTCGGGTGTGCACCAATCGGGTACTGCTCGGAGCAAAGGCTTCTGATTTCCATGTCAAGAGCGCAATTGCTCCTACGGCAAGTAGCATCGAGGAAGAGGGTCGCATCATCAATATTTTCAATAGCAATCTTGAGATACAGTAACAATACTAAAATTATGACACCTCTGCGGAAGTGGTCGACGACTAACAGCAACAAGCAAAACAACAACAAGCAGCAGCTGTCAAATGTCAGTGGACGAATGAATGAATCCATCACCCCAACGGCGATGGATCGAGCGCGTAGAAAATCGAAGCCATTCTTTCTGGCGAATCCTTTTGGGTGCTCCCAGATTCACGATTTGAATTTTGTACTGGAACACACGTGGCACGCTGATGAAGGTTGATGATCAGGAGTGAAAAATACTTGCGATGGAGTAAGTGAGCGATTGAAACAGAAACTTGTTATCACGACGCACACTGGCTCTTTCTTATTTCGGGTCGTGTGTTTTCGCCGCCGGCCGAGATGCACTTTCACTGGTGCCATCACGATTCTTGGAATCTTGCAACTTCTCAGATTGTGGTCGCACTTTCGAATGATGCTTCGTATGATCCGGGAAGCAGCCTCGAAAAAGATCGCCACACGTAATATCTTGTCCAAAAAGCAAAAAGCAAAATATTAATATCCGGAACAAGCCAGCACTATTGCGTACTAGTACGTCGTACTATTAACTAGAAGTAATTGTTCAAGCTTCCCCACTACTCACGCATAAAATGCTAACAACTACTTGATCATCATGATGTTAACCACTTTAACTCGCCTAGGCAGGAAGGCCCGACTTGGGCATGGTGCCACGGCTGCCGCTGTAGTGGCAGCCTCTTCTACTCTACTAGCTATAGCAGCCGTAACAACAAACGATGAAGAGGATGTAGTAGGGAATCACAACAACGATTCCAGCAGCAAGGACAGACGTACACCGAAGAATGACGGCCTGCTTCAAATACCGTCACTACTACTACACCTGCAACCTAGAGTTACCCGCTGCGAAGACTCTTCCACGACTATTATTGGCAGTTTGTCCTCCTTGTTTTCACAGCCACCAAGTAGCAATAACCGTACAAGAGCCGTCGTGCGGCGTCGTGCCACTATTGAGAAACTGCAAGATGTCGCCCACGATTTGGATCAATTGGAATCCAAATATCACGTGGGGTGGAGCCAACCACCCTTGGGAAGAGGATCCTTTGGTGCCGTGTATAGAGGCGTGTGTCGCGAAACGGGACAAGCCGTCGCGGTCAAACAAATCAGTCGTCAAATCACGGATCACGCCTCCTTTCAACGCGAAATTGATGCCTTGTTGTTGTTGCAAGAAGCCGGAGGACATCCCAATATATGTGGCTTGCGAGATACCTTTGAAAAGCGAGGCGGAAAGGGTGGAGACCAACACTTTTATATCATCATGGATTTGATTGCGGGACCCGAAGTCTTTGAACATCTCGTCAACGATGGTGCCTATTCGGAGGTATGTACATATATCATAATAATTATGAGCTGTTTCCGTATGTTTATGTTATTGCATTCTGACTTTATCTGAATATATTGTCCTTTTTGTTGGCTGTACATACATTTATAGGCCGACGCCGCCTTTCATATCCGAGAAGCTGCGTCTGCCCTATCTTGGATGCATTCCTTGGGTGCTGTTCATTGCGACTTGAAACCGGAAAACTTGATGTTGAGTTCCCAGAACGAGGCCGATGCTGTCATCAAGCTGGTAGATTTTGGTTGTACACATCTTCTTCACGAGGATGATATCCACCAAGAAAGGAACAAGGTACCCCCTTCTACTACAATGCCTCGATCCACCTATACACTGGCGTATTCCCCACCCGAAGTACTGGCCCATCGTCAAGAGGATCCCATGAAAACACCCACCATTGCACCATCCTTTGATGCATGGTCTTTGGGAGTCATTTTGTATACCATGTTGGTGGGAGCCCATCCCTTTGATTTGGATGGCGATGCTTCGGATAGGAAGATTGTCCATCGCATCTTGTCTCCCGACAAGTATCAAATTCCCTTGCGAGGATCTTCGGAAACAGAACACTTGTCGGAAGATGCCATTGCCTTGATGGAAGGCCTCATGGAATATGATCCTGCGAAACGTCTTACGATGGCACAGGTTTTGCAGAATCCATGGGTCATGGGGGAAACTGCCTCCTCCAACAAAATGGAAGGTAGTGACAAGAGATTGGCCAAGTATCGACGTTACAAAACCAAGATTGCGTCCGCCTTTTTCAAAGAATTACTCTCGCAGTCCGATTCTCTCAACAATTCGCAGCCATCCTCCGAGAAAGTTTCGCTGTTACAGTCTGCCTTTCGTCGACTGGATACCGATCACAAGGGTGTCCTGAAAGCTTCCAGTATTGCTGGCAGCGGCAGTGAGGAAACAGGAGACGAGGGTTTGTCGTATTCCGACATTTCTTCACTATTATCGGATAATCTGAAAAATCGATACTTTGAAAAGGGAAGTGTGTTGTACAACAGGGGTGATACTGGCGATTGCCTCTATTTGATTGATTCCGGTACCGTGGAATTTACGACCCCCGATGGCTTTAAAAAGCAACTCCGATCGGGTGAATTGGTGGGGGAAGAGCTCATGAAGGCTGCGAATGCCAAGTACTCGGGCATTGCCCGCTGTGTGACGCCAGTCCATGCCTTGGCCATTTCCAGAGAACTCTTCAACAAATATGTTTCGTCTGATGAAGAGACCTTTTTGAACATGGCGGAGCGATATCGTTACCGCCGACGAGAGCGTGCCAGCACCGTCCTTCGCATGGATACCAATCGCAATCGGTGGAGCTCTCATTCCTACAATAACAATGATGTTATCTTTCAAGCAGGTGACGCGGGGAAGCACCTGTATTTGGTGGAAGATGGACAGGTCGACATCTCCGTCCGAGGTCAAAAAGTCCGGACACTGAAGCCTGGTGAAATGACAGGCGAGCATGCTGTGCTGATGGCAAAGCCTTATAATGTCACCGCGCAGTGCATGGGTAACAAGGGCTGCAAAGTTCAGACCATGGATTCCAAGGTTCTGCACGGTTTGTTCCGAGCGGATCCGTCCCTCGGGGAAGACTTTCGTGAGTTAGTCTTGCGTCGAGACTTTAAAAAGGCGGTTTGTGCAGCAACGGGCAAGCCTTTCCCCAAAACCAAAGAAGAAATCAAAGCCGCGTTTGACGCTATTGATTTTGATCGATCCGGCGCCATTGAGCTCCACGGAATTCGTTCTCTCGTGCAACGCTTTGATCCTACCTATGGCGAGGCAGATATTAAGGATATGCTTCGGTCGTTGGATTTGAACGATTCTGGCAGTTTGACTTGGAAGGAATTCCATCGCATTTTTGTCATGGACATGGAATCCTAGAGCTGTGGATGAATCTTCTTTTGCATTTATTTTTGACAAGGGACAAATGAGAATATCCCCACTCCATGAATAAATTTAATTTTGATAATTTTGTTGATATGTCTACTACTAGTTTATGTTTAGGATATGGTGAATGGCTTGGTCCTTGGTTCTCCAAACGCGATAGCAGAGGCATGCGCCCCTGTTATAGCTACCAAACGAATACGAAGTGAGTCGGAGTACCGTATCGATGACCACATTCCTCTGGTGTGGTTGGAAATGAGCTTGGTAGGCGCAATCAAATTCAAGCTTTTTCGATCCTGCACCCGCAAGGCATACTTCTCGTCCCATGGATGAGCCACACTGTAGACCGACACCGTAAAGGGCTGTCCATCAGGGAGTTGTTTCTTGTCAATCTCGACATCCAAAATGGTACCTCGGCCCAAGTATTGGTAATCCTCTCCGATCATACCCAAAGCCCGTCGCGTCTTGTTGCGTGGATCTGGCAAGTAGGTGGCGTTGTTGTCGGATTCCCCCAGGAACGAGCGCGGCACGTGTGTCCAGCCATAGTAATTATGGTGAATCACACTTACATTCTTCACATACCTGGGCAAGCGTACCAGATCCTCACCGCTTTCCTCAAATCCAAAGAGCATATAACCATCGGAACCGTAGACGGAAAGACCATCACCAGCACTCGAGCGATCCATGGTAACAGCAGCCGGGTAAGTCGGTTTCGGAAAGGGAGGAAAATGTGGAATGCCCTCGGAAACCGCACCGTCCTTGGATTGTGCCGTCGACTGTGAGAAGCGATCTTGTTGATCCTGGGCTTGACAAGCGCCATGATACCTAGCCGATACGGTGTGACTTCCTGGAGGTATCTGAAGGAAGAGTAGTGCGTCTGCGACTGCAGGAACAAAATGATGCTTGAGAGCCAAGCGGACATCCGTTGACTCACGCAGCATTGTTTCTGCCAAGTCCTTCACAGTGACAGTTCGATCATCCAATCGGACCGTGTCCACATCCAAATCGCAGCCACTATCATTCAACAAGCCTAGTAACGTTTTGCGAAATCCAATATAGCCTGCTCGAGAGGTTTGTACCTGGACAGTCATCACTCCTCCTCCTTGTTGTTGTTCATGGTTGCTCCAGTGTGCCTCGACCCCAATGGGGCCCTGGGGGGTCGGTAGTGTGGTGTTGACGGATGGAAACCGAGGACTCACATATGGGACCAACATGACTTGTCGGTAGCCTGGCAAGAGGGGTTGAATGCCTCCCACGTTGTGACTTAACCACGCCGAGACACCGGCCGCCCATGGGTGACAATAACTAACTCCAATGGGGGCCTGGTCACCGTCTTTCATGAAGGATGCCCATTCGGGGGAATACATTTCCCAAAAACATCCCTTCCCCAAAGCCAGTGCCGTGCCCCAACACAATTGAATCGATGCCAAGGCATGGTCCATATGATTCCCGGCATTGCCCAAAGCTTGCAAGATCCAATATTGATCAAAATTGCACAAGGAACAAATCGTGACGGAATCATTCAGGTACTTGTCCAAGAGTTGCTGTGCCTCTCGTGCATTGACAGCCACGTAAGGTCCAGCATTGAGAATGTTTGCGGCAGAATGAACCCCCAAACCATTGGGTGGCCAATAATCGTTGTACTCGTCGTCACTATTGAGAATCATTAGTCGCAATTGGTGGGCCAATTCTTTGGCCGTGTCGAGGTACTGCGTGCCATTGGCAGCGTCACCGGCCACTTGCAGAGCAAATCCAAAATCATGACACGCCCGAATCACCATCAAGGCAAAGGTTATATGCGCTTCCAAACCACACTCCTTGCCATTACACCAACCATCCCCTAATCGATCATCCCAGGCCATCCAAACCAACTTGAGATTGTCAAAGTCTAGACAATCCTTAATGCGATCGTCTAGCAAGGACATGACATCCGGTGCCAAGGCTAAAAATCCCGTGACATTGCCCGTTGTCCAAAACCACTCATTGACACTCAACGTCCAATAAATGGGATAGACTATAATTTCATGATCGACGACCGAGTCGGGATGTCCATGAACATGACCCGCATTGGTGCGATTCAATTCCGAGTGTACAAAGTCATAGACTTGCAAAGTCCCAAAGGCCACATAACTGGTGGCAATCACGGGATGATTGGTCCCCAAAATGGAGACGCGATCGCCACGCTCGACGAGCACGGTATTGTACTGATCGGCTTCCATATTGAGACGCACGCCATAGGCACCGGTATACCACGTTTGTGTCAATTTGGGCGTGGACGACGAAAAGTATCCCGTGTAATTCAGCGGCTTGACTTTGGCCACCAAGGACACACCCAAAATATGCCATGGTTTTTGTTCGGAAGCACTATTAGTAGTGTTGGTACTAGGATGAATATGCAACCAGGTGTATCGGACCCCTTCATACAACTCGTCATTGGTTTCGAGTCGAAAGGTGTGGTGGCCATACTTTTTGACGGCCATGGTTTTTTTAGGGACATTGTATTCGGAAATGGAGGCCGTCACATTGGTCGAGGACAAATCCAAATCGTCACTGATAAATTCAAACCAAGCCGCCCGTTCCACGCCCCAATCGAATCGTAAAGAAATCGTAGTGTTGTTGTTGGTTGGCAGTGCTTGGATGCGAATCTTTTTATTCTTGTCTTTCTCCGGAAGCAAAAAGGATTCCACGCCCGTTACTACTTCTAGTAGTGAAGAACCAGTCGTTAGTGCATCATCATCAACCACTTGTACTTGCACTTGAATATCAACGGGTCTAGTGACACGATAGATTTGGAGTTGCGAAGTGTTGACGCCTGAAGACCATGTATATTGGATCAAGGGATCCGGACTGTGCGGCTGCGGCACATTTCCAGTGGCATCGTACGCATGCAAGAACGCAAAGGGTTCGGGTGCTTCATAGGTTGCACCGCCATCATCATCACCATTAGTACAGGAGGATGCGAACGATGACTGCAAGAGACAGCTTAGAAGCAGCAGCTGCGCTGACATGTGAGAGTAGCGGGCCCAGCAACCAAACCGTATCATCATGTTGCTTTTGTATAGTGTTCTATGTGTGGTTGCTTGTGCTTGTGATTGATTCGATTGTGGTTTTTGCATTTGCTGCCGGCTGCGATAGATTGTGAAACAAAAAAAGATCCAAAACATTGGCGCGCACAGTAGATCGCTTGTCCCTTCAACCCTTGTCGCCTGTCCCTTACTTTACTGTGGGTTCTTTCCCTGCCAATGTCTCCAAGCTGATCTGGGCGTGAAGCTTACATTGATGGCCCGTGCCACTGTTTTGTGAGTCGCCCCGTGTGCTGGACTAGCTAGTTAGTGAAGAGTGACATTGCTAAATGGTAAACACAAGCTAGCTACTAGCTAGTTAAGGGCTACGATGGCCGGGGTTTTTGGTTTACGGGTTTCCGAGGCCACAATAAAATAGGTTAGTCCAACAAAACAGGTGCCCCAGAATGATCTAAAGCACTAAACACCATCGATGGGATGCTGGCCAGCTTGCGTGGTGCAGTTGCAGGGCCCTCGCTTCTCAGCTGGCGTGGTTGTTGCTTGGCTGGGAGAATGCTCGCAATCACTGCTACATTTTCAGATGCAGTCCAGCATCCACCTGCGAGCTGACACCTGTGATAAATCTGCCTCCTTGGTCTCCAGACAGAAAAGCAACCACGTCGCCAATGTCTCTTGGGGTCAGTGACTCGCCCATGGGTGACCTTTTTTTGACAGACTCGAATATCGATCCGGCATCCATGCCATTGCTCGCCTCTAACCGACTCCAAGCTTCTGTTTCCGTCACACCTGGGACGACAACGTTAGAGTTAATACAGCCAATGGCAGCGGCTCTCACGGCATACAACCGCATGGCATATTCCATGACCGTTTTGCCGGATCCTGGCATGTCGTATCCAAGACTTGGACGCTGGGAAAAGTTGCATCCTGGAGAACTAATCCCAATCAGGGAACCTCGAAACTTGATATTGCCGTTGTAATTTTCAGCAGCTCTTCTCATGCGCTCGAGGGCACGTTCGCACAAGTCTACATACGCTTCACCATACATGCGTTGATAGTACCGCATGACCTCCAAATTGACCTTCTCTTTGCCATCACCCAAAAGAAGAGAGCCATCCCCAAAGACAAGTTCTTGGTTCTTCCCTAGCCGCGCTGCATTATCACTCGTGATGCCAACGTACTGTCCAGCATTGTGCACCAATGCACCTAGCTCCCAGTCTCCAAATTTCTTGTCAAGACAATGAAAGATGGTGTCTCGAGTCTTTTCGAGACTGATATCACCACCTACTAGCTGGATGTTGAATGCGCATTCATCATTATTAGCAGCAAAGCGTTCCTTTAACTCGGATACAAAAGACTCGGCAGCTTGCTTGTTGGTATTGTACGTGAGTAGAAATCCCTGATAGTGACCACTGTCGGCAAGAGCTTCTGTAATTCCTCTTCCGATGCCTCTGGTACCACCCGTGATGATTGCGACACGAGATTTTCGTGCTTGGTCAGCGGCGGCGACAGAAAGAATGAAGGAGAGAACCCAAAATATGCCGCTCTTCATTTTTTTTTCTCCTTCTCTTAGCTAAAATACATCTATTGGCGTTTAAAAGGATGCTGTTATAGTAATAGCCACCTTTTTACTAGCTAGCTAGCTATTGATACTGTACAAGATGATGTTGTGTTCGTTGCCCTGTGTATTGATCGCTCTATTAATTTTGATGACTCAAAAGATCCACATGAGGAGCGCGCAGGATAGCTCGAGAAGGTGAGCGACATTTTCAAGTTCCTGTCACGCACATTAGTTCCTGTAAAAACCCAAACCCTTTTACTTAGGTGTGGTTCCTCCCACACTCACTGGCTAGATAGCTAAATGATACACTGCTCGGCACTATCCAGCTACATTGTAGTAGCTAGCCGATAGTAGCTTTTCTTTTTCCTGGCCTACTACCAGCGATCGGTACTAGAGTAGTAGCATCGATGGCGAAACAACAGCTATGGTGAGAGGAGGGTTCCATCTCATTCGATTCGTGCGAGACAATGAGAAGCAACAATCACAGGAAAAGCGAAGCCGTGTGCTTCCGTTCTTGCTTCCTTGCTGTTCCTCCCGTGTTACGAACATTGTAAGCCAAGCCGCCCACTCTAGTAGAGTAGACAAACAAAAGCATCCAAAAAAATGTGAACCGAAACCCCACAAAAAAGTGAAAGCAACTCCAACCGTCATCGCCATGTTCCTTCCATCATCACTTCTCCAAATCGCCACAGGTGTCCTTGTTGGTGTCGCTGCTCTTGGCTTGTGTGTCGTCTCGGTGGCCAGTAGCAAATGGAAGAATGATACAAACAGAGACGTACAAGCGTTGATGAAAGATATCGAAACTCACGCTACCGAGGCAAAAAAGAAGGTTCCCCATTGGAATGATCTCCCATCTCCAGTCGTCCGCTATCTACAGAGCGCCTTGATACTCGACCACAACGACTCCGTAAGTATTCCCATGATCCAATCTCTCTCTATGACACAATCGGGAACCTTTTTACTGAATGGCCAATGGATCCCCTTTACGGCGAAGCAAGTTTTTTCAGCTGTCTGCCCTGGGTTTGTGTGGGACGCTCATATGCACATACCACTGCCACTGGCATTGGGGTCTTGCGGCATTCGTGTCCGTGACGCATATGTGGCGGGACGGGGGACCATGGTGGCCAAGATATGGGGCTTTCTTCCTATGGTACATCAACACGATACGCCAATGTTGAACGAAGGAGAACTTTCTCGTTGGTTTGGCGAATGCATGGTCATGCCAACGGCCTTTCTTGGTCTCTCGAACACAACCGGTCATAATCATAATCAGGAATGTGTCTTGCAATGGAAAAACGAGGCAACCACTCCCACCAGCGCCACTGCCGTTCTCGTGGACTTTCGTACCAACAGCAACACCACAGTCCAAACAGAAATTACTTTCACCATGGATGAAGCTACGGGTTTGGTCAAGTCCATTTCTGCACTTCGGCCCTATTGTCCTCCCGGCGGATCACAAGACGTTGCAATGCTGCTACCCTGGCAGGGGAACTTTTTGGAATATCAAAATCGTGGAGGGATCCTGGTTCCAATTCGTATGGAGGTGGGATGGTGGAAGCAGAATGCGGAGGGAAAACAATTTTTAGAATTGTACTTTCGTGGCCACAATCACAGTTTCGACTTCGACTTCACGGAGTGACGCCATCAGTGGAGGTGATTATGTTTTCCGTAGCAATAATAGTTACAGCAGCGATAGTGTTTTGTTTACGCCAAACATGGGTAACAAGTCTCGCCGTCACGGGTCAAAGAAAATCCAGTTTAGCTTCCTCGGTCGTTCGGTCTCTAGCTCTGTTCTTATTACTAGCTATTAGTAGCGGGGGTTTCTTTTGATCTTGGCAATTAGGTAGGCTGACTCGCCTCGAGTTGCCTCACCTTTCGGACTACATCGGATCTTGTTCGCCTGCGTGATATGCGCACTACTAGCATTGCACTTGCTGAGAAGAACGCGGCACGCTTTGCTAGCTACTAGAGAGCAGGGACATGCAGTACGCTTGAAAACCTTCCAACGTTGCCACCCATGCGCGCAACCAGAACAATCATTCCCGTGCGATTGGGATCGCCTGTGAGGTCTTAATTGTCTGATCTGGTGACACCGCTGCGTGCCAGAGGGAGCCAGTTCACCCAAACCAGCGAGCTAACAACAACTCTGGCTTAGTAGCTGATAGTTAGAGGCATATTCCGGGTAGGATGGGCTATTGGAAAGTAAACAAGGCACTCGGCATTGCAACATGATGCAAATTCTATGAAGACCGGTTGCATCCCAGCCGGTTTTGATACCTTCGTACACTACCGGCA
>ENA-ORBV01011945-ORBV01011945.1-microbial-mat-metagenome-genome-assembly--contig:-NODE-11945-length-13510-cov-5.181493_pt1 | contig 13510 bp, 9 predicted proteins | sample MGYA00237777_ERZ505514 | MGnify/ENA primary metagenome ERZ505514 (study PRJEB26160, sample SAMN06269048) | microbial mat metagenome | isolation source: Oligotrophic lake microbial mat | place...
ACCCTCGGCACTCTGGTGGTGAATGCGTTGACGGGCGAGGTAGTCGGCCGAAAATGCGACCGCCTGACGGCCGCCACCGACTGCTGGCACAAGCACGCCGAGAATCTCATCCTTGTTCTTCAGTCGCGTGTCGAGTTTGGGGACCCGGAACATCAACCGATCGGTGGAGAAGTAGTCGCGGTAGGCGGCGCCCTCGCTGTAGTCGCGATCGTGGCCGGTCTCGATGGACAGCACCGTGCTGTCGGGATGCGCAGCGCGCCATTCGCCCCAGGTGGTGGTCACCACCGGGAACGCGTCCATCGTCAGAGGCCGGCCGGCCAGTGGGCCGATCACGGGTCTGCCGTCGAGCGTCGACCAGAGGCTCATGGTCTCCCGGTCGAACATCAGTTTGTTGGCGCGGTAGAGCAGACCGCTGGTGCCGAACGTGCGGTGGACGCCGCCGACGTTCGCGTTGTACGGAATGACCGTGCCGCACAGCGTGCAATACACGACAGCGAGTTCAACGTTGCCGATCTTGTCGAGTGCCATCTCATGCCACGCCAGAATCCGCTTCGGATAGGCGCGTGCCCGACCGTCAACCACGATGCCGAAGATGACGTGGTTGTCGCGCAGGTACGAGGCTGCGCCTGCCGCGACCACGGGCGGGTGGTCGAGTGGCGGAATGCCATTGACGGCGACACCGCCCCAGTCCACTTCATCCAGGCGGATCGTGGTCGTCGGCGTCTCGAAGAACTGGCGCATCTTCGGATCCACGGTGGCGTAAATCGCGGCTTTAAATGTCGCGTAGTCGGGGTGCGGGTCGTACGGGCGGTTCCAGATCCACTCTCGCCAGGCGGCCAGGTCGTCGCCAAACCTGCGGCCTGTCTGTCGTTCCAGGAATTTGATCAGGCGGGTTCGGACGGGATTGGGGAACAACTCGTCGTTGACCCGCCGCGGTGCCAGAAAGCGGGCCATATCGACGAACATTGACGCGTACCCGTCTTTCCACTGACCGGCGATGCGGGCCAGGGCCGCCTCCGCGACCGTCGCGTCGGCCCCACCGGCGTCGAGGAACAGGCGAATCGGCGGCGCCTGGGCGGGCCCCTGAGCGGCGGCCACCGCGGCTGCGGCGGCGACCAACATTGCGGACAGGTATTTACTGGCCATCAAAGCAGAGTTTCGCCGAGATTCGCCCCGAAGTTACATCCACATCGGGTGTAACCTCCGAAATGAATCGGCGTAGACATCCACGATGGTCAATGTCACCAAGAAATTCGGCGCCGCAGCGATCGCCCTTGCTGCGGTGAGCGCTGGGCTTCCGGCCCAGCAGGTCATGCAGGTGAACGTCGACGCGTTGGGGCCGCAGGTCGGCCAGAAGGCCCTGGCGTTGCGGTTGCCCGATCAGAACGGACGGCAACGCGACCTGACAAGCCTGCGACGACAAGGTCTGCTATCGCCCCGAAACGATTCCGGTGGAGTGGAAGGTCACGCTCAGCCCGATCGTGCGCTGACCATCAGAGTCATCCCCGGTTCCACCTATCGGATCACCAGCAACCGGTGATTCGACGCGTGCAGGAACTGCACGCCATGCTCCATGACGATGGCGCTGTCTTCGATCGGGACGCGCAGCTTCTTCCCTCCCCACTCGGCGATGGGTGAGTAGGCGAAGTACTCAAACGAAAACATATGCTGGCGATGCAGCGCAAACGTCTGCTGCAAGGGCTGCCACGTCGTCATCGACGGCCCCACGTCGTGGCCGGCGTTGCCGACGGGGTGAAAGCCGTACACGACATCCGTCTTGTCGTCGGCGTTTGGCCGGTTGAACGCGATGACGCCGTACCCCGCCGTGGCCAAGGCGGCGTCCATGGCCTTCATGGTCTCGGCGGCGGTGCGCCCAGGCTGCAGCGCCGGCTTGAGAACGGCTCGAACCGCGATGGCCTTGTCGAACGCGGTCTGAATGCTGGCGGGGGGCTTGGTTTCTCCGGGCTTGAGCACATACGCCACGCGCTTGACGTCAGTCGCCATGTTCATGAGCACGACGCCCCAGTCGATCATGATCACGTCACCCGGCTGGACGACATACGCGTTCGACGTGGCGACAATGCCATCCGGACCGGTGACGTAGACGGACGGCATGTCAAACGAGGATCCGAGTCCACGTTCGAGCAGGCGGTCCTGCAGCCACCACGCGGCTTCTTCGAGCGAGGTCTTGCCGGGCGTAATGACTTCGTTTGAGAGTGCGCGTTCGGCCAGTTGCACGGCGATGCCCGCGGCCTCCCCATACGCGACGATTTCGGTGGCCACGCGATGGGAGCGGAAGTCGCTGACCATCCGCTCGGCGCTGACAAGGCGCGGCGCATAGGTCTCCCCAAGGGTGGCGACCAGATGGGCATGCATGGTGTGCGAGAGGCCGTCGGCCGTGCCCATCTCCTGCGACATGTTCACGCCGATCCGCTTTGGATCGCGTGCTCGAATAAATTGCGCCAACTGCGAGGCCGGGCCGAAGATGTCGTAGGCACCCGACTGTTCGAGCATGTAGCCCGAGGGGCCCAGAGCGGCCCGCTCGATGCGCGCCTGGCCGCGGTCGGTAAACACGTAGTAGCCCAGGCCCGAGACGTATCCGCGACCGAGGTCCTCCCACAGCGGGTCCGTGTGGTTTTCTTTCACGGCGATGATCCACATGTCGATGCCATGGTCCCGCATCGCCTTCGGCAGAATCTGTTCGAACTTGTCGAGCCGGATTTGTCGCTGGAGTTCCCATCGACGCCTCGCTTCCTGGGCGGAGAGCGGCGAGAGCGATGCGGCGAGCACGGCCAGCGCCGCAACAAGCAGGACCAGGGGCCGACGTATTCGAGTGGGCATGACCCGCATTCTACGCGCTTGGCGCGCACGGAAGTTAACTCCCGAGGTCGAAATGGCGGGCGTCGTTGATGCTGCGCTGCAGGTCCGCTCGGTGATCCGGGTGTGCGATCGAGATGAGCGCGGCCGCGCGCTCGCGGAGGGTCCGGCCAAAGAGATTGACGGCGCCGTACTCAGTCGCGATCCAATGCACGTGGCCGCGCGTGGTCACGACCCCTGCACCTGGTCTGAGGGACGCCACGATGCGTGAGACGGAGCCGCGGGCCGCGGTGGAGGGCAGCGCAATGATGGGGCGGCCGTCGCGCGAGAGGGCCGCACCCCGCATGAAGTCCATCTGGCCGCCGATGCCGGAGTAGATCGAAAAACCCATCGAGTCCGCACAGACCTGCCCGGAGAGATCGACTTCGATCGCGGAGTTGATGGCCACGACGGTGTCGTTCTTGCGAATGAGCGCCGTATCATTGGTGCGATCACACGGGTGGAACTCGACGAACGGGTTGTCGTGCACGAAGTCAAAGACCCGCGTGGAGCCGTTCACGAAACTGGTCACCGTGCGGCCGCGATGCACATGTTTGCGCTGGTTGGTGACGTTGCCCGCCAGGATGAGATCCACCATGCCATCAGAGAACATCTCACTGTGAACGCCAAGATCATGTTTGTCGGTCAAACGTCGAAGCACCGCATCGGGAATGGCGCCGATGCCCAGTTGCAGTGTCGCGGCGTCGGGCACCAGGGCCGCCACGTGCGCACCGATGGCATCCTCGACCGGGCCAATCGTTCGCGGTGGATGCGCCACCAGGGGACGATCGGTGGCGACGACATGGGTAAGGCGCGCGAACGGCACCAGCGTGTTCCCGTGTGTGCGCGGCATCCGCGCGTTGACCTCTGCGATGAGCAGGGGAGCCGACTGCGCGGCCGCGAGTGCCGCATCGACGGACGTGCCGAGTGTGCAGTAGCCGTGCGCATCGGGCGGGGAGACCTGCAGCAGCGCCGCGTCGAGCGGAATGCGGCCCGACGTAAACAGCGAGGGGATGTCCGAGAGGAACACCGGCACGAAGTCCGCGCGGCCCTCGTTCACGGGCCCCCGGAGCATCGGCCCGGTGAAGAGGGAGACTGAACGGAATCGTCCCCGGTGTTCCGGCCCGGTGAAGGCCATCTCGCCTTCGGTGTGGAGGTGGTAGACGGTGACGTCCTGCAGGTCCAGTCGTCGCGCCATCGCGTCCAGAAGCGGCGTGGGAGTCGCCGCCGCCCCGTGCACGAATATCCGCATGCCCGACCGCAGTGCCGCCACCGCCTCGTCAGCGGTGCCGGCGGAGTCTCGCCAGTCGCTCATAAGGCTAGCCCCTCAGGAGCGAGAGGATGTCGTCGACGGACTTCTTCGCGTCGCCGTAGAGCATGCGCGTCTTGGGTTTGAAGAACAGCGGATTCTCGACTCCGGCGTAACCGGCGCCCTTGCCGCGCTTGAACACGATGCACGTCGCGGCGTTCCACGCGTGCAGCACCGGCATACCCGCGATGGGACTCGACGGATCATCAAGCGCGCTGGGATTGACGATGTCGTTGGCACCAATAACCAGAACGACATCGGTGGTCGGGAAGTCGTCGTTGATCTCGTCCATTTCCAAGACGATGTCGTACGGGAGATTCGCTTCGGCGAGCAACACGTTCATGTGGCCGGGCAGGCGACCCGCGACAGGATGGATGGCAAATCGAACCTGCTTGCCCTGTCCTCGAAGCAACTGCACGATCTCCTTCACGGGATGTTGCGCTTGCGCGACGGCCATGCCGTAACCCGGGATGATGATCACGGACGTGGCGTCCTTGAGTTGGGCGACGACTTCGGCCGCTGTCGTCGCCACGAGTGCGCCTTCGATCGGCACACCGCCCCCTGCCGGCGGCGCGCCTTCGTCCGCGCCGAACCCGCCGAGGATGACCGACACAAACGACCGATTCATGGCGCGACACATGATGTAACTCAGAATCGCGCCTGAAGATCCGACCAGTGCACCGACGATGATCAGCAGGTCGTTCGACAACATGAACCCGGCGGCTGAGGCGGCCCAGCCCGAGTAGCTGTTGAGCATCGAGACGACCACCGGCATGTCCGCGCCGCCGATCGCCATGACCAGGTGAATGCCGATTAATCCGGCGATGGCCGTCATGATGAGCAGTTCCGGCAGGCCATCGTGGCCCTGGCCCAGGTACGCCCAGCCGAGCCAGACACACGCGAGCAACATGCCGAGATTCAGCAGATGGCGCCCGGGCATCAGCAGCGGCTTGCTGCGGATGACGCCCTGGAGTTTGCCCCACGCGATGATCGACCCGGTGAACGTCAGCGACCCGATGAAGATGCCGAGGTAGGTTTCGACATCGTGGATGGTTTTGTCGATGCCCGTCAGCTCCACGGCAGGCGCCATGTGGTTGCTCAGGCCCACCAGCACGGCGGCTGCGCCGACGAAGCTGTGCAGGATGGCGACCAGTTGCGGCATGTCGGTCATGGCCACACGCGAGGCCACCAGCGCGCCGATGATGGTGGCCAGCAGCAGTGTGCCGAGCAGAATCGGCGACGTGAGCACACCGCCATGCAGCGCAACGGCCAGCACCGCGATGAGCATGCCGACCGCACCAAACTGGTTGCCGCGGCGCGCGGTCTCCGGGTGGGAGAGTCCCTTGAGACTCAGAATAAACAGCACCGCGGCTGCGATGTAGGACGTGGTGAGCAGGGAGGTGGTCATCGGCGGAACATCTTGAGCATGCGGTGGGTCACGAGGAACCCGCCGGAAATATTGAGGGCCGCGAGGAAGATCGCGATGGCACCAATCACACTGGCGGCCGAATCCAGACCGCCGCCGATTTGCAGCATGCCACCCACCACGATGATGCCGCTGATGGCGTTGGTCACGCTCATGAGCGGCGTGTGCAGCGCCGGTGTCACGCTCCAGACCACCTGGTAGCCGATGACGCAGGCCAGCACAAACACCGTCAAGTGCGTCAGGAAGTTCTGCGGGGCCCAAAGGCCGATCACAAACAGCGCCACACCCATCGCCGCGACCACCGTCCACGACGTGTCACCCGTCGGCGCCCCATGCCCGTGGGATTTGGATGATGCCTTGGTCGGCGCAGACGCAGCCGCCGTAGCAGGCTTGCCCGCCGAAGCTGGTGCCGCAGGCACCGATAGCGTAGGCGGAAGCCGCACCCCATCCTTCACCACCGTCATCGGCCGGACGATGTCGTTGCCCTCGTCGATCGCGAACGTCGCCGCGCCACCCATCTCGTCGAGCAGGTGCACGACGTTCTGCGCGTACAGCGTGGACGCCTGGAGTGCCAGCCGCGACGGCATGTCCGTGTATCCGATGATCGTGACACCATCGACCACCACGGCTTCACCGGGCGAGGTCAGCTCACAGTTGCCCTGCTGCTCGGCCGCGAGGTCGACCACGACCGATCCGCGCTTCATGGATCGGACCATGTCGGCCGTAATCAGGATGGGCGCCCGTTTGCCGGGAATCAGTGCGGTCGTGATGATGACGTCCACGTCCTTCGCCTGTTCGGCAAAGAGCGCCATCTCAGCGGCGATAAACGCCGGGCTCATTTCCTTGGCATAGCCGCCCTGGCCGGAGCCGTCCTCCTCCAACTCGACCTGCAGGAACTGCGCGCCCATGGACGCGACCTGTTCCTTGACGACCGGGCGTGTATCAAACGCGCGCACGATGGCGCCGAGGGCGCGCGCGGCACCAATGGCGGCCAGTCCAGCCACACCGGCACCAATCACCAGCACCTTGCACGGCAAAATTTTGCCCGCCGCCGTCGTCTGCCCCCCCATCGGGCGCTGCAGTGCGTGAGCGGCTTCGATCACGGCGCGGTAGCCCGAGAGGTTGCCCGTGGACGACAACGCGTCCACCTTCTGCGCCCGGGTCGTGCGAGGGACCTGGTCCATCGCAACAGCGGACACGCCCCGTCCCTGGAGGCGCTCGACGAGCGCGCTGTTCTGAGCGGGGTAGAGGTAACTGATGAGTGTCTGCCCGGCCTGCAGGCGGTCCACCTCGTCGGCCGCCGGTGGCCGCACTTTGATGACGACGTTGGCAGCCCAGGCGTCAGCCTGTGAACCCACCCGCGCGCCCACCGCCGCATAGGCCTCGTCGGCAAACCCCGCCGCGAGTCCGGCGTGGTGTTCGAGGACGACGTCAAAGCCGAGTGATTGGAGTTTGGTGACGGAGTCAGGAGTGGCGGCCACCCGGCGTTCCCCCGGGCCGACCTCCTTGGCGATACCGACGATCATGAGGGAAATGATACGACCTCAGAGGTCGTTTCCCGCCCGCTCATCGCCGGAAACGACCTCTGAGGTCGTATTATTATCGCTATGAACTGGGACGTCTGGGCGTTCAGGCTGGTGTTTGTCGTGTTTGTCGGCGGGTTTCTCGCGCAGATGTCCACGCGCCTCAAACTGATTCTGGCCGCGCCGAACAACTTCACCTTCGACCACTTTGGCGCCAGGCTCAGCCGATTCGTGAGCGAGGTTGTGTTCCAATCGAAAGTGATCTCGGCGCGCAAAGCCACCGGGATCGCACATCTGGCCGTGTTCTGGGGCTTTGTCGCGTTTGGTGGATTCACCACCGTCGAGATCGTGCGTGGTCTCGGGATCGTCGATCTCACGCACACCAGGACGTTTTTCATCTACAAACTGCTGCTGCTCCCGTTTGCCGTCGGGGTCTTTGTCGGCATCGTGGGCCTCGCCATCCGTCGAGGCATCGTCCGTCCTGCCGGATTGGGACCCACCGTCTCAAAGGAGTCCCTGCTCATCGCGTTGCTCATCGCGATGTTGATGGTGACGTATTTCATCAGCTTCGCCTACGAGACCGACCTGGTCGGGCGTGTGAACTGGTGGGTGCACATGATGATCATTCTGGTCTTCCTGGTGCTGCTGCCCAACTCGAAGCACCTCCATCTGATCCTCTCGCCCGCGGCGGTGTTTCTGGCGTCGCCGGTGCTGGGCACGGTGCCCAACCTGGACTTCGAGAAAGAAGAGGTCGGGCTCGAGACGGTCAAGGACCTGCCGTCGAAAATGGTGCTTGATGCGTTTTCGTGCGTGGAGTGTGGACGTTGTCAGGACAACTGTCCGGCCTTCGGCACGGGCAAACGGCTGAATCCGAAGACGATCATCCTGCAGAACGAAGACGCGTTGCTGGCCGGTGAGCGCGACAAGAAGCTCGTCGACGTCTATGACCAGGACGTGTTGTGGCAGTGCACCACGTGCGGCGCCTGCGAACAGGCGTGCCCGGTGGGCGTGGAACATCTGCCCAACATCATTGGTGCGCGACGGGGGCTGGTCTCCAACGGCGAGGCACCGGAGTTCCTGACGCCGCTGTTCACCAACCTGGAGCGGCGGCAGAACATCTGGGGGCTGATGTACGACCAGCGGTCCAAGTTTGTGCAGTCGGCGGCGCTGGAGACGTTTGATCCGGCGAAACATGAATACCTGGTCTGGCTCGGGTGTGCGGGCGCGTTCGAAGCGGACTACCAGAAGTCGATGCGGTCGTTGTTTGACCTGCTGCGGTCACGCGGCAAGACGTTCGGTGTGCTCTCGAAAGAACGCTGCACCGGCGACGTCGCCAAACGGACAGGCAACGAATACATGTATCAGGAACTGGCCACGCAGAACATCGAGGATCTGCGCGCCTCCGGCGTGAAGAAAATCGTCACCTCGTGTCCGCATTGTGTGAAGACGATCGGACACGACTATCAGCTGATGGGCTACGAGGTGGAAGCCGTCCACTCGGCGACGCTGGTGGAGGAACTCACCAGGGATCTGATGGTCCAGTGGCGTGAAACAGACAACGTCACCTATCACGACCCGTGTTACCTCGGTCGGTACGCGGATGTACACGCGGAGCCGCGTGCACTCCTGGAGCGCTTCGGCGCCAAGGTCACCGAACCGGCCCGTCACGGGGACAACCCGTTCTGCTGCGGCGCGGGTGGCGGACTGTTGTTCGAAGAACACGAGTCCGGTAAACGCATGAGCCAGGAGCGGTTTGACCAACTGCAGGCCACCGGCGCGCAGACCGTTGTGATGGCGTGTCCGTTCTGCTCGATCATGCTCAAAGGCGCGCAGGCCTCCACCAACGCCCCTATGCAGATGGTCGACCTGATGACGTATGTGGACGGCAAAATGAAGTCGCTCACGCCCAAATGTGCGCCTGATGACCGGGCGACCACCCCGGCGCAGGCTGACACACACTGATGGCCTCGGCGCCTGCCTGGCAACGGTCACGCTCCAGGCGCCTGCAGGCGGCGGCCATTTCGACCATCGGCTGGCCGATCATTGAGGCGCTGTCCGGGACGTGGACCTATCGCGTCACCGGCCTTCACCATCTCAGGGCCACTGAGGCTGCGGGGCACGTCCCGATCCTCGCCTTCTGGCATGGCCGCATCCTGGCAGGCCTGCCGTACTTCCGCGATCGTGGCATCGTGGTGATCACGAGCGAAAACTTCGACGGCGAGTGGATCGCCCGCATCATTGCGAAGTTCGGCTACGGCGCGGCGCGCGGGTCGTCGTCGCGTGGCGGTGCCAAGGCACTGGCGCAGATGCGGCACGCGCTCGGAGCCGGGCACCCGGTGGCGTTCACCCTGGATGGCCCCCGTGGTCCCGCACGCGTCGCACAGCCAGGCGCGGTCTGGCTGGCGGGCGCCACCGGGCATCCCGTCTTGCCCTTCCACGTCGAAGCCGACTCCGCCTGGACCGTGCGCAGCTGGGACCGTCAGCAGTTCCCGAAACCCGGCGCCACGATTTCAATCGCCATCGGCGAGCCCGTGTACGTCGCGAACACGGACGAGGCCACGGTTGAGGCCGCGCGCCTGCTGCTCGAGGAGCGACTCCGAGCGTTGGAGCACGCCGCACTCCGCACTTCGCACAGGCTCACAACATGATCCTCTTTCACACGCCTCGGTTCTCTGAACACACCCCCCCGCCCGGACATCCCGAACGTATCGAACGTGGCGAGACCCTGCACGACGTAGCGATGTCATTCGCGGCCGGCGGCGGCACTGTGCGCGAACCACATGCAGCCACACGCGAGGAGCTGGCACGTGTGCACACGGCTGCGTACCTCGATTCGATCGAGGCGTTGATCGGACGTGCGGCGATGATTGACGACGACACGTACACGAGCCCGGAGACCGTTGAGGTCGCCCGTCTGGCAGCCGGAGCGACCATCGACGCGGCCCGGCATGCGTGGACCACCGGCGAAGCGGCCATGGCGCTGGTGCGGCCGCCCGGCCATCACGCCGAACCCCACAAGGCGATGGGCTTCTGCCTCTACAGCAACATCGCAGTTGCGGCGGCTGCCCTTCGAGCTGAAGGGGCCTCCCGCGTCGCCATCGTCGACTTCGACGTGCACCACGGCAACGGCACGCAGACGGCGTTTTACGAGGACCCGACCGTTCTCTTCATCTCCAGTCACCAATTTCCGTTCTGGCCGGGAAGTGGGGCAGCCACCGAACGTGGCCGGAGCGCTGGCCTGGGTTTCACCCTGAACCTGCCCGTGCGCGCCGGTGCGACTGATGCGGATGTCTTTGGCGCCTACGAGTCACAGGCGATTCCCGCACTCGAAGCATTTCAGCCGGACGTCCTCCTCATCTCGGCCGGGTATGACGCCCACCACCTCGACCCTTTGGGTGGACTTCGTATGACGACGGACGGATTTTCGCGTCTGTCGTTGCTCCTGGCTGACGCCGCCGGCCGCCTGTGCGGCGGCCGAATCGCCGCAGTCACCGAAGGCGGCTACGACCTGGGCGCCCTCCGCGAGGGTATCGAGGCCACGATGTCGGCACTGAACATGAAGAACGACCTCTGAGGTCGTTGGAAACGACCTCAGAGGTCTTTACAATGGGCACGTGAGTTCTTATCGTCCTCAGGAAATCGAGAAGAAGTGGCAGACGACGTGGGCGGAGACCCGCGCGTTTGAGGTGACCGAAGACCCGTCCAGGCCGAAGTACTACTGCCTGGAGATGTTTGCGTATCCGTCCGGGCACGCGCATGTCGGGCACGTCCGCAATTACATGATTGGCGACATCATGGCCCGCACCAAGCGGATGCGCGGCTTCAACGTGCTGCATCCGTTCGGGTGGGATGCGTTTGGCCTGCCGGCCGAAAACGCCGCGATCAAGAACCACCTTCACCCCGAGACGTGGACGCGCGACAACATCGCGCACATGAAGGGGCAACTGCAGCGGCTGGGCATCAGCTACGCCTGGGAGCGTGAGTTCGCGACGTGTGACCCCACCTACTACAAATGGAATCAATGGCTCTTCACGCGCATGTTCGAGAAGGGCCTGGCGTATCGCCGCCGCTCGAACGTGAACTGGTGCGAGAGCTGCCAGACGGTGCTGGCCAACGAGCAGGTGGTGGATGGCGGCTGCTGGCGATGCGGTACGCCGGTCACCTTGCGTGATCTCGAACAGTGGTGTCTGCGCATTACGGCCTACGCCGACGAGTTGCTGGAGGCGGCCGAGGGGCTGAGTCAGTGGCCCGACAAAGTGCTCACGATGCAGCGCAACTGGATCGGCCGATCCGAGGGCGCCAAGGTCTGCTTCGATCAAATCGAGGTGTTCACCACACGCATTGACACCATCTACGGCGCGATGTTCGTCCTGCTCGGTCCGGAACATCCGCTGGTCGAGCAGTTCGCCTCCGAGTCGCCGGATCCGGCGGTCGTGCGCGCGAAGGCCGCCGCGTTCCGCGCGCAGGACAAGTCCGCGCGCATGACCGGCGAGGTCGAGAAGGAAGGATTTGATACCGGCCGCACGGTGACCAATCCCTTCACGGGCGAACAAGTGCCGGTGTGGATTGCCAACTTTGTGCTCGGCGATTACGGCACCGGCGCGGTGATGGGCGTGCCCGCGCACGACCAGCGTGACTTTGAGTTCGCGCGCAAGTACGACCTGCCCGTGCGTGTGGTGGTGCGGCCGGAGGGGGGCGCCGTTGATGGCGCCACATTGACCGAGGCCTACACCGGCGACGGCACCCTCGTGACGTCAGGTGAGTGGACCGGCCAGCCGTGGCAAGAGGCCAATCGCAACATGACCGCCGAGGCGAAGGCCCGTGGTCTTGGCGAGGGCACCGTGCAGTACCGCCTCAAGGACTGGGGCATCTCCCGGCAGCGGTACTGGGGCACACCGATTCCGATCGTGCATTGCCCGACGTGCGGCATGGTCCCGGTGCCCGACAAAGACCTGCCGGTGGAACTCCCGCGCATCAGCGAGTTCACCGGACGGGGCGACTCGCCGCTCGCGCAGGTTCCGGAATTTGTGAACGTCGCCTGTCCGAAGTGTGGCGGGGCCGCGCGTCGGGAGACCGACACGATGGACACGTTTGTGGATTCGTCCTGGTATTTCTACCGTTTTTGCGATGCGACGAACGACCAGTTGCCGTTTGACCCTGCAAAGGTCGCGTACTGGGGCCCGGTCGACTTTTACAGTGGCGGCATCGAACACGCGATCCTGCACCTGATCTACTCGCGCTTCTTCAGCCGGGTCTTTCGCGACATCGGGCTCGTCACGCTCGATGAACCATTTACCCGGTTGCTCACGCAGGGCATGGTGTTGCGCCATGGCGCGGTCATGTCCAAGTCCAAGGGCAACGTCGTGGATCCCGACGACATGATTGCGCAGTACGGCGCCGACGCCCTGCGGCTGTACGTGATGTTTGTCGCGCCGCCCGAGAAGGAAGTCGAGTGGACCGATTCGGGCCTTGAAGGCGCCTTCCGCTTCCTCAACCGTGTGTGGCGCATGGCCGATCATCTCACCGACATTATTCGCCACGCGCCGGCGGTCGAAGGATTGACCTTTGACGACGCGGATCGCGCGATGCGTCGCAAGACGCACAGCACCATTCGCCGCGTCACCCAGGACATCGATCCGCGCGTCCACCTCAACACCGCCGTGGCGGCGTTGATGGAGCTGGTCAACGAACTGTTCGCGTACGCCGAGATCCGCGGTGTGCGGCCGCAGGGCCTCGACGACGAGGCGAGGGCGACGATGGCCCGCCCGGAAACGGCGGCGGTGCTCCGCGAATCCGTTGAGGCGCTCCTGCTCATGCTCTCGCCCTTCACCCCGCATATGTGTGAGGAACTCTGGGCGCAGATCGGTCATGCTGAAGGTGTGGTCGCCGCCGGTTGGCCGACGTTCGACGAGACAGTCGCGCGTGACGAGTCGATCGAGATCCCGGTGCAGGTCAACGGCAAGTTGCGGGGCAAGGCGGTCGTCGCGGCTGAGGCCTCTGAGGCCGACATCGAAAAGGCGGCCCTCGCGGCCGTGGAGTCGTATCTGGCCGGCAAGACGGTGGTCAAGGTCATCGTGGCCAAAGGACGTCTGGTCAGTGTGGTGGTCAAGTGAGGGGGAGTGTGATGACACGCGGTATTCGTCTCTTGGCGCCGTTGGCGATTGCGGTGATGGTGACCAGTGCCTGCGGTTATGCGCTGGCCGGCCGTGGCTCGTTCCTGCCCGAGTACGTCCGCGTGGTGGGGATTCCGGCGTTCGAGAACAAAACCTCTGAGTTCGACATCGACCGGGTCTTGACCGAGGCCGTGCGGACGGAATTTGCCGGGCGCGGGCGCTACACGATCAAGCCCGATGACAACAATGTGGATGCCATCCTCACCGGCACCATCACGAGTGT
>ENA-ORBV01011947-ORBV01011947.1-microbial-mat-metagenome-genome-assembly--contig:-NODE-11947-length-13508-cov-5.304743_pt1 | contig 13508 bp, 7 predicted proteins | sample MGYA00237777_ERZ505514 | MGnify/ENA primary metagenome ERZ505514 (study PRJEB26160, sample SAMN06269048) | microbial mat metagenome | isolation source: Oligotrophic lake microbial mat | place...
ACTCAGCAGGAAGGCTCACAACAAGCACGGAATGCATTCAATGCAGTTGTCATGATTGCAGCAGTTATCAAAGCACAATCTTAAGACTCCAAATGCCTTGAATTAAAAATGTCAGCTTAAGAATGCATCAATGTTTGGCTAACAAACAACTGCAATGCAAAATGACCCCCAATGTGCAACTGATTTTGAGCAACAGTGGAACATTGTGCAGTGTGAGATTGTGCTCTTGCAAAGTGCATGAGTCAGCTGGAAGGTTGACAACAAGCAAGGAACACATTCAATTCAATTGTCACGATTGCAGCAGTTGTCAAAGCACAATGTTAAGATGAGCAATGCCTTGAATAAAAAAATGTCAACTTAAGAATGCATCAATCCAATGCAAAATGTCATTAAGAATGGCTGCCCATGAGCAATGAAAGATGACATGATGGCTTCAAAACAGTGATAGGAGTTCAATGGTGCAAGCTTTCATGAGTGACATCATTTTGATTCTAGGTTTCTACAACTGTGAAACTCATGAAAGAAACTGACACATGGCATGCTCATCCTAAAGATTGAACGTTTTGAACTGACCAAAAGAGCACAGATTGTCCCAAAACTTGACCAGGTGTTTGCTTGCAACCTTCTGACATAACAAAAAGCTGCAGTTCAACACATCAAGTTCTTGATCCTTTGACAAAGATTTGCACATGCAAAAAGTCTGATGTTTGATCATTTGTTGTGGTCCTTGACTCCTGCTCAGTTTGGTCTGTCAGTGTGAGAAAATTTGGCTTTGAAGCATGTTGCATCCTGAACAAGTTCAGATTCAGTCCTTGTCATGATGTCAATCAGAATGAGCATGCTCAAATCATGATCCCATTCAACTGGAATTTAATCTTCACACCATCCAATCCACATTGAAGAACTCCATTGATGACAGAAACAAATGTTTTTTTGATCTGCCGTTCCAGAAGGAAGTTGCAGTGTGAAACAACATCAGTTGAATTGCTGGATTGTGCTTCAATGCACATTGGTGCACCCTGCATTGCATTTTCCGGCAAAGAACTCTTGCACCCCATTTTTTCCCTTTTCAAACCGCATGTCAACTTTCCTCCTTCCTGGAGGTCAAAAAGGGGAATCATGACATAGCTCTCTTTTTGCTGTGCTTCATTTTCCTCCTGATGCATGACTTGATCAATGATCACTGACTTTCCAGTTCATTTTCTACACAAGATCTGCAGCAAAAAAAGAACCAGCTTGTTGGCAGATTGCCCATGGATGCTCTGAAACACAAGACATTTGTCTGGCAAAGCAACAAAACAAAGAACAGAAAAGTGGTTGGAAATGTTCAAGCTGGTAAACTTCAACAATGTCAAAGCGTTTGTGAAAGAGTTGTCAGCAGAACAAATGAGACCAAGGCAACAAAACTTGTCCACTCATCAGAATGATTGCTTGATGAAGTGACAAGCCAACAGTGGTGTGATTACTGCCCTGCTCTAGCATCTTGTTGCCTCAAAAACAGCACTTCAGAATCTGCAAATCCCTCTACCAACATTGCAAAGTCAATCCACAAAAACAGATTTTTAGCTAGCTTTCTATTTCCATTTCCATTTCTGTTTTCACTTTCTTTTCCTTCCCTTTCAATTTTGTGAACCTCCAAAAGGAGGAGATCAACAGAAAAAAGACAGATTTTCCATGTCTACCAACACCCTTCAAGACAGCACAGCACAGGTGACAATCTCATATGAAATTATAAAAACAATCCTCTGCCAGATGCACAAACAATTATCAATTTAGTTGAGATGGCTGATTCCTGGAGTGTTGTTGGTCTTTCCATCGTTGCCAGCAGAAACAACCTGGAAACAGAGCTTTGAAAGTTTACTAAATAATGTGGCAGGCTTGACACGCTGAACAGACAGAATCTGCATGATGGCGCCCCTTTATCGACAGTGGGTTGGGGTGCTTCAGTCCCTTTGTAGCCACGGCTTCGGCGACCCACTGTTGTTTTGGGTAAAATAAATAGAATACTACAGTACTATTAGCTAGATAACATAGGATGACGCCGTCGACAAAGCTACGTAATACCGGGATCCAATAGCGACCCCAACAGAGCACACTAGGACGATGGATGGACTTAGACGGTAAATGGGTTTGGCTCATCACTTTCATTGGTGTTGCATGTCCCAAGACTCACCACATCATCGTGATCTTGGGCGGCAAGCACTTCTGGCTCTCTGCTAGCAGTTCCACCCCCTCTTTCGTCTTCGGCTGCATCCTCCTCACTGTTGTGGGCGACTACCAAGGTCATGACGAGACAAAAACAATTGTTGTGGACTCGTCGTTGTTGTTTCCGTCTCCTTTTGTTGGGGTGGTCCATTCTGTTGGAAGATTCGTCATAATAGCTGTTGTGGGGTAGCATAGGAATATCGACGTGTTCTACTCGTTTGAGGATCACGTGCAATCCCCGGATATTGCTGATAGTGTTGGTGATGATCTCGTCCGTATTGTCGCCACCACCCATACCGATTTCATCGTCATTGGTCAACCCAACTTGTGCTGCTTGCGACCGAGACGATGCTGATGCCGGTAATCTTCGCCAATCTCGAAACAAATCTTCGACATCCTCCACCAGCCGTGTACTTTGACGACGAATATACACATAGGCTCCCGAATAAATGACACCGAGACCGACCGCAATGGATAGTACATAAAACGGGTGATCCACCATGGGTGTGGCACGCCATTCAAAACCGGTAGGCACCGCCAATAAAATCACAAAAACGATAATGGTCGACACGGAAAACATCATGAGAATCAGCGTCAATTTCCCTGCGTGCCATTCGTTTAATCGATTTTGGAGTTGTTCGAGTTTGGAGTCGTAGACGTCGGGTGGAAGAATGCAGTTGAGTGTAGTGGTATTATTGGTAGAGGGAGATTCTGGATCTGCTGGTTGTCGCGCCAGCAACCGAAATTGAACTGGATACGGATATTTGCTGAATTGATGATCATTATTGAGATGACGATGACTCGAATTATCGTCCAAATTTAAATCATTTTCGATGGAGGTTGCGGTTGTTTCCGTTCTTCTTTCTATGGCGTCATTGTGGCTGGCAGCAGTGTTGTTGGACGAGGACGTCGGATGTATCGATATAGAAAGCGCATGCGTCTCTGCTGTTGCATCAGCCTCCTCTGTCTCGACCAAAAAAGGCAGCGGTGGATGCACAAGGAGTCGGGTCGCAAACCATCCAGCGCCAGTGGCAATGGGCAACACTGCTCGTCGTTCCGTAGGAGCGGGTGGTCGGGGAAGGGGCGCATTCCCCATTTTGGGATGTTAGTCGAATCCTTGGAATAATGAAATCAAATCGATGGGAGAAGCTGAAGGATGACGGATTCCCTTCTTCGAAAAGGATATCTCTCTCTGTGCAAAGATAGTCAGTAAGAGAAAAAGCATCATTCTTTTGCTACTTTATTCCTCGGTATTATTCCAAGTGCTGCATCTAGTAGCTTGCCTCATAGCTAGCTGCAAGCATTGCATTAGTCCTGTGTCGTGCCCCGAAAGCTTGTTGGATACGTACAACAGGAATCATGAGTTAGAGAGAATCTTCTCGAAGCATGCCACGTCTACTCTAATAGCTAACCAAGATCCTGCCAGCTGCCACACCAACATGTTGAGTCATTCATTCTTTCATTCAAATGAAGGATCTTTTCGGCTCGCCCGTCAGTTTAAACGGGCGCATTTTCAAAAAGGTGCAGTCAAACTAAGAGTCATTGAGCCATAGTCTTCGTTGACGTGGAAATGTCGTAGCGACGTATATTTGTCGTAGTTAATACCGTATTGAGTACCGGAGCTTAATCATTTTTATGCAGCATAAATTTCATACCATAATTAAATTTATGCGCATAAATTTTATTTATGAAGGAGATTTATGCGCATAAAAAACAATTAAGGTCCGGTATTCACTACGACACTTCGACATCATCACAACAGTTGCCGTGCACTCCGCCGAATCCATTCGGCGCAGTAGTCGTGAAAAGTATGCATGAAATGCACCTGTCCACAAGTTACACGGATATTCCTCTTTATTGCGACGTCACTAAGAAAAGTGCCATGCACTCCGCGGAATCGATACACAATAGTAGCTGTCGACGGGAAATCAGGTACGACATAAACGTCACGGATTCCTAACAGCTGTCGTTTGAGCACGGAGTGGTACACCATCTTTTCTCGCGGCCACTTTTTCATCGTTTCTCACAACAGTGCCAATTGCTTTGTATCAGCTAGCTAGTGCTGCTATTGCGCTTGTCGAGTCAAAAGTGCATAGCAACGCATTGCATCACATATGTACAACTTGTCGTCGTCATGTGGATCATCACGGATTTTAGAGAGCAGCATTAATAATACGTTAGAAAGCTTGAAGCAAGCACCACATGTAGTCATCCAACTGTGTGAAGTCTTCCAAAATGTGCAGCAACTCGTTCGTGATTCTGGAGCCACCGCGTAAGTGGTTTTGATCTCTTAGCTATCTCTACTTTTGATGTCCTCAATATTCTGTGGTTGGACCTGTCTATCATTTCTAGCCATGTCGCCTTCGTTCTTTGTTCCAAATACAGGAATCACTCATTCCTTCTCGGAAGAAGCGGCGGCGTAGTGCTCGGGTCATCGGTGTCATCTTCTCCAGGTGATGATGTCTATATTTTTCTTGAACTTAAAAACTTGTTTTCACCCACAACTTTTGGCAAATTTAGCTGTGCTTGGCGGCACGGTTTTGTTCGGAAATGTGCCTGCCAAACCTCAAGCCGACAACAAGCAACAAGCATGGAAGCCTCGGCACAGAGCCGGAAAATGCAACAGTCTCAAAATTTCTAGTTGAAAAGTACGCGACAAGAGAAACCACAAAAGAAAGAAGAAACATTCGAAACCTACATTCCCTCGATGGTCAACAGCGGCAATACGAGTGGCCACACGAGTGGCCATGTACTGTTTTTGCTATTTTATGATTGTATAGGTTTCCATTTGCTATTGTTGTGGTGCACTGAAAAGTATTTAAACACCTTCATTTCTCGATTCGACTAGAAGTGTGTCTGGCATATTGTAAGGATATGTCGTCCGGGTCTCTAAATGCTTGACATCAACGAAACGAGTTACACTGTCTAACTACTACTAATACTTTAGTTACTTTCATGCGTATCTGCCCTGAATAGTTTTTTCCAACTATCGGAGGCTAGCTAGTATAAATACTTCTTGTACTCTAGCTAGTATACGTATTTCTTGCACTTGGCGGCCTCCTTCTCCACGCGCTCCATCGACTCTACGAGCGAAATCTCTTCGTCAGTGAGGTCCTCTCGCTTCTTCCGCGTTAAAGCCATAATGCGTGCAATCTTCCGTCTCAAGTCTCGATAGTGATCTTTCAACTCCTCTTGGGTCATTTGGGAAAACGTTGCAAGATCTGGATCCATCTCCTTTGGAGCAGCTTCCGCTGCTTTCGCGTTCGGTACATCTACCGGCAAAGCAACCGTAAAATCAAACACGGACTCGAAATATGCCACTGGGTTCCTCACTGCATTAGGAACATCAACCCTGCACCAGGAAACAGCCGGGTGAAGGGTCATTTTCGTGTGGATGCAATACCGTTTCACATCGCGCCAAAGAAATGCCTTTGGTTTCAGGAAAGGCACAGCATGCTTGATTTGTCCCACGTAGACCTTTCTCATACTAGAAGTAGGAAATTCCAAGCACGAAGAATCGATCATGGCAAGAAACATTTTGGTTTCCGACTCATTTTGTGTATCAGAGTCCCATCGCATCTGCTGGTAGCTCCCAAAGAGCGTTCCACCGGAAATCGTAAGATTGTCGCCATTGACATTCAGCTTCGATTCGAGATCCTTTACCATCTTGATCTCGTAAGCCGCGTTGCAGTGGACGCAAATCATTCTCCTCCACAGCTTAGTTTCGCTACTGCCTTTGTTCCAGCGCAGCGTAGAGATTGATTGGCATCCGGCACATTTGGCAGATTTGCAGGCGGCTTGGATTACCAAGCTGCGAAGGATCAGCGCAGTGCAGCATCCTATGCTTAGCAGGCCCATCTGGGTGTACTGCCTTCGAATCATGTACACTGGGCTTCCTTTCACCGCGTAAAATCTTTGAAGAGGATCCAGCTGTTCTTCTTGAAGGTGCGCATAGCTGTCTTTTAGGGTTGCTCCGTCTCTGTAAACAAGGTACGGAGGACCCGATGGAACGTTGGGGTAGAGCCTGTCAGCGACGTCTATCATTTCATCACCGTATAATAAATCTTGGATCTCTTGGACGCAAAGCTGTTGCACAGAGAATGAAACCTCGCCCGATAATTCTTCCCACGAAGGTTGAGAAAGGCCAAAGAGATGAAAGAATCCAGTGTGGTGGAGGCAGTCCTTCACCGCCCCGATAATTGTATCCCAAAATAGTTCGTGCATTTTGTCGTTTTCAGGGTTGATCCCCCAAATTCGCATGGAGTGCTCGACCTGTCCGATCTCATCTTGTTGAGAGAGCTCACGTGACGTTCGGATGTACTTGGTTCTCCTGCCAAAGCTCTGAGCACCGTCCAGCCCTCCCCAGTCTGCTAAACCTTGGCTCACCAAATCGCCGACTTTCTTGCTCATGCTGTCCGAGAAACGATGAGATTGTATAGATGAAAATGGTTTTTGACAGTATGCTCAAAATGTTTTAGATCCATGCGTCCATCGAAAACCAATCAGAAACACGATGAAAATTTCAGCGCCGTGGAAATCGGGGCTTATGAATCGCCACTACTAGCTAGCTACTATAGCTAGCTAGTTAGTCCATTCTCAATAAAGGTGGATTGATTCCAACCCCTAACTCTATCAGTGGCCTTGACCGTGGATTTCAACTCTGACCTTAATGTTCTCAATGACACTGGTTTGTTACTGTTTCTGGATACGTCTTCAACACAAGCCACAAAACATGCGTTCCAGTGACCATGGACATTCCCAAAAGCAAGATGCCGCCGATTGGCTGTAGCTGGCAGTTGAATCAAGCTAATTCTTTCAAAGTTTGCGGACTGAATACCCACTGACTCTTTGAGTGCGTGAATGCGAACTAACGAAGCTTTTACCAAATGTGTGTTCTGACTTCTGACGTCTTGGTTCTATTCAGAAACACAAGGTCATACCGAACGAAGGAAAGCTTTAACCGCTATTTCTTCGACAGGACATGTCGCGTAGTGTACGTACAGTACTCATCATCAGTACGACGTACAGTAGCCTGCAACCATAGCTCAACCCAGTTATTTATTCACAATTAAAGAATTACCCGGAATGTTCAGCCCTTGATTTTTTTAGCTTCGACACGTACTACCTAGACCCTTCCGATTGGCACGCGCACGGCTTGAATAGCGGACAGAGAACAACTTCTTTTCCCGATACTTCCCAAACAGTTGGAAGCATTGTCGACTCCAAATTCTGTGATTCCTTTGGGAAGAAGGCTGGTAGAGTGAACAATCGTCGACGTACACTATTACACTTGCAGTAGTTAAAATCTCTCGAACCACGAAGACCAATCGTTTTTGTCTTGGTGCCTTTGATATCTTGAGAGCTTTACCATACACAAGACCCGTTGTGTCAGTCTTGTGTCTTAGTACCGAGAAGATCTTGAGAAGTTATTGAAATCCTTTAGTCTTCCACATACCTCAGAAAGGGTTCGAATAGAAATCCCAGTAACTCTTCTTTTGTATTCCAGCACGTGACTGTTAAACAAATATATTTACGCTTATGCCAAATCCCTAAGACTTTCTTTAAGACCCCTCAATTTTGATACCGAATATTCTCTTGGAGCTTCGCTTCCATGAGAAGCGTACACTCAAAAGCGTTCCATGTTTCCTTTGCTCGGTAAGTAGCCAATAATACCTTTAATAAATCAGTGCTCTTGGAATAGTTATTATTGGTCAAGGCTTCTCCAAAGTGTACTTAGTCTGCTCCGGTACTACTGATCCTCTATCGTGTGGAATCAACAAATAGAATTCTATTCAACATCCTTGCTGCAATTTCATCATTACCACGTACAGTATTACACGTTAGCCACCAGCAATAACTAGACTACACTGCACTACACTAGTAATCACAATTCACAGGCCAGCAGATCTTGTCTGACACAATCATCCTAACATAGCTTGTAGAAAGCTATTCAAGTGTCATAGTAGCTAGCTAGTACTTCCCTCCCCCCATCTCTGCCCACCTTTGTCTCGCCATCAAGCCACCGCATTTTACTCGTCTTTCTCTTCACCATGAATCCCATCATGATGGACCATCGGGACTACAACCGTCCGGATACCTTTCAGCTCTTGCAGACTCGAAATCGTTCCTCCTCCAACGCCTCGTCTACGAGTAGTACTTCGAGTACCAATGGATCTTGCACTCATTTAGGAGGTCCTCTTCCCCAACCAAGATTGGTCTTGCAGGCTCCCCTCCCACAAGGTCTGCATCCCAACGACCCTGCGGCTTGTCCATTAGGAGGAGGAGGAGGCCCCACGTCGGGTGTCTTTTTCAACAATCAAGAAATCAAGCCCGTGACCTTGTTTCAACTTCAGCAAATGAAGCGAGAACAAGAACAGTCTGCCTCGCATTCTCCCGTGGCGACGACAGCTTTGGTTCATCCACCGCCATCGTTGTTGCCTCAACCGGCCATGATGAGGACCGCAGCAGCTCCTCCTCCTCAACCATTGATGATGCCGACCATGGCGTCTCCGTCCTTGGCGACTCGTTGTATGCCACCTCAAGGTGCAACTGCACAAGACGTAGAGGAACTGAATGACTGGAGTCGTCACGAACAAATGGCCATGATGCCCGATATGGACTTTTATGACTTTGCGACCGGCACGACTGCCAAACCACAAGACACGCAAGAACAACACGACGACGAAGTGACCGCGCTGGCCAATCTCATGGCCCACGAATGGAAACCCTTTGTGAAGCAAGTCTCCAAAGTCATGGAAACCGAAGATCACTTTCCCTTTCAATACGTCGACATTTGGGCCGTCGACGACAATTCTCGTGACGACACCAAACAAAACAAGAAGAAGAAAAAGGTCGTCTTGCGACATGTCGGTCATGCCACCAATCGCAATACCGAATTGTGTTCCATCTTTACCATGTACCACATGAACGAATTCGGAAGCGCCTCCCAAAAGTACGTCTTTGAGCCGGGCGTGGGCTTGCCCGGCCGGGTCTTGGCCCAGGGCCAACCCGTCTGGGATGATTCCTTGGCCGTTAAAACGTCGCAAACCTTTTCGGATTTTCCCAGAACCGATCTCGCCAAGAAACACGGCGTCCAAAAGGGATTGGGCATTCCATTGACCATGACTATGGGTGGTGGTGGTCAACAAGCCATTATTGTTCTGTATACGACTGCCGATGCGGCGCACGATCCTTCCACGGTGAGTGTTCGAAACAGTTATACCAGTTTGATTCAAGGCATGTATCAAGCCTTTCAAAAGGGCAACACGATTCCGCGGTCTCTCTTGCCATCCTCCTCCTCATCGTCAGCTGTGGTCGTGCCCGTCCCAGCCACCTCCATGATGATGTTTGACATGGAAATGATGGAAGAGGAGGAAGAGGAAGATGGCAATCATCATCGCGACCAGAATCATAATCCCTTTGTCGCCTTTGATGTCGACATTATGGAATTGGAGTCCTTGGACAGTGGAAGAAGCGGCAGCCACCAGTCGGTGGCCTCCGAGCCCGCTGCCGCCGCCGCCGCCAACTACACGGCCATTCTTCCCGATGATACCGAAGTGGAAATGGCCACGCTGCTGCGAGATCATCCGACACTCTTGCCACAACAAGACCATACGACTACAAACGCCTCGGCGTCGTCCTTGTCGCTCCAATGTTTGCTCTGGCGAGCCCCGTGTCGTCGGTCCTGGTCCGAAAATGTCCGGATGGACGCTTTGAAGCGACGCTTTCAAACCTTTCAACAGAACAACCAAAACAACTATTCTCATACCAATCACGACAATGACAAGCAAGTCGCTGCGACCATGCTGGTACTGGCTTGGGAACAATTGTGTTGCAGTAGTACTAGTACTGCAACGACGACTACGGATAGTAGAAGCAACACCACTGGTACCCTCAAAGCTTACCGAACCGTATGATGAAGGCATGCCGCGTGAGTGTCGTTGTGCGGGTCTCGTGCGGTTCCGAGAGCCCCTCGGAGGCCCATTCATTGTTCCAGTTGGAACCCCTCGGAGGGCCCATTCGTTTTTCCATTTTGTGGAGGAGAGAACATCTCTACTGTACCACCCTCACGACTACTACTGTACAAGTATAGTCCTTTTCCACGGCTCGCCCGCCACGCCCGTATTCCAATTTTGCGGCAGCTGATAAAGCAAGTTTTTCTAGATGTTTCTACAACTTTTTCGACTCCCGACTCGAAGGTCGCCATTTTTCAAATCACATACTTATTTATCTTATAATCCATTTTGGGTGGAATCTCGACACATTTCCTAGTAGTAGTACTCTAGCTGTAGTTAGTCTAGCTAGCTAGCTTGTCGTAGGAATCCAATCATTGTCGTTCGTTCGCAGCATTCGTAACGACGGTACTGTAAAACCAAAGCCTGGTACACTACTTACTACTAGCTAGCCAGGCCGGAAACCAAGCTCTTGTCCACCGAGGGAGTAGTAGTAGGATAGGCGCCGACGGACCATGGGTTCCAATCTACGGTCAAAAGTAGATTGCTCCGCTCCCAATGTGCAGCTACAGTAGATTGTTGCCAGTTCCAACCAACGGGCCACAATGAAAAAAAGAGACAACCTAAATTTTACTGTCAAGGGACATGGAGGATGGATGGCGTTGATCTCACAATCACAAAAAGGTAGTAGGCGGGGGTGTCTGCCAGAAGACATTCTCCCCATGGACTTGTGGGCAAGCTAACACAGTTACCATCCGCCACTGTCACTAGCTAGCAGAAAGGCCTGGGCTCTGCACATCCTTCACAGGATGACAATCCGAAACCAGGTCCCTGGAATTGCTTTGATTTGACTTGTGATCTCAAATGGACAATGCCAATTTTTGGTTGATCATTCACCCTCGTCTCCAAGATTTTTCAAAGCTCAGTTTGCAAGCTTTGACCACGCAAGGACAACATGGGCCTCCAGAGACCAACACCGCCATCCATTGGCATTTGATCAGTTTTCAAAGATGTCCACAATGTGTGTGTTCATTTTTGTCTGTTTTTCTTTTCGGAAAACTTGATTGGCATGTTGAGGCAAGATCGATCGATTGTCTTTCAAGGGTGCATCCCATTCTTCTTTTCTGCTTCTGATCACAAGGTTGTGCCATTTGCTGCTTTCCATTGTGCCATCCGACTTGAAATGACACAAGAACTTGTTGATGTGTTTGACTTTTCAGAATGTCTCCCTTGTTGTGCAGCCGCAGGAATGTGAGGGAGAATGACACTGTCATGCATTGACATTTGATTGAATTTCAAAGATGCCCAAAAGGTGACCGGCTCACCAGACAGTGAACATGCTGTTGGAAGTGCAGCTAGTGTTCCACAAGGGGCATGTGTGCACCTGTGGGCAACTTGAAGTGCAGCTGAGTCAATGACATGGAAGACTCTGGAGATCCACAACAACAACAACAACAACAACATCAGCTAGCAGCACTGCAGTGCTTACAATTTCTAACAAACTGATCTGTTTCAACAAACAAACAGATCTCTTCATCCAACATTTATTAGAAATTATCCCCGGGAACGAAGATGACAGTGGCACCGGGTGACAGAGAGCCACGATCGATGGCGATCGATCAACAAGAGACGACACGAGTCGTCATGGATGGAACGATCGACATGGAGGATCGTTGCCGAAGAAGGTGATCAACGGAAGATCGGCTTGGTGCCGATAGAAGCAAGAAGCGTCGCGAGAGCAATCGGCTCTGTGCCAAAGTGCTTAAGAAGGGATCGGCTTTGTGTCGACAATGTTGGCCAATCAGACCTCTCCATTTAGTCCCACGAAGTTCATTCACGAGAGAGATCTTCGGCGCGGCGCACCGACAGGGCGCCGACAACCACAGAAGCACTAGTAGACTAGATAACATGCTCCAACAGAGAGCTCACTTCTTTTAGTGTGTTGATCTTTATCACCACACATAGATCTCTAGCCCACAGGACACATGCATCCAACACATTCATCTTCTGCTACGAGCAAGTGGATGAAGGTCCACAGTCTTCAATTGTTTCAAAAATGGCCAACCATTGTGATCAAACATTTCAACTCATCACAGTTGAACCATGTCAATCAGTTGATGATCCCATTGCACCTTTGAACCTGTCCAACAAGCTCTCTCTCATTGGCACAATTTGACTGGAGGTTTGTGGCTTTTGAACATGCTTTCTTTGTCAGAATCCCAGGAAACAAGGGGCTCACAAAGCTTTTCTCTGTTGCCTCAACGAAAATGAAGAAGATCCAACACAAGTGGCCAGCTTCCAATCTTCTCAGATGGGCTCACTCGTGGCACCAAATTGATTGCAGGGTAATGCATTTTGGAGCAGCTTCCCTGTTGAGAATCAAAAGCCACGAGCTGCTCTTCTGTCCGTCATTGCCCACAGGATGACATCGATTAGCGCTGGGCATTTGAAAATTGACACTGAGCCCTTTGTTGTCCCATTGTGGATGAACTTGTGAAAGAGCATGGCAATTTTGAGCAATGTTGTCATCCGGAAGGGCATTGAAGTTGCTTTCATGATAATCTCCAATCTTTTGCTTTGAACCACATTGCAAAAGCAGCTGATTGCCTTGACAACCCAAATTGCTGCGTTGTTTTTCTTGGTTGTCAAACATCTGAGGTGGACAAAGTGGGTTGTTTGTCATTTGTTTGATCATTCTGTTCTACCACTCAACCACATTCTGGGCTTAATCAAGCACCAAGAGACAAGATGACGAATGGACCAACTTGGTGCGATGCAGAGCTCCATGAATGTTGCTGAAGATCACCAAAAATGGCCAGGTTGACATGTTGTTGTCTGTTGTTGAAGTCTCTCTGAAAATGGAAGGATTGATCTTTTTGTTGAGCTTAGGGTGAGTGGGGGGCACAAGCCATTGACACTTCAAAAAATGGGTTGAGGTCATCTTGGATCCAACAGGATGAGATGAGAAGGCATGCATGAGCCCGAATTGATGGCCCCATGTTCTGTGTCATTGCATCTTGGTGTGCAACTCTCACATTGCCTCTCCATTCCTGACACAGAGCCCCCCCTCTGCCACAAAAGTGTCTCAAGCAAAGATTGATGTTGCCAAAAGACACCACATTTTCTTGACAACAACAACAAGTGGACTGGTGTGGTTCAATTTAGTTTTTGTGGGTGTCTGGCTAACGCGATCTGAACAAATCCATGGCAAACAAATGGACTCCGACTTGGAAGTGTTGGCAGTGAAGATGGCAGAGACCTTCTTCACCCCAAAGACAGCAGCAATTGTCAAGTTAGTAGTTTTTCATGTGCGTGCCCCCTGTCTCTTATACACATCTGACGCTGCCGACG
>ENA-ORBV01011948-ORBV01011948.1-microbial-mat-metagenome-genome-assembly--contig:-NODE-11948-length-13507-cov-7.030082_pt1 | contig 13507 bp, 8 predicted proteins | sample MGYA00237777_ERZ505514 | MGnify/ENA primary metagenome ERZ505514 (study PRJEB26160, sample SAMN06269048) | microbial mat metagenome | isolation source: Oligotrophic lake microbial mat | place...
CCCACATTTAGTGAACGTGTTGTGGAGGGAATTTGTTTGCGAATTGGTGTGCGTAGATTGTAGTACAAATTGTACGAGAGTCGTGGTGGTGTCAAGTTGATTGATTTGAATTGGTTCCAACACAGCAATACAATGTATGAGAATCAATTGTGTAGACGCAGTACAATCCATACGTAGACTCTCTCTTACCGATTTGAATTTAAGATGCTGATTCAAATCCGCATCTGTAGCCAACACAAGCAGTAAGATAGATAGAATTAGTTCCACCATGGCGAGTTTTAGTAGACGACCGGCAACGAGAAACAATCCTTCTTCCACACAAGAAGTAGACACGGAAGCTGTGGCTGCGGCGGAAGAAGAAGACGAACCAGTACTTACTCAAATGGACGTTTTCGAAGAAGAGAACCTCGTCATCGATGACAGTAATTACTCGTACGCTCCGCAGTTCGACAATCCGTCTTCTTTGTTGCCTGACAATGATGATGATTATGCCTTGAAAGAGTACATGAACAGTCAACAACAGATCAGTCAACGCGAACAAGAACAATTCAAAGCACAACTAGAAGACGAATTTCAATTGAATTTTGATCCGTCCGATAATGAAAAAGAAGAACAAGACAACGCCGCAGCTACTCACCATTGCACACAAGGCACTCTTGACGCGGCATCCATTCTTGCTGGAGGATTCAATCCCACAGCGGACGACGACACTACCCGCCGCAACAAAGATACCGAAGAAGACAAGGCCGATGCTCCTGCGGACGATGATGCTTTAGCCGCTGAATTAGCGTCCTTCAGTCGCGAACATGGTCTTGATGGTCTAGACGAAGAAGAAAAGAAACACGTTGAGAATTGCAATGAAGGCAAGAACTCTACCAAGCATCAAAACAAACAAGCATCCCTTGAAACTCAATTCATGGACACCATTGCCATCTTTGGTGGACATCTCAAGACACTTGCCACGGAATCCAAACCCAACAAGAACCATCTCACAGAACCAAATTCAATCGACAAACGCTTTTATGCTGTCTGCGGAGGGGAAAAGAATCCTGCAAAACACAAGATCGTAAACAACTGTCTCATCCCATGCGCAATGAAATGGAACTGTAAGAGTGGAAGGAACAAAGGAAAAGCACTGCAACCCAGTTCATTCAACAAATACATGGATCAGTTGTTCATCGTGTTAGCGGAAAAGGGAATTCGTTACTCCTACTTACAAGATTTCAACAAGAAAGGGGATTTTCACGGTGTAGTCAAGGGTCGTTGGCGCAAGATTAGACAGTCTGATCCGGAGTTTGGCACTGGTTCCAATCGCGCTCGTGCAGACAAAGACTTGTTTCGGAAGTTTGTACAAGCTGTTCGCGATCGAAACATTCGACCATGCGAAGATCCGGAGCATTTGGTTCTTTGTGTCATCTTCATTCTTGGGTTCTGTTGTGGACTCCGGGGTTCTTCCGAACATGTTGACCTAATGACTGATAACGTCTTCATTGGAGAATGCGAAATGTCAGATGGTCCGGACTTATGTGGTTTGAATTGGGGTGGTGTCAAGGTGCCGCATTCAAAATGCAAACAATTGAAATTGAATTCCACTCGACTTACTCGTGATGAAGATGTCATCTTATCGTTCGTTGAAGATCCGGATTTGGATTGGGATCCGTTCCGTATTTTTTGTTTTTACATCGATCATTGCCATCCACAGGCTACGAAGTTCTATGCTCGAATCATCAAACAAGGGTGCAATGAAGCGAAGACCTTGAAGCAACAATTTGGGAAAGACATCTGGTGCGCCGAAAGTGGACCAAGTGCCACTCGAAGCAACTGGAACATGGGACCATCGAAGCACCGCAGCTTGTGTAAAGAAATTGTGAGATTGTCTGGTGCCGACAATTGGGATTCTTGCACCGGTCATGCACTCCGAGCGCTCTGCATCACTCATTGTGTTTCTTGTGGTCTGTCGGCCGCGGATGTTGCTGCCAAAGTTCGCCACAGCAGCTTGCATAGTCAGAAGACACATGCGGAGGAGAGCACAAAGCGCAAAGCAAATCGCATGGCAGCGATGAATCCGTCTGGTGTAACCACGAAGAAGCGCAAAGGCTTGTCAAAAGTCGACGCCAAAGTTGCTGTTGCTGACACCAAAATCGAAGACATCGTTGTCATCGACAGTGCAATTCCGCAGTGTCAGCCCATGCTCCAATCAAACCGGAATAAATTCGAGCGCATTGCTGGCATCAATCAGAAAGCTTCTGTCGCATCGAAGCCAAAGGAAGTTGCCATGTTCGGTCAAGCATCCGTGTCAGAAGAGAAAGAAAATGAGTCGCCTAATTCGAAACTAGAAAGATTGATGACAGAAAACAAGATTCTCAAACTCCAGCAAGAAAATGCCAGAATTAAAGCGGAACTTACATCTGTTTCGTTGAGTGCAACTGTGCCTCGCCATCGTCGGTCTTATCCTTCCGAGAATCATCGATCAATTCGATTTGTTGACACCGAATGTTCGGATAATGATGGACATGACGAACGCAAATGTCACCGTCGATCCTACCCCCCTACGCGCCGCGAACGCTCTCCTCCTTCTCCTTGCAGTAACCACAAACGCAGTGGCGGTCGCCGTCGTGGTGACTACTCGGACAAAGACGACTATGAGCGTGATTATCATTGTCGACACTAAATCACTTGTGTTTCTATTGGTGCTAAAATTTTGTGTGGATGTGTCTGACTGTCACATGACAGATTTGGTGTCACCACGCAGTTCACCGTGTAATCAGTTGTACAAGCTAGTAGCTTTATGTGCGTCTGTAACTAACACTAATTGCTATTCTACCTACCACTAAGTAATTTCTAAATGATGTTCGGTGAAGCAACCTCGTATGTAGACCAGTGCCAGAATTTGACTTCGAATTCTAGAAATGGCACCAATGATGTTTTGCTTCGCCGAATCGCCTCGCGTTTTTTACAGTTGGTGACGCATTTCGTGACGCATGTGTTTCTACCCACATTTATCATGTTAAATGATGGGAAGCTCACTATAAGGACAAAACTTCATGTTTTCCCACGACTCAAGTACAATTTGTACTACAATCTACGCGCACCAATTCGGTGATGGATTCCATGTTGAAACAGAGAAAAAAATGGCTACAGCATTGCCAGCAGCCAGCGCAATGGGCAAATGGCAAATGGCTGCCAAAGGCTTATGGCCAACAGCTACTCCAGAGTGGTTGACATGTCGCGCAAATGACTGAATTCAGTCTTGTTGGTGTTGACAAGACGCATGCTATGTAGCTATCTACAAGACAACAACTAATAACAAACAAAGCTATTTACAATGTTAACAACACATTAGACTAATAGACATTGATGGTTAAAGCTAATGTAGACCTTTGTTTTATGGCTATGCGGCAGTGGAAAATTCACTTCCGAGTCGAGACTGAATTCAGTCTGTTACAAACCTAAAGATACACAGTAGCTGACATGTTTGGTATGACAATGGACACACATCCATTCGCCTAGAGAGCATGAACAACATGTTCGAATGAATCTCTGGCATGTTTTGCACTTGTGTTGTTGACATTTATTCTTGCATGTCAACAGCCATCGATCTCCCGCGAATGAACTCGCCTTGAGTGGTGCAGCAACCAACTCGTGCACTTGCTGGTGTTGATGCCTTCGAGATCGTTTTCTAGCTGATAATGGTGCCGCATTCTCCTTGTTACTTTCTTCTTCCTCTTGCAACAAGAAGTCATTAAAGATTAATGCTCTAGCGAGCATTCGTCTGAATGACAAAATTGTTGTTGACTGCTCTTCTTTCCTCCAGACAAAATATCGCATTGCCAAGAAGGCATTGACTTCAGACATTGCCAGTATGAAGGCAAACACTCTGTTTTCCCACCGATGGGTCTTCCAAGTGTCTTCTAGAGATAGATTGGCTTGTCTTAGATGGTTGTGGTCATCCACGGCATGTCGGTATTCGTAGTGGTTGACATGCACATCACAATAACGAAACCTGACTTCGGATCTATCATTCAATCTCCGCAACACCATCTTAGAATCGTCTTGTTGGACTGTAGTTCCACACGCATCAAACACCTTGGTGATCCATTTCTCTTCCTTCATACAAATGATGTGATACGGTGTGCCCTTGTGCTCGCCTTTTAGTGCTCGCACGTCTCCAACCTTGATCTCAGATGAAGTCATGGTTAAATTAATGTCATCACCAGGACAATACTTGGGCCAAAATCGTCTCTTCTTAAGAATCGTTGTCGCAAAAACTCCACGTTGTTTCAAGGCAACAATAGCATCCAAAACAGAGAACCCGCTGTCAAGTATAACTACCTTACCTGTGTTGTGGATTGGCCTCGTCAATCGCAACAGCAATCCACCAGTCGGCCCTTCCTCAGAGTATGTTGGTCTTGGTCGTTCAGGTGGTTCGTCGTTACCTTCCACAAGCTCAATTGCATGCATGATGCCAGACAAACCACAGCAGATGCTATGACATTGGTTGCCAAACGGATGTGGTTTCCTTTCTACACACATCCAACCTGGACATGTGCACTTTGCAAGCCACACAGACATGGACTCGTCCAGACAACTTGCCCAACTCGGAATGAACTTGTCAGCCATGTTCTCGTTCCACGCATTAATCAACTCTCGAACAAAGTGAAAGCGATCTTGGCATAGTGGAGGAGGCGTCGCATGAAAGACCAATGCACCAAGAATGTAATCGAAGCGTCGCTTTGACATCCATTTGTTAAATCGAGTTGGCGCTCCAACAAATTCGTCGATAGGTCTGCTGCTCCAAAAGTCATCACGGCTATAGCCTTTACAAGTTGCCATGTAAAACCAAATGCCAATCCATCTAAGCAATTCACCAAAGGTTACTGGTCTCTGTGATGCCTTCAAGAGGTTTGCATTTGTCTGCGGTAGAACAACTTCTTCGAAAAAGCGACGTGGGAGCATGAGAAGAAACAATGAAGACACATCATCATCAAAGGCATTCAAAATGTTCTCCTCTACACCGCTCATCTTTGGTCGGTGATTTGGGAACCCTTCATGCTTTCTGCAACACGTTGTTACAGAAGACACCCATTCCTGGTTGTAGTCTCTGACGCTTTTCCAATTGTTTCTCCTGTCATTGTTCTCCGGAACAGGTTCGTTGTCATCATCAATGTTAAAGCCTTGTGCAACAAGCTCATCAATGTCTTCGCGTGAAACACGTCCATGTCCACGTCGAGGATTGAGGATGGCGTCTGGCAATTCTCTGTTTGCCTCAGCTAAACCTTCCTGCTCGCCTCTCTCCTCTACAAAGAATTGTCGTGGGTCACCTTCGACCACCGTTTGACACAAAACAGCTCCTTGCCGGGGAATTGATCATGCCGGAACACAACACAGAGTTGATCCTTTTTGCTCACTCTTTTCACTTCTTGTTTGAATGCAAGAAGACCACTGAGACGTTCGCCCTTCTCAGGGTTGGGATAGGCGTCGCTTAGGCACTTGCGGGGTCTAACATGCTTTAACAACACCTCGCACACAGCGCCGACACCCAGCTTCTTGGGCGCCATTGCCGAGTTCTCAATTTGAGCGATTTGAAGCACCAGTTGTGCACGAACACTCGTGTCACCAGTCAATCGCATTTCCGAGCTAAAGAAGCGAATTCTTCGGCGCCTGCCCATCATTGGCATTGCGTTGGCCCCTTGTTAGACTAAAGTCGGCCGTCTTGTTGGCGACATTCATTCATAGATAAGCTAACAACACCTATTGGATGCTTCGCATGCATTGCTATAACGGCTAGTGTTGACTGTCTAAATAGACATCCTTCGCTTGAATGACAAACTGAATTCAGTCTTTAAGACTGAATTCAATTCACGAGCGTGAATAACCAAGAGCACAACAGCACGGAGTACGGCACGTAGGACATGCTCCACAGTAAAGCTGTGCCGTTGCTAAAGTACCAGTGAAAAAGATTTTTCAGAAGCAGCATGCGGAAGCCAATCAGTTAAGTCGTGTTATTCTTCACTTGAAACCAAACGTGCAATTGAACAATGCACAGCGCCACTACTAGTGCAAATTTCTCATCAGCTACAACCGTGTGGTCGAAGACCTTGTGGGTCAAAGTTTCAAAAGAAAAAGGCAACAGCAATAGAAGAATGAAGACTGCATCGTGTGTTCGTCCTTCTTTCGTCTTCCTCTTCTCGTACTTTGCCTTTCATCTCGGCGGTGGCAAGACTGCCCATGCACATTGGGCCTTCGACGGCGAGATGGTCCGATGTCTTCCAGACGTTCCTAGTGTCTGTGTGGGAGAGATGCAATGGATAACTCCAGTCGAAGCACTCAATCCTTGTGCTTACAATGAAAGCTGCCCTCCGGGCGAGGAGTTCTATTGGAAGGGAGGACACTATTGGATGTACGAGTTTGTCCAGGGTCTAAAGGAAGGGGACAGTTGCTATGCGGCACTTCGTCAACTCACCGATTCAGGAGACCCACACCTAATCGGATTGCGGGTGGAAGTTGCTCTGGATGTGGATGGAACTACGTGCTCCGTCAAGGTAAATAACGATACCTGCAGTGATTGTTCTGTGTGCAGCTTTGAGGGCCCAAACCCATACCAATGTGGTGTCGAGGTTTCTGCCGATTGTGAAAATTTAGACGGTGGAAGGAAAATTGATTGTGAGGAAGTTCGTAACCGCAACACGACGAGTGACGATCTAGGATCGTTCTTTTACCCTTTTGAATTGCCCAGTCTTACTGTGCCGCCGGACGATCTGTGTCAGCGTCAGCCCAAGAATGGTACGGCACCATGTCAAGGTAATGGTGGACAGGCGCCTACGTCGTCTCCCACGACCGCTTATGATGCCGAGCCTAGTAGTGAATGGCTTGACAATAATAATGCGACGTCGCAACCGAGCACTATCAAGCCTACCAATCATCCATCCATGGAAGTTTCCATGAGTCCCTCCAGTACTATCCCGGACATTGACATAGCAGCAGGTCTCGCTGCCGTCACAAACCCCGAAAGTGGATCCACAATGATTTTGACAACCTGGAACAGGTTGATTGCCACTTTGGTCTCAGTGGCTACCTTACTAATGCAATCGTGTGGCAGGTTTTGTGGAATCAAAATCTTAATGACAGTGTTTTCTTTTTACATTTTACAAGTCTTGTTGGCTTGATCATTCCCCTTTTCTTGCATCCCCGGTGACGACACAGCACTGTTGTAGAATCCAAATGACCATTGAAGGCGGGCCTTTCCTGATTGGTTTGTAACCCAAAGGTGTCTAGTGTCAGTGGTGTTCTTCGCAGTGTCCTTTCGCTCCGTCAAACTGTAGACATCCCCATCTCGTAGGCCGGGCCAATAGATGCTGCCCATTTTCCAGTCACGAATCACTTCGGACATGGCTAAAGCGCTCTCATGACCGTCCTTGTCGCCGTCATCACCATAGCTGCTCTGGTTATTTGAGCTCGTACTACAATAGTAGTGGTTGGGTCTGATTTTCATGGGAGCACCCCATTCTGTGACACTGGTTCTCGGTGCATGTTCAATGCCTACGCGACGGTCCAGTTCATCCTTCCATGATTCTACCCGTGTATGTTTGCCAAACCAAGAATACAAGTGAAAGCTCAACCGACATCCGTCCAAACGTTTGTCCTTGGCAATGGTTGTTACATGCTCGCTGTATCCAGTTCCACTGACCAAGATTCGTTGTTTGTCGGAAAGGATGGGGATTGTTTCCTCGTCGGGGCCAGGCGTCCTAGTGGCATTCACGGCAGTGTGAGGAGGATGCTCAGTGTGTCGGTCGACCCAACGGGCCGCCCAATTGCGCCATTGTTCATCCGCACACCCATGTGGTTCATTGAAGATTTCAAACAAGACCCGATCTTTCCCCGCAAAAATCTGTACCACTTTATCCCACATTTTCCAAAATTCGTCGGGATTGTCGATTCGACCATTTCGGTGGGAAGCTTCCTCCCAGCATGCCAAAATAACAGAATAGCCATGATCGTGGACGGCCCGGTCAATGATATCTTGATAGCGAGGCCACCAGTCATCGTTCAAAACGGTGGCAGGATTGATTCCCAATCGAATCGTAAACGCATAATTGTCATGAGGATTGTTGGTAGTGTGGTTTGTGTCATTATCGCCCGAAAAAAGAAGTCGTTGGAATTCGGACAAGATCTGATCGGCTTGACGAGAGACTTCTTCCGGTGCACCAGAATGGTCAATTCCAGAAGGAATGATCCAGCCATCCACAAAATTGTCTCGTGCGTCGGCCCAGTTGATGCCCACGAGTTTGGTCCAGTTGTTGTTTGACGTTGTTGCTGTTGTTTTAGCACTGGCAGTAGCATTCTTCCTGCCGGCATGCAACAAAAACACGACCAACATGCTCGAGAGCAAGAGAGACCAAGCCGCTGCTCGGTGCCGTTACAGGGATCGATAACCCTTATGGAATGAGAATGCATCCATGTCGCCGAGTTCAAAATAATTGTCAGCAACGGACCCAAAAATCCTTCCTGTGCTCCTGCCAAATAAGCAAAGATGTTCAGTAACGCCAATCCGTAGAGCAAGATACTACAAGAGGGATAGGCTTCTAATGATGTATGCAATGCATATCGCTGCGGTTATAGAGATCCAGATGATACCATCGAGACTTGCATACTCACGTCTCGCCCCTCCTATCCTTTTGTTTTGAGGAAAAAATGAGGCCTTGATAGAGCAAGTGGGCGACCGTGTCACCCGATGACGCACTGATAACGAATGAATTCATTGAATCTCAATCAATCAATGAATCAACAGACGGAGGGTTGCTCATGATGCCAAAAGAGCCCTTAAATAGAGTTCAGTTCAAGTTTAGGGGAGAGTTCAAAATGTACTCTAAACTCCGCTCTAACTTCGAGGAGAGTTTCAAAGCTCTCCCCTAACGCCATTCAAGTTTGAGTCTTGATAAGACTCAACCCTGGTTGCAATTGACGAGGGTAAATGACCAACCTTCGTTCATATGCAAGGGTTAACACAAATACTAGCTTATCTCGGTGTCTGTTAACTTCATTAGGCTATCTATTCTTATCTATCATCACGCTATTTTTGGGCGATGGTCATGACCCCATTTCTGTTGTAACCATCAAATCATTTCTGTTGATAGTTGGTCTTTCCAATGATGCGCGGCAATCTTTGATATCAGATGTAGCATGCCAATGCTTTGATGCAATAGACTGTGTTAGTGGCTGTCTTCCTAATGACAACATTGTCATAATTTGGCGCAGCTGCGTTCGCTGAAAGCATTCAACGGCGACAGGTGCTCCTCAACATGGCCCCCGCTCATTCTAAACCTCTTGATAGGAAGAGGGCAGCCGAGTCACAGTTCTGTGTGTCTCCTATGAGTAAGATTGCCAAAGGCTCTGCCGTGTTCTCTGATGATTTTGTTGACGCTATGGCGGACGGAAGGAATGTTCCGCTTCCCAAAAACCTCGATGAAATTGTTGTTGACGTTGACAATGAGAAAGAGAATGAGAGTGATAGTGAGAAAGAGGATCCTTTCACCATGCGCCGCTGCAGCAAGAAAGTGAAGTCATACAAGTCATCCCTTGATCTGGAAGAGGTCGATCTTTGCCCCAAGCATGCGAAGAGGAATGCATTCGCAATTTGGGAGGATGCCTCTTACTACTCTGATGGAGAGCTCAAGCAATTTCACATCAAGTTCCAAGAGACTGAATCAAGCCCATGTTCATTCTGCAGCGGAGATTCTGGCGACGACAATTATGTGAAAACACCTAGTCCAAAGAAGAAGGGATCCGAGTTTGCACAAGCGGAAGGATTTGATATCAATAACTACGAAGGTGAAGAAGACACTCCAAAGAAAATGGCTGCCGGCGTTGGAAAATTCTGCAAGTGGTGTGAGTGGGATCCCTGCATTCTTGAAGATGATGAAGTCAATGAAGAGGCTAGAGTCATTGTTGATAACTTGATGGCACAAGAGGCTCAGGGCATTGATGTGACGCATCGTAACTACAGATATGCCTTGTACAGGATGTACGCTCGCGCCCTTGGCTACACACAAGTAAGACAGTTGCTCCCAGTTTGTGTCCAGTCATTTGTTGACAAGAACTTCAGTTATGAAGGTGAGGTTCGTACTGGTTTTAAAGCCAAATAAAGGAAGTCAATAGTAACATTATAAATAGTTATAATCATCAATTGTTGCTGTCTATTGTGCTGTTGCCGACGCTGTTGCTTTTCGTACGTTGTTTCTTTGCATTCAAGCCATAATGTTGCCTTAGGGACTGCACAACGGGGTGTGATGTTTTGACCTTGTATGGAACAGTCTTTAGACCACGGCTGTCAGGCTCCCATGTTGCCAAACCAACCGCGCCGTGGGCCAAATCAAAACATGTTTGGCCTACACCCATAAGCTGGTGTACTTTCAAAGGATTCGGAACAAAATTGTGAGCGATGATGCGGCAGTTAGGATTCAGACATGACACACAGTTCTTCCCAGAAAGTGCTTTTATGTCTTTACATTCAGAAACATTGGCTTCCAGGCGACACACTTGACACCAACTTCTGCGTGCAGTTGGACCCGGCTTATGCAGGGGTTGTTCTTGTCGCCTTGCTGCAGTGTCGCGAACTAACTCTGGCGACATGGGTTCTCGTTTATGGAACCGAGCCGGGTCAACAAAGTGCAGCATGCTCTCTGCAACCCAAGTGTAGAAATCATACCGTGTGAATTCAGAGCGATGTAAAAGAGGGTCCTGTGATGATAGATTCCAAGCGATTAGGCCATTCAAGAGCATCATGTCAAGTGCTGCCATAAACGCCCGCTTGCACCACTTCTTGAAATGAGCCTTGCGAGCAAAGCCACCACCGTGCAGTCTCATTTGATCTCCTTTGTCAACACCGAACATGGTTTGTTGATGTTTTATCAGCATGTTTGGACACTCACAAAAACTGGCTACGGCACCACGTTGTCGTTTGACTTGACCTATGCTTGTATCAGGTATGCTTGAGACACAGTTTACCACCTTCGAATCTCGCCACTGACAAGCAACAATGCCATTCTGTTTATCATGCGCGAACTTTGCTTCATTCCGTGGCCCACCAACAAGGCCTTTTGATGCTTCAGCTTTAGTGGCCTCTTCTTTTTTTGCCATGTTCAACAATGTCCCATTCCACCCCTTCCTTTTCTTCCGGCATGTTTCAGTTGAATACAACCTTGTGCGCTCACGAAGTAGAACAGCCAGCTCGGGACACTGATAGCGATTATCCATCGCGACATGCCTGTAACCGGCTCGTGTTTCAAGGTGTAATCCAGATTCAAGGACAGCATTAACGACAGCACGTTGTGTTGTTGGAAGGCCTCTTGCTTCTTCATTCATTGACACCTGAGAAGCGTTCTCTCCTTGGCACACGTCTAGATGTAGCACGGCGTGTGTTTGGGCATCTGCCAAAACAAAAAAGTCAACACGACACTTATCTGGCTTGTCTTTGTTGCATTGCCTGACTGGACAAACACGAGATCTACAAGCCACGCCTCCTTCATCAAAAGACAAATTTGGGCCTGGATCAAAGGCCGAGAATGATGCCGCATTCAACTGATTGATTATGGCTCGCAGCTGATAACACTTGTCGCCAGAGTTGGATACTCTTTTGTGCTCGGGATGAAAAGAAGCCCTTATTTGCTTGAAACGCTGCAAAGACATAACGTGTTGTGCAAACCCTTCGGAGTTCTTTACAATGAGTGTCTTCTTTTTGGAACCAAACCCCGTGCTTAGCTCTTTGTTGTGTGCACGGAAGCAAGCTGGGTACCCACCTCCATCGATCGGTGACAAAGAAATCTTCAACAGCATTCCGAGGAAATGACACATCTCCTCTGTTGTTATGTCTTTCCATGTGAAGTTGTGGAATTTATTCTGTCCCAGTTCTGGCTTGATTGATGTGTGATAGCAGTCATTTGAATTCGCGGCCAGCCTTGCAACAAACTCGCATGAAAGGCCTCCTACAACACACAACGTTTCGAATGGGTCATGGAAAGATGAAGCCACTCCTTCCTTTAGACATGGTTCATTCGTAAAAGGATAATAATCGGGATCGTTCACAGTAGGATTGTTCGCTTCAACAGCCACAAAGTCCCACTTCAATTCTTTCAAACGTTCCCACATGCGTTTCTGTGGACCTGTTGGTTGATCTGTGGCAACTGCAACACGGTCATCCTCGTCATTAGATGACTCGTTTCCACCCAACTCATCTGCTTCACGGTCATGCTGGAAGCTGTAAGCATTGTCATTTTCATCTACAGACTCACCCTCATCACTTTCTGATTCCACAGTTCTTACAGGATCTGTGATGAGTGCATGGCGAGTTCTTCTTCGTGGTGGCGGCTGCATGCGGCCCTGAAGATCTTCATCAGTTGAATGAGACTGCACGGAAGCATGTGACCGACTATGACTGAGACTGCTAATCGTAGAGCCACCCACAGATCCACCTACTGATGTCACTGAAATTGAGGCAGATGCAGCCGTCCTTATGTTGTTTCTGGCTCGCCACTGCTGAGTCTCCGGTGGGGTTGCGGGATTAGTCTTCCCTCCCCTGCTTACAACAGCAGCTCCTCTTGCTTTTTTGTTGACTTTTGTTGGTTGGCCGCCATTTCTCTCTTCGCACAAGGAGATCGCATCTCGCAAAGGCTTTGTCATGGAATCCTTGTGACACCAATGTCGCAGACATCCTGGGTCAACTGTGTTTGGAAGACTCAACATCCAGTCCACCTTGTAGCAGGACCCATTCGTCTTTTCATTGGGGCATTTGACTATCTTCCCTTCCACTAACAGCTCGTCTGGACCAGTGCATCTCTGCACGAATTTGGGATCAACAAACAGTTCTCTAGAACCCAGTAGATGTTTGTTAGACATTGACACCTTGGCTCTTGTCCTCTTTGCCTTTGGCTTGGACGCTGTTCCTGTAGGTGCAGCTGCTGTTTCATTCGTGCATTGAGGCAAATTTGGCTGACCCACTAATGGTGTAGCTGGTGCTTCCGCAGGGATAGACACAGCCATGGCTGCTATGTCAATGAGCTCCCTAACGGGTTGAATGTAGGCACTGCCATCTTGGTTATTGTCATTGTTGGTTTGGGAAGGACCTACGGGTGGCGCCATGGTCGCTTCGCTTCTCCCGTGCAAAATTCCGTAATTTTGTCACCACATGGGCTACTTCCCACAGTCATAACTCGCGTTCTACCAGCATCCTGGCAATCTAACAAGCAGATGACTTCTTCAACAACTGCTGAGTCAGATCGTCATCATCATCTCATTGGTAGAGAAGCTAACTAGACAGTTCTTAAAACAAGCGATTCTAATTTTGCCTCAACCATCGACAAATTTGTCGAGGGTTAATTAACCCTAAACACATGTGTCGAGGGTTACTGAATGGCGTTAATCAGTTGCTGTAGTTAATTTCATGGTGTTGGTCTTGAGATTGACTGGCTCCAGTCTTAAGACTGGAGTTACTTTTCTTGTCAGTCTTGTGACC
>ENA-ORBV01011949-ORBV01011949.1-microbial-mat-metagenome-genome-assembly--contig:-NODE-11949-length-13505-cov-8.638070_pt1 | contig 13505 bp, 10 predicted proteins | sample MGYA00237777_ERZ505514 | MGnify/ENA primary metagenome ERZ505514 (study PRJEB26160, sample SAMN06269048) | microbial mat metagenome | isolation source: Oligotrophic lake microbial mat | place...
GTTCCTGTGGCGGCGCCCTGCGTCATGCCCGCGTGGGCTCCCGCTGTACCTGCTCCAGGAAGGGGACTGCCGCGCTCAGGCTGCGAGCGTTTCCTGCGGTCAGGACATCGCGGGAGATGGGGCGTTCTGCCTGGCGATGATCGCTGACTACAGGGACAGCCTGGTTGCCTACGGCGCTGCCTTCTATCGCAATCTCTTCTGGGAGGCCGGTCTCGTAGGCCAGGTGCTGTACCTCGAAGCTGAAGAAGCAGTCATTAGTGCGACCGGGATCGGCTGCTACTTCGATGATCCCGTACACGAGGTGTTTGGCATCTCTTCGCGCGACTGGCAGAGCTTCTACCACTTCACCGTCGCTGGCCCAGTCGAGGACCGACGGCTCACCACGTTACCCGCGTACCACTTGGAGAACAAATAATGAGCACCACGGCACTGAACGAATCACTCCGGAAACAGATCTCCGACCTCCTGGCGAGCAACCGGGTCGTCCTCTTCATGAAGGGCACTCGCCAGAGGCCACAGTGCGGATTCTCCGCTGAGGTCGTGCAGATCCTCAATAGGCTGCTGCCGAGCTACGAAACCGTCGACGTGCTGGATTCACTCGAGTTGCGGGATGGGATCAAGGACTTCTCGCAGTGGCCGACGATTCCGCAGTTGTACGTCGGCGGGCAGTTCATCGGCGGGTGCGACATCGTCCGCGAGATGAAAGCGTCGGGAGAGCTCCAGGACATCATTGGCGCAGACCACGGCACTGCCACATAAAGGAGACCGCCATGTCAGCTCATCCAACCGATTTCCAGGGTTCCGTCATCGACGCGTTGCGCGAGGCCATCGAGCAGCAGATCCCCCATTCACGGGCCGCAGTCGACGGCGGCGGCGGACACTTCAGCATTGAAGTGACGTCGCCCGTGTTCGCCGGCAGGAGCATGCTAGAGAGCCAGCGACTGGTGTACGGCGCAATCGCCCACTTGATGCAGGGTGACGCGCCCCCTGTGCACGCCATCGACAGTCTGAAGACTCGAACGTAGCCCACTCGTCTTGAGCCGGGTTTAGCAGGCCATGGTTGGCCCCGCGCTATTGAGATACAACAAACTATTGGTGGCCGGACATGAATTCTTCGCCGATCCCGAATACGGCTCCGTTCGCCGAAAAGGAGATCGAGATCCTCAATCGCGTGGTGGGGCCCGCCAGCCCCACCCAACGCGCGTGGCTTGCGGGATTTCTCGCCGGAATGGACGCCGCCACGACGGCACCGCAGCTGGCTGTCGGCGTGCAACCCGCCGAACCGCTGACCATCCTCTACGCCACCGAATCCGGAAACTCCGAGCGGCTCGCGTCGGACATAGGCAAGGTGGCGCGCAAGATGGGATTGAAGCCTTCGATCGTCGACATGGCTGATCTTGATGTGGCGACGCTCGCATCGGTACGGCGTCTCATCGTCATCGCCGCGACCTGGGGTGAAGGTGATCCGCCCGCGCGGGCCATTCGCGCTTATGGTGAGCTCATGGGCAAGGGCGCGCCGCGCCTCGATGGCGTCGAGTTCGGCGTTCTCGCGCTTGGCGACACCGCCTATGCCGAGTTCTGCGCGATCGGCCAGGCCTTGGATGCAAGACTTGAAGCGCTCGGCGGCAAACGCGTCATCGTGCGCGTAGATTGCGATCTCGATTTCGCCCAGCCCGCCGGGCGCTGGATCGAGACGGCACTTAAGGCGCTGGCGCCGGTCGAGGAAGCCGGCCGCGGCCGCGTCATCGAGGTCGCTTTTGGCGTGAAGGCAGCAAGCAGCGCCGATCTCGGTCCGGTCGAGGCCGAGATCACCGAGCTCATCGAGCTCACTTCATCGCAGTCGGAAAAGGAAACGATCCATCTCGAGCTCGGCTTCGATGGTGCGGCGCCGCCCTATAAACCTGGCGATTCACTTGATATCTACCCTGAGAACGATGCGGCTTACGTGGACGATCTGCTGAAAGCGGCGGGTCTTGCGTCCGACGCTGCGCTGCGCGCCGAGCTGACGAAGGGCCGGGATGTCACGACGCTGTCGCTCAAGGCCCTGGAAAGCTACGCCGCCACGACCGGCCACCAGGGGGTAAAGGCTCTGCTGGAATCAGGCGACGCCCGCGCCTGGATTGCGGGCCGGCAGCTCATCGATCTTCTCCAGTTCTTTCCCATCGCGCTGGCTGCCGACCAGCTGCGGCAGGTGACGCGGCCGCTGGCGCCGCGCGCCTACTCGATCGCTTCCTCACGCCGCGAGGTGGGGGAGGAGGCGCATCTTCTGATCTCTGCGGTGCGTTACCAGAGCTTCGGGCGCGGGCGCAAGGGCGTTGCTTCCGGCTACGTCGCCGACCAGTTGAAGAAAGGCCAGCGGCTGCGCGTGAAGTTGCAGCCGAACCGGCATTTCGCGCTACCCGCGCTGGATCGCGACATCATCATGGTGGGGCCGGGCACGGGCATCGCACCCTTCCGCGCCTTCGTGCAGGAGCGCCGCGCCACCGGCGCGGGCGGCCGCTCCTGGCTGTTCTTCGGCGACCGCCATTTCACCCACGATTTCCTCTACCAGCTCGAATGGCAGGATGCGTTGAAGGATGGCTCGCTCACGCGCATGGACGTCGCCTTCTCCCGCGACACGCCGGAAAAGCTGTATGTGCAGCACCGCATCTGGGAGCGGCGCCGGGATCTCGTCGACTGGCTCGCCAATGGCGCCTATTTCTATGTCTGCGGCGATGCCAAGGCGATGGCGAAGGATGTGCGTGCGGCACTCGTGCGCGCCTATGCCGATGTGAAGGCGCTGAGCGTGGAGGCCGCCGAGCAAGCGGTAAACGATCTCGATCGTGAGCACCGCTATCTTCAGGATACTTACTGAATATTTAATACGGAGTCCACATGACCAAAGAACTTTCACGCAATGAGCGCATCAAGGAAGCGAGCGCGTATCTGCGCGGCACACTCGCCGAAAGCCTGCGCGAGGAGATCACTGGGGGGATCATCGAGGATGATGCGCAGCTGGTGAAGTTCCATGGCATGTACCTGCAAGACGACCGCGATCTGCGCGGCGAGCGCGGGCGCAAGAAAATGGAGAAGGCCTTCTCCTTCATGATCCGCGTGCGTGTGCCAGGCGGCGTGTGCACGCCGGGGCAATGGCTCAACATCGACCATATCGCGCGCACCTACGGCAACGGCACCATGCGCCTGACCACGCGGCAGACGTTCCAGTTGCACGGCATCATCAAGTCGAACCTGAAAGCGACGATGCGCGAAATTGACGCCGCGCTGCTGACGACCGTTGCGGCATGCGGTGACGTGAATCGCAATGTGATGTGCAATCCGAACCCCTATCAGTCACCGGCCCACGCCGCTTCGATCGCACTCGCCCGTGCCCTATCCGACCATCTATCGCCGCGCACGCCGGCCTATCGCGAGATCTGGCTCGATGGCGAGCGCATCGCCGGTGGCGAGGAGGAGGTCGTCGAGCCGATCTACGGCAAAACCTATCTACCGCGCAAGTTCAAGATCGCCATCGCCGTGCCCCCGTCGAACGACGTCGATGTCTATGCGCATGACCTCGGCTTCATCGCCATCCTCGACAACAAGCATGGGATCGATGGCTATAACGTCACGGTCGGCGGTGGTATGGCCATGACTCATGGCGAGCCGGAGACTTATCCCCGCACGGCCGACGTCATGGGCTATTGCCGACCGGACCAGGCGGTTGCCGTGGCGGAAGCCGTGGTCACCGTACAGCGCGACTGGGGCGACCGCGTCGACCGCAAGCATGCGCGCCTGAAATACACGATTGAGGATCGCGGTCTCGATGCCTTCCGTGCCGAGGTCGAGCAGCGCAGTGGCGTCAAGCTGGCGGCAGCCAAGCCGTTCACATTCACCTCAACCGGTGACCGCTACGGCTGGACCGAAAGCGACCCAAACGACGAAAACGACAAGGGGCGCGCGCATCTGACGCTTTTCATCGAGAACGGCCGTGTCAAGGATGTGCCGGGCGGCGCGCAATGGCTCACCGACCTGCGCCAGATCGCCGAGGTGCATGACGGCGATTTTCGCCTCACCGCCAACCAGAATCTGATCATCGCCAACGTGCCGAAGGACAAACGCAAGGCCATCGAGGCGCTGGTGGCCGAGTACGGCCTCGCGACCCGCGCCTCGGCCCTGCGGCGCAATTCGATGGCCTGCGTCGCGCTACCGACCTGCGGGCTCGCGCTCGCCGAAAGCGAACGCTATCTGCCCGACCTCGTCACCGCACTGGAGCAGCGTTTGGCCGCGCACGGGCTTGCCGAGGACGACATCGTCATCCGCATGACCGGCTGTCCCAACGGCTGCTCCCGGCCTTATGTCGCCGAGATCGGCTTGGTCGGGAAAGGCCCCGGCCGTTATAACCTCTATCTGGGGGCCGCCTTCGACGGCTCGCGGCTTTCCAAGCTCTACGCCGAAAATCTCGACCACGGCGCGATCATCGCGAACCTCGATCCGATCTTCGCCGCTTACAAGAGCGAGCGCCGGGACGGCGAACGCTTTGGTGATTACGTCATCCGCGCGGACTTTATCGCAGCGACCGTCAACGGCACCGATTTCCATAAGGACACGGGCGCCCGCCGCTAGAACTTTAAAACGCTGGACTTCCTGTTCAGAATTACCAAGGAGAAGCATCATGGCATTGCATTTAGGCGACATCGCACCAACTTGAGAGTCCCGAGTTCTCGGTCAGTCTGACGCCGCGCGCTTGAGTTCTTCGAGGCGACCTCGGAGAGCTCCAAGGAGAGGTGGACCCATTGGTCGACTAGGCGGCGGAACCGCTTGTAGGGGGCCAGCTGTGCCCAGCCCTTTCAAGGTAAGTTTTCGTTGATTCCACCGCGGACGGGGGTGGTGGAATGTTGCTGGGGCGAATTTTCGAGCGGTTCGCGGCAGAGAGTGCGATCAGTGTGATGACGCGCGGGGTGATGCAGAACGCGCTGTCGGCATCGGCGATCGATGCGTTGTTCGAGCAGACGGCGGAGCACCAGTACACGCGCGAGCTGCTGTTCTCGACGCTGGTCGATCTGGTGAGCGTCGTGGTCTGCGATTCGCGACGTTCGGTGAACGCAGCCTACCAGGCGGCGGCCGACCAGATCCCGGTCTCCGTGACCGCCGCCAGGACGGGCGAAACCGGCAAATCTAATCGTCGCCGACCGCGCGCCGGTCTCGGCAATGACGTCCTGGACCCGATGGAAGGCGAGGTAGGTCCACGGGCTCGAGCAATCGAAGAAGAACTCGAGACGCGGCTTGGTCACTGTTGCATTCCTCCTCGCCGCGGCACGTCAGTTGTCCGCAGCTCCCTCGAGGATCCAGTTGCGGATCCCCGCGACCTGCTCTTCCGAGAGCGGCGGCCCGCCGAGCGGCATCTGCTCGCCCTCCTCCTCGCCGAGGATCTTCAGGAAGAGGTGGCTCGACGACGGAGCGAAGGGCTCGATCAGGAAGTGCTCGTCGTGCTGGTGCGGCAGGCGCAGGAAGATGTTGCCGTAGGCCTGTCCGGCCTCGAGGTTCAACTCCTCCTCGGGCTCGACGCCCGAGTGGCAGGCGGGCAGCGCGCAGCGCGCGGTGAAGATCGGCTGGACGTTGCCGCGGAAGGTCGCCTGCGTGTTCCCGGGCAGCAGGAAGTCGCCGCCGATCGTCAGACCCGACGCGATCGGCGTCCACGACTCGTCCGCGCACGGTGCGGCGGCGCAGGCGTCCGCGCCGAAGCAATCGAGCACGTACGAGCTCTGGCTCGGCTCGGGTGCCGGCGTCTCACCCGTGATGCGGCACCAGATGAACGACGGTGCACTGCCGTCGGTCTTGAAGACGTTGCCGGTGACGGTCCGGTCCGCGAGGTTGAACGAGATCGCCCAGCGCTCGGTGCCGACGTCCTTGCTGATCAGGTAGCGTCGCGAGTCGGGCGTCATCTGGACGCCGCTGCTGGTCTGCGCGCGCGCCTCGGAGGCGAGCGCGACGGCGGCGAAGAGAACGACGATCGTTTGGCGGGACATCGGCTACTCCTGTCAGGGTGACGGTTCGGTCGCGAACGGATCGGCGAAGCGTGGATCCCTGACGAAGGCGCGATCGGTGAGGCTCGCCAGGAAGGCGAGCAGATCTGCCTTCGCCGCCTCGGTCAGCGGGAAGCCGGTGATGAACTGGCTCTTGTTCGGGTTGAGCGCGCCGTCACCTGCGAGCGGTCCGGATTCGATGCGACGGCCGCCGCGCGCGTAGTGATCGATCGCTTCCGCGAGCGTCGCGATGCTGCCGTCGTGCATGTACGGCGCGGTGAGCTCGACGTTGCGCAGCGAAGGCGGCTTCATGCGGCCCATGTCGCGCGGCTCGCCGGTGAAGGCGAACAAGCCGGTGTTCGGCTCGGGGTAGGCCCCCGTGCGGCCGACGTTGTAGAGCCCGTTGTTCTCGAACGGCGTCGCCTCGCGCGGGTTGCCCTCGTGCGTCAGCGCGCTCGCGAAGTTGAGCCCGCCGTGGCAGTGGTCGCACTCGAGGAACTCGGAGAAGAACAGCGCCATGCCGCGCTTCGCCGACTCGTCGAGCGCGTCGTCGTCGTGCTGGTAGACGTAGCGGTCGTAGGGCGAGCTGCCGGACACCAGTGTGCGCTCGAAGGCCGCGATCGCCCTGGCGAGGTTGCCGATCGTGATCGGGCTCGCGTCGCCGGGGAAAGCCGCTGCGAAGAGCTCGCGATAGCGCGCGTCGCCCGAGAGCCTCGCCAGCAGCACGTCGTCCCGCCCGGCGAAGCCGAGCTCGACCGGCTCCTCACCGAATAGCGGCACCAGGAGCTGCTCCTCGAGCCGGGTGAGGTGCGGGCTCATCCAGGTGAGCGTCGGGGAGTAGGCGACGTTGCCGAGCGCCTGCACGTTGCGCGGATGCGTCGCGCCGGTCGAGCCGAGCGCGACCGCGCGTGCATCGCTGAACGCGCGCTCCTGACGATGGCACGTCGCGCACGCCTGGGTCTCGTTCAGCGACAGCCGCGTGTCGTGGAACAGGTGGCGGCCGAGCTCGACCTTGACCGTGCTCATCGGATTGTCGGCGGGCACCAGCGGTAGGGGGAACCCCGGTGGCAGGTTCCAGACGAATCCGCCGTCCGGCGGCGTCGGCCCCGCGGGTGGCGTCGGCGTCGGCCGGGCCGGCGTCGGCTCGGGTGGACGGGCGCGCCCCGGGGCGAGCGCGAACAGCTCCTGCACGCCGGCTGGCCGGCCCGAGAACGACAGGCCGAGGCGTGCGAACGGCGCCGCGCAGTCGTCGTCCGACGGCGAGCCCATGCAGCCTGGTGGTGTCTGTGCGGCGTTCTGCTCGACGTCCGAGTCGAGGAAGAGGCGTGCGAGATCGGCGACGATCGCGTCGCTGCGCGGGTCGAATGGCGCGAGGTCGACTGCGACCCGGTTCGGGTTGTCGCAGCCGGTGACGTTGCCGCGCCCGTCGCCCTCGCAGCGCGTGCTGCCGAGGTGCATGCGGAACTCGTTGCCGGTCTCCTGGGTCCAGTTGTCGTAGATCAGAAACTTGTAGCCAGCGTTCCAGTTCCAGAAGAGCGCCGTCCGGTTGAGCGGCGGCGGCGCGGTCGCGGCGTCGCCGTGGTTGCGCGCGAAGGGCACGCCGAGCGTGAACCGGACGCCCGTGTAGTCGCCCGGTGGGGCCGTGCCGCGCACGCTGGTGTTGGTCTCGCGGCTTCCGGCGAGCGAGCAGCGCCCGGTCGCGTCCTCGAAGTCGAGCAACGCCAGGTCGTCGAGCTGCCAGACGCCGTCCTGGTCGAGCGCGACCGGCGCCTCGCTGCCGTCGGCGCGCACCAGGCGCAGCTCGGAGACGTAGAAGCGCAGGTCGCCGGGCTCGATCGTCGCGCCGCTGGTGCCGATGCCGGCGAACGTACGGCCGCAGGCGAACGGCTCGCCGGCGAGCTCGGCGAGGAACGTGAGCGCAACGCGGCCGGGTTCCGTCGTGATCGGGTCGCCTCCGGCACGGTCGCCGCAGCCGCCTGCGAGCGCGCTGCACAGCGCCGCGAGCGCGAGCGCGGATCTCAGGGCGGCGTCGGCTCGCACGTCATCGGTCCCCGGGGCGGAACGATCCCGGACGGTGGCAGAAGCGGCAGCCCGCGGCTCGCGAGCCGCCAGGCGTCGTGGTCGATCAAGGATACCCCACCCGCGCTCGCTTCGACCAGGCTGTAGTTGTTGTCGCCGTGGTTCTGCACGTGGACGTAGATCGGCGTACCCGCGGGAGCCGCGAAGTCGGCGACGAAGCGCGCCGGATCGACGTCGGCGGCACCGGGTGTGTCGATGCAGTCGCCGTCCGGGATCAACCCGACCAGACCGCCGCGGCACGGGATCGGCAGACGCGCGTCCCAGACGATCCGGTCCCCGATCTGGATCGCGAGGTATGCCCTGCCCCCGTCCGGTGCGTTGAGGGAGAAGTGCCAGAAGCGGATCAGGATCTCGTCACCCGGTGCGATCGGCGTGCGCGTCGCCTGCGTCATCGTCAAGTAGTTGCAGTAGCCCGACTCGAGCGAGTACGAGTACTCGCCGACCTGCAGGAACTCGGCGAAGTGGCAGGTGTCGTCGCAGAAGTGCTCGCTCGTCCGGAGCGGTGCGAACGGGTCCTCCGCGGGCAGGAAGAACGAGCCCGGCAGCGCGACGTCGCCGATCACCGTCCATGCCGAGGCGTCGCACGGTGAGGACGCGCACGGATCGGCACCCCGACACGCATAGCGGATCTCGCCCGTGACCGGGTCGAGCGCGCCGTCGTCGCCCGTGCGCTCGCACCAGACGAAGCGCGGCTCGGCAGCCTGACTGAACACGTTGCCGGTGACCGTGCCGTCGCCGAGGTTCATCGAGATCGCCCAGCGCTCGCTGCCGACGTCCTTGCTGATCAGGATCTGCTTGCCGTCGGGCGTGCTGCGCGTGCCCGCGGACGGCTGCGCGCCAGCGGTGCTCGTCACCAGGAGCGCGCAGAGCGCGAGGCAGCAAGCACCGAAACTGAGGGGGTTGCACTTCATGTGGATTGGTTACCGCCCGGCGAGAGTCGGGCTTAGTGGTGTCGAGGATAGGCCACGGGGACGCGGATGGCCACACCCACGTCCCCGTGGCACCCCGTCAAGGAAGGAAGTACGCGGGCGTGAGGACGAACATCTCGTTCTCGGTGGTGACTCCGGCGGTGATCGGACAGGCGTCGCACGAGCCGTCGCCGGCTCCGGGCGAGCTGTCGCAGGTGGCGTCGTCGTCCTTGCCGGCGCACGGTGCGGCGACACGGCCCGTCGCGCACGCCACCGGGCGGCAAGACGCCCGATCGGGCATGGTCGATAGCCGCGTGACCAGGCCGACGTCGGGCGAGCCGTCGTCGTGCACGCCGTTGTTGAAGGTCGCGCAGTACTCGAGGGTGCGCTCGGCCGGGTCGCCCGAGTCGAACTCCAGCGGCGGGTCGTAGTCCCGGTCGACCGGATCGGAGTAGACGAAGCTCTGGTAGATCTGCGTCCCGTCGGGCAGGGAAACCGTGAAGTCCCGCCCGCGCTTGTGCGTGTGCGAACTCAGCGACAGCAGCCGCGCGCCGTGCGGCGCGACGTACTTGGCGCAGTAGCGCTCGGTGGTGAACGGCGCCTGGCCGGACTGGATGTAGATGTGATCGGTGATTGGCACCGCGATGCGCTCCATGCGCAGATCGGTGGTGTAGCTCAGGTTCAGCCACGCGTGCATCAGGTGCTCTTCGGCCGTCAAGTTGAACGCGTGCGAGTTCCAGTAGATCAGACCGCGGATCGGAAAGACTGTGTAGATGCCGTCGCGCGGCGGCACCAGCTGCTGCGCCGTCTGCGCCCCGGCGATGCCGCCGACCCCGGTGAGCGGCGAGCTCTCGGCCGGACCGAAGCCGACGCAGGTCACGGTATCGCGCACGACGCTGCCGCACACCGCGGAGCCGCAGCTCTGCTGATCGAGCGGATCGCACGCTTGCCCGTCGCGCTCGCCGCCGCGGCAGAGCCAGTCGCCGAACGACGGGTCGCTGACCAGCTCGGCGCCGATGCCCGCGTGGTCGACCACCAGATGATGGCTCTGCGGATCCTGGCGCAGGCGGGTGCCGTTGATGAAGAACACGCCGCGCTCGCGATCCTGGAAGCGCTCGGGGACCTGGTCGGAGAAGTCGTAGTAGCTGGCGACGCAGACCTCGCGCTCCTTGGTCGCGGGCAGCGCGTAGCCCGGCATCCTCAGCTGGATGCCCTCCTCGGACGACGGCGGCGGCAGCGCCTCGATGGTGATCGGCGTCGCGGGCGGCAGGCAGGCGCCGAGGAGATCGGCGACCACGTCGGACTTGCCGTCGATGTCGCCGCCGATCGAGCCGGTCTGCGGCGCGCCCTTCTCGATCCACAGGCGGACCGCCTCGAGGTGCTCGGCGCTGAGCGGCGGCAGCCCGCTCGGCATCGGGCTGCCCGCGACCGCGACGCTGCCGGGCTGCGTCGCCGCCTGGAGCTTCAGATAGAGGTAGCTCTCGCCCGGCTCGCCGGGCTGGATGCGCGGCAGATCGCTGCCCAGCGCGTCGACGGCGAGCAGGCTCGCGTACGCGGCCTCGCGGCGTAGATCAAGGCCACCGGAGAGCGCGCTGCCGTGGCAGACGGCCTGCGTGCAGCCCTGGCGCTCGAAGACCACGGTCTGGATCGCCGCGAAGGTCGAGTCGAAGGAGTCGGCGCACTGCGCCTCGCCCGGGGTCGTCGGCGGCGCGTCACCGCCGTCGCCGCCCGAGCAGCCGATCGCAGAGAGGACGAGCACCAGCGCAAGAAGCCGCAGCGGCTTCACCATCGAGCCTCCAGTGCCGGTACGGCCGAGCAATCGCTCAGCCCTCCGGCCGGATGTACGTCGGGATGACGATGAACATCTCGTTCTCCGTCGTCACGCCGGCGGTGATCGGACATGCGTCGCAGTCGCCGTCGCCCGCGCCCGGTGCCGAGTCGCAGGCCGCGTCGTCGTCGGTGCCACTGCACGCGGTGCCGACCCGGCCCGCCGCGCAGGCAACCGGCTCGCATCTGGCGCGGTCCGGCATGCGCGACGCGCGCGTGACCGTCTGCGGATCGGGCGAGCCGTCCGCCGCGACGCCGTTGTTGTAGGTCGCGCAGTAGCGCAGCGTGCGCTCGGCCGGATCGGGCGAGTCGAACACGAGCGGCGGGTCGTACTGCTGATCGACCGGGTCGGAGTAGGTCAGGCTCTCGTAGATCTGCGTCCCGTCCGGCAGCTCGACCCAGAAGCGCTTACCGCGCTTGTGCGTGTGCGAGGCGATGTTGATCACCTGCACGCCCTGCGGGACGACGTGGTCCGCGCAGTACGACTTCAACGTGTACGGCGGCTGGCCGTGCGCGATGAAGACGTTCGAGCTGTCGGTCGCGAACTCCGCCTCGAAGCGCTGCTCCTCGGCGTAGAACAGGTTCACGCGCCCGTTCACCTGCCGGAGCCTGCTGCCATTACGGCGATGCTGCAGACGAACGCTCTCGGGCGTGACATTGGACCCCTCCGCGAAGGCGGCAACCGCACAGCCGCCGGATTCGAGTTACCGGGCGTAACTATCGCGAAGTCCGCTTACCCGTCAACCGCGGAAAGCGCCGCGGAAAGCGCCGGCCCGGTCTGTTAGGACGGTGTCGATGCAGCGACGCGTCACCGGGCGGAAGGCTCCGCGCAGCGCCACCGTCGAGGCGCGCTGGAGGGACCAGCGCGAGCGCCTGCTGCAGGCAGCCCAGCGGGCGATCCACCGCTCCGGCCCGCAGATCTCGATGGACGAGATCGCGGCAGAGGCTGGCCTAACCAAGCCGATCTTCTACCGCCACTTCGGCGACCGTCGCGGCCTCGCCCGTGCCTTGCGTGACTCGGCCTTCGGCCTGGTGCTCGGCTCGCCGACCGGCAACGCGGCCGACGACCGTCAGGCGGCGCGCCAGCGTATCGCGGCCTTCTATCCGGTCGTCTCCGACCCGGACCACCTGCGTCGCGTGGTGGTCGGGTTCGCGACCGGCTTCCAGATGTTCGTCGAGATGAACCGCAACCTGTATCGCTTCCTGCGCACCGAGGGCGTGCTCGACTCGATGTGGGACGAGCCCGACAGCGGCAGGTCGGAGCCCGTCGCCGAATCGATCGCGGCATCCCTGCGAGCCGTGTTCGCGGACCGCGACATCGACGACGTGACCGCACAGATCTGGGCGAACGCGCTGCGCGGCATGGTGCGCGAGATCGTCGACTGGTCGAGCGACGCACGGGTGTGCGATCGCTTCGAGCTCGAGCGCCAGTTCGACCTGCTGGCGCGCGCGATGATCGACGGACTCGGGCAGGCGCTCGCAGGACCGAAGCGCGCTCGGCCCGTCCGGGCGCCTCGCACCCGACGGCCTTCCGGCGCTCAGCGCTCGAAGTAGAACCAGCCGAGCAGGAGGAACATCTCGTTCTCGGTGGCTGTCGGACCTCGGGCGGGATGCCTTGATCCTCGGTCGCACGCGGCGCGCCAGAGCACGCCGTGAGGGCCACGACGACCAGCATAGCGGGTAGGATGGCGAGCTTCGTCGCCCGCCTACGCTTCCACGACGCTCGGCGACCCACAAACCCGGAAGCGGCGCACGACTTGCGGACCGGCGGGCGAACCGGCAGGCGAGAGGTCAGGAGGTGATGCGCAGATGCGAGCAGCAGTCTTGGTCGAGGCGGGGAAGCCGCTTCTGGTGTGCGACGACGTCGAGATCGCGGAGCCCAGGGCCGGACAGGTGCGGGTCAAGGTCCTGCACTGCGGCGTCTGCCACTCCGATCTGAGCATCGTCGACGGCGTCTTTCCGAGCCCGACGCCGATCGTCCTCGGCCACGAGGCCGCCGGCATCGTCGACGCCGTCGGACCGGACGTGACCAGCCTCGCGCCCGGCGACCACGTCGTGCTGACGCCCGTGCCGCCGTGCGGCACCTGCTACTTCTGCGTCCGCGGCGAGCCCGGCGTGTGCGTCAACGCGAGTGCGATCACCACCAACTCGTTCGCCGACGGCTCAACCGGCCTGTCGCGCGGTGGCGGCGTCGTGTTCCGCGGCGTCGGTCTCGGTGCGTTTGGCGAGTACGTGCTGACGCAGGCTTCCGGCGCGGTGAAGATCGCGCCCGACGTGCCGCTCGACGTCGCCTGCGTGATCGGCTGCGCGGTGCAGACCGGCGTCGGCGCGGTGTTCAACACGGCGCGCGTCGAGCCCGGCGCGACGGTTCTCGTCATGGGCCTGGGGGGCGTCGGGCTGAACATCGTCCAGGGTGCCAGCGTCGCCGGGGCGGCGCGGATCATCGCCGCCGATCCGCTGCCGGAGCGGCGCGCGATGGCGAAGAGGTTCGGCGCGACCGACGTCCTCGACCCGACCGCGGTCGACGTCGTCGCGCAGGCGCAGGCGCTCACCGGGGTCGGCGTCGACTACGCCTTCGACGCCGTCGGTCGCTCGAACCTGATCGAGGACGGCTTGCGCGCGACGCGGGCCGGCGGCACCACGGTCTGCGTCGGGGCAGCACCGATCGACCACGCGATCACCATCTGTC
>ENA-ORBV01011950-ORBV01011950.1-microbial-mat-metagenome-genome-assembly--contig:-NODE-11950-length-13505-cov-4.231680_pt1 | contig 13505 bp, 13 predicted proteins | sample MGYA00237777_ERZ505514 | MGnify/ENA primary metagenome ERZ505514 (study PRJEB26160, sample SAMN06269048) | microbial mat metagenome | isolation source: Oligotrophic lake microbial mat | place...
TGTATAAGAGACAGATATGGGTCTTGGGGAGTTTGGGGCGCGCGATGGCTAATCCTGTTGTAAAGATAGGGATCGTAAAATCGTAGTATTTTTCACGTTCAAAAACGACACTGATCGGAGTCGCGAGAAAATCAATTTTGCCGTCATGGAGAGCTTGCAAAGCCTCGGTGAGGGTCATTTCCTTGAAATCATAGTAGATATTGAGTTTACGGGCGATTTCACGCCAGATTTCGGGGCCAATACCCGTCCATTGGGCATTACCCGTCTGCATGGCATAAGGTGGCATCCGGATGACCCCGACATTGAGCTTACGTTTCGGGATCGGGGGCAAAACCATTAAGGTCACTGGAAACTACATGTGATACTGGGAGGAGGGACAGTAAGAAAAGGATAATGGTAGGCAAGAGTAAGCGTTTCACAACGGGGCAAGAATGCGGGTAAACGTCCCATTTTTCCAGAAAAATAGATAGCAGCTAGAGAATGCCTGAGTCAGTGACCGCTGTCGCAAGGGGAAGGGCTCCTTTGCCGCCGAGGCTTTGGTCTATTTTTTCGAGCCTACGGATGAGATCGATCACGTCTTTACGTGCGTAAGGTCCCCCAGCGGCGTGACAAAAATGGGTACGACATCCAAATGGGCGACTTTCATAAATCATACACTTTTGTGCGGGATTCAGGAAGGGACATGATCCATCCGGCTTTTCCGGCAGCAATTTGCGCCCGGAAGCCTTCCAAGCGCGGGCTGCAACCACCGCTTCACCCTTGGTCAGGTAAGGCGTACGCCCGGTGAGATTAAAATGACAACATTCCGCGGTCCCCGTGCAATTCCGTTCGATGCGCAATTTGCCCACGTCATCATAGACAGACTCGACTTCGAGCACGATTTCTTTGAGTAGTTCATGATCTTGGTTCCGGGACTTCATGGTAGAGATAGGGTTATAGAAAAATTCAGTTTGATAGAAGGAAATTATGATTTTAATCAGGATAATAAGTGAGTAACCCTTAATTCACTCCACTCCGAAACGCGATCAACCATAAAACAAAACCTGTTTTTATAAACAGTGATTATGGATATCTTGTTGGGCAGATAGTATATCTGGAGCCGATGGTCGGGATCGAACCGACGACCCACGCTTTACGAAAGCGTTGCTCTACCACTGAGCTACATCGGCTAAAGTGTTTATTTTAAATAACTTACAATGTATTTGAAACTAGTAAAATTCATGCTTGTAACCCGTTTAAGTAACCCTATGATAGATTCATGCAATCCCAAGAGCTTACAAGGGTAGCTGAATGCCTCTATCGTAATGGCAACGGTAATTATTATGCGATTGTTAAGGCTTCAGGCAAGCAAATTAAACGATCCCTGAGAACCGAGGATGAAAAGCTCGCTAAAAGGCGTTTGGCGGAGTTCAGGGCGAAAGCAGAGAGGTTAACGGGTGACTTAAAAGGGTTACTTTTTGAGGAACTAGCCAAAAGATGGCTCGAACTGATCAAAAACAACCTGAAACCTTCCTCTTATCAAAGGCGGTGCGGAATCGTCAAACAGGTAGAAAGATTCTTCAAAGGCAGACCCGTCCGGTCGATCAACCAGAGCGATGTTGAAAAATGGCAAATCAAACGTGCCGAAGAACTCTCGGCAAGGTCTTATAATTTTGAAAAAGAGACTTTGAGAAGGATTTTTGACTACGCCATCAATGACCTCCGAATCCTACTGGAAAATCCTATGCAGCGGGTAAAAAGGGTGAAGGAGCCAAAAGCTGAAATTGAGATTCCTTCAAGGCAACAGTTTCACAAGATGATTGAGCTTTTGCGGTTAACACCTAAATGCTCGGATGCCGTCGATCTTGTGGAATTCCTCGCCTATAGCGGGATGAGGCTAGGGGAGGCGAGGGAAGTGCTTTGGAAGGATGTAAATTTTTCAAGTAAGAGCTTGGTGGTTACGGGTGGGGAACTCGGCACAAAAAACCATGAGGCAAGAACCATTCCTTTATTTCCAAATCTCTCAAAGTTTTTGATGGGATTAAAAGAACGTATCCCAGAAGGCACAGAAAAAATGACAATCATAAAAATTAATTCCGCGAAAAAAGCTTTGGCCTCGGCTTGCAAGAATTTGGAATATCCAAACTTTACCCATCATTCCATGAGACACTTTTTTTGCTCGAATGCGATTGAAGCAGGGATAGACTTTAAAGTGATTGCTGGCTGGCTCGGACATAAGGATGGAGGAATCCTTGTCGCCAAGACATACGGGCATTTACGGAGCGAACACAGCTTTGCCATGGCGCAACGCATGACCTTTCAGGCTTAACAGTATAAAGAAATAAATATATGAATCTTATAAAAGACGGTGAAAAATTATTAAGCTTATGGGACAACTTCACCGAATCGGGTTTAAAATCGGTTCCCTCTGAAATATTAAGAGATCAAGAAAAAATTCCACCTGAATTGTTTTCAGCTTACCAACGAGAACTTCAGAATATTATGAAGGGTGGATCGAGAGATAAAGACTTCGACCTAGACAAATTGTTGGATGAAAACAAAAAGCCTACAGATATTGATGCCTATTATGGTGGCATAACTATAGGCATTCTCTATCGCATTGCCAGTGTTACCCTAAACAAGCTGACCTATAAAAATCATCCATCTTTCAATACAAAGACAATGAAAGAAATACAGTCAAACGCAAAAGAAACCCTTTCTTTTTTGGGGAATTTTATGTCAGAAACAACTAAAAAAGAGCCTTCTTTTTTCACAAACTTCCAAAAAGGTTATGCAGAAGGCCTTAGCAAGGCGATAAATTCTCATGGTCAATACATCGGAACTAGTCCCAATTTTTATCTAATTTCCTATCTAACGATACATTGGTGGAAGATCCAAAATCTTCCTAGTGTGTCTGCATTATATAAGATTGTAAAAAGTAATAAATTATACAATTACCCTTACGAGAGTTTCCAAAGATTTTGCAAACGGCATGGAATAGTTCTTCGCAAGCGTGGACGTCCGAAAAATAGGACATGAGACACCTGCACTGCGTCCATTTTTTCATTTTCAAAAGAATGAGAGAGTCGTCTCATGCAAATACAAGCAAACAAAAATCAAGTCGGGCTCAGGCTGGCTGTCACTCGCGTAGAGGCGGCAGAGGTACTGGGCGTTAGTCCTGCAACAATAGACCGTCTGACCAAGCGGAGGCTCCTGCACCCCTCCAGAGCTACGAGAAGGCCGCTTTATGCCATGATCGAGCTGACACGCTTTCTCTCCGAGACAACGGGGGAGGTGAGTCATGACTAAAATCACGATCAAGCTTGAACATGAGATCGCAACAACGGTGTGCGCCGGAGGCGCACCCGTGTTGCTTCCTTGTCAAGAGGGTAACAATTCAACCAATGAACAAGTCGGCTCGAGTCATCAGAAAAAGCATGACTTCACCGTGGCTTATCTGAATAAGTCGCAATTCGTCTTTGAGGAAAATGTGAAGACTTTCATTCAGAAATTTGGTTATGAAAAGTGTGGATTATTAACTTTGACCTTTGCGGATTGTCCAGACTGGAAAGAGTCGTCGCGGCGTTTTAATAGTATCTCCACGCATGTCTTAAGGAAAATATTTATCGCATACATGGGGGTGGTAGAGCTTCAAAAACGAGGAGCACCGCACTTTCATTTAATCGTGGCCTGTCCTCGGAATATCCGGCAAGGGTTTGACTTTCAAAAATTCAAGGCAAAGAAAAAGGGTTACTGCAAAAATCAATACCTCAAATCTTATTGGAACAAATTGCTCAGCGCATTGGAAAAATATTCTTTCGGAAAAATCCATCAACTCACCCCCTTGGAAAAATCCAAAGAGGCCGTTTCGAAGTATCTCACTAAGTATCTAAATAAATCCCAGTATATGCGTGAGCGCATTCCCAAAGGGGCAAGGTTCACCCGTTACTCCAAAGGATGGAGAAGTCACAAGATGGGCTTTACCTTTAACAACGAGAAGACACGACAATATCGAAAGAATCTGATTGGGGTGGCCTTAACACTAGGGATTACACGATATGAAGGCCTACGCAAGAAATATGGAAAAAGCTGGGCTTATATCATGAATGAAATAATTATTAACTATAAATGTCCTACGAAGAGTGAATCAATAGATTTCAGAAAACCGTTTAGGTCAACAAATCACACTTTTAGCACAACGAAGGAGCAAAGAACTCCAACAGATGATCAAGAAAAACGAAATGCTCCACACTAAACTCATTAATTCTACTGACACAAAAACATCATGATCCATGAAGATGTTATAGCGTGATACGGCGTAGGCCGTCGGACAAATTAGATTAACGGACATTAATAGGGGTAGCGATTCCGCAGGGGGCACTGCCCCCTAGGGGATAAACCGCCAAGGCGGACAAGTAGGAACGGAGCGGAAAGGAAAATCGCACTCTCAGACGATTGCAGGGGCGAGAACGTATCATGTGCGCGCATAAACCGCCATTCAGGAAAGTCGGATGTAATCAGAAATGTGACTCGGCGTAGGCCGCCGGAAAAAAATAAGTAACCCGATTAAGTAACCCTATGCCCAAAAATGAGCATTTTCAGGATGACTCAGGAAAACATGAAAAACGCTTAATCTCCTTTATCCATAGGTATTTGATGAGATTAGATGAGTGGGGATGAAATGAGAAAAAGTGCCCTTTTGGAATTACGAAAGCGTTGCTCTACCACTGAGCTACATCGGCTGAATTGTTTAGCAGTGAGGATTTTATGCGATTAAGAAGTGTTCCGGCAAGCAAATTTAATATTCACATTTGATCCTCACCAGAATGGTTCATCTTGGGATGAATCGAAGTGGTGAAAATAATTTGCTCTATAAAAAGAGTGCAAAAGTCAAACCCGTGAGGAATAATCCTTGGCCAGACAATGGGTTGAATAATAATGGCATTTACATCGTTCTTCAAACATAAGCATTTGAAACATCCCCTCTTTTTCAGGGGGCTCTTACCTTTGGACCGGTCACAACTTATTGCTAATCTCGTAGCGGGCCTTTCATTGGCGGCAATGAATATTCCCCAAGCAATGGGGTATGCCAAGATAGCGGGTATGCCTGTGATCACAGGCCTTTACACGCTTTTACTGCCGCTTGTCGTCTTTGCTGTATTAGGTTCATCCCGTTATTTGGTCGTGGCATCAGACTCCGCAACAGCCGCGATCCTGGCTGGCGGGCTCGCAGGATTGGCTGTAATGGGCAGTCCAGAGTATGTGGGGTTGGCAGGGATGGTCGCACTGCTCACAGCGGGCATGCTCCTCTTGGCGCGAATTTTGAACCTTGGTTTCTTGGCGGATTTCCTCTCAAGGACTGTATTGATCGGCTTTTTAACGGGTGTGGGATTCCAAGTGGGCATCGCTGTGCTGAATACTATGCTCAAAATCAATGTCGTGGGTAATAATCCAGTCCACCAGCTTTTTGAAGTCATTGTCAACCTTGACCGCACCCATTTACCTACAGCTGGGTTGTCCTTGTCGATTATTATCGCCGTTGTATACCTCCAGAAAAAGTTTCCCCGTTTCCCCGGTGCTTTAATGGCGGTGATTGCGGCTGTCATCCTGAGTTATGTATTTGGCTTTTCCCAATATGGAATGGAGGTCATTGGCCCGGTCAGCGGAGATTTTCCCCATCCGGTATTACCAGCATTTGAAAAAAACATGATCATGAATCTCCTACCAGTGGCCATGTCGTGTTTTATCATGATCGTCGCGCAAAGCTCCCTGACCGCCCGTGCTTACGGGACCAAACACCACCAGCACGTCGATGAAAATCGTGATTTGCTCGGGTTATCAGCGGCTAATGGCGCTGCGGCTTTGAGCGGCACATTTGTGGTCAATGGCAGTCCTACCCAGACAGCCATGGTGGAAACTTCCGGGGGGAGTAGCCAGTTGGCTCACTTATCGACAGCCTGTGTTGTTTTATTTGTCCTACTCTTTCTGACTGGTCCCCTCCAGTTCCTTCCAGTTTGTGTGCTCGGGGCGATTGTTTTTACCATCGCGATCCGCCTTGTGGATGTCGCTGGTTTCCGTGACCTCTGGAGGAAATCGCGGCATGAATGGCGTTTGGCACTGATTACAGCACTTTCGGTTGTTCTTTTCGGAGTGGAAAATGGCATCCTGATCGCCTTGATCCTGTCATTACTCCAGCACGTCAGGCACAGTTATCATCCCTCCACATCGATCGAGGGAAAGACTCCTGACGGACATTGGATCATGCACCACTTCGACACGGGAGAAATGGCGGAGGAGGGACTCGCTGTTTACTGGTTTGGCTCGTCCCTCTTTTATGCGAACTCCGACCGGTTTGCGACGAAGGCGCGGCATTTAGTCAAAAAGTTCTCCCCTGGATTAAAATGGGTGGTGGTGGATGCAGGAGCGATCAGTGCGATAGATTATACGTCAGGGGGGATGATCAGGGAGCTCGATGATGATATGAAAAGGCAAGGGATCCGCATGGTTTTTGTCCACCTGAGCAGGAGCGCAAAAAAAGACATGGAACAACTCGGACTCAATGATGTTTTTGGTGAGGAACGCCGTTTTGAATCCTTACGTGACTGTCTTGCGGCTTATCATGCCGCGCAGAATCTCCCCGTCTAGAGGGAATTGCGCAGGCACTCGACCACGATCCAGAAAACGATTCCCAATGTGAGGAACATCTTACAAATGACAGCTAAGAGGAATCCCGCTGCGGCCCCAACACCCGATTTCAGGGAATGCCACCACTCTTTTTTTGCAAAGATTTTTTCCCCTGCGAAAGCCCCGATAAAACTGCCGATAATGACCCCCATGAATCCGTAGAAAAATCCCACAGTCATTCCCACTCCTGCCCCACCAACGCCCCAGCGGCCGGAACCGGTGATTTTGGCGGCCCCCATCACAGACAGATAGTCGATAACTAGAATCAAGATAAAGACAAATACCGCTGCGCTGATCAGCCATCCACTAAAATAATCCGGCATGAATATCTTATGAAGTACCAAGGCTGCCATGATCAGGGCAAATCCCGGTAGGGCTGGAAGTACGACTCCTAATATACCTGCTAAAATCATGACCCAAAAAATAAACCAGATGATCGCGTCCATATAAAATTTAATCCCTTATTTTATTTTGATTATCCCAGTCGAGAGTTTCTTAAGACAAACTGCCGAACCCCTATTATCATGATGATGATGATGTCGGACATTGATATCGTCATCCTTATCGGAGTATTGGCTGATCGTGCGAATAAGCAGGACAATACTCATGGGCACCATTTTGCGCTTCAAAATAAATTCAGCAAGGAAGAATTCCTGTACTTTTTTGGTTGCTATCGGGATTGGGTGGTTGGTTACTGAGATTTAATCAATCGGATGCATGGTTTATTAAAATAATCGGTATCCACTGAATAACGAATCTTTCCACGCTTGATCCCTCATTATTATCCTTTTTTTCACCTGTTACCGCATCCAAGACTTGGGTGACAGAAATCGTGTTGAGGGTAACCTTTACCCGACAGTCCTGAAAAAAACTGAAGAATTAATTTGCTAATTCCAGACTCATCAGGTAGAAAGACCCCGCAATTAAGGATAGTCCATCTTACGTTCTAAGTTTGGTTTGCATAATTATCCTCCCTTATTTTTTTAAGTTACGGTGAGAACTTTAAGTCAGGGCATAAACAATATTCTCATCGAACATGGCCTTAAATAATTCAGAGCCATTAAAAAAAAATGTTCAGTGCTGGAGGATGCCCCTTAGCGAAGCGCGATATCAAATGCGCCCTTTAGAGTGGCCGACTTTTGCCTGACGGAAAGTAATACTATGGAAACACACACGAATAATGCTCAAGTCACACCTATGGACACAGCCCCTGTAGAAAAAACTCCTGAGGCTCCGGCCATGACAGGAATGCCTTTTGCGGAGATGCAGCTCGTTGAGCCGCTTCAAAAGGCCCTTAAAGTCAAAAATTACACACATGCTTCACCTATTCAGGAGCAAGCGATTCCCCATCTTCTCGAAGGCAAGGATCTTTTAGGTAGTGCCCAGACAGGGACAGGCAAAACAGCCGCCTTTGCATTGCCGATCCTACAACGCCTGGCCGCCGCCGGTTCACGCCGTGCGACCCCTTGTGCGCCCCGAGCCTTAATCCTCTCACCCACCCGTGAGTTAGCCCACCAGATAGCGGATAGTTTTGTCGCTTATGGGAAATTCATGAAACTGCGCCTGACTTGTGTTTACGGGGGAGTCTCCCAATACGGTCAAGTCCGAGACATGCAACGCGGTGTCGATATCCTGATCGCCACCCCCGGACGTTTGCTTGACCTCGAAGACCAAGGGTATATTAAGCTCAACGAAATCGAAATCTTTGTACTTGATGAGGCTGACCGCATGCTCGACATGGGTTTTGTCAATGACATCAAGCGGATTGTGGCCGAGCTGCCCCAGAAACGCCAATCCCTCTTTTTCTCGGCGACACTGTCCCGTGAAATTGTTGAATTGTCCAAATCCATGCTCACCGATCCGGTGCATGTCACGATCACTCCGCAATTCACCACAGCCGAGAAAATCGACCAACGTGTTTGTTTCATTCAAAAAGCCGATAAACTCGCGCTTTTGACTGAGCTCATGAAAAACAATGCCCAAGGCCTGACACTGGTTTTTAATCAAACCAAACACGGGGCAAACCGCCTCTCGGAGACTCTCGCCAAAGCGGGATTCCGTAGTACGGCTATCCACGGGAATAAAACCCAGGCTGCCCGTAAAAATGCACTGGATGGATTCCGCTCAGGATTTTATAAAACATTGGTCGCTACTGATGTCGCTGCCCGTGGTATCGATGTCAAGGGGATCACCCTTGTCGTGAATTTCGACATGCCTGATGAACCCGAATCATACGTTCACCGTATTGGTCGTACCGCCCGTGCCGGAGCCGAGGGGTTAGCCATCTCATTTTGTACAAATGAAGATGTCGAGTCTCTCCATGGCATCCAACGGTTGATCAAAAAAACTATTCCTACTTTTAACGAGCATCCTTGGCATTCATCCGATGTGGAGCAGGGTGCGACACGCCCGATCCAACGTGGCCAAGGCGGCGGGAATAGCGGTGGCGGATATCGTCGCCGTCAAGGTGGTGGTGGGCGTGGTGGCAGACCCTCATTCCGTGGCGGAGCCTCTCGTGGCGGGTATTCCCGTGACGGTGGTGGCGAAAGCCGCGGGGAAGGATTCTCCCAAGCTGGTGGTGAACGCCGTTCCGGACCAAAGCGTTCAACTCCCCAAAGTGGTGGATTCCGTTCAGCCGGTGGTGGACAGAGACGCCCTTCTTTCAGGTAACACCTGTTAGGCCATTTTGATTAATTTTCATGCGCGACCATTGTGGTCGCGCATTTTTTTTTATCCGTCGCAATCCAAAACAAATTGCGCGCGGGTGATGATTAGATGGAATAGTCTTCGGTGAAGACTTGGACATTGCGGATGGTGATAAAGACGTCTTGGCCTTTGATCAGGTTTAATGATCCATAGTCGGCACGGGGCACCTCGGCATCGACCATTTCCCCGATATCTTTACGGCGGAGGTGGACGCGGGTATTTGCTCCTGAGAATATGGTGCTGACCACTGTCGCTTCTAGAGCGCCGTCTGAGGGTTTCTCCAAATGGATTTTAACATCATGGGGACGGACATAGGCCACACCGACATCTTCGACGCCCATGTGGTCGCTTTTCACCAATGAAAACTCTTTCCCGTCGATCAGGATTTTTCCGCTATTGACCCTTCCACGGAAGAGATTGACGTTACCGACGAATTCATAAACAAAAGGATTAGCCGGGGAATCATAGATTTCTTGAGGTGTACCGATTTGCTCGATCTTGGCATGGTTCATCACCACGATTTCATCGGCGAGCTCTAGGGCTTCTTCCTGGTCGTGGGTGACGAAAATCGTCGTAATCTTCATTTTTTCATGGAATTCACGCAGCCACCGGCGCAGGTCTTTGCGCACCTTAGCATCGAGGGCCCCAAAGGGTTCATCCAAGAGCAAAATGCGTGGTTCGACAGCGAGGGTACGAGCGAGGGCGACACGTTGTTTTTGACCGCCGGAGAGTTGGGAAGGGTAACGGTGCCCGTGTTCGCCGAGCTGGACGAGTTCAAGGAGTTCATTGACTTTATCCCGGATGACTTTAGCAGGCAGTCTTTCCTTGCGCGGTTTTACAGATTGGCCAAAGGCGACATTATCAAATACGGTCATGTGCCTGAAAAGGGCGTAATGCTGGAAGACTAGTCCGACTTGTCTTTCCCGTGGGGATAATGTCGTGACATCCTGCTCATTAAAAAGAATCCTGCCGGAATCCGCAAAATCAAGGCCAGCAATCATACGCAGGAGAGTTGTTTTTCCTGAACCTGAGGGGCCTAGGAGGGCGACAAGTTTTCCTGGTTCGAAAGATCCGTTGATTGCATCCAAGGCCGTATATTTGCCGAATAGTTTGGTCAGATTTTCCACTCTTATGGATATTTTATCGGTAGTCATGACTTTTAATTTTCCTCTAGTCGTTTCATTTCGGAGTGAACCCGGGACTCTACAATTGATTTAATGACCAGGGTGATGAGGGCCAAAAGGGCCAGCATTGATGACAAGGCAAATGCTGCGGTAAACTGGTATTCATTATAGAGTATCTCAATATGGAGGGGGACAGTATTGGTTTTTCCCCGGATATGACCAGATACGACTGAGACCGCCCCAAATTCACCAATGGCCCGGGCATTACACTGGATGACGCCATAGAGTAGGCCCCATTTGATATTGGGCAAGGTCACACGCCAGAAAGTCCGCCAACCATTGGCACCGAGAACGATGGCGGAGATTTCCTCGTCTTTGCCTTGGGATTGCATCAAGGGGATAAGTTCGCGCGCGACAAAGGGAAATGTCACAAAGATTGTGGCCAAAATAATGCCGGGAGTCGCGAAAATGATCCTGATATCGTTGTCGATAAAGAAGGGGCCTAAGAACCCGTGGACTGAATAAAGGAGTATCAACATTAACCCCGCGATGACCGGGCTGACGGCAAAGGGGAGTTCAATCAGGCTGATCAAAAGGCTTTTACCGCGGAATTCATGTTTTGTAATTAGCCAAGCTGCGGATACACCGAAAATGGTATTACCGACGACACAAAAGAAGGCTGCGATTACCGTTAATTTAATGGCATCCCAAGTATATTTATCGTTCAGAGAAGCAAAATAAAATTCTATCCCCTTTTTAAGTCCTTCATAAAAAACCGCGACTAAAGGAATGACGAGAAAAAGCCCTAAAAAAACAAAAACAATCCCGCCAATGATGATCTTAGCCCAGAGAGGATCGTCTGTCGTATGTCGGATTTGATGGGGATTCATACTGTTAATGGGAGAAACGGGAACGGTTCCAGTGTTGTAAAATATTAATAATCAGAAGCATGACAAAAGAAATCGCCAGCATGGAGAACCCTAATGCCGTCGCCCCGGCGTAATCATACTGTTCAAGACGGGTAATAATGAGCAGGGGAGTGATCTCCGTCTTAAAAGGGATATTCCCAGCGATAAAAACGACGGAACCGTATTCACCAATCGCCCGAGCAAAGGCTAAGGCAAATCCGGTGATGAGTGCGGGGAATACTTCGGGCAAGATAACGCGTGTGGCGATTTGCCAGCGATTTGCCCCGAGGCACCCAGCAGCCTCCTCGACCTCTTGGTCAAGGTCTTCGAGGATGGGTTGAACGGTCCGGACGATGAAGGGCAGTCCAATGAAGGTGAGTGCAATGACAATGCCGATTTCAGAAAATGAAATGGCGATACCATTCGGAAACATTTCTTTTCCGACTATCCAGAGTGTTGCATCATTCAGATGAGTGATGAGGAAGCTTTCAGGGGCAAAATACTGTCCAATCCAGCCATTCGGCGCGTAGATAGTGGCGAGAGTAATACCGGCCACAGCCGTCGGCAGGGCAAAAGGCAGGTCAATCATGGAGTCGATCAGACGGCGTCCGAAAAAATTATAACGCGTCAGGACCCATGCCGCGAGACCTCCCATAAAAAAGTTTATCAAAGCGGCAATTAAGCTCGCTCCAAAAGTGATTTTGTAAGATTCGATAACACGGGGGGACCAGACATCTTTCCAGAATTGATCCCAACCCATCGGGATGGTTTTGAGAGTCAGTGCCGCCATCGGTAAAAGGATCAAGACACTCAAATAGGTGATCGTAATCCCCATCGAGAGTCCGAAACCCGGAATAATCCGCCTATGTTTTATTTTTTTTACCACTGGATAATATCCCCTTATCATTCAAATCCGTATCGGCCTATTCTAACCGATACGGATTCTGATTCCCTTACAAACAGGAACTAGACAAATACCCTAACCAGAGTGTTTAGAAAGTATTTTTTATCGAGAAATAAGTAAATCACTACCATCAGAGTCGTCTTTTACTTGTCGTAAATTTGATCAAAGACCCCGTTGTCTTTAAAGAATATTTCATGAGCCTTTTCCCAGCCACCAAAATCACCATCGATAGTGACCAAGGTAATGTTAGGGAACTGTTTGGAGTACTTTTGAGCAGCAGCAGCGTCACGCGGGCGGTAGTAATGTTTAGCGATAATATCTTGGGCTTGCGGACTGTAGAGGTATTGAAGATATTCCTTTGCGACCGCTCCGTTGCCATTTTTTACAGCGTTTTTACTGACCACAGCCACGGGAGGTTCAGCCAAGACACTGATAGATGGATAGATAATGTCGAATCTTTCGGGACCGAGCTCTTTTTTGAGCAGATAAGCTTCATTTTCCCATGAGATAAAGACATCACCGATCCCGCGTTCGGCAAATGTCGTGGTGGAACCACGGGCACCGCTATCCAGGACGGGGACATTTTTATAGAGTTGGCTAATATACTCTTTGATTTTGCCTTCATCACCGTTGTATTTCTTTTTTGCCCAGGCCCAAGCTGCGAGGAAATTCCAGCGCGCACCCCCTGAGGTTTTTGGGTTAGGTGTGATCACACTGATTCCAGGTTTGGCGAGATCATTCCAGTCTTTGATCCCTTTGGGATTACCCTTGCGTACGACAAAAACAATCGTCGAGGTGTAGGGGGAGCTATTGTCGGGGAGTTCCTTTTGCCAACCAGAGGGAAGTAATCCGGCTTTTTTGGAGATTTCGTCGATATCACCCCCTAAGGCGAGGGTGACGACATCGGCTTCTAATCCGTCAATAACGGAACGGGCTTGTTTGCCTGATCCACCATGGGATTGGTTGATAGAAATATCCTGACCTGTTTTCTGTTTCCAGTGCTGTTTGAATAACTCATTATACTCTGTGTAGAGCTCCCGGGTAGGGTCGTATGAGACATTCAAAAGTTCGGCAGCCGTACCCTGCGCGATGAGCGCATAACCAAGGGCCGCGAGGATGAGGGTTTTGATTATGTTTAATTTCATATTTTTTTCCTGTTGTGAAATTTGATTTTTATTACTCATATACGTCTAGATCTGT
>ENA-ORBV01011955-ORBV01011955.1-microbial-mat-metagenome-genome-assembly--contig:-NODE-11955-length-13500-cov-6.157491_pt1 | contig 13500 bp, 11 predicted proteins | sample MGYA00237777_ERZ505514 | MGnify/ENA primary metagenome ERZ505514 (study PRJEB26160, sample SAMN06269048) | microbial mat metagenome | isolation source: Oligotrophic lake microbial mat | place...
CATCACGCTCCCCCGTCCATGGTCGGTGCCTAACGACGCATTCTCTGCCACGCGGCGACCAAACTCGGTCATCACCACAATGCTGGTCGTCGCCAGTGACGGGCCAAGGTCCGTGCAGAAGGCGGCCAGTCCCTCGCCTAGTCGGAGCATCAACGGCTCGATGAGCGTGCCCTGCGTGAAGTGCGAATCCCAGCCACCCACATCGATCGAGACCGCTTCGAGTCCGACCCCTGCCTTGATGAGTTGCGCCACCTGCAGCAGCGATTGCGCGAACTCGTCGCTGCCATACTCGGCACCATGCGCGGCGCGATACGGCGCTGCGCGCAAGGCGTCCAGCCGCTCGAGTGAACGCACCGTGTCGCGCGCCGCTGCGCCCAGCACCCCACCATCCACCTGATACAAACCGGCCAGAGAAGCGGCAAGCGCTGGGCCGCCATCGCCTAACGTGAAGTCATCGAGCGAGCGCAGAACGGTGGCGGCCGGCGCGCCGCGCAGCACCTCCGGAAGCTGGGTACCGAAGGCAATGGCAGCCAGCGCCCGCGATCCGGTTGCTGGTCGTACCCGGAGAAATCGGCCCAACCACCCACCTCCCATCACCCCGCCATGCTCCATCAGGTCCTGCGCCTCGAAGTGCGAACGCGTGCTGTCCTCGGAGCCCACCGCGTGCACCACCGCCATGTCACCGCGCAACCAGAGCGGGTGCAATGCGGCCAGGCGCGGGTGCAATGCGAAGCGCGCATCGAGTGCCGGCGCACTGCGGCCGTCTACCCGCAGCCGCGGTCGCGCGCGATGATACGCGTCGTCTCCGACCGGCGGAACGAGCGCCAACCCGTCGGCCCCTCCGCGAAGGAAGACCACCACCAGCGTCCGCTGCTCGTCAGGTGCAACGGCGACCGCGCCGCGGGATGCAATCTGCATCAGAACCTCTGGAAGGCTGGGGACGCGACGAGAAGGGCGAGTGTGTCGGGGGTCGATTCGTGCGCGGACCACTCGTCAGGCGTGGGGCGGCGGCCAAGAAGGTGCGCGGCCAGTGCTCGGCGTCCTCCGGCGCGACGTTCCAGTAAAGCGTGATCGACCCGTGTGCCCTGAATCCGGTTGCGCTGCAGGGCCATGGCAAAGTTCCATCGCCAGAGCAGCGTCGCCGTCCACGCCGTGGCGTGGTCGGCATAACCATCGGGGGTGGGATACTGAAACGGCGCGTGTCCCATGCGGCTGAGATAATCCTGTAATGCCGGACCGGCATCGCTTGCAGCATCGGTGGCCCGCAGCGCCGACACTACGAAATGAAAAGGGCGCTTGAGCTTCGTTCCGCGAACCGCGAGAAACTCGGGCGTGGCCAGTAGTACGGACAGCGTCGCCCGAATGTCGCCCCCGCTACCGCTGAACACCGACGCCACCCACTCCACTGCGCGTCGCGGTGGATCGTCATCAATAAAGCGTCGGCACAGCTTGGTCGAGAGATGAATCGCAGTGGCGGGATGCGCGCAGACAATCTCCACCAACCGATCGATGTCCTTCTCCCCACCTCCGGCTGGAATGACCTCACCCAACACCACCTTCTGTGCATCGTCATGCAGTTCCGGCGCGAACTCCACCCGCCCGAGTCCGAACGACGACTCGCCCAGTCCGCGCACTGTCCACCCAGTGAGCGCGCGCGCCGCCTCCATGACGTCCCGCTGCGTGTACCCGCCATGCACGCCTAACGTGTGCAACTCCAGCAGTTCCCTGGCATAGTTCTCGTTCGGTTGTTCCCCGGCATTCGCCCTGCGGTTCGTTCGCCCATCCAGATACCAGAGCATGGCCGGACTCAGCGCCGAGGCACGCACCATGGCGCCAAAGCTGCCCAGGGCATGGGCGCGAATCACGTCCCGTTCGTCGGCGGCCTTGAGCCACCGGCAGTCACCTTTGGAACTGTCGATGTTGAAGTGATCGCTCCAGAACTCCACCAGGGCCTCATGCAGCTGGCGGCGGCTGAGCGTGGCACGCAGCAGCCTTTCCCTGGTGAGGCTGTCGAGCACGACCGGCGCCTCGTACTCGAACAACTCTCCCACCGGGAGATCGAGCATGCTCAATCGCCGCAGCACTGCCTCGGCCCGTCCGTCGTCCAGCTGACCGGGTGCGAGTTGCTCCCGTACGTAGGCCGCGACCGCGTCATGCGATGTACGCCCCAGGGCGCGCACGCGGGCATACTCCCCCGGGCCGGCACCGTACGACAGGCGTGATATGGCGTGCGAGACCAGATCGATGTACGGGACATCTGGCGGTGCAAAGGGCGCGCTATCGCCCATGATCCCGCGCGTCAGGAGCAACTGCGGCAGCCGGTCGCAGGCCAGCACCGACGACGCGGCCAGCCCACTACCTAACTGGAGAAAGCGCCTCCGGTCCATCACCGCACTGTCTCCAGCGGCCCGGCCACCAGCCGCGGCGTGCGGCGCATGGCCAATAACGCCGCCCCGACTCCACTCACCAGTGCCCAAGGGAGCACGACAAACCACCCGACAACGGGGAGGAGAAAACAGAGTGAGAGTACCGCGCCACCCCGCAACACCCGCCGCCAGGGCGTCACGTCGTCCTGCGGCATGGACAGGCCCGCGCCGATACGCAGCGCGAAGCCCGACGATCCGGCCAACGCGAGCAGCACCGGTATCGAGACGAGCAATGCCCCAAGCAGCTTCAATCCACCGTTGGGAGAGTCGCTGGCGAGTGCGGTGCCGAACACCGCCATGGGCACGCCGGCCACCATCCCCACCACCGTGGCGCGCACCGGCCGGGCATCGTACACCGCGCGGGTGCGCGCCACCCAGGCCGGAAAGAGTGCGGTGGCGGCCAGCCAGTAGCTCACCAGAACAAGCAGCGCACCCAACACGAGAAAAACAATCTTGAACACGTCGGCCATGATCACGAGCGCATCCTCTCACCATAGGTCTCGACGTGTCGCGGGCCCATCGCCCGGTGTTTGGTCGATGTCTTCCCTACGGTTGTGCGCGGGGCAGGTTCCACGCCTCGGCAGGGCGGGTGCGTCTTTGGGAGAGCGGGAACCGGGACGAAGTGGGTTCTATACGAAGCGCGCCTTCCGATTGCGCCCCGGCTTCAATATTCGGCGCACACGTAGGCCAGTTGTCACCGAACTCCGTGGCCATCGCGCTGCTCGGCGCCCTCACCGGTGCGGCCCATGCCACCGTGCGCAAACTGGGGCCGCTCGAGCATCCGGCAGTCATCGTCTTCTATCACCCCCTCGTCACCTTTCCCATCGCATCGGCGAACTGGCTCATGCCGGCAGGGGGGGAGTGGTTGCTCCTACTTGGGGTGGGGATGTCAATCCAACTCGCGCAGACGTTCATTATACGCGGGTTGCAGATTGAAACGGCGGTGAGAAGGAAACTCTCAGTGACGCGAATAGTCGCCGATTCACCATTCGGCGCACTAAAACGCGCTAGCTCACGAACGCCCGGTGCGCGCAACATCGCCCCCGAACCCTACCCCCGCTTCCGAATCTCCATCGACCCATTCCCGGTCGTCATGCGCAACCGTCGACCACCGCCGCCAATCGTCCCCCTCAGCTTCGACGGCGAGAGTCGTCCCTGAATCGTGATCGGGAAGTCGGTGACCACCTTGCCGTTGCCCGTCGATGCTTCGACCCGCGCTGAGAAGTCGGAGGGCACAGTGAGCTCGATGCGACCGTTGCCCGATGAGAACTCCATGTCGTCGTCACCGGACAGTTTGTCCATCGACGCGTGAATGTCGCCGTTGCCCGAGGATGCGTTCACCGGCCCGTTGGTCGCTGTCACGTACACATCGCCGTTGCCCGAGCTGGCGCGAACCGGGCCTCCGGTGTTCTCCACCGTGACCTCGCCATTCCCGGACGACGCCTCGACGCGACCGCTGATCCCCGACACGCGCACCTTGCCATTCCCACTGCCCACCCGCGCCTCCGCCAACATCGCGTTTACCGACACGTCGCCATTGCCTGTGGACGTGCGGAGCTTGGCGCCACGCGGGACCTTGACCGTGATGCTGACCTTCGCCCGCTCGCGCCAGTTGCTGCTCCACCCAGACCGGCGCTCGCCGTGCACACCGTCCACATCACACTCATCATCCTCCGAGAAAACGGCGCAGATGGTCACGCCATCGCCGTCGCGCAACACGCGGAAGCCGATGTCCTCCAACTTGCCGCGGCGCACGTCCTTCTCCCCGCGAAACTCCACGGTCGAACCGCTTCCCTCCGTTATCGTGATGTCACCGGCGCGCGAGAAGATGCGGACCGCTCCTCCTGAGACGACACGCTCGGAGATGTTGAACACCGCTTCCTTCTGTCCCACGAGTTGCTGGGCGGAGGCGGTGCCCGACAGAGTCACGAGGGCGAGAATGGCGCGGGTCGTCGTGCGCATGGCGTACTCGGCATGAAGGGTTAGCGAGTAGGACAGCGGCCAGCGCACGAAGGTTTGTGCTGGCTGGGCCGCTACAGCAGAATGAGCCCGGACCGCGCACCGATCGCCACCGCCTCGGCCCGCGTGTCGGCGCCGAGTTTGTGGAACACGGACGCGACGTGCGTTTTGACGGTATGCTCGGAAATGCCAAGCCGAGCGGCCACGATCTTGTTCCCCATGCCCTCGGCGAGCAGGGCGAGGATTTCGCGCTCACGTGGGGAGAGCGGAGTGGTGGCGACGGCGCTGGTGTAGCGCGGGGCGGTTCGAGCCGACGCCCCCGCGAGCGTCAGGGCACTGGCCGCCGGGACGACCGAAAGCCCGGCGTCCACCGCCTCGATCGCGGCGAGGATTTCACGCCCTTCCGCGTCGCGCGGGAGAACGGCCCGCGCCCCTCGCCGCAGCCACTCACCCACCGACCCGTTCTCGGCGTCAACCATCAAGACCCATCGCGCCGCCGAGGCATCATCGCCGAGTGCGTCGGGCATGCGGAAGCGCCGCGCATCGTCTACCACCGCAACCACCACGTCCACGTCTGCACCCTCGAGTGCCTCGCCCAGTCCGTCGATGGGATGCACGCGCTCGACAATGGTGAATGCGCCATCGCGGGCCACGAGTGCTTCCAGTCCGGCCAGGAGCATGACTGTCGGAGCGGCGAGGGCGAGTCGAATCACGCGGCCAGTGGGACCGAGAGGTTTACCGCGCCGCTGGCGGACACTTGTCGCAGAAAGCGACGCACCACCGTGCTCGGAATGGCGACCCCGAGTCCACCCACGATCATGGCGTTGATTCCTACCACGCGACCGGAGGTGTCCACGAGTGGTCCTCCGGAATTGCCCGGCGCCAATCGCACGTCGGCGGCGATGTAGCGCGGTAGGCCGCGCTCGGTGGTGACGGTGTGTACCACACCTAACGAGAGGGCGTTGTGCACGCCGAGCGGATGGCCGAGAGCGAGCACGAGCGAGCCGGCGCGCAGCGACTCGGCGTCGCCAATAGGGGCTGCGTGCAGTCCGTCGCCCCGAACCGAGAGCAGGGCGAGATCGAACCGTTTGTCGATCGCGACGATCCGTGCCTCGACCACTTCCTTGTTGCCTAACGCTACCTGGGGCCGGGCGTCGCGTACCACATGCGCATTGGTCACGATCAGACCATCGGCGTGCCAGATCACGCCGCTGCCCGCACTGGAGCGCCCGCGGGAAAGGACCTCTACCGTGTACGAGCGGACGAAGGCAGCCAATCTTTCGAGTTCTATGTCGGCCGCGAGCGCGCTGCCAGCCGCGAGGGCGCTGCCGGCCGCGAGGGTGCTGCCGTCAATTGGAGTGACCGTCATGCGTGCTCCTTGCGCCGCTGGCGCTCACCCACCGTGATGTGCAGCTCCATTGGACTACCACCCCTGAGCAGGCGAATGACGACCGCCGATCCGATCCGCTCGCCCGACAGGGCACCCAATAGCTCGGACGGATCCGACACCGGGGCACCATCGAAGGCGATGACCACATCGCCCAACGATACGCCGGCGGCGTGGGCCGGCCCCCCTTCCTCGATCGAGACCACCATAAGTCCCACCTCGCGCGGCAGCCCCTGCTCCTTCACCACACCGGCCTGGAGCCGTACCGGCTGCAACCCTAACCCGATAAAGCCGCGACGCACACGCCCGGCGCTCAACAGTTGCTCGACCACCCGCTCCACCGTGCGCAGGGGAATGGTCATCGCCGAGGCGCGGGCGAGGCCCGAGGTGTTGAGCCCCAGCACCCGGCCGCGCGCGTCCACCGAAGGTCCGCCAGAAAAACCGTCGTAAATGGAGACGTCGAGCCGCACGAATTGGTCGATGCGCCCCCCATGCCAGCTGCGCCACTCACCGCCCGTTGCGCTCACCACGCCGAGTGCCGCCGTGACGGCGCTTCCCGGCATGCCTAACGCGAGCACGATCTGTCCCACCTTGGCGTCGGCGTCGGTGGCTCGCTCGGCCGCCACGCCGACCTCGCTGTTGAGGCGAAGGACGGCGATATCGGTGGTGGGGTCGCGCCCTGCGAGAGTGGCGCCGACGGTGGTGCCGTCGGAGAGCGTGACGATAATGTTCTCGTCGCGCTGAATGGTGTGATGTGCGGTGACAATCACCCCAGGGCGCCAGATGATGCCGCTGGACGGAATCCGCCTGCGGGCGTGAATGGCTACGACAGACAACGACGCCTTGGCAACGGCGGCGGCGAGATCATCGGATAGCGACTGGAGCACGGAATCGGGTGTGGTAGACATGGACTGCCTCACGAACGGTGTGGTGGCACGGCGCGGTGCCAGGCGACTGCACGGTAATGTGAGACAGTAGGGGATTGTCGCCTATCGCACGTTCGGCTGAGCGAGGGGTCGGACGAACAGGCGAGACGAATAGGAGAGACGACGAGACCGGGCGACAAGGCTACGCGTCGCCCGGTCTCGTAAGCAGGGTGACCGGAGACTTCCGATGCTCTTCGTCTCTGCGGCTGTGTTGATCACGATCTTCCGGGGCTTGGCAGCTTCTGCCTTCGGAATAGTGATGGTGAACACGCCATTGTCGAACGAGGCGTCGATTCGATCTCCAACGATGTGTTGCGGGAAGCGAAGTGAACGGGTAAACGAGCCCCAGTCACGCTCGGCGAAGAAGACCTCGAGTTCGCCCTTTTTCCGGTGGATGATGCGGGGGACTCGCATGCGCGCTTGAGGAAGCATCGCTCATGCCGAGCAACGCTTGCCAAAGTGACAAAGCTTAGGGGAGATGAACCGTCGCTTCGGCAGAGGGAACTGTCGGGGCGGCAGGACTGGGGCGGCGAATGCGCCGTCGTCATGAGAATCTCCGATGCGGCCCCCCGCGCCCCACATCACCAGGTAATCACCTGCTCCGCAGTGTCGCCGCCCGCGAACATGAGCGAGCGGCGCGCTTCGCCCGGCATCTTGAGCAGTGTGACGAGATTCTTCTGGTCCTTGTACAGATCGAAGAAGAGGGACACGCGAAGGGTGAGTGTTGTGATCGGTCTGGCGGCGGACGCCTCGATCTGGAACCACCACATCTCCTGATCGGTCACGTCCAAGTCCCGCCCCGACTGAACCACGCGACCGGAGAGCCTGCGCCCGTCGCTTGACATGGAGACGTGGGCGTTGAAGTAGGCCGCGAAGAGCGAATCGGTTGTCGCCGCCGGGCCTGACGACTGGAGCGCCTTGTCCAGATCGTCCTTGAAAAGTCGCACTCGACAGGTGACACTGGCGCCATCGACAACCATTCGCGAATACGTGAGATGCACGTCGTGCGCGCGGACGAGAGGGCTGCGGTCCAGCGACTTGGCCTGCAATGAAAGCGCCAGGAGCGGGAGGAGCGCCATCGCTAGCGCGGTGCGCATCATTGCCGACCGTCCGCGACGCTCGTTAGGATTGGCAGTGCGCATGGCGTGAACGTGGGACCCTGCACGACGGCGTGAGCATGATGATCGGCTACAGGACATTCTCGAGGAGATACGGCGAATGGCGCGAGTGAAGATAGGATGCGGAGCGGGGAACGCTCGATGGTCGGTGGCCGTGGCGCTGGCCATTGGAGCGCTCCCAGCTCCTGCCTCGGCACAGGACTCCACCGCGCGGCGATTGGAGCCCGTGCGGGTGACCGTCACTCGCGAGTCGGCGCGTTCGGTGCTCGACCTTCCGTTTGGCGTGTCGCGCGTGGGCATCGATTCAGCGCGCACCGGCGTCCGGCGCGCCTCACTCACCGAACTACTCCTCAACGTTCCCGGGCTCGCCGTATCCAATCGGTACAATCCGACCCAGGATCCTCGGGTGGCGGTGCGCGGCTTCGGCTCGCGCTCGGCCTTCGGCGTTCGCGGCGTACGCGTGGTGCGCGACGGTGTGCCGCTGACCCTTGCCGACGGGCAGACGGCGGTGGATTTTGTCGATCTGGAAGCCGTGGGGAGCGCCGAAGTGATGCGCGGCGCCGCCGGCGCGTTGTACGGGAATGCGTCGGGCGGGGTGCTCGAGCTCAAGAGCGAGCCCCTTCCGACCGCCGGACTTCTTGGATCGCTTCGCGGCGTGACCAACGCCGACGCGACTCGGTGGTCGGGTCGTGCAGCGGGCGGCAACGGGGCGTTTGGGTGGCGAGGAACAGTGACGCGGAACACCGCCGATGGGCCGCGCGACTACGCGCGCTTCCGCTCCACCGCCGCGTTAGGCGATGCCACTTGGCGGGGTGAGCGTGGGTCGTTGCGGGCCCAGTTCACCTGGTACGATGCGCCCCTGGCCCAAAATCCGGGAGCGGTCACGGCTCTGGAGTTGCAGACGGTGCCCACCGTGGCCGACTCGCAGAACATTCGGAGGCGGGCCGCGAAGGCGGTGAGCCAGAAGCTGCTCTCTCTCGTCGGCGACCGGGTGTGGGAGGGGGGAAGTGCGAGTGGCTCCCTCTTCGGCGGGCTGCGCGACCTCGACAATCCACAGGCCTTCGCCATCGTCGCCTTCGCTCGTCGCACGTTAGGCGCTACGGCGCGTGTGCATCACGGCGGCATGTTGTGGCGCCATGCGTGGCGTCTCACGTTAGGCGCTGACGTCCAGTCGCAGCGCGACGATCGCAACAATTTCACCAACTGCGCCGGACTCAGCGGAGCGCAGCGGCCCGTCGCCACCTGCCCCACCTCGTCGGATCGGGGGCTGTTGACGATTCATCAGTTGGAGAAGGTCTCGAGCGGTGGCCTCTTCGCCCGCGGAGAGTTGACGCGGTCCAGGGTGACCGCCACCGCCACGCTGCGCGGTGACCAGACCGCCTTCAGCGTGCGCGACAAGCGGCCGTCGAGTGTGGTGGGGGGGCCGCTGGAGTCGCTCAGCATGGGTGCCGTGACACCGATGTTCGGCGTCTCTATTCGTGCCCGTCCCATGCTGTCGCTCTACGGCAATGTGGCCGGCTCCTTCGAGACGCCCACCACGACCGAGCTTGCCAACAAGCCGAACGGGTCGGGGGGACTCAACCGCGACCTCAAGCCGCAGCGCGGTCGCACGCTGGAAGCGGGGGCCAAGGGCGTGCTCGCGGGGCGGGTGTACGTCGACGTGGCGCTCTTCGACATCACCACGCGCGATGAACTCATTCCCTTCGAGATTCCCAACAGCGGTGGGCGCCGCTACTTCCGCAATGCCGGGCGCACCAAACGGCGCGGCGCCGAGTTGGGCGTGAATGCCGCGTTAGGCCCCGTAGACGTGGGCGCCGCCTTCACGAAGCTGGCCTACACATATGAAGACTTCACCGTCGGGACGACGAGTCTCAAAGGCAAACGTGTCCCCGGTGTAGCGCCCGTGAGCGGGTCCCTGTTCGCCACAGCGCGCCGCCGCTTAGGCTTCGTTACTATTGAAGCACAGCAGAACGCCCGCACCGCCGCCGACGACCCGAACATCAACCACGCCCCGGGCTACGTACTGTGGAACGCGCGGGCCGGGCTCACGCGCTGGTCCTCGTTAGGCCTAGAGCCAGTGCTCGGCGTAGACAACCTGTTCGACAAATCATACGCCGCCAACGTGGTAACCAACGCCACCCGCGGCCGCTACTTCGAGCCCGGAGCGGGTCGTCGGGTATACGTCGCCATGCGCGTGGGACGATAGTCAGAGGCAGCCAACATCAGCCTCAGCCGCTCCGGTCCTCTCGTCCTCTCGTCCTCTCGTCCTCTCGTCCTCTCGTCCTCTCGTCTTCTCGTCTTCTCGTCTTCTCAAAGTCCCGTCTTCTCAAAGTCCCGTCTTCTCAAAGTCCCGTCTTCTCAAAGTCCCGTCTTCTCAAAATCCCCTCTCCACCACCATCCTCAACCCAAGCACAACAATCACCAACGAGAGCCCCGTCGCCCACCGCCGACGCGTGAGTCCGGCCACATCGCAGACCAGCGCGCCCGTCAATAGCACGCAGGCGACGATGCCGAGTTGACCGATCTCAAGACCCACATTGAACGAAAAAAGCGGCAGCGCGATGCCCTCTTCGCCGCCCAATACGGCACGCAGGAAGTTGGAGAAGCCCAGCCCGTGTATGAGTCCGAAGCAGCCGGCGAGACCGTAGAGTAGCCGGTGCTTTTCCGGGGCGTACTCCTCCCCCCCAGCCTCGGAACGGCGACGGGCCCAGATGGAGTAACCCGCCGTGAGGACGATCGTGACCGGGATCAGGACTTCGATAGTCGGCGCGTGTACCCGCACCAGGTTGAGCGTGGCCAGGGCGAGGGTGATGGAGTGCCCGATGGTGAAGGCAGTCACCAGCCAGAGCAGGCGCCGCCAATCGCGAAGCGCATAGCCGGCGGTGAGTGCGACCACGAACAGGATGTGGTCGTAGCCGCGCAGGTCGGCGATATGACCGATTCCCAATCGGAAGTAGGTGGTGAACTCGGAATTCATGCGTTGTCCTGAGAGGTCTGTCTCACGTACGACATCAATACCCATCTGGATGGGGATTGAGAAGTCTTGGCGCCCGACGTCCCCGAGAACGGCAACAGCGCTTGGCCGGATCGCGTTAACAAACGTCGCGAGATCCGGTCTATTCGAGACCCCAAAGGACGTGCTCTCCGAGGTTCACAACTTGTGCAATTCAATGTCAACTTCCGGCGCCCGCTGGTTTCGCCGAGTGTTGTTAGCGCTTTCGCTCATTCTCCCCCCTGCGGTGCAGGCGCAGATGGGTTCCGCCACTGACATCATCACCGGCACCGTGATTCGGGCCGAGGGAAACCTTCCCATCGAGGGTGCTAGTGTCGAGGTGATGTCGGCGGAGTCCAGCGTGACCCGCCGGGCGCGTACGAACGCACAAGGCAAGTTCACCGTGCTATTTCCCGATGGCGGGGGACAGTATCGTGTCATCATACGCGCACTGGGGCTCGCGCCCGCGACAGTGAACGTCGTAAGGCAGGCAGACGAGGATCGTCTGGTCGTGAACGTGCAGATGTCGAGCAATCCCACCGTGCTGACGGCGGTGACCATTCAGGCGCGACAGAATGTCCCGCGCGATGGCGATCGCCCCGCCCCTGGTTCGACCGAGCGGTCGATCAATTCCGACCAGGCTGCCCGCCTCCCCATCGACGCCTCGGACCTGACCGCCCTCGCCCTCACGGCGCCGGGAGTTGTCAGCATTTCCGGAAGTGATTCGAGTGGCGCAGGTTTCTCGGTGGCTGGACAGTCGCCGACGGCGAACAACATCACGTTGGACGGGCTTTCTTTCGGATCGTCGCAGGTGCCGCAGGAGGCCGTGCGCAACTCGCGCGTCATCACTTCAGGCTACGATGTGTCACGCGGCCAGTTTTCGGGCGGCCAGATCGCGTCGACCACACGCTCCGGGACGAACACGCCGCAGGGTAACTTCACGTATTCGCTGCGCGACCGCGATCTCTCGGTAGAAGGCGAAAGCAGCTCGCCGGTGGCGCAGGGTTACACGCAGAACCAGTTCTCCAGCGGCTTCGGCGGCCCCATTCTCAAGGACAAGCTCTTCGTGTTTGGCGCGCTGCAGCTCAGGCGTCGCGAGGACATTGTCCCGAACCTTGGAAACGCCGATGCCGGCACGTTGCTGCGCTTTGGTGTCTCGCCGGACTCGGTCACCCGTTTCTTCAACCTGGCTAATGGCGCCGGGATCGCGCCGCGGTCTATCGTGGCCAATGATCGAACGGCCGACAACATGACAGGCATTGTCCGCCTCGACTACCTCTCCGAAGGGGGGCAGTCGCTGTCCATTCGCGGTGACTACAACTTCAGCAACTCCGACCCCACGCGCATCGGCACGCTCTCCCTTCCGCAGACCGGGGGTGACTCGCGTAACTGGGGGGGTGGCATGGCCGCGACCCTGACGTCGAATATCGGTGGCCGCTTCCTCAACGAGCTCAAGGTGTATGGCTCGGTCAACAAGAATGCCGGCGAACCATTCATATCACTGCCCTTTGGCCGAGTGCAGGTGGCCTCGGATCTGGGCAACGGGGAGCGTGGGGTGTCGAGCCTCACGTTCGGTGGCAATACCGGTCTCCCCCAGGCGGGAAAAACCAACGCGATCGAAGTCACCAACGAAACGTCATGGCTAAGTGCCGGCGGAGCGCATCGATTCAAGCTCGGCCAGCTCTACAACCTTCAGTCGTTCGAGCGTGACGTGACCACCAACCGATGGGGTACGTTCACCTTCAATTCGTTAGGCGATTTCGAGGCGGGCACTCCCGCCACGTACACACGCACCCTCACCCCGCGACTGCGCGATGGGGCGGGGGCGAACGCTGCTGTCTATTTGGGCGATACGTGGCGCGTGAGCCGAGCGTTCCAGCTCACGTACGGTGCGCGCGCCGAGGGATCGTACTTCGGCCGGACGCCGTCGTACAACCCGGCCGTGGAACAGGCGTTCGGCTTCCGCACCGATGAGGTTCCGGCCGAACTCCGCGTGAGCCCGCGCGTGGGCTTCACCTATTCGTTAGGCGTTCCGGAGCAGGGTCGCTTCGTGCCGCCCACGTGGGTGATTCGCGGCGGCATCGGCGAGTTCCGGTCGTCGCCTTCCACCGGTCTCGTCGCGTCGGCGGCCGGTGCCACCGGCTTGCCCGATAACGAATCGCAACTGGTTTGCATCGGGGCCGGCGTTCCGACCCCCAACTGGAATCAGTACGTGCAGGATCAGGCGAGCATTCCGACCCAGTGTGCGACCGGGGGCAACCAGTTCCTTCCGACCTCGCGTCCCAACGTCACGGTGTTCGATGATGGCTTCGCCGCCGCCCGTTCGGTGCGCTCTTCGTTAGGCATCCAGCACCGCTTTAGGCAGCGTTACAATCTGTCGTTCGACCTCTCCTATTCGCGCGGCGTGGCGCTCACCGGCTACACCGACGTCAACCTGCGCGCGGACCCCCGATTTGCTTTGGCGAGTGAAGGGAATCGCCCCGTCTTCGTGGACGCCACCACGATTGTTCCCGTGTCCGGCGCGACGTCGGTGCTGGGATCGCGACTCAATTCGGACTACGGGCAGGTGCTGGCGACGGTCTCGAATCTGAGTAGTGATTCCAAGCAGGCGACTCTGTCGTTAGGTGGCATCACGTCCAAGGGTGCAGTACTCAATTTCTCGTACACGTGGGCGCAGGCGTTGGACCAGGGG
>ENA-ORBV01011956-ORBV01011956.1-microbial-mat-metagenome-genome-assembly--contig:-NODE-11956-length-13500-cov-4.948149_pt1 | contig 13500 bp, 11 predicted proteins | sample MGYA00237777_ERZ505514 | MGnify/ENA primary metagenome ERZ505514 (study PRJEB26160, sample SAMN06269048) | microbial mat metagenome | isolation source: Oligotrophic lake microbial mat | place...
AACATCCACTGATACTTTTATAATTTTATAGTTACTATCGTTTGACCCAACATGACTTCGTCCTAAGTAGAACCCGACATGGAGATGACCGTGATACTCGCAAAACTGACAAAAACACAGACATGTAGCAATTTACACATGGGGAGCTCTGAATTTGTAGCTTTGTTAACAATGGTTTGTGTTAGTGTTAGTGGTCTCTTGCAACCGGACAACCTGCAAGAAACTCGTTTGAAGTCAATGGAGACAGCCCGATGGTGCTAAAAGCAAAACCTTTTGAGTGTGCATCACTGGCAAAAGATGTGTCAAATAGAAGTAACAAGCTTTGATTAAGCTAACTGAAAAACAAAAGTGATTTTAAAGACAACTTTGACCAAATGTCTTTGAGCTACTCGTTGCTTGAGCAGAAGTTGTTGTGGACCATTTCACACTACTTTTACATGAAAATGACTATGACGATCACTGAGAAACAACATTGAAGACAAAAGTTAATTTTTGTTTGTTTGTCAATCAGTTGCACAATGTGCGTGACATTCATGTAAAAAAGGGCCGTGGCTTGCTTGTGAGAGATATCTGAAGAGTCTTCCAGTTTGAAAGATGCTCAGATCTTCTGACAATGATTACAACTTCCATGAGTCAATCCAATTATTGAGTCCCGACTCCGTTCTGGAGTTGGCTCACAAAGGGTCAATCCTGTGTGGTGCAGCCTACCACCCCCTGGTGGAGATAGCCCATTGCTGAAATCAGTTGAGTACTACTCTAGTAGTAGAGTAAGTTTGAGGCAAAAACTCAGTTTTAGTGTGGCTAATCATATTACTACTACTAGAGTTAAGTACCATGCTACAAGTAGCAGTTCCCATTGATTGTTTGTTTTGATGTGTGGTGAACGTTGATTTGATGTGTGTACTACTGTCTGGCACTTGTATCAGGGCGATTTCAAATACTTAGCCAACACAAGTTCAATAGTATTCGTCCTCCGATGAATGAGGCAAAACTAACACCATCATCAAATAGCATTGAATAGCAACAAGAATAGCTGAACACACTGTCTAGCTTACATAGCACAGTAGATTCATTAGTACAAACCCACCCCAAAACAACTCACCAATCCGCATAATTATGGGCCTCAAAAAATTAATTGCTGCGACAGTCATCTTTGTCCCATTTCTATCATGCCAAGCATTTGCACAATGGCCAGGGCCATCCTGGGCATTATCATCTAGGACATCGACCCAGTCGGGAGCTGACAGAAGAGCAAACCAACAGCATATGACTGGAACTGTGAAGGATGCCATGACATCCCACACAAACAACGCCGACGCAGAGGAATGCCTAGCTGCAAATGCAGAAGATTGCGTCAAGACGGCGGATGTTCTCTCTTTGGATTCGATTCGCTCGACGCTTATTCGACAAGAAGAAACCATCATTTTTGCTTTAATCGAAAGAGCCCAATTTCGCCGAAATGCCATCGCCTACGAATCTGGAGGATTTGGTGATTTGGGCTGTCCAGTTGGCAGCACTAATGTGGCGACGGACGGGAAACCTTTATCCTTTTTGGAGTATATGTTGGTGGGAACCGAAGTCTTGCACTGCAGTGTTCGAAGGTACACCTCTCCAGAGGAGCACGCCTTTTTCCCCGAACGACTTCCCAAGCAGGGACAGATGGATGCTTTGCCCAAACTGGATTATCCCCAAGATTTACTGTCCGGTGATGGTGGTGCTAGCAACGTCAACTTTAATCCTATTTTGTTGAAGAAGTACATTGATGTGATTGTTCCAGCCATAACTAAGGATGGGGATGATGAACAGCATGGCTCCACCATCTTGGCAGATATAGCTGTCTTGCAAGCTCTCAGCAAGGTAGGCAGCATTTTACCGCTTTCGTGTTGAACTTTTTCGATCTTATATGGATTGACCGGACCCATCTCTGTTATGGCTTTTATTTTATCTCTAGCGAGTCCATTATGGGAAATTTGTAGCGGAATCAAAATATCGGTCAGATCCCGAAGAGTATCAACGATTGGTCGATGCCGGGGATGCGGACGGTGTCATGAGACTTCTGACCAATGAAAAGGTGGAAAAGAAAGTCCTGCGCAGAGCTCGACTGAAAGCGGCAACTTACGGACGGGAACCATTGATGGCGGAATTGCCTCCAATAGAAACACAAGAAGCTACATCCATTGTCGCGGCGGCAGCTGCATCGGCCGTTGTAGCGGCACTAGAAGCGTTAGGCCAAGACACAGGCCACAAAGGAAAGGTTGACCCGTCAGTAATTGAAAGTGTCTATGAGAGAATAATCATTCCAATGACCAAGGATGTCGAAGTTGCTTACCTCTTCCGACGATGCGGAAGAGAGCCCCCGCCCCAGTATGCCCCGGACAGGATGAGTGTCGACGTCAATCAGCTGTAGAAACAAGATTCTGCGGTGCTGAATGTTATTGTTCGATCATTCTAGATTTTGCCAGCGCAAAGAAAGTATATCGCCTGGAATCTGTAACTCCATAAGATGTGTTTTATCATAGACAAGGCGAAGAGATCGATGGATGTGCTACCATCACCAGCAACGCCATGAACGCCACGACTCACGTATTGTACGCGTAAAAGTCGCGGTTTCTGCGGTGCTTCGTAGGTTGTCGTTCTATGACGAACAATTGAGGAATATTAGGAAATTGCATACAATATTTATGCCGTGCACTAAAAACCACCACAAAAAACAAAATAGGAAATTTCGAAACTTTTTTCCTCGTCATTCGTAGCAGCGCCGCTGGCCCAGTGGAAACGTTGGTCCAAATATAATAATTATCCCCCCTGGCTCAAGAAATGAGACGCTGCTTCATGTAGTATGGCAGCTAGAAATGATTAGGTTACGAGCTGCCACAACCGGCTTTCCCGTGTTGATTTAGTTTGCTGGATCCGTGGTAGCCCCTCCCGTTTCCGCCGGAACGGATTTGCGCCGGAAAGACGGAACGAGATGCCCCATCCCGCCCCAACCTAATTTTTTCATAGCTCAAGTTTTTTTTTTCACACAACTTATTTCAACCGCATTGTAAAACTTAGGGCGAAGATTTAGGGGCGAGAAATATCCCTAATTTTTACTGCAATTATTAAGGGTTCTCCCAATTTTGTTTGTATGACCCCCAAAACACAGCGAATACAACAAACCCACACGCCAACCAAAATAACGACCGAACTACAGAGATGGATTGTACACGGTACGTATAGTAGGAGTGCATGTCATTGACTTTTACTCCTTCCGGTCGTCCCAAGTTTTGACATAACCTTCATTTTCAGATTAACAAACAAGCACCGCAACCTTTGTCTAGGGCGTGACGAAAGTCGGGCAAGGACAAGTCGAGCGGACTCAGCCAGACAATCACGCAACAACAACGGTTTGATTCAATTGAATGTCGGACCTTGAGAACTACCCTGCGGGGGATGATGGCGATGCGCCAGACAGCGAGAGTGAGCACGGAAGTACTGCGGATGAAAATGACGTGCATAGCTCTTCTGGGGATGGTGACGATGCGGGCATGCAAGACAATGACAATTCAGAAAATGACAGCGACAATTCCAGCCGCGATGGAATTGAGCATGAAGATGACGATAATGGTGACAATGGAACTGACGACGACGACGATAGTGACAATGAGAGCAACCAGGCTGACGAGAATTCTGCGTCCGGCGATGGCGAAGGCATTGGTGAATATGAACAACTAAGACTCGAGAGAATTAAACGGAATGAGGCAAGGCTGAAGATGCTCGGGCTTCAAAGCGAAAAGGGAGAAGGTGTGCTCGGGAAGAAGCCGCCAAGCAAGAAGAGGAAACGGCCGAGGACGGGGAGCAATGTCCCAAGTGGCCCTAGAAGAAAGAGCAGCAGAAGCGCGGCTGCCAAAGATGTTGATTACTCCATGCCGTCAATGTCACAACTCATGAAAACTGACAATGACAGTAAGCCAGCCGCCAAAAAGGAGAAACCCAACAATAATAAACCGCGAAAGAATCCCTTGGACAAGAGGTTGGCTCGAGAAATTTATGACGAATTCAAATCCATAGAAAGGCGCAAAAAAGCAGTCCTGAAACAGGCCCAAGTCACCATGAAAAGTGCACAGACTGAAAAGAGGCATTGGGAGAATCGGTACCGTAAAGTGGCTAAACGAGAGCAGAGGGAATTGGAGAACCAGCAATTTCGCGAACAAATGGAGGAAGACCGAAAAATCTTTGGAACATCGAGGCTCATCTTTGTCAATCAGCTGGAAGGGAAAATACGCAAAATACACGAGCACATTCAGCAGTTTGAGTACCAGAAGTTGGTGAGCATTTTGCGCTTCTCTTGTGAAAGATGAGGATTTCGTTATTCTGTATAGTCATTGGAGTATTTCCACGCCACATCTACTCATTGTTTTCTTCAATGTCCAACGAAACAGGCCGAGGCTCATAGTGTGGAATCGGAAATAAGGCGACAAGAAGACAATAATAAGCGCAAGCTTGTCGAGGCGATGGATGCGTACACGAAATCGCGGAAGGTGAGTAGAGCCGCAGTGCCCTCGATTGAACTGTCAAGCACCAAGCTCATACCGGAAGTCTACAATCTGTTTTCCAATCAAATTTGAATAGGAGATGACGCGCATCTTAAATTCTTACCTTAATGGTCGTGCGCCGAAAGACACAACATATAGTAAGCGAAGTAAAGGTAACGGCGATGGCAACAACAGGGCCGACGCCCCCCCGCCGCCGAAAAAGAGGAAAAAAGGAGACAAGACCAATGAAAACAAGGGGGCTCCTAGAATTCGAATTCAAATGCCCCAATCAGCTAATCTATTATCATCTGTGACGGCGCAAGCTTCATTTGAAGTCGGCCCCAAACAAAACCCGACTGGTGCCGGCGAACACTCCCCAGACAATGCCAACGACGAAGGAGCAAAAGCGAAAAAGAAAAGAGAGCTAAACGTCGGTGGCTGGATTGAGCCTAATTTTGCCGCTTCCATTGACCGCTCTTGGCTTGAAAAGGATTCACCACAGAAACACTTTGATTTGAAAACATACGTCCCTCAAGCTGGTGATACGATATTGTGAGTCTACCCAGTTCTGTCTGGAGCATACTGATCCATTTCAGTTCTACTCACTCTGCCTGTACATGTGTTTGTACCACGTTTTACAGGTACTTCCCAGCAGGACATCTTCAATTCTTGAGCGAATTTCCAGATCATCTTATCACTAGAAGTAGAATCACACGCTGGCCACTGTGGGAACGAGCCAAGAAAGAGAAACTGAAGACCACCAAAGCTGAGGACCAACACGACACGGATGAGCCTGAACACGTCGGAGACCAATTAGCTTGTTCGTCTCAGAAGTCGTGGTGGACCGAGGAATGGCTCGAGGGTGTGGAAGGTTCACTGGGGAACTATCCCATCATTTGCCGCGTGGAGAAAACTGTAGCTGAGTTTCCTCCAGATCCGAATGGAAAGGTCATCGAAAATAATGTATTGTCTTTCAAAAAACCGGACAAGGCAGCGAGTAATTCGCTAAAGAAAAAGACATTTCTGAGGCTAGCTGTCACACTTCGACCATTAAGCACCGTTATGCCGCCGTCATGGAGTAAAAAAGGGATAGAGGAGAAGCATTCTTTGATCCCCCCTCCAGTCTTCTCCGCTGTGATCTTTCCATGCGATCATTTGCTGCCTTTCCTGGTGCCTTTCGCATGGGGTTACATATCCAATCACTCTCTCTCCATTCTCGACCAGGTTGTTATATCACAGTCTAGGGGTGGATCAAAAAGCGGCGAGGTGGTATCCTTCTCTACTCTGGACGGAGATTTTGGCAATTTCCGTCTTGAAGACAAAATAAGTGCCATAACCCACTTAATCAACGAACGGCAACAGAACGAAGCTACGTCAACGCTTGGTGCAAAAGGCAAAGGACACGCATCGTCGATACCTGATCAAGAAAAGTGTTTGGTTCTCGATTTTTTTGAAGTCTTTCTCCGTGGCTTCAACGTGCCAACGGATATCGGTGAGGATTCCCAAGCCGTTGATTTTATGGGTTTCATTCGTTCCACCCTGCCCTTGTGGAATAGCGTTTCCGTCCTGAAGGACGTGCACGATAGTGCATTCATCTCGGCATCCCCTTGGGAAATCAAGATCAAAACGGCAGAAGAAGAAAGTCAAGTTCAAGTCCAAAGCGCTGATCCTCTGAGGGTCCTCATGGACATCGGGCTCCCGCAATCCCTAGACAATTCCTTGAGGATCAAGCTTGAATTCACCATCGAGGACTTCTTAAAAAAGCGCCCCGAGGCCGTACATTTTCGGGAGAAGGTGACTGACGCCCACGCGGCATGCTACAGTGCAGCTGTGCCGATATCCATGGCCTTCGACCGATTGCTGCATCGTCTAAAGACCCGCAAATCCACACATGGAAACGACTGTTACTACCGAAGTTTTGAATCACTGATGGTAGACCTCAATTCCATCCACGATAACTGGTACGCCTGGGTTGTTGACGAAATATTTTACCGATTTTTGTCCTGTACTCTTCTCATCTATTCCTTGTTAATTTTTCCAGTCTTTTGTACAACGACCCAGAATCTGAACTGGTTCAATTAGCGAACCATCTCATCCCCGAAGCAAAGAAGCTACTGTCTTATGTTGCCACCTGTCATATGCGCGACCGTGCGGAGAAGCAAAAGGCCGAAGATGAGAAGGAAAAACTAGTTATGCGCCAATCCGGTGTTGGTTCAGGAGATCCTGTAGATAGCGAGAAGCCTCAAAGCAAGGCTCTAAATCCCTTCAAAGAGCCTTTCAAGGGGGCTCTATTCCGTAAATGGGTCCAGCTTATTCACCCGGACGCTTCTTGGCGGAGAGACCAGCCAAATGCTTATCCTCAGTGGATTCCCCAAGCAGGGGACCACATATTTTATTCCAGACTTCTACACGCGCAATTTGTGAAGGGTCATTACAAGTCCTTGGCGACAAATCAGATTCTTCTTCCCCAGTTCAAACACAGTGCAGCATCTGAAGCGCAACAGGGCGTGAAGGAAAGCTGCCCTACGGTCGACGAGGGAAATGAAGTTTCCACAGAGCGTGACTCCTTGCTGTCGGATTGGATTGTTGGCACCGTTTCCTGGGTGCGGGCTGAGTTCCCACGCCCGCGAAAAGCCCTGCCGAAGCCGTCCTCCGGTGATGAGGAGATTTGCTTTGAAGATGATACACCCGTTCTGGCTTTAAAAGTTCGCTTTCCGAGCGTGGAACCAGGAGACAAACCGAAAGTCATATATTGGAGGCCGTGTGCTTTTGCCTGCCGTCGTGAGGATTCGGAAACCTGTTTCTCAGAGAACTGCAAGTCTTGTAGTGTTCCGCTGTGTACGTCATTTTTGCGTCCAGCTTGGGCAAACCAATTCGGTCTCCAGGTGACTACTGATGTGGATGTGGCATCGAGTGAGCTTCTAGCCCAATCTTTGGGTCTAGAACAAGCAGAGGCTGAGGCAATAGAACGTTGCCTATGTCTACTGAAGCGACGTTGCATGAACAAGTTGATGCCCGACTTTGTGGGTCCTAATTTGACAGCAGAAATAATCAATCAGGGGTACGCCCCCCAGGCGGCAAAGATCGGAAGGAAAACGTTGCCCTTTTACTTTGATTTGTTTCAAGCCGAAGCTGATACAAGTGCATCAATAAAGAAGATGACAAGCGGGGACGCTGCAAACATCCCATTGCTCAAGAGGGTTGGCTTTCTTCCTCCGTGGCTCCCCGACAGGCCCGGTAAAAAGAAGGCTACTTCTACGCCACTTCATGACTCGATATCTGCGTGGCCTAGACTCTGCTTGGAGCTCATCCTTCTCCGTCTGAAAAACGGCTACTATCGGCAAAAAGGTATGTGATGGATTGTATGACAGCTAGTCTTTGAGGTGGACTCTGCTTGTTCCTTACTGTTGTGAAACCTCTTGCATTTGTTGATTTCAGCATCACTTCACAATGATCTAGTCGAGGGCTACGTCAACTCTGTTCTTTTGTGTTTGGCGCCTCTTTCGCAGCGAAAGCGGGATCCAATTTCGATTAAGAAACTTGCATGCGTCCTTTCGGGAAAGAAGTACACTGCACCACAGAGAAGTGGTTCACAAGTCCAGCCGCCAAAAGTAGAAAGCAATGCCCTAGCAGCAACGAGTAAAGCTCAAGCTACGGCTGTACCCAAGGTCAAGATCAACGGCACGAAGAGAAGACTGCCATTGCGGCCAGCTGAAGGCAGAAGGAGTGGAGTCCCAAGTTCAACATCGCTTCTAAATCCCAGCAAGTCAACGAAGCAAATGGCGACTGTACTTGTACAAGGAATCGTCACAAGTCCAATACGACCCAAAGTACAAGGAATCGTCATAAGTCCAATACAGCCCCAGAAAGGCCAAACAAGTGTGGCATCGAGTGCACAATCACCACAAAACCCCGACGGGGCGTCAGAACAAGCGAAGACCACAAGTCATGGGCAAGGGCCTGAAAAGGCAGGTGGCAAACCAAAGGCCAAGATTAGCTTGCCGATCCCACCGGCAGCCACTGCAGGGCAGGAAGACCAAACGTCAACAAAATTAGCGGGGAAAAGGAAAATGGAAGCGAAAATTAAAAAAGCAGCAAAAAAAACGAAGACAGAAGGTGGGCTAGTATCGGAGCCGAAGACAAAGGTGGCTGCAAAAAGTGTTATTGAATTGACTGACGAAGAGAGAGAAATTGTTTCTCGCTTGGAAGAGACAAGGCGCCTTTACGCCGTTGCGCTTGTTTGCATCTCCGAGACTACACACGTCGGCTATGTGTCGGGGCTTAAGACTCTGACCGTAGCAAAGGATCCAATCGAGAAGAAGATTATGCCAGTGGATACTCCGGAACAAGTCCAAGCAGAAAAGGCATACAATCTGCTCCAGTCACTTTTAAAGGCGCTGGAAAAAGACGAGGGCCGGAATGGATTTACCGTTCCTTCAGCGGCACCAACAGAAGGCCATGCGGTCATCGTCAAATTCAGCGTTAACAATGAACTGGTCCTTAATGAAGAGACTGTGTCTCTAGCGCAGTTATCCGAAGATTCCTCTGGTTTCTCTACTTCAAAAGAAACACGCCCAATGCTGCCACCACCTCCTCGTGGCCAAGGTGGTTCTCAAGCAGAGCAAGGGGCGACTCTGCACATACCAAGCCAAGACCAAAATGAAGCAAATCAAGGTGAACCTTTCCTATCAAGTGTTAGTGGACACCAGGGTCCAGTTGTGCCCGAAAAGAAAATTGATCAGCCCCCAACAGAGCAAACTCAGCAACTACCAAGTCCGGACCAAAAGCAAGCAAGTCAAAATGAAAAGGTCCCATCAAGTGTTACTCAACACCAGGATCCAGTTGTACCGGAAACGAAAATGGACCAGGATCTGACAGAGGAAACTCAGCTACTACCAAATCAAGACCAAAATCTAGCAAATCATGGTGGAACACTCCCATCAAGTCAACACCAGGATCTGGGTGCGCCGGAAAAGAAAACTCATCAGGATCCAACAGGGCACACTAAGCAACTACCAAGTCAAGACCAAAATCAGGCTAATGAAGGCTGTGTACTCCCACCATTAAGTCAAAAGCAGGACCCAAATGTGCTAGAAAAGAAGTTCCACCATGATTCCTCAGGGCAAACCGAGCAAATTCCAAATCAAGACCAGATTCTTGTAAATCAGGGTGAAGAACTCCTATCAAGTCAGCACCAGAATCCAGCTGCGCCAGAAGGTAGCAGCCAAACGGATCTACAAGTAGCTGCACCAGCAGGCAAAACCGTAGTCAAGAACGGGGTGAAATTCGAGCATAGCGACTTCGAAAACAATGAACCGTTATGCCATCTTCTCCTTGCGAAACCAAAGCGAATGCGTCCTTGTATACGGTGTCAGGCTTCGAGAAAGTCATTCTTCTATTGCCGAGGTGAGCTATGCCATGTTGTATCAAAAAGCTCCATTGCGATGCTTAAAATATTGACATCTCACACTTTTCATCGTTTCTCTCTCCGTAAAGCGGTCAAAGGGCACTTGAACGAGGACTTTGATTTGTGTGAAACCTTTCGCGAAGGTGGCGGTCTCGAGCGTATCTTTCGTATTTTGCATCAGGAGTCACTAGCTTCTTCGCCAGAGGACATGACAAATCAATCTCCTGTACAGCATACAGGGAAAAGCGACGATACTCCGGGTGGCACAAACGACAGTGGGCAGCAAGCACATGGCAGTATTGATGGCCAAGCAGGTCCCAGAAATGTCGAGGGGGTGGTGAAACTGGAGACACAGCCTGATTCGGCCCAAAAAACAGAAGAGACGCCAGCGGCACCCTTGCCTGGCGAAAGTACAATCGATTCAACAAGTGGCTTGCGTAAGACAGAAGAAATGGCAACCGGAGAGACCAAACCAAGCGTCGATGATAAGGTTGCCAAAGATACGGACGTCGATCTCAAGGTTATGTACAAGAGGGCAAAATCGGCTTTTGATGAGGCCAAAAATGTACTGGCGGCTGCTACGGCTTATGCAGAAGCACCTAACCTTCTGGACGAGGACTTCATCGATTATACCTTTCCCCTTGATCCAAATGATAACAAGTACATTTACTGTATTGTGTGCGGGTTTTCTGGTAACCTGTTGTGTTGTGAAGGTCAGGGCTGCTCCTGCGTTGTGCATCCACGATGCATTTCTTTAGCCGAAGTCCCCGAAGAAGACTGGTTCTGCGAAAAGTGTTGCGCGAAGGGCAAGCACAAGCAGTTGGCAACAGACGCATTAGAGGAGAACACATTAGAGAACAAACTCTCCCCCGGCGAAGCAGCGACAATTGAGAGTCAGCAAGTCAAAAATACTAGCGATTTGGCCTTGACAGTGCCGTCGGCGACGTCGAACGAGAGCCAAAAGGAAAGTGCTTCTACAGCTTCAAGACCGAAAGCTCAACCATCTGCGGGGACGATGCCATCACTGGTTTTATTTGACGAAGCAAAACTCGAAAAACTGACAGCTGAACTAGATGATCTTTTCTTTTCAAGGACTGGGCATGGCAGACGGGGACAAAACAAGTCGGATGATGCTGGCGAAGGTGGCGCGGATCAAGACAAGAAAGCGCCCAACAATAAAGAAGAGAAGAAACCAGACTCCGATGCAAAACCAAATGTTGCTGCCGTTAGTAGTGTACCTGCCGCTATCGTTGTTGGGACCAAATTTGTGAAGAAATTCGGAAGTTTTGGATACTTTGAAGGTGAGGTCACAGCGCTGCCTTCTGAAGCCCACCCCTTCTATAAAGTTTTCTATCCAGTCGATGGTGATGCTGAGGACTTGAATTCCTCTGAGTTGAAGGACCTTTTGGCAAAAACTCAGAAAAGGGAGGCATCCCTTGCCAAAAAAAATAAGAAGAAAGGCACAAAAAAGGCCACCGGACCGCCTGGTTGTGAGGCCAACAAGGGATCGCCAGTCCTCATTGACCTAGTATCTGGTGACAGTAGCAAGGGGATAGGTCTAAAATAATCTTATTATATTCTATCCTTGATCATCACACAGGTGTAGAAGGTAATTTATAGTTAGTAGTAGCGCATCTTACACTGACTGTTCTCTTCTATTAGCTAGCTCTAGTAGTAGTAAACAAAAGTTGACTCAGGTTGGTAGCCCGTCATTCAGGACGAAACGAATGCAAGAGCGGAAGGTCCCCCGCCTGTGTCCCACTACCGGCTATTGCTGCTCTCGTGCAGCAGTGCTGGTAGCTGCTCTCGTACAGTAGTGCTGGTAGCGCTGGTTGGTATGGAGATAAGTAGCAGCTACGTCTGAAACTAAATGTGAATCTCTAAATGTTTACGGTAATACATCGTTCTGAAACTGAATGTGAATCACTAAATATTTACGGTACCACGTCCCCCAGTTCTACCTTTTTTTGGGGGGGAAGACCAGTTCGGGATCACTTGACAAACACAACACCGTCGCAACCGCAACATAACAACTCGACAAAAAGACAGCCAAATTGTCGTCTTCAAACACACGAAGAGGGAGAAACTATCTCCATGAAACATTGCGAAATCCAGTCCCCCTCCTGTTCCTCCTCCTCCTCATGGCCATCATTGTGGGTACTATCATCAGCGGGGTCTTGTCCATAAAAATAATTGCGAGAGGTTTTGACATCTCCCACAATGATTGTCCCTTCATCGAGGTGATCCTGAATATCGAAATTGCAAGATGCGTAGACACAGCAGTTTTTGCTAAAAACTGTTGTGTACTTTGCTCCAGCTCCAGCTTTCTTCCATAGTCTTTTGGTAATGTAGGGAAGATGATCATATCGCCCCTGCATCTCTTCTTCGAACTGCTTGCAATCATGCTTGGATGTGCTGCGAAAGATGGGAAAGAAATTGAATCCAATGCCTTTGCCGTCCGGAACGTTGATCTAGGATCCATCTGGGTGGGTGATGGGGGGACTATGCTTGAGTCTTCTTCTGCGTACGTTCCAACACCGTGGGTCAAAAAATTCAGTGCTTCAAGACTAAGGGGTGTCTGTTTAGTAATGCCGACGTGCATGCTGAAGTTCGAAAGCCTCATGGCTTGATCAAAAGTCCGTCCGCCAAGCTGGGCCCAACGAAACACACTGCAGAAGAAATTGACGTGCCCATCGATTATTCTGTCTAGCTTGATCTTGCAGCCAGTCCTTATTGCAGTGTTGACGTCTTCAATTCTCTGGTAAGTTGCTTTGCAACGGCAAAGCTCACGGTTTGACTTGTTTGTCTTGATGCGACATGCATCATCTCCCTCAAGTCGCTTTCGCTTGTCTTCGTTGCGATTTGCTACCCTTTCTGTGTATCCCTCCTGCTACTTTATGCTCACGGTGTAATCAATGGCCTTTGACCCAATGTCACTCACTGTGTGGTTGCATCGGACATAAGGGGCTACACTGACTTTGGTAGGCGTGAGTTGGTACACTCGATTGACCATAGCTATCCGAAGTTTGGCTGGTGATGGATGAGGTGTGGAAAAATGCGCGTACACAACCTTGGCTTGCTCCACCAAATGGTCTATTTCTATTTTTGGTTTGTTTCTTGGTTCAATCAATGGATCACACCATTTTAAGTCCACCATGACGACAATGTTCAAGGCGTCAAGCAGCATCCAATGCTGAAAAGCAGGACGTGCTACCAAACCCAAGATGGATGGAGTGTGTTTCTCTTCAATGAAAGGCTCAATTCCCTGTATTGGTTGCGGTGGAAAATCCAAAAGCTTGGTGTGCTGATCGACTCCATCTTGAGTCAACTGGCCACAAATGGACATGGCAGCAAGAGCTCCTTTTTCTTCTTCGGAGTGCTGTTTTCTTTTCATCATTTTGTGTGCTAGCTAGCTAGTAGTGCCAAAGCTGATGGAAAATCAAAGTCGTTCTTCGTGTGCACGGATTTTAAAAGTTGCTTCGAAATTCGGTCAAAACCAAGCTTTGAAATTCGTTCCTCATTGCCCTTCTCGGTGCTTCGCGTCCACGGAGTAATTGTTCCAAGCTTCGAAATTTGTTC
>ENA-ORBV01011958-ORBV01011958.1-microbial-mat-metagenome-genome-assembly--contig:-NODE-11958-length-13497-cov-6.725112_pt1 | contig 13497 bp, 14 predicted proteins | sample MGYA00237777_ERZ505514 | MGnify/ENA primary metagenome ERZ505514 (study PRJEB26160, sample SAMN06269048) | microbial mat metagenome | isolation source: Oligotrophic lake microbial mat | place...
ATCCCCAACACCCCCCGCACCCGCCGCATGTCAAAGCGCTCGTCCTCCGGCAACCGCGCTTCGCGGTTCTCGAAGTCACGAAGCAACAGGTCGAGCTTCACCCTCGATCGAGGCGTCGCTGCGGCCTCCCTGGGCGTCAGCCCTCCGAGCGCAGGAATCTGCTCGTCGACCCATCCCATCATGTGCGACTCCTTCATCTGTCGAGCTATAGCTTTGAATTCGGGTGGAATGACCTCCGGTCGGCCGACGACTCGCGACGGGGACGCCGCGAGGGCCGAGTTCATGAGCGCCGCCGGGCTGGACTCGTCCCGCATCCGGTGCCTAACGCGCTCGCGCAGTTGCGTTTCGATCGCCAGCCGGAGCGCGTCGGCCCGCTTGGTAGAGTTTGTCTCCGCCTTGAGTCGCGTTCCCGTAATGACCAGGCGACCGATGACCGTAACCTCCAACGCATTGATTTTGGCGTTGCCGGGCCGTGTCACCACGATCACCGTCTCGCCGTCCTCTTCTAGGGGCTGCCCGGCGCCCGTTAGGCGCGCCAGTTGCTCCGTCACGTTGCCCACATGGTCCGCGACAATCTCAAAGTGGTCGGTGGTGAGCATGAGCAGATCACCATCTGTGTTGCACAGTGTAGGCAGCGGTTTGGGCTGATCCATTTCCTCCACACCCATCCGCCATCGGTCGAGTAGTTCGAGCTGAATGTTTACGTCCCTGAGTTTCTCAACCTTCACGGTCTTCGTCCGCACGCGGCAGACACGGCGCAGGTCGCGCACGACTAGGTCGGCTTCGTTCGGTGGAAGCACCCGCGGATACAGGCCGGCCATGAATGAGATTCCGCCGCAGTCGACCACCCGGGCCAGCAGGGCATCGCGCGCAACAAGACCCTTCGTGCCGCTGACTTCATACACGAAGCGCTGCTCTCCCGTCAGCAAATCCGTGAGCGCAACTCCGACGCCAAGTCTGACCTCGCGTACCTCCCACACGGAAAGCCACGCCTGAAGCTGCGCGTCGAGAAGCTGCCGTAGCTCCGGCGACAGGCGGGCGCCCTGCGCCTCGCGCATCTGATGCGCGATCGGTACGCCGCCGACTGCCGAGTGGTAGTGGTAAAGCACCCATGGAATCACGAGCTGCAGTTCGCCCTCAATGAGATCCGAGTCGGCATCCGCATCCTCATAGCCCCGATACTCCGATATGGCTCGCGCCAACCAACCCGCGCCGCCATGTTTTTTCGCGAAGCGCAGCAAGTGATCATCGAGCGTCTGGTCCGCACGCTTCACGGCGTTTGCGCGCGACACGTTCGAGTCGGGCTCGGCCACCGGGGCGGTCACGCCACCACAGCATTTTTTGTACTTCTTGCCGCTTCCGCAGTCGCAGATGTCGTTTCGGCCGAGGGGCACGTTGGGTCTCCGTGTGAGTGCTATGATCGCCGCAGGTCGTTCGCACAGTCGGGCGGCACTGGCGTAGTCTGCGCAGCAACAGCGGTCCGCACCAGATTGATGCCTGGCGCAATGTATTGGTACGGGCAAGGTCGCCCGCTCCCCTCATACTCGGCGTATGTTCGCTTGCCATCAACGCCGAGCCGAGCGAACGATATGGGTATGCCGCTATCACACATGGACTGGACCGTCGAGATGGTCAAGGCGCTTCCGGACGACGGGAATCGCTACGAGGTCATCGACGGGGAGCTTTTGGTGAGTCCAGCCCCGTCCCTTCTCCATCAATCTGCGGTCGGCAAGCTCTACCTGCTACTGGCACCGTACGCGGACGCCGTGGGGCTGGACGCCGTGTTCGCGCCCGCCGCTGTTACGTTCTCCGCGAGACGTGAGGTGCAGCCCGACCTCTTCGTCCTGCCACGTAAAGCCGGACGCCCGGCAACGCGTTTCGAGGACGTTGGGCAACTCATGCTCGCGGTCGAGGTGCTCTCCCCGCACTCGGCGCGCACCGATCGACACAGAAAGCGGGCGCTCTATCAAGACGAACGGGTGCCGGACTACTGGATCGTCGATTTGGCGTTGCGAGCCGTTGAACGCTGGCGGCCGGACTGTGCAAGTAAGGAGGTTCTCACCGTCGCGCTGTCGTGGCAGCCGATGCCAGCGCACGAAGCGCTGATCATCGATCTTCCAGCGTATTTCCGCTCGGTACACGGGGAGTGAAGGCGCCGGGATTGGTCAGCGCTCGCCCACGCATTCATCGTAGCGCGATCTCTCCTTGTCGTGCGTAGTCGATGGCCCGACCGAGAATGCGCACCGCCTCCTGCGGCGCATGAAATCCCATCGAGTTCTCCGCCTCGATGAAGTCGGTGAAGAATTGTGCCCGCCGCTGGAAATCGCGCGCCTTCACCAGCCGAACATCACCACTGTCGCGCGCAACTACCGCCGCGATGCCGCGCGTCAGCTGCAACACCGCGTCGAGCGCGACGTTTCGCATCTCGTACGTGCGGCCCTGAATCGCCTCCACGCGCGCCCTGAGCTCCTCTTCGGGAAACTTATGGCACGTCTGGCAGGCGCGGTTGAGATTGAGCACCGGGCTCTGCACGTGATGGTCCGAGATCTTCATCGCCCCCACCCGCTCGTACGGCATGTGGCAGTCGGAACAGGCGACGCCGGCCCGCGCGTGGATGCCCTGGTTGTAGAGCTCGAACTCCGGATGCTGCGCCTTGAGCACTTTCGCCCCGCTCACCGCGTGCGTCCAGTCGGAATGCCCGGTGGAGTCGTAGTAGGCCATGATGCTGTCCACCGTTAGCCCCTTGGCCCACGGATACACGAGGCGCTTCTCCGTCCCCTTGAAGTAGTATTCCACATGGCACTGCCCGCACACATACGTGCGCAGCTCCTGCCGCGTCGCCATCGTATTGGGATCGTAGCTCGCGGCGTTGGCGACGCCCTGGCTCGCCTTGAGCGCGCGGATTCCCTCTATGAAGCCGGGGCGCGTGACGCGGAGCGCCATCGTGCTGGGGTCGTGGCAATCGATGCACGACACCGGGTGCTTTACGGCTTTGCGCGCCTCGGCGTACGGCATCGGGTTGAGCAGCTCGAATCCCTTGGTCAGATCGCCGTTGCCGGCGCGCAGGTACGGGACCACCATCGAGCCATGGCAATGCAGGCATGTTCCCGGCTGCTTGGCAACTTGCTGTCGCGCCGTGAACTCCTGGTCGGCCAGCATGTACGCATGGCCACGCTCCTCCCGAAAGTCCTTGGAGAAGGCGTAACCTTTCCAGAAATCGATCAGTCGAGGGTCCGCCTCAAGGCGCGACTGCGCGACGATTGAGCGCGGATCGGCCGCAGTCGGCGTGCGCGGTTCTGCCTCGCTTCCACCGTACCTGGTGCGCACCTGATCGACCGTGCGCATGTAGCCATCATATTGCTGCGGGAAGTTTTTCCCCCAGATCGCCGGATCCTCGGTCGTGTCGGTAATCTCGACGACCCGATAGAACGGATTGCGCGCCTCGTCCTGTCGGCGCGTGATATTGGTGAGGAGGACGGCCACGAGCACGGCCGCTCCGGCGGCGAGTGACGTCACGATGGCGAGCGTGCGGGTGCTCCACTGGCGGGGTGCCTTCTGCGCTGGGTCGGGCGGTGGGGTTGTCATGCGACTTGGCTCCCGGGGTGACCGGTGATACGCGAGGGTAGTGAACGACTAACGTGCGCAAGGTGATGGGACTCGTGTGAGGGAGCGTATCGGCCTCTTCGTCACCGCACCCAGTGACCGACATACTGGTGGCAGCGCACGCACGACAGCGCGTCGTCGTTGGTGCTCACGTGAGCGGTGCTCGGGCGCGCCCCGCTCCCCGATCCGCCGCGCTCGGCGTCGGACCGCTGGAAGAGCGCCAGCCTCCCGGTGCCCGGCGGCCTAGGCGCGCCGTCGCGTAGCGCTACACGCGGATCTATGGCATCGACAATCGCCTGATGGCAGTTGCGACAGGCCCCTTCCGTGACCCGATGGTTGCGCGGCGTTATGCGGAGCGGATCCGGGTAGTTCCCCGTGGTGAAATAGAACGAGTGCCAGAATCCGTTGAGCGCCTTGGTGGTGTACTTGCCGACGAAATTGTGCGGCGTGTGACAGTCATTGCAGGTCGCCACCGAGCGGTGACTCGACTTGTTCCACGCATCGAAGTGCTCCTGCATGACGTGGCAGTTGGCGCACGCGGCCGGATCGTTGGTAAGGTACGACGCTCCCCGCGCGTAGATGAAGGTGAAGGCGCCGAGCCCCACCATAAGCCCGAAAGCGACGGCGGCGACAAGGACCACCGATCCTTGACGGTTCATCGTTCGCTTGCTGTTGACACGCTGCCTGTCATTAGCGACGGAGCTCCGCTTCCAGATAGAAGAGACGCCCGGCCCCACCGGGAAAGAGGCGCATGATGACGGCCCGCTGACTTGCATTCGCCGCGTAGGCCGAGAGCGTCAGCGCACCAAGACGCACGTCCGCCCCCACGTCGAGCAGCGTGGCCAGCCCTCGGCTCCCCCCGCTCGGCCGCCCCACGTAGCCGAACGTCTGGCGCTCGAACGCCCCTCCCCCTTGGTACCAGAGATCAGCGGACTCGGCGAGGCGCAGCCCATGTACTTCGGCGCGCAGCGTGACGCGCGCGGTACGCAGCGAGAGACTCCCGAACACGTCCTCCAGGTTCATCAAATTGTAGAACGGTATGCGGGCGAAGATGCGCGGTGTGGGGAGCACCTGGAAGAACGTGCCGTTGCGTCCGTCGGAGGGGTCGACGTCTCCCGAGCCGCGAAACCACCCCGCGCGGATCCAGGGCTGCACGAGCGCGGGGCGTAACGGGTTGGAGCTTCCGGGCTGGAATCCGATCTCGGCCGCACCGGCGCTGCCGCGCTGCGTTAGTCCGCCCCAGTCGCCGCCCTGCAACGCACCCCACAGCAGGAGATCCACGTCGCCGACCCCCGTTTGAACGACGTGCAGGTAGTGCGCGCCTAACGTGCCGACGCGGATATCCTTCGCGTCGCCCTGCCGCACGGCCAGCGCGCGGTTGTCGGTCTTTAGCACCGTGCGACGGTCATGGTAGGCGAGCGAGAAGAGGCGCCACTCGCCGCTCCCGCCGCGCCAGGCAAAGGCCTTGGTCGCTGCCGCATAGCCGACGCGCACATCGAGCGAGCTCATCCCCTTTACGTCGAATACACCGCGGGTGGGGAGTGCACCGAGCGCGGTCACGTTCACTCGCCCCGGTCGATCAAATGAGTATAACGCTCCGTCGAGCGAGCGGCCGACGTGCGTCCATCCGAAGGTGCCGAGCAGGCGGTGCGCGATGTGATCCCGCTTGAGAGCGGCGAGCGTTGCGTGGCGCGGTATCATCTCCGTCCCGTCGACGAACTCGAAGCGCCCCACGCGCAGGGCATGCCCACCGCGCGATGGCGGCTGACCGAAGCGCACGTAGGCCTGCTTGACGAACACGGAGGCGGGAGAGTTGTCCCGATCATTGGCGGCGGAGTACGTTCCCCCGAGTCCGAGCTGCCCGCGCGGCGCCGCAGCGATCGCGTTGTCAGGCAGCCCGACCAGTGCCGGCGCCGCCAGCTCCACGCTCCACGACGCGCTTGTCCACGCCTGCGAGAGTCCGACTCGGAGAAGGGCGCCGACGAAACCATACTTCCCCGCTGGTTCGTTGCCGAACCAGTCCCACTGTTCGCTCCGCACCCGCAGGGAAGCGGAGAGTACGGGCGCCCCGGTTGGTGGAGCTGGGGCTGTGGGTGCCTGCGCCGCGAGTGTGGACGTAGCGGATCCTGACGCGAGCGACAACATCAGGGTGAGCCCGAGCAGGGCGCGTCTGATACGCCAGACGCAGCGTATGCCGTGAATGCGGCGATTCCGTTTTCCTACTAACGACGGGTCGACGACGTGCTCCTGGCGAAGGTCGGGCACGTGCGCCAGCGTGCGGAGTGGGAGCTGGTCCGCGAGATCGACCGGCTGCAGTCGCGATTTTGAGTCGCCTTGTTGGAACTGGTGCATGACGAGGTCGACGGGGAGCGGACGCAACGCCGGAAGTGGTGCACCGCAATCCTACCAGCTGCGGGTTGGTCGCGCTGTCGCTCGTTCGACTGAGTGTTTATGTGTCACGGCGGCGCGTCACCACAGCAGCGTAACCTCCCAAGTGAGGAAGCGTTCCGGGCCTAACGAGGCGGCGAGGTCGGCGAGGGCCGCGAGGGCCGCGGACAGACTTCCGGTCGCGTCACGCACCAATCACCTCCAACCCCATTGACCGCGCGGCCGTGGCGAGCGCCTTGTCATGCGTGGCCATCCCGACAGCTGTGTTGCGGGCATCGCGCCAGATCAGCGCTGTGGATAGGTGGATCGCGTCGAGGGTGCCGAGCGGGGTTGGGAACGGCTCGGCGGCACGACGGAGCACCGAGCGCGACACGTCGACGACCTCGACCGCCTCAAGCAGCCGGTACACGGCGGTCCGCCGCTCGGCCAGCTCGACGGCGGTGAGCGATCCGAGCCGCATCAGACGATCGAGGGTGCGCAGACACTCGACCTCGGTGAGCGCGCTCGCGATGGCCGCCTCGACCAGGCCCCACTCGGGCAGCGGCTCCGGCTCGCCGAGGATCAGGCGCAGCACGACCGATGCGTCGAGATACGCGATCATCGCGACGGGTTACGCTCCTCGAGCAACGCGGCCAAGCTGTCGATCCGGCGGCCGAGGGGAGGCGGCAGGGTGACGTCGCGAAGGGCGCGGATCGGCTTCCGGACGCCGAGCGTCTCGCGCTCCGGCTCATATGGTACCAGCCGGGCGATCGGCGTCTCCCGGTCGCAGACCGTGACTGGGTGGCCCCGGCGAGCCGACCGGAGGTACTCGCTCAATCGGGCTTTCAGCTCAGCGACCTTGACCGTCCTCTCGAAAGGCTTCTTCATAGTCACAACATAGTCATATCTGGTCGCGTGGTCAACTTGGCCGGGCTCTACGGGTGGCCCGGCTCGCGTCCAGCTCAGGGGTGACGAACCGAACGTCCTGCCTAGGGCCGTACGGAGCAGCAGCACCCATGCGGCTCCGCGACTCCAACGTTGTTCACTCGGCTGGTGGCGCTCGGAACGGAAGGCTCGAGGCAAGGTCGCGCTCGCGACCGATTCGCGCGGGAGGGGACACGATGGAAAATCAGGTGAGTAGAAGAGCGCTTGCTCGTCCGCCTTCCGCTCCCCGAGCGGTGGTGCAGAGGCCGGACCGCAGCGACGTCGCACCATCAGCCGGGAGCGCGAGCGCTGATTGTCTGCCGAAGCGCCCCCTCCAATCCCTCAAACGCCTCCAGCGCCGCCCGCAGATCCGCCTCGCCCCACGTCGCCTTGCGGTCATGCCGGTTGGCGGGGTTGTAACAGGCGACGAACTCGTCGAGGTCCTTCCGCGCCAGCGGATTGGTCTTGAGCGTGAAGTGCTGGGTGGTGCGCAGATCGTAGATCCAAAGCTTCCTTGTCTGCGCCTTGTCGCTGGCGGCGCGCCGTTCCAGGAAGAGGACGTTGGCCTTGACCCCCTGCGCGTAGAAGATTCCGCTGGGCAGTCGCAGGAGCGTGTGCACGTAGCACTCGTGAAGGAGTCTGCGCCTGACGGTCTCGCCGGCGCCTCCATCGAAGAGGACGTTGTCGGGGATGACGATCGCCGCGCGCCCGTTGATGCGGAGGAGCGTCTTCACGTGCTGCACGAAGGCGAGCTGCTTGTTGCTTGTGCTGACCCAGAAGTCGTCGCGCACGACCGAGAGTTCCTCTCGCTCCTCGCGTCCCCCTTCACGTCGGCGTCGAGCGAGAGCCACTGCTCGCGGTCGATCAGGTCGGCGATGAGACGGCGGAGCTTGGCCGGATCCTGGATCTTGTTCTGCGCCTTGCGGAAGATGAGCCCGAGCATCCCTTGCTCCTTCGCCAGTCGCTCCAGCGTGCGGCTTTACTGCACCTCGAGCGCGTCACCGTCCTTGGAGAGGAGCGCGGGCCGTGCCCCTTGGGGATGATCGATGGCTGGCTCCACGGCGCCTGTGTGCGCTCGTGGGCCATCTTGAGGAAGAGGAGGTAGGTGAGCTGCTCGACGTAGTCGCCATACGACAAGCCGTCGTCGCGAAGGATTTTGCAGTAGTTCCAGAGCTTCTGGACGATTTGCTGGCGGTTCATGCGAAAGGGCTGAGCCGTTAGGATCTTGCGCGTCTTGACCGTGAGTCACGCCGTACCTAGGCTTGACGTCATATCCCCCCGGACGCTTCGGTGTCCGGGCGCGAGGCCACCCAGTTGGTGGCCTCTGCTTCTTCACTGGCGGAGAGTATCTACAGGACGACTTCGCACGAGACCATCTCGGGGTGGAGCGGCTCGAAGTCGCGGTCGGTCGTCAGGACGGTCGCCTGAAGGACCTTCGCGGTCGCGGCGATCCAGCGATCGTTGTCGCCAACAGTCTTCCCCCGCTCCTTCAGGTATGTGCTCACATCAGCGAATGCGTTGAGCACGTCCTGACTGTTGATGTCGACGATGACGAGTTCAGCGAGCAGGTCGCCGAGTCGGGCGAGCTTGTCTGCCCCCCACTTCCTGCCTCGGCTAAACGCCCGAAGCTCGCCGACGGTGACGATCGAGATGAACGGCGTACTACTTCGACGTCCGAGTTCGTAACGGCTCTCGATCGCTGTTCCCGCCTCCTTCCCCTGCAGGAGCTTCACGAGCACCGACGTATCAAGCACAATTCGCGCGTCAGGTGCAATCACGACATCGTGCTCAGGAACTCGTCCACGTCCTCGTCGGACTCATCGCCCGGCCACTTGCCGAAGATGGCATTGATGCCGGTGGACGCAGTCTGTGAGCGCCGCAGACTGCGAACGTCGATCCCCTCGCTGAGCGGACGCGGCTCGATCGAGAACACGGCGAGGTCTGTCTCGCTGGCGGGGGAGATGCGCTCCACGTCGATACGGAGCACGCGGCCAGAGGGGCGGAACTGCGCGTGTCCTTCCACCACCACCTGCTCTCCCAGGTGAGGCTTGAGCAACTCGGGGCGCGCCTCGACGAGGACTCCTCGCACGTGCGACCCATCGGCGAGGTCGAGCGTGAACAAGGAGCGGCTGTAGCGCACGACATCCATCCGCCCGGCGAGCCGAACCCGACGCGGGCGAGGCGTGCGGTCACGAAGGGACTTCATGGTCTGCACGATTCCCCGATCGAACGACCGTAGCTTTGCATCCGGGCGTCCGTTCTGGATCGTGAGCTGCTGCACGCGTTCGCGCCGAAAGAGTTTCGACAAGTCGTTCGAGAAGACGCGGAGGAGGTCGTCGTCGAAGGCGTCGCTGTCGATTGCGCCAGACGCCGCCTCGTCCAGACTCGCCGCAAAGAGCGAGAGCGCAGACTGCCCGGGGTCAAGCGGCGAGAACATGTCTCCCTGCTCGAAGCGCTCGGGGAGCGCGTCACCCAGGGGAAGTGCGCCGACGACCACTCCCGGCGCGTCGCCCTCGAGTTGATTGAGAAGGACGAAATCGGTTCCGCGCTCAACCCAATCTGGGAGCCGGTCATCACGCACCGCGCTACGCCCCTCGGCCCGCAGGAGGAGTGCTCCCGCTGAGCCGTGCGCCAGGACGTGCAGGAGGGCGCCCAACACGCGGCCTGGGAGGTGTCCGTCGACCGTTCGCGCTCCCGGGAATCGGAGTGTGTATCGCTGCATGGGAGCCTCCGACGTCAGGAAACGATCGTCCGGGTGAGCCCCGGTTTGGACGAGCCACAAAGGCCAAGGGGGCCCCGAAGGCGCCCCACACTACGCCGTTCCATTCTGGTAGTAGTAGTAGTAGTCGGAACGCCGTTCGATAGCATACAGCAACGCAGGCGACAACGTCAACGGGCCCCGGCGGCAGCGGCCACGATCCCCTTCCGATCGCCGTTGGGCCTGTGAGAGAATCGCTGGCCAGTCACTGGCGTGGACGTCCCGTCTCGCGTGTACTTCATTCCGAAGCGAAATGGACTGGGGAATCCTGGTCGGCGCCGGACTGCGGGGGAATCCTCGTGGCCGGGCGTTTCTGTTTCCAGGACGGCGCGCTCACCCCTCCGGCGCCAGGAAATACACCGGCTGCAACGGCAACCTTCTCCGCGCCACGTCATCGAGCTTGGTATACTGCTCGGCCCACAGCTTCACCGACCAGGTCGATCAACGTCACGCGCCGCGTCGTCTGTGACCGCCCCTCGTCCATCGCGTCGCGCGTGAAGCCGCCGGTTTTCACGAAGATGCCGACGTTGTCGATGCCGAGGAGCGCCATGAAGACATGGTCGCCGGCGGCAACATACCGACAGCAGTACGTCGGCAGCACGTCGGCAGCGTCGCGCAAGGCCTCTCGGACTATGCCGAGAAGGGCGACTCACCGACCGCGAGGGCACTACGAGCTTCACAAGATTCGAGGAACAGCCGCTTCAGCTCGCGCTTCTCCTCTGAAACAAGGTCGCGCCCAAGCGTTCGTCGACTCTTCGTCAGCAGCTTCGCATGCAGATCCTTGGCCACCGCACCACTCTCACGAGCCTCCGCAATCGTGGTCGCCAACTGAGAAGCATCAATCGTCGCCGCGACCGCGTCTGCGACGACCTGCAGCACATCCCGCGGCTCGGAAAGATCTATGTGAGTACCGACCAACGACTCCGCGACCGGAACTGTGGCTCGAGGCTCGCGGAGGGAGAGGAACGGGCTGATGTCCGCTTCTCCCCATTCGTACGTGGCATCAGCTTCCTGCAGTAGGAAGCTTGACTGGCTTCCCCGTGCAGGCTTGATGCCCACGAGGTGGTCGCGCGTGCCGTGCTCTTGTGCCTGCTGCACGCCGACCCTCAGGTCCTCGTCGCCGGAGATGAGCACGGCCTCAGCAATCGCATCGTTGCGAGCAAGAGCGATCATGTCGGTCACGATGAGCGAATCGACGCCCTTCTGCTCGCCCATGCTGTTCAGGAACCCGAGTCGCAGCTTCAGGCCCGGGAGGTATGCCAACTTCAGGTGCTGCTTCGTGGGTCCCGCGGAGGTGCCGTCGTACCAGTAGATGCGGAGGAGGGGGAGTCCGGTTGCACGCTTGGCGAAGGTCTCGACGACCTCGATCATCTTTGCACCGTCCAACACGCTTTCCCCGCGCGGGAGCTTCTTCCCCGCAAGAAGTACCGAACCCTGGGCAAACAAGTAGCCAGCGTCGATGAACACTCCCACTCGATCCATAAATCTTTCTCCGACAATAGATTACAAAACAAAGGGCCCCCGAAGGGGCCCCGTAATACGCTACCCCATTAATGTGCTAATCGGGGCAGCGTCAATCATCTTACACCGTATTTGACTACTCTGTCAACCATCCGTCACGCCCGTCCGTCACGCCCGCGTGGTTGCCGAGCCATCGCCTGTGCACGGTAACGACGTCGAGCGGCCCGAGCGTTACGCCTGACCGGCGGCGCGAGGTGACGTATGCTGACGGCATCTCCGCCGGGGTCGAGACCAATCTCGGGACGCTGGGCGGGATCAATTCAATCGCATACGGGGTTAACGACGCTGGCACCGTCGTTGGTGGTCCGTACGTCGCCGGGATCTCTGTCTGGCATGCGTTCTTGTGGCAGAGCGGCGTGACGACCGAAGTGGGACCGCTGCCCGGCGTGCCACCACCAGGCAACGATGGTGGCACGTTTGCGAATGCCATCAACTCGGTTGGGACCGTCGTACGCACCGGAAGCACGCTGGCCAATTTGGGAGCAAACTCCCTTCATCTACGAAAACGGAGTGTTGTCGGTCCTTTCGGGTATCGGCGAGGCGCTCGATGTCAATGACAATGGCGCAGTGGTCGGGCAGATGTACATCTTCGGCGGTACGTATCACGCGTCGATGTGGATGAACGGCTCCGTGATCGACCTCGGCACTCTCCCCGGTGAGACGGGCAGCCGCGCGACCGCCATCAACAACCCCGGTCAGGTGGTCGGGTACAGTGGCTTGCGCGCCTTCCGGTGGGAGAACGGTGTGATGATGGAGTTGCCGTCGGCGCTCGGCGCGACATGGTCGGTCGCGAACGACATCAACGATGCCGGCGAAATCGTCGGACACATCAATGGCCAATCTGCGATCCGCTGGACGCTCACTCCCCCCAACCTGTCCCCCATCGCCTTCGTCGGCGGCCCCTACACCGGAACTGAAGGCACCGCCGTCGCTCTCGACGGCACCCTGTCATCCGACCCGAACGGCGACGTCCTCACCTACAGCTGGGACTACGGCGACGGCTCGGCCCTCGGCTCCGGCGCCACGCCCACGCACAGCTACGCCCAGAACGGCAGCTACACGCTCACGCTGACGGTGCAGGACCCGGGCGGCCTGACGTCGCAGGCATCGACCAGCGTGACCGTCGCCAACGATCCCCCGGTGCCTAACGCCGGCCCCGATCGCACGGTGGTCGCCAAGCGTTCGCTGACCTACACCGTCGCCTTCACTGACGCCGGCACGCTCGATGCCCCGTGGAACTACGTCGTCCGCTGGGGCGACGGCACGGCCAACACCAGCAAGCAGACGAATGTGCAGGGCAACCAGCCCGCGCTCGCCCACACCTACAACACCGTGGGCACGTTTACCCGCCGCCTCACGGCGACCGACAAGGACGGCGGCACGGCGTTCGACGAGGCGATTAGCTCCGTGGTCGCCAACAGCCCCCCGATCGCCGCCACCACCGGCCCCTACATCGGGAATGAAGGCACGGCCGTCGCGATGGCCTCCACCGGCTCGTCCGATCCCAACGGCGACGTCCTCACCTACGCCTGGAAGTTCGGCGACGGCACCACGTCGACCGCAGCCAATCCGAGCAAGACCTACACCGACAACGGCGCCTTCACCGTCACCCTGATCGTGAAGGATCCCAGCGGCGCCGCCGACACGGCCACCACCACGGCCACCATCGCCAACGTGGCCCCCACGGCCCGCTTCGTCGCGCCGACCACGGTGACCGAAGGCGTGGCGATCGCGCTGGCCATGAACAGCGGCACCGACAAGGGCGCCGCCGATCGCCCCGCGCTGTAGTACGCCTTTGACTGCGGCCAGGGGGCGGGGCTCACGCCGTTCTCCAGTACCAAGACGTTCTCCTGTCCGGCCCTTCCCGACCAGCGCCCGCCGGTCGCGGTCATCGGCCAGATCCGCGACAAGGACGGCGGGCTCACGAGCTACACCAAGAATGTATCGGTGACCAACGCCACGCCGGTGGTGACGCTGCAGGCGACGACGCCCACGACCTTCGTGGTGGGCGGATCACTCGGCGTGCAGGGGAGTTTCAGCGACAAGGGGATCACCGACCAGCCGTGGACGTACTCGGTGGCCTGGGGGGATGGCAAGCCGGCGACGACGGGGAGTACCAGCGTGCAGGGAGCGCTCGTGCCGACCAGTCACACCTACACCACGACGGGCACCTTCCTTGTGCAGCTGACGGTGAAGGACAAGGACAACAAGGCGGGGCTGTCGACCAAGGCTACGGTCGTGGTGACGCCGTAGCTCAGGCGCCACGCGCGAGGACGTGGAGGCACTGCGGCAGGCCGGACTCGACGATCGTGGCATCCACGACC
>ENA-ORBV01011959-ORBV01011959.1-microbial-mat-metagenome-genome-assembly--contig:-NODE-11959-length-13497-cov-4.757824_pt1 | contig 13497 bp, 7 predicted proteins | sample MGYA00237777_ERZ505514 | MGnify/ENA primary metagenome ERZ505514 (study PRJEB26160, sample SAMN06269048) | microbial mat metagenome | isolation source: Oligotrophic lake microbial mat | place...
CGGTCCCTCGCGCGCACGCTGTTCCCTGAGCCTGCGCCGCTGCCGAGCCCTCCACCCGCCGGTCCCGAAGTCGTCACGCCGAGCCCAGGCTGGATCGTGCCCGCCGGGCCGGCTGAGCCGCCGAGGCCGATCCAGTATGCGGGCATCGGAGCGGGCGCTCTCGCGTCTGTCGTCGGTGTGGTCCTCATTTTCGTGAGCCAGACTCGGCTGGACGATCTCGATGGACGGCTCGCAGAGAGGAACGGATCCGGCCTGATCACCGGCGTGACTTACGAAGAGGCAGCCGCGGAGCATGCGTCGGCATCGGGACAAGGTGACGTGGGCATCGCCGTCGTCATCGCGGGCGGCGCCGTCGCGCTGAGCTCGTTGTGCTGGTTCCTTTTGACGTCGCCGGACCCGACACCGGCTCAGCGATAGCTCGCGCTCAAGGCCAGATCGAGCGCGCGGATCTGTGCCGCGATTCCCGGGAGCTTCTCGCCCGCCCCGAGATCGGAGACCGTCTCTCGCAGCGACAGGTAACGTGACTGTAGCTCTGCGAAGGCTGGCGTCGCCTGATCGGGCGCCGGGACCGCTCTGAGCTTGGAGAGCGTGCGATCGAGCATCCGCTGCAGCACCACCCCAGACGCGCCCTCGGCGCGGATCCGATCGCGGAGCTTGGTGGCGACGTCGGCCTCGTTATCTGCGGTTCGGTTCGGCGCGTTGAAGCGGCGCGCCAGCTCGGGATCGACCAGCGCGAGATCGCCCGCCGCAAGCCCCGCCTCGCTCAGCGCTCGCTGGATCTCCAGGGCGAGCGCCTTGTGGTCGGTCTTGGGCTTGGCCGGCCGCGCCGTGGGTGGCGCCGGCGAGACGGGAGCGAGGGCCGGTGCCGCCGGGAGCGACACGACCGCGTCAGGGAGCGCCGGTTTGGGCGCGGACTCAGGAACCGGCGGCGTCGCGAGTGGTGCGGTGCTCGCAATGCGCTCCGGAGATTCGTGCGCCACCAGAGCGATGATGCCCAGCCCGGCCAGTCCGCTCGCTCCCATGATCCAGCGCGCGGGGGAGCGGCGAGCTCGGCTCTGCTTCGGGATGGGATAGGGGGCTGCTTGAAGGCGCGCGTTCGACGCCTTCACGATCTGGGGTCGAACGTTTGTGATCGCGCTCGTCGCCTCGACCATGGTTGCCGCCATCGGATCTGCGATCTCGGGCGCGGGGTCGGGGTGGCGATCGGCGTCGTGATGAAGACTCGATTCAGGGCGCAATCGAGCGATGACGGACTCGGCGCTCGGCCACTGCCCAGCCTCGAGCGAGAGGAGCTCGCTGACCAGGTCTTCCAGCCCACCCGAAGGGGGCAGAGGTTGCGGCGCCTCGCCGCGCAAGACCGCGGCGACCGAAGCGATCGGCGAACCCGAGTAAGGCCGCTTTGCGCTGAGCATGAAGAACATCGTCGCGCCGAGGGCGTATTGATCCGCGGCGGACGTGAGCTCCTCTCGCGATTCGCTTCGATCGACGGACGTCATCCGGATCTGCTCGGGCGCCATGTACCCGGGCGTGCCCAGCAAGTGACCCCGACCCGTGATGCTCGTGACCGATCGATCATCGACCTCGGTTACGCGCGCGATCCCAAAGTCGAGGATCTTCACACGTTCGCGCCCGTGCTCGTCGGTGATCAGCATCAGATTGGCGGGCTTGAAGTCTCGGTGCACGATCTTCGCGCGGTGAATCGCAGCCAGCCCCTCGGCGGCCTGGATGGTAATCGCCGTCGTGCGCTCGACCGACATCGGACCGCCGGTGAGCACGACGTCGCGAACGGTTCGTCCTTCGATGAGCTCCATGACGATGTACGGGACTCCGTCCTCGGTGGTCCCGGATCCGGCGAACTCCACCAGGTTCGGGTGGCGCAGGGCACGCATCAAGGCCGCTTCGCTTCGGAAGCGATGCAACACGCTGGCGCGCGACTCGAGGACGGTCAGCAACTTCATGGCGTGGACCGCGCGGGTGGCGTTGCTCCGCACGCGGTACACCTCCGCCATTCCACCGGCGCCGAGCGCGCCTTCGATCGTGTAGCCGTCGACCTGCGTGCCGATGCGGGCAGCGTCTCCGAGCCGTTCGAGCCGTGTTCCGTCGATCGCACACCGACCCGGCGTGCCCTCGCTGATCGCGCGGCATCGCGGACATCGCAATATCGATGCGTGGGTCGACGACGACAGCTCGGCCTCCGTGCTCGCGAGATCCCTCACGGCCTGCCGAGCATACTGCCCATAATCAGGTTCACGGAGTTCGGTCCGGAAGGCACAGCCAGACCTCGGGTTTCCGTGAGTTCCGGCCGGGCCGATCGCGCTGCGCGCGCGGTCATGACATGCTCCCGGCCGTGAAGAGCCACGTGTGGATAGTGACGAGATGGCACCCAGGGGTGGGCGCAGCGTTGGTGAGCGCGGTCGTGGCGTTCACTCTCCTGGGGTGTGGCGGGACGAGCTCGTCACCACAGGACGGCGGCCCGCGCGACGCGGAGCGCTCCGACTCTCGCCCCTCGGCGAACGACGCGACGACGGCTGACGCGGCGACGACGTTGGACGCGGCCGATATCCCCGACAGTGGCGTGCTCACCATCTCCGTCATGGAGTTCTCCGGGGTCCAGGGCGCCAACGATTGGTACTATGGTTATGTGGCTCCCGCGACCAGCCCCGACTTTGTGCCGATGACCAATTTCCGGGTTGATCCGACCTACGGCGCGATCTGGAGCGTCGATCCAGACTTGTACTGGACGCAGCTGCGCGATGTCGATGCGCACGGCAATGGCGTGACGACGACGGGCGCCGGGCACATCGCCGTCGAACACTGGACCGTCCGCAGATGGGTGAGCCGCTACAGCGCGAACATCGACATCTCGGTGCGATTCGCCAAGGTGAACGACGACCCATCGGGCAATGGCGTCGAAGGACGCATCATCGTCGATGGGTCCACGGTGTGGACACACAGGCTGAGCGTCGCGGACACGACGGGAATCACGACGAATGTCTCCGCCACCGTACACCCGGGCAGCACCGTTGACTTCGTCCTCGACCCTTACCTCTCGGACGACGTCGCCGACCTATCAACCTTCACTGCGACGATACGCGCGCTCTAGGGGCTCCGGCCTTTGCGCTCCGTCGCTCCGAATGCCAAGGTCGCGCTCCGCGCGCGCTCATGATCGACGTCTCGCCGCACTACCGCCTCGGACCTCCCGGAACACCACCCCTCCCCGGTGGCACGACGCTCCTCCTCGAAGCCGGCAAGGGCTTCGGGGATGGTCGCCACGAGACCACCCAGCTCTGCCTGCTCGCGCTCGCGTATCTCATGCGCGTCGTTCCGCGCCCCGTTCGTATGCCCGACTTCGGCGCGGGCAACGGCGTCCTCTCGATCGCCGCGGCGTGCGCCGGTGCCACCGTGGACGCGGTGGAGATCGACGCGACCGCGCTCTCCGAGGCCCGACACAACGCGCATCTCAACAATGTCGCGGAGCGCATCGATCTGCGTGAGGCGCTCGGTTCACCCGAGACGCGCTACGACGTGGTCGTCGCCAACATCCAGCTCGGCGTCTTGCTGGCGCACGCGCCGGTGCTCGCCAGCGGCCTCGCGCCGGCCGGGCACCTCGTGCTCTCCGGTCTCGTGAGCACGGATGTGCCGGCGATCTTCGCCGAATATCGGCCGCGATTGCCGGGGCATCGCGCCGAGGTCTACGAGCGCGGAGAGTGGCGGGCGATCGTCTTCTCTCCGTCAAAGAGCTGATCGCGCGCGCTTGCGTAGCCCGACGCCGCGCTGCGCACCCGGTCCGCCGATTCTCTACGACTCGCACTGGCCATGTTCTTGCGTAGCGCGTTCGCGAGCCATGCCCCTTCGCCAACTCGCGCTCTTGTTCCTGCTCGGCGGCTGCGCCGATCCGTCGCCGTCGCCGTCGGCGACCGTGGTCGCGCCGATCCGGGCTGCGATCCCCGACGCGGAGGCCGACCGCACCGCGCTCCTCTCGCTCACGCTCTCGCGCGAAGGCACCGCCGAGCTGATCGACGCGCGCGTCCGCGAGATCCCGTTTCGGGCGAAGAACACAGCCTCGAGCTCGCCCTACACGCTGGAGGCGCGCTTCGAGGCGCGGGCGCCTTTTGTCGTGGCGCTCGAGCTCGGCGAGCCCGGAGAGAGCAGCGGCGACGTCCTCGATCACTGGACCAGCGGCGGCACCATCGTGCGCGCGCCCCACTTCGGGTCACCGACGCGCTACAGCCTGGTCCGCACCGCAGCGGACGGCCGCCGCGACGTGCTGGCCACGCGGGAGGTGACGCGATGAGACGCGTCGCTCTTCTCGCGCTTCTTTTTGCGCTCTCTCCGCGTGTCGCGGTCGCGCAGGTCAACTGCACCAACAACCCCGGCCTGTGCAACCTGACGGTCCACTCGACGATCGCGCAGACCGATCTGGACGTGGCCCCCTGATGCCGCCGTTTTGGACCACCCGCGAACCCGGCATCGCCTCCGTCGAGCCTCGCGGTTCTCGATCTCACCCACCCGATTTACCTATCCATCTCTGTGCGATGACGATGATCGGGCAACAGGTCGCGGCCAAGGCCACGCGCGACGCCCTCTTCCTGGGAAACTTCGACATCGTCCAGCTGCCCCGAATGATGGTCGCGGCCGCGGCGATCTCGGTGATCGTGGTGTTCGCCAGCGCCCGGATCTTGCGGACGCTCAGCCCCGCGCGGGTGGTGCCTGTGGCCTACTCCGTGAGCGCGCTCTTGCTCCTCGGCGAGTGGATGCTGGCCATCCGATCACCCGCGATCGGCGCGGTGGTGTTTTATTTTCACACTGTCGTGTTCGGCGCGATCCTGGCCTCGGGGTTCTGGTCGATGCTCAACGAGCGCTTCGATCCGCTCACCGCGAAGTCCGTGGTGGCCCGGGTCGCCAGCGGAGGCACCATCGGCGCGGTGATCGGGGGGCTCGCGGTGGAGCGCCTCGCAGGAAAGATCGAGCTGGTGTCGATGTTCCCGCTGCTCGCGGGCGCGCACCTCCTCTGCTCCCTCCTCGCCACCGGGTTCGCGCCCGAGCAGCCCGAGTCGATCGGCGAACCGAAGCGCGCGATCGATGCCCCGTCCCCGAGCGGAGATAGTGGGCTGGTCATCCTCTCCGCCAACCCATATCTACGAAACATCGCGCTGCTGGTGGGACTATCCACGTTCTCCGCCGCGACCCTCGACTATCTCTTCAAGGCGGCCGCCCAGGCGCACTTCCAGGGTGGCGACGATCTGCTGCGATTTTTCGCCATCTTTTATGCGGCGATGGGCCTCGCTGGATTCCTCATCCAGGCGACCCTCAGCCGGGCCGCGCTGGAGAAGCTCGGCCTCGCCAGGACGATCTCCCTGGTCCCCGGCTTCGCTGCGACCTTCGCCCTGCTCGCGCTGATCTTCCCCGCGCTGTGGAGCGTGGTCCTGGTGCGCAGCAGCGACGGCGTGCTTCGATCATCGCTGTATCGCGCCGCGTACGAGCTGCTCTACACGCCGGTCGCCCCCGATCACAAGCGCGCGACCAAGCCGATCATCGACGTCGCCTGCGACAGCCTGGGCGACGCGGCAGGCGCGGCGACCGTCACCATCGTCCTCTCGCTCGCGCCGATGATGAGCCGATCGATCCTCACCGCGCAGGTCGTGGTGCTCGGTGTCGCGGGGTTCTTTCTCGCGAGGCGCTTGCAGAAGGGTTACGTCGACGCGCTGGCGTCGAGCCTGACGGCGCGTGGGGGCGCCAAGACCCGTGCGGGCGCGATGATCGATCCTCACACCCTCACCGTCTCCAGGAGCGGTGACGCGGCGCTCGACGCGAGCCTGTTCGACCGCGAGCGGCGCGACTTTTCACCGCAAAACGGCGATCTCCTCGCGACCGGCGTGGGGCTGGGGACCGGGATGATGCGCGGCATCCGGGACCGCTCCGCCGAAGCGCCCGAGCTCGATCCGGAGACCAAACGATGGATGGATCTTCGCTCGGCCGATCACGCCCGGGCCCGCCGCGCGCTCGCTGCGGGGCCGCTGACGGCTCCCCTGATCTCCCCCGCGATCGCGCTCCTGGTCGACGATCAGCTCTATCCCGAGGTGCTCGCCGCGCTGGGCAAGGTGGCCGACCTGGTCCCCGGCCACGTCGCAGACGCGATGCTCGATCCGAAGGCCGACGTGACGTTACGGCGGCGCCTCGCCCGGGTGCTGGGCGAGAGCGCGTCCGCGACGGCCACCTTCGCGCTGGTGCGGGCCCTCGATGACCCGGACTTCGACGTGCGCCGTCGCGCGGCGCAGTCGCTGGCCCGCCAGAGCCGGGCCCACCTCGAGCTCATGCCCGACAGCGACCGGGTCTACGCGCTGGTCATCCGCGAGCTCACCGCGAGCGCCAGCGCGGATCCGCAGCAAACGCTGGAGCAAGCCTTCGCGCTCCTCGCGCTGGTCCTCCCGGCCGAGCCGCTCCGCGTCGCCTATCGGGGCGTGGCCAGCGACGATCCCCATCATCGAGGGACCGCGCTCGAGTATCTGTCGACGGTGCTGCCTCCCGCGGTCCGGGAGCTTCTCGATCCGGTGATCGAGCGGCTGCGCTGAGCACCACATCGTGCTCGACGGACCTCGCTGACCCAAGACGCGATCCATCGACGTGCTCCGGGTGAAGAAATCTGAGCCCCCGCCCTGGCGTAAAGGTATCGCTCCGCTATAGTCCGCCGATGTTGCGTGGCGCGGCGGTCGTAATCGGCACTCTATTTCTCAATAGTTGTTCGTGTGGTGGGGACGACGGAAAGCCTATCGTCGCGCTGGCGCTGGACAAGAGCACCTTGGCGCTCGCGCCTTTCGAGAGCAGCGCGGTCCATGCCACCGCGACCTACGATGACGGGACCTCCGCGGATGTCACCGGGGAGGTGGAGTGGCGCTCCAGCGATGACGCGATCGCCACCGTGGCCTCGACCGGCGTGGTCACGGGGATCTCGGTGGGCATGGCCCGCATCACCGCCACGATCGAGGGGCAAAGCGCCCAGCTCGAGGTGGGCGTCCTCGATCGCAGGATCGTCTCTTTGGCGGTCGATCCCAGCACGGAGCAGCTGGTCGCCGGCAAGACCCGAGCGCTCTTCGCCCTCGCCACCGCGTCCGACGGCGCGGTGACTGACGTGGCCAGCGAGGCGGTGTGGACCTCCTCCGACGAGACGGTGGCCACCGTCGCCGCGGGTGTGGTGACGGCCCGCGCGGTGGGGCATGCGGTGATCCGGGCGAAGTTTGGCGGGCTGACGGCCCGATCGCGCCTCCAGGTATCGCTCAATCAGGCCAGGACCTCGCCCCTCAATGGTGAGGTCGACGTGGCGGTGTCTCGCGAGACCGTGCTGCGATTCCTGGCGCCGCTGGCCGCGTCGGTGAGGCCCACGCTCGACCATGTGCACGCCGACTTCGGCGGGCAGCGCATCCCGGCACGGCTGCACCTGTCCGCCGATCGGAAGACTCTGACCATGTTCTACGATGAATTTTTGCCCGCCAGCACGCGGGTGGTCGTGACCATCGTGGGGGACGCGCTCCTCGACGAGCAGCAGCGAGCGCTCGACGCGGATGGAGACGGCGTCGCCGGAGGAACGACCCAGCTCGCCTTCGACACCTTGAGCCTCTCGCCCCTGGAGGGCACCGCGGTGATCGGCCGTGTTTTTGCCTCCGAGCTCGCGGCTGCGCCCGGCGGCGGCACCATGAACGTCCCGCTGGCGGGAGTGACGATCACCGTCGAAGGTATCGCCGCCGCAGAGCTGTCGGCGGTGACCGACGCGATGGGAAACTTTCGCCTCGAGCCCGCGCCGGTAGGCCGTTTTTTTGCGCTGATCGAGGGTCGTTCGGCCGTCGCCAGCCCGACCGGCGCTTATTATCCCCACGTCAGCAAGGCCTGGGTCGGGGTGCCGGAAGCGGTGACCAGCGTCGGCGAGATCTATCTTCCGCGGATCCCACCCGGCACGCTGAAGCTGACCAGCGCCACGGCAGAGACCCTCGTCGAGCTTCCCGCCGACGTCCTCGCCGCGCGACCCGACCTTCGAGGTGTGTCGGTGCGCGTGCCCGCGGGCGCGCTGTTTGCGGACGACGGCACGATCGGAGGTGCGGTGGGGATAGCTCCCGTGCCTCCCGATCGACTCCCGAGCCCGCTTCCTCCCGGGCTGCCCTTCCCTCTGGTCATCACCGTGCAGACCGACGGCGCGCTCAACTTCGACGCGCCGGTGCCGGTGTGCTTCCCGAACCTCCCCGATCCGGTCACCAGCTCGACCGCAAGACCGGGCGCGCGAAGCGGCCTGTACAGCTTCAACCACGACACCGGCGAGTTCGAGGCGGTCGGGCCGATGGTGGTGAGCGCCGACGGCAGGCTGGTCTGCTCGGCCGACGGGACCGGTATCCTCGCGCCGGGCTGGCACGGAGTCTCACCGAACAACGAGGTGAAGCCAGAGCCCGCGCCTCCTCCTCCACCTCCCCCACCGCCGCGCGGAGGTGGCGGAGGGATGATGATGTGCCCGGACATCGCGACGGCCGAGTTCTGGGACTTCGCCAAGGCGCTCTTCGACTGCGTGAAGCTCCTCATCAAGGCCGACACCGTCCTGGAGGCCGTCTCCAAGATCGTCGAGCAGGTGATCAAGATCGGCACGGAGGTCACGGCCGTCGCCCGAGCGTACGAGACCGGCAACATGCCCCTCGTCGCCGTTCGCGCCGCGCTGTCCACCGCCATCATCACCAAGGACTTGCTCAAGGTAGAGTTCGAGACCTTTCTCGGCGCCGTGTCACCGGTGCAGAAGATCTCCGATGCCTTGACCTGCGCCAGCCAGGCGCTCGCGGTGATCGCCACGCCCTGCCAGGCCGTGGCCGCCTGCGAGGACAGGTACTCCTTTCTCGTCCAGGTCACGTGCGATCTCGTGCTGAGGGCCAGCGAGCGGCTCAATCAGGTCGCCCAGATCTTCGCGACCATCCACACCCTCATCACCGCGGCGCCGTTCGTCGAGCCGTGCCGCTTGCTGGACGAGGCCAAAGCCGCCGTCGACGCCCAGATCGCGCTCGAGCGCATGCAGGCCATGCAGCCCGGCGCGCTCAGGGCCGCCGCGGTCGACCCGGTGGTGCTGGCGAAGCTCCGCGCGACATCGGAGAGCCTGGGGTTCTTCAACGACATCAGCCTGGACACGATCGACAGTGGGCTCGCCCTCCTCGACGACATCCAGCTCAACGCAGGCCGCGCGCACCAGCAGTACCGGGGCCCTTCTCGCAACGCGTACGTGATGTTCGAGCAAAACGGGGTCAAGCAGCGGAGCGTCGCCGACGCCGCCGGCCACTTCCGTGGCTTCGTCCCGCCTGCGACCAAAGGTCTGGTGTCGATCGTCGATCGGCCGACACTTCGCTGCGGCACCCTCACGTTCGCCTCGGGTCAGCCCGGCCGATCGATCGCGCTGCCCGCGGTCCCGCTCGGCGTTTGCTCCGGCGCCGACGGCGACGGCGACGAGCTGACCGACGAGGCCGAGGACATCATCGGCACGTCGCCGACCAACCCCGATACCGACAACGACGGGACCCTCGATGGCGCAGAGGTCCGGGCTGAGACGGATCCGCTCGACGGGATCATCGCACAGACCGGGATAGTCTCGATGGTGACCAGCGGGCTGATCGCCACCGACGTCTGCAGCAGCGGAGGCCTGATCGGCGTCGCCAATGCCGACTCGTTTTTCTCGGTCTTCAACGCCTTCCAGGGGATGGCGCCGATCCTGGTGGCACGGGCGCCCGCGTTCACGAGCTACGACATCGCGTGCGGTCCCACCACGGTCGCGGTGCTGGACGCGTTCGGGAGCCACCCCGGGATCTCCGGCATGACCACGGGCATCACCGTGATGGAGCTCGATCCGCGGAGCCCGACCCCCGCGGTGCGCGACCTGACGATCCCCGGCTTGACCGGCGGCATCGCCATCTTCGGGACCGAGGCCTTCGTCGGCCATCAAGGCGGTGTGTGGGCGATCGATCTCCTCACCGGCGCGATCACCGCCGACGCCCCCCTCGGCGACACCATCGACGATCTGGCGGTCTCCGGCGGCCTCCTCTATGCGATCGGCGATCGGTTCCACACCATCGACCCCGTCAGCTTGCTGCCCATCCACGATCTGGTCGTGCCGGTGACCGGCCTGCCCGAGCGCGGCCGCAGCCTGTTCGTCGGATCGAGGGAGGCGTTCGCCGTCCACGCCACCGGCCTCATGAGCATCGATCTCGGCAACCCGCTCGTGCCGAGCGTGCTGGGGCTCAGCGTCACCACAGCGAGGGGATGGCGAGACGTCGCCGCCAACGGCTCGGGCCTCGCGATCGCGGTGTCCGGGCCGAACCCAGGCGACAGGACGCCGCACGACCTCGAGATCTACAACGTGGCGGATCGGAGCCAGCTCGAGCGGTTCGTGAACCGGATCCCGATGCCGGGCCACGCCTGGGCGGTGTCGATCGAGCGAGGCCTGGCGTACGCAGCCTTCGGGCAGAGAGAGATGGGGTTCGCTGGAGGGCTGGCGGTCGCGAGCTATACGAGCGCCGACGTGATGGGACGACCGCCGACGGTGTCGCTGGCGGCAGCGCCCCCCGGGAACATGACCGCCCGCGCCACGTTCACGCTCACCGCGTCGGTGGGAGACGACGTGGAGGTCCGCAACGTCGAGTTCTACGAGAACGACAGGCTGGTATTCTCCGACGGAAGCTATCCGTTCGAGGTCCTGGTGATCGGGCCCGATGTGATGGCCACCTACCGAGCTCGGGCGTTCGACACCGGCGGCAACGCGACGTGGTCGGCGCCGCTGGTGATCCGGGTGGCTCCCGATACGTTTCGTCCGACCGTGCTCGGCGTGACCATGAGACCGGCTGCGCCCCGAGCGATCCGGGCGACGTTCTCCGAGGCGATCGATCCGAGCACGGTCAAAGACGCGACGTTCGCGGTGATCGAAGCCGGCACCGATGGGATGCTCGACACCGTCGATGATCAGCCGATCCGAGGCACGATCCGGTTCGCCGCCGAAGATCGAGTGGCGCAGATGGTCTTCGATGTGGACCTCGCCCCCGGGCTCTATCGCGTCACCATGGGCGCGGACATCGCCGACCGCGCCGGGAACACGCTCGGTGCGCCGTACGTGCAGACGCTGTGCAGGACGGCGAGCTGCGACTCGGCGCCGGTGCGCCTGTGCAGCACCACCGCGGGCCGGCCGCCGGCGACCCCTTGCATGCTGAGCGGCGTCAGCCACGACGGGTCCGTGGTGTCGTTCGATTCGTCCGCGCCCGATCTGGTGGTGGGCGACGGCAACGCCCAGGCCGATGTGTTCGTGGTGTCGTATCCGGCGCTGGTCACCGAGCGGGTGAGCCTGAGCAGCGCAGGCGCGGAGGCCAACGCCGCGAGCAATTTTTCCACCCTCAGCCGCGATGGACGTTTCGTGGCGTTCTCATCCGGCGCGGCGAACCTCGATCCCTCGGCGCCCGGCGGCGTGCCCAGGGTGTTCGTCCGCGATCGCACCGCGAGCTCGCTACACCATGTCAGCGTGACCTCCGCAGGCGAGGCGTCGGACAACCGCGCGGGCCCCTCGTCGATCGGCGCGGATGGTCGCTTCGTGGCCTTCGTATCGAGCAGCACGAACCTCGACCCTCGCGACACGGATCCGGGCGATGACGTCTTCCTGCACGATCGACAGAGCGGCGCGACCGAGATCGTCAGCCTCGCGGACGACGAGAGCCTCATCGCCGACGTCAAGCGAGACCCGCAGGTGTCGACCGACGGCAACCGCATCGTCTTCAGGACCAGCATCGTTCGGCGCATCTACCTGCGGGACCGCGCGGCGGGAACGACGCGGCTGGTGGACGTCGATCCGCTCGGCGCGCGCGTGCTGTCGGTGGAGCATCAGATGACGGCCAACGGTCGCTTCATCATCTACGGAGACGGAAACACCGTCTATTTGCTGGATGTCGACACCGGTGACGTGACGCTGGAGGTGGCGGAGCAGAACCTCGCGTATCCCTCGATCAGCGAGGACGGAACGAGGCTGGTGTATCGCGTGGGCAACGACATCAAGCTCCTGAACCTGACGACCGACGTGACCACGATCCTGTTCACGGCGCCGGGGATCCGGCGCTCGATGATCACGGGCGACGGCAGCGCGGTGATCTTCGAGGCGAACATCAACAACACCGCGGTGGCGTTTTATCCGTACCGGCTCGCCATCCCCTAGATCCAATGCCGATCACTTTGGCGCGCAACTCCGCAAAATGATCGCACTCGGCGCCGCCGGAAAATCCAACAGGAGGCAAGGAGGAACAGGATGAGACCGGAAAACGCCGACGAGTCTGTCAGTCGTCCAAATCCTGTACATCCTTTTATCCTGTTGGGCTCCGATTCAAGGGATCGAAATGGCTGGAGATTTCGTTAAGTGAACGGCATTGCCCCTAGATCTCTGGTATGTGACCCGAGACTTCACCCAGCTGATCGCCGCGGAAGCCGGCGCCTCGCATGGCAGAGAGGAGAGCGGACCCCGGATGGCGCCCATTTCCATCGATGTGTCGGCCCGGGACCAGCCCACCCGCGCGCCCACCGCCGACCATCACGATCATGTTCTCGACCGAGTGACTCTGATCTTGGGTCCTCGCGTCGTTCAGCTGAACCCCGTGACCGCCCTCGGGCAGGAAGACGGCGGCGGTATGATCGAGCAAGGTGCTCGCGCCCTCGGCGGTGACCTTCAGCTTCGCGAGGAGGTGCGCGTAGGCCTCGACGTGCCAGCCCAGCATGGTGCTCACCGCGATCTGTCCCCGGTTGTCGGGGTCGCCGTTGTGCCCGACCTCGTGCAGATCCGCGCGGATGGGCAGCCCGAGCGCCGTCGAGGGGACGAACACGTTCATGTGGCTCTGAAAGGTGGTGATCTGGAGGGTGGCGGCGCGGGTGAGATCGCAGGTCAACGCCATGTGGATCAGATCCGCGAACACCAGCGCACGCTCGCTCTCGTTGCTGTAGCCGGTGTTGGTCTCGATGAGGTCCGCCGCGGAACCGGCGATGTCCAGGCCGATCGGCGGGTCGGCGTCGAGCTCCGGCAGCTGCCGGCACTGACCCGCCAGAGGCGACCTCACCCGCTCTTCCAGCGCCCGAAGCTCGTCGAAGTGTCGCTCGAGGCGCACGCGATCGGTGGTGCTCACCTTGCCCAGCAGGCGGGCCCGTCGCCCCGAGAGCCCATCGAGGATCGACAGTCGCGCGCGGCGCTCGAAGTCGAAGCGCGCGGCCTGCGCCGGGTCCTGGGGTCTGAAGCCACCGAACAACGTGCTGAACGCGAGCTGGGGGCTGACCATGGCCGCGATGCGACCGGCGCTCCCATAAGAGACGAAGTCCCGGCCGGCGGCCGAGGAACCGCCGAGATACCAGGCGGGCTGGGCCCGATAGACCAGCGACGGAAAAGGAGTCTGGCCTCGATGCAGTTCGGCGATCGCTTGATCGGAGGTGATGCCGTTGGCGACGAAGCTCGCCGACGTCGAGCGC
>ENA-ORBV01011960-ORBV01011960.1-microbial-mat-metagenome-genome-assembly--contig:-NODE-11960-length-13495-cov-3.941720_pt1 | contig 13495 bp, 8 predicted proteins | sample MGYA00237777_ERZ505514 | MGnify/ENA primary metagenome ERZ505514 (study PRJEB26160, sample SAMN06269048) | microbial mat metagenome | isolation source: Oligotrophic lake microbial mat | place...
AGCACGGTTTGCTCGCGCACATTGTCCTGCGCGACTGCGGTGCGGACCATCGAGACCATGAACTCCATGATGTCGGGGTCCATCTCCCCGCCACCGCCCTGCGAGTTGCATTCGCTTTGGAGCATCGTCGCCCATTCGTCGAGTTGCTGGCCCCACTGGCGCGCGCGGCCAAAGGATTTCAGGCCGAGGTTCTGCCGGACGAAGCCGGCAAGCTCGGTGAGTTCGGCGACCACCTTCCGCTCCATCATCTCCTTCTGCACCGCCTGATATTTCTCGTTCGGCACGCGCTTCACGAAACTCGCCATGTCGTTGGCAATGCTGTCCACGTCCTTGGTATTCACGGTCTGCGTGTCGGCGACCGCGTTGAACGCCTTCGCCTTCGGCTCCGGCACCTCTTCCGGTTTCAACCCCGCCGTTTCCCGCGCCAGCCCTTTCAATCCATCGGAAACCTTGTGCTGCGCGGCGGCCGCGGCGCGCATGCGATTGTAGAAATTGCGCGCGTAGAGATTCTCGTTCGTCGTGTTCATCTTCTTCGCCGCGTTGCGCATCGCCTCGAGCGCCTGCTGCTGCTGCTCCTGCGCCTGCGCGAGTTGCTGCTCCCGCTGCCCCGGCTGCTGCGCGCCTTGCTGCAAGGCCTCGGCGGCTTGCTGCATCGGCGGTGTCGCCTGCTTCTCCAGTTGCTCGGTGAGCTGTTGCCAATCGGCGACGGTACCCTCGGGGATTTCCTTGTTGCGCAGCGCGTCCTTCATCACGTCGCGCATCTCGTCGGTCATCTTCTTCAGCGCCGCTTCATTGGAACGCTCGCCCGCTTCGGCGCGCTTCACGTTCTCGCCGGCTTTTTCCGTCGGCAGCTCCGGCTTGTTATCGGCGATGCCTTTCGTCTCTTCGAGCTGCCGCTCCTCGTCGCGAATCCGCTCATCGAGTTGCTTCAGCACCTGATCCATTCGTTCGCGAATGCGCTCGGCGTGCTTCGCCGGGCTGAGCACATACACCGTGTGGCGCCAGGACTCGACCGGCTGGCGCTCGGGGAAAAAATCGCGCGCATACGCGGCCAGCTCCACGATGCTGTCTTCGGGAATCTGGTGCAGCGCCGGTGAAAACTGCGTCTCCGCCGTCAGCTCCTTCTTCATCGGCGCGCCACTCGTCCGCGGGTCTTCGCCTTTCTTCCCCGCGGTCGCTTTCTTTGTGTCGTTCAAAGTCCGCACCGTCCAGCCGAGCCACGCGTCCTTCAGGCCGAAGTCGTCCGTCGAGGTCACCGTCAGCTTCAGCACCTCGTTCGGCAGGATCGCGATCTCCTGCTCGATGCCCTGCAATTCCACGCGCGGATCGGCATCCTTGGTCGTGCTCACCCGCACGGTGTAAGGCTGCGCCGGCGTGAGCCCGTGGGTATCGGCCCAGCGGAAAATCGCCTCGGCGCCGATCTCGGTCACGGTCTGCGTAGGCGTGACAAACGTCTCGCCCTGCACGCTCGCTGCCGGCTCGGTCGTGGCCGATTTCATCGCCGCGTCCTTCAGCGCCCGGCTGGTTTTCCCGAAAAAACTCACGCGACTGCCTTCGAGAAACTCCGCGCTGCTGCCTTGAATCGCTACGGTCGAGGCCGGGTAACCGAGATACGCCGGCAGCTCGACGCGGGCCGCGAGTTCCTTCATCTCCGGCCGGTGCAGCGGGCGGATGGCGATGTCGCGCGTGGCGTCGCCGACGCGCACCATCAGCGTGCCATTCTGCGTTTGCCCGGTGAGGTGAAAAAGCGCGCGGCCTTGATCCAGCCTGGCTTGCAGCGGTTCGTTGCGGTTCAAGCGCGCCGTGGCCAAATCGGGTTTCCACGCGGAGTCGGCTTTCAAGCCACACGCAATTTCAAATGCTTCGCCATGCGGAACGACGAGTTCGCTCGGGAGCTCCTCGAGGCTGGTGAAAGTGTAGCGGTCGATCTGCGCCCACGGTTGGAGCCAGCGGGCGAGCGCGTTCGTGGCGGCTTTCGGCGCGATGATGAATGGCGCCGTGGCGAGCGCCGCGAGAACGCCGGCGGCCAGCGCCCAGCGGCGGGCCGGGCGCACGGGCACCGCTTGCGCGAAATCAAAGCGCCCCGATTCCTCCGCCACCTGCCGCACCGCCGCGCGCAGCAGCGCCGGGGAAATATCCGCTGGCAGATTATCCGTCTCGGTCAGTTCGATCACGCCTTGCAGTCGATCGCCGAGCGAGCGGAAGTGCCGTTGCAGCAGCTTCGCGAGGTGCGCCGGTCCGCGCCGATGCCACAGCCAGTGCGCCGCCCACGCATGCGCAAACCAAGCAGCGAGCACGCCACCGCTCAGCGTAAGCACCGTGCGCGCCCAGCGCGGCGTATCGATGAAGCGATCAGAAACGAAGAGCAGGATGAACGTCGCGGCGAGTCCGAAGATCGCGCCCGCGATCGCCGCCAGCGTTTCCATTTTTCGCAATCGGCTCTCATAAGTCCGGAGTTGCGAAACCAGTGAATCAGGCAGCGTGAACGCGTTCATGGTGGTGCGGAGTTTACAAAGGAAACGGGCGGGCGAAATGATTCATTTGGACGCGTGGCCGCTTACGTCAGGCCGACGATTTTGCGTCCCATCCAGTACGCCGTGAAGAGCACGAGCAACGCGGCGCACCAGCGCGGGTCGCACCATAGCCGGAAACGCTGCTCTTCCGGGCGCCGCTCCGGCAGCAGGCTCAGGCTGCTCACGATTTGCGCGAGGTCCGCCGTGCCCACGCTGCGCCCGGAAGTCAGCGCGGCGATTTCCCGCATCACGTCGAGCTTGGCGGGACGACCGACCTTCTCGAGCGTCGGCACGCTCGCATCGAATTGCGTCTTCAGCCGCCGCCCCGCGGACTCCGCCTTCACCTCCACCTCATACTTGCCGCCTTCGCGCGGCACGAACTGCCCGGAATGCACACCCCACTCGGCATTCTCCGCGGTGAGTTCCAGCGTCTCGCTCGTGCCGCTCGGCGCGGTCAGCGTCACGGTCACTTTCCCCTCGCTGATCGGGATGCCGAGTTTGTCGAGCACCGTGGCATTGAGGCGCATCCTGTCGCCGCGTTTCGGCGCCTCGGGCGTGTAGAAAAAGCGCACGCCTTCATCCTGCGAAAGGTGCCGCTGATGCGCCATCCAGCGCACCACCTGCCCCCAGAATCGATAGTGATACGTGTCCTCGACGCCCTTGCGCCAGCGCCACGCCGAGTCCGTGCCCATGTAGAGCACCTTGCCATTGCCGGACGCGCGCGTCGCGAGCAGCGGGATGCGGCCAAACTGATTCCGCGCCGCCTCATGCACCGCGAGCACTTCTGCGCCCGGCTTCGCCCTCACGACCGGCGCATACCAATAAAATCCCGGCAGCCCGCGCCAGACCGCTTGATTCGCCGAAGGCTCCGTCGCGAGCATCGTGAGCCAGTGATCGCGTCCGCGGAACGTCAGTTCGAGCCGCGCCTCGGCACCGCTGGCGAAGCCGGTGCCTTTCGCGTAGTCCGCCTCGACGGGCAGCAGATCGTTGAGCGCGGAATCGGCGAACGATTTCTGCCGTCCGAGCGGTCCCGGCAGGAAGACGAGCCCGCTGGCCTGCTGCTCGACGAGGCCCTTGAGCATCGTGGCATTTTCCGGCGTGAGCATGCCGCCGCCGATGCCGACATCGCCGAGGAAAACGACATCGTAACTCTGCAACTCCTCGCGTTTGCCGGGGAATTCCTTCAGGTAGCCCGGCCCTTCGCCCATGCCGATCGATGGGTGATAGAGCACCGTGTTCACCGCCACGCCAGCGTCGCGCACGAGCGCATTGCGCAGGTAGCGAAACTCCCAGCGCGGCTGCGAATCGACGACCAGCACCTTGAGCGTTTCCTTGCGCACCGCGAGGCGGAATCCGCGCTCGTTGTTCGCCGGGAAAACCTCCTCGCGCTCGACCGGCACGCTCACCTTGAACTCGCCTTCGCCTTCCGCCTGCGGCGTGAAGACGAGCATGTCCTGCACTTGGCCCATCGGCGGCAGAGTGATCGTTTTCGCGCCTTTCACATCGCCCGGACCTTGCACATTGACGGTGGTTTTCACCTCGCGCGGGAGATGATTCTGCACGGTGAACATCACGCTGATCCGCTCGTTCACGAGCCCGTAGGTCGGCGCGCTGACGGCCTGCAATTCGACATCGGGCAGATACGTCTCGCTGCCCACGCCGACGGCGAAAACCGGCACATCGCGCTGCGCCAGTGCGGTCGCCGCGGTGATCGGCGACTTCCCGAGATTCCAGTCGCCGTCGCTGAGCAGCAGCACCGCGCGCAGGTCGGCGTGTTGCTTGAGCACGCGTTCGAGCGGCTCGTTGAGGTCCGTGCCGATCTCCGTTTCGACGTCCTGCTTGATGTCCACGGCGAGCTGTTTGGAGAACGGCGCAATCGTCACCTGATACTGTTTTTCCAGCGCCTGCCAAAACTTCGCGTCGATCTGCTGCTTCACCCACTCGGCGCGCGCCTGCGCCTGGTTTTCGCCCGCGAGCACGTCCTTGGTTTCCATGCTGCCCGAGCCATCCCACAGGATCACCACGCGCGGCTGTTCGGTGCGCTTTTTGATCAGGACGCGCTCGGGACGGAGCAGGGTGAAAGCGATGGCCAGCGCGATCAGCAGGCGCAGCACATGGAGCGCGGTCATCCACCCGCCGCGGCCTTCGCGCTGCAGGCTGCGGAAGAAAAACCAAATCGACGCGATGGCGAACGCCGCGGCGATCGCGATGACCCATGGCGCGGTGTTAAATTGCCACCCTTCGCTCATGCGGCGACCTCCGCAGACTCGCGTTTCGGCGCCGCCGGTTTCACCGAGGCCTTCATCGGCAGCATCGCCTTGCTCGTGGCCAGCGCCATTTCCACGCACATGAAAATCATCGTGAGCATGACCATCGCCGGCCAGATTTCGCTCTGCAGCCGATCGGCTTTGAGTTCGAGAGCACCGGCCATGACGGTCAGGCGCACGCCGCGCAGCAACTCGGGCAACCGCGCCGCTTCGACGATCTCGGGGGAATCTTCCGTCTCCGGTCGGTTGAGCGCGATGCGTTGCGCGCCGTTTTGATAGACACCGGCATGCCAGCGCCAGTCGCGGCGCCGATCCGTCTCGACTGCGCTCCAAGTCTCCTGCGCATCCGGCGGCTGCCATTCCCCCGCGATCGCCATCAATGGCGGTGCTAGGCGCTGGCCGCCGAGCGTGACGAGGCGCTGCACCATCGGCAACAGCACGAATCCTTCGCCGAATGATCCCCATTCCACATCCGGTAATGTCGCGCAGGCAAAGAGTCGCCCTGCACCGACGGACCGCGAGATGAAGAACGCGCGGCCATCGGCAAAGGTCCCGCCGACGTGTGCCGAATCACCGGCTTCGGGCACCTGACGGCGCGCGACATCGAGCTTCGCGAGGGGAAGGGGATTGCCGCTCTCGGTGCGCGCGAGCGGGCCATCGAGATCATCCCACGAGGTGACGCGGAAGGGCGCGTCCTTGGGCGCGGTCTCGATCGGGTTCCATTTCACGTCGAGCGGGCCGCCCGTTGCTTCACCGCCGGGCGGCAGGCAGAGCAGGACACCGCCGCTTTCCACCCACCCTTGCAGCGCTTTCGTGACGACATCGCCCGGCGCGGGCGCCGCCCAAATGAGCAACGCGGTTTCCTTCCACGGAAGATTCTCCGCGCGCTCCGGCGGCAGTAGGTCCGCGATGCGATCCGTGCGCGTCTTGTCCGGCGCCGCAGCGAAGCGCACCCGCTGTGCGCCCGGTCCCGCGCCGATGACCACGGTCCGCAGCGGCACTGGCGGGGCGTAGGCGAAATAAGCGGCGTTGTCCGCGGCGTTCGTGTCGGCGGGTAGTTCGACTTTGCCCCAGCCGGGCTCGATTCGCGGGAGATCAAACTTGAGGCTTTGGCGATGCACGGCGCCGCTTGGCGACAGGTCGATCTGGCTCTTTGCGCCGTCGCGCGTGAGCAGCAGCGGCAGCGGCCCTTTGCGTTCGCCGTCGGCTTCGATTTCGATCGCGAGACCGAGCTGGCCTTTGCCGGTTTTGACGTCGCGCACGCGGAGCTCGGCGGATTTCACGGCGATGGTGAGATTGCCCGCGGGCGGCGTGGAGAGATCGAGAATGCGCACCCGCACGCTCTGCGGCAGCCCGGCGAAACGCGCGGCGATGTCCTGCCATTCGGCGCTGTCGGGCCGCCAGTTCTGCGCCTGCAAATCGCTCGCAATCCACAGCTCTGCGCTGCCCGGCTTGTTCTTCACGAGATAATCGAGCGCCGCGCGGAACATCGCCGGGACATCCGCCGCGGTGTCGGTCGCCTCGGTCATCTGCATCGTCGCGAGCGTCGAGCCGTCGGCGATGTCGAGTGGCTGGCGCAGGACATTTTCGAGCAGGATGAAGCGGCTGCCCGCGTTCTGCTTCGCCGCCTGACCGAGCAGCGTGAGCGCGTGCGCGCGTTTGCTTTCGCCCTGCCCGCCGGCTGCTTCCATGCTCGCTGAACGATCGAGGAGGATGAGCACCGCTTCCGGCGCCCCGCCCGCCGCGGCGCCGATCCAACCGCCGGTGAGCGGTCGTGCCATCGCCCAGATGAGGAAGAGCAGCACGAGACAGCGGCACGCGAGAAGCAGCATCTGGCGGATCTTCGCGCGCCGCGTGGCCGCGCGGTTCGCCTTGAGCAGGAAGAGCATCGCCGCCCAATGCACGGTCTTGTAGCGCAGCCGATTGAGTAGGTGGATGATGATCGGCAGCAGCACCGCCGGCAGCACCCAGAGCATCCATGGTTGCAGGTAAGCCATCGCTCAGCGCCGTCCTTTGGCTCGCACCCGCTGGAGCATGAAATTCGTCAGCACACCCTCGAACGGCTGATCGAGATAGGTGAAGTGATAGTCCACCTGAAATTGCCGGCAGCCATGCTGCAACGCGGCGAGATAGTCGCGCAGGGCTTCGCCATAGGCGTCGCGCACGACCGCCGGATCGGTGATGAGATCCGCGCCGGTCTCGAGATCGACGAAGCGCACCGGGCGCTTGAAGTCGAAGTCGTATTCCTGCCGGTCGAGCAGGTGAAAGACGGCGACGTCGTGTTTGTAAAAATGCAGGTGCTTCAGCCCGTCGAGCAGCGGCGCCACCTCGGTGAAAAGATCGCTGATGATAACCACAAGCGCCCGCTGCCGGATGCGCTCGGCGAAGTCGTGGAGCGTCTGGACGATGTTCGATTCGCCCGCCGGCTGGGTGTCGGCGAGCAATTGGTAGAGCTGCCGCAGATGACTCGGTGTGCGCCGCGGCGGCAGGTCGCGCGCTTGATCCGCAAAACACGTGAGCCCCACGGCATCGCCCTGATGCACGAGCAAATGCGCGAGTGTGCCGGCGAGCCGCCGGGCGTAATCGAAGCGCGTGCCGCCTTCCGGGGTGCTCGTGAATTTCATCGACGCCGAGGTATCGAGCACCACGTAGCAACGGAGGTTCGTGTCCGCTTCAAACTCGCGGATGAAGAATTTGTCGGTGCGGCCGAAGACCCGCCAATCGAGATGCTTGATGTCGTCGCCCGGCGCGTATTTCCGATACTCGGCAAACTCCACCGAGGCGCCACGCGTGGCCGAGCGATGCTGGCCGGTCACGCTCCCGAGCATCGGGCTGCGCACATTGAGCATCAGCCGCGAGAGCCGCGCGATGGCGCCGTGGTCGAGGAAGCCGAGGTCTTCGCTGGAGCCGGACATCGGGAAATCGGTTCGCCGCTTACGCTTCGGTTTCCTTGATGACGCGTTTGATGACTTCGACGCTGTTGATGCCTTCGCTCTCGGCGTGGAAGTTCACGAGGATGCGGTGCGCGAGCACGGGTTCGGCGATGGCGTGGACGTCTTCAAGCCGCGCGAGATAGCTGCCCTGCAAGACGGCGCGCGCTTTCGCCCCGAGCACGAGATACTGCACGGCGCGCGGCCCCGGGCCCCACATCACCCATTTCTTGATCCACTCCGGCGCTTCGTCGCCCGCGGGGCGGCACTTGCGCACGAGCTTCACGATGTACTCGTAGATGTGATCGGGCACCGGCACGCGGCGGACGATGTCTTGAAAACGCAGGATGTCCGCGGCGTGGAGCAGCTTGTTCAGCACCGGCATCGCCCCGCCCGTGGTGGACTTGGCGATCTGCAATTCCTCGGCGGCGCTCGGGTAGCCGACGTTGATGAGAAACATGAAGCGGTCGAGTTGCGCCTCGGGCAGCGGATAGGTGCCTTCCTGCTCGATCGGGTTTTGCGTCGCGAGGACGAAGAATGGCTTCTCCAGCGTGAAGCAGTGTTTGCCGGCGTTCACCTTCTGTTCCTGCATCGCCTGGAGCAGCGCGGCCTGAGTCTTCGGCGGCGTGCGGTTGATTTCGTCGGCGAGCACGATGTTGGCAAAGATCGGCCCTTTCACAAACTCGAAGGCGCGGCGGCCGGGCGTATCGGTTTCCTGCAAAATCTCCGTGCCCGTGATGTCGCTCGGCATCAGGTCGGGCGTGAACTGGATGCGGTTGAACGTCATCGACATCAGGTCGGCGAGCGAATGCACGAGCAGCGTCTTCGCGAGGCCCGGCACGCCCATGAGCAGCGCGTGGCCTCGGGCGAAAATGCAGGTGAGCATCTGCTCGATCACCTTGTCCTGCCCGATGATCACCCGCGCGAGTTCCGCACGGATGCGCCCGTTGAGTTCACGCAGTTCGTCGATGGCTTGGACGTCGGCCTCGCTAGCGGCGTCCGTTGGCTTTGTTTGCATAGTGAGGGAACCCGGTCGTTGGAGAACGACACAGCGGCATCGAAACCATCCGAAGCCACGGAGTCGCTTATTGGCGCGGTAGGAAACAGGAACGCCTTCCCGTACTCACGATGAAAATGCGGCAAAAATTAGACCGCTCAGCGAATTGCGCCTTGATCGATCATCTGGATCGTGCGCTTCCGCGGGAGAATGCGCACCGCGGTTCCGGGTGAATACGCCGTTTACGAGCGCCACTTCTTCCAGCTCCGCTCCAACTGGCGCAGAAGATGGCCCGGTTTCTCGTGAAGCGCGGCAACAGCGAGCCGGCGGATTTTTCGGCGAATGAGCGTGCGCTGCTTTTCCGAACGACGCAGCACCAAGGCCACGGAATCCTCGCCGCCCATTTCCTCTGCGCGCTGCCGCAGGGTCGCGGTGAGGACGATGAGGTCGTGGTCCGCGCCGATCTGTTGGTGAAGGCGGGCGAGTTTTTTCGCGAGCTTGCCGAGCTTCTTCGGCTGGATCGGAGCGAGGAATTGCAGGACGTGCAGCAGGTTCTTCAAGCGTGTTCGCCAGCGATGAAACGCCCGGTCGTCGCCGCTGCCGAGGGCCTTGTGCATGCGCTTCCGGCAACTGCGGTAGATCGCCTCAGCGCCTGGCCCGATGGCCACCCACTCCTCGGCCTCGACGTGCAAAACGCGCAGGTCTTTGCGGCTGGATTCCAAGGCTCCGACTACGACGCGTCGAGCGCGCTCTCGATTTTGCGACCGGCCTCCGGCGCTCGTGGATTCGTAGCTCGCTCTCACTGCGGCAAAGGCGCGCTTCTCATTTTTGCCGCGGGCCTTGGTGGAAAGATCACGCAGCAAGTCGCGTCCGACGTCGGCATCGCGGACCTTCGAGAGTTGCTGGGCAGCCGCTTTCAGTCGGTTGTCTTTCGCGAGGTAGATCTTCTCGCGCAGTGCCGGACGGATCATCCGGAGCAGCGCGCGGGTATGTTTGATGGCGATGCGGACGGCGTGAATGTCCTCGGCGGTGCTGGCATTGGGCTGCCTCAGTCGATGCAGAGCACCCTCGAGCAGCGCCCCGACGGCACGCCTCCACGCGGCGACTGTTGGTTCGCCGGCACGTAACGCGTGATCGTCGTCGTGGGCCATCGGGTAAATGTAGGCGGGTGCCGGATTCGCGTTTTGCGTGCGTTGGCGAAGACCGACCTCCGGTTGTCATCGGCGGAAGCTCCACCGCGTAGGAGCAAATCGCCGGTCAGGCAATCAGCGGCCCTCCGCAATCAGCGAACCTACTCCGGCTGTTTGGCCACGACCTTCTGCGCGGCGGCGATATATTCGATCACTCGTGCCTGCTGGGCCGCGTTCAGGCCCGCGCGCCGCGACATCCCGGCGACCGTGCGTTCCCATCCGCTGACCGTCCGGGAGTCGAGCAGTTCGAGGTCGTGGCATTCCGTGCAGCGGTTGGTGTAGAGGCTGTGTCCTTCGGCGAGAATCTTCGCGTCGCCCGCGCCGGCGGCGGTGAGAAACGCGGCGTTGACCGGCGGCGCGGTCTTCTCCTCAAAGGCACTGGCCATCTCTTTTTTCAACGCGTTCAGCTCCGGGAGATCGACGCAGATTTTCAGGCCCATATCGAGCGCGGTCAGCGCGTGCGGCATGCCTTTGTTGATCTTCCGCATGCGGTCGGCGTTCGCGGTTTTTTGCTTCGCTTCTTCGAGATCCTTTTGCACGTGCGTCTGCAGCGCTTTGAGTTCCGGCCGGTTCGGCTCGGCTTCGAGCCCGGCGCGGATTTCCACATCGGCATTGGCGAGGCAGCGGAGCGCCACGGCCTGCCGCGCCCGGGCGACGGCGCGCGTGCTCGTCGCGACGCGCTTTTTCAGATCTTCGCGATCGACCTTCGAGGGCGGCGCTGTCGGGCCACCGAGGCGGTCGGTGCCTTCGTCGAGAAAGAGCGCGAGACTTTGGTGGCCGAGCTTTTCGAGTTGCACGGCGGTCTCGCGCAGCGTCTGGAGCGCGGTCGGGCTTTTCGCCACGAGCGCGGCTTGCAGTCGCGGGGCGAGTGCGGTGGCGAGGGCGCGATATTTTTCATCCTGCGCCGCGCGGGCGATAAACTGCCGCGCTTCATCGCCGCGACCGTTGCGGAACGCTTCGAGCCCGGAGAGCAGATCGAGCCAGCCGTCGCGCGGGACGGCTTCGAGCACATCTGCAGGCAGCGTGACTGCGACCATGGAGCCATCGGGTTTCACAAAGGGCAGAAAAACCACGCCGCGCCCGGCGTCTTGCAACACTGGAAATTCCTGCCCTTTCGCCGAGGAGACGAAATCCTTCCCCTGAAACTGCATCATCTCGCCGCGCTTGGTCCGGACGAGTTCTCCCGGCACGAAAGCCGCAGCGGGCCAGGCGACGAGGAGCAGGAGCGAGGTGAGTGGGAGGAGGCGCATCGGGAAAACGTGGGAGGCTTAAGTCTGGATGTATCCGCGCGCAAGCCCGCGACTTAGCGAAGCGTGAGAAGAAAGATGGCGCACAGCAGCAGCAGAGAGCCGCCGAGCCGCCGGAGCATCACCGCGCGACCGTGGGCGCTTTCGGTATTCCCAAACCAATGCCCGACGCACCACACGAGCACCACGCTCCACACGCCGCGCGAGTTGTAGAGCACGTTGGTCGTCGTCGCGCCGAGCGTGATGATGCCCCACGCGACGCCGCTCGCCTGCACGCTGATCAGCGTGGCGCCGCCGATGAGCCACCGCCAGTTCGCGGCGCCGACCTGCCGGCCATCGCGGCGAAAAAGCGGGAGCAGCCCGAGCGAGAGCAGCGCCATGGTGAAGAACAGCGTGGCCATGTAGCGGAAGAGTCCCCACTCCGGAATCCAGCGCTGCTGGGTGATGTCGGTGAGCGAAAACGACAGCGCCGCGCAGAATCCGTAAAGCAAGCTGCGGAGCAGGATCACGCGGTCCTTCGGATGCCCGCCGCCCCCGAGCAGCGCGGTGGCTGCGGCGGTGAGCAGCACGGCCAGCCAGACGGCGGAGCCGATTTTTTCGAGGCCGAAGAGCACGGTGAAAAGCGCGACGAACACGACCTTCGAGCCGAGCACCGGCGTGGCTACCGAGACATCGCCGCGGCTCAGCGCGAGGAAGGTAAAAATCTGCCCGACGAAAAAGAGCGACCCGGAAATCGCGGCGTGGGTGACATTCGAGAACGACACCGGATGCGCCGACGGCACCAGCCAGCCGAGTGAGAAGACGCCCGCAATCACCCAATTCACCACGAAGGTCACGCGCCACGGCCCGGCGCCTTCGCTGCCGCGCTTGAGCATCAGCGCCGCCACGGCATAACCCAGCCCCGAGCACAGCGGGACGAGCATGGGCAGCGCGGGAGACATGGGAGTGCGACGGTCGCGGGACACGCGCCGGGCGGCAAGGCGGAAGCGTGTCTTAAGCGCGCCTCAGCGGGCGATCACGCCCAGGTAATTCCGCACGCTCTTCCACTCACGCGCATAAAACGCCGGCGTGCCGCGCACCCACAGCGCGGTGCTGCTGCCGCCATCGAGATTCAGCGCGCGGACGATCTTCCCTTCCGGGAAAATCGCCGGCGTCGCGAGGATCGCTGCCATCTCCGCGAGCGACACGCTTTTGCAAATCAGGATGCCGGCGCGTCCTTTCGCGTCCTGAAAAACCACCGTGCGCGCCGCGCCGCGCGTGTCGTTCAGGCCCGCGATCACCTTGCCGCCTTCGACCAAAAACGGCCCCGCCTGCAGCGCCTCGCGCACTGCGGGCGTGAGCTTGAAGGCGCCCGCGCGCTGAATCGCCACCCCGCTCGCCGTGGCGCTGACCACGCCGCTGAGCAGCTTCGCGCGCTCCAGCGCATGGATCTGCTCGCCCTTGCGAATGACCAGCCCGAGCGGCGTTTTATCCGGGTGAAAGTAACCGCCATTCACGCCCGCGAGCACCCCGCGTTTCTCCGCCGCACTCCCGAGATCGAACGCGCCGTCCGGATTATCCATGACTGCCAGCGTGTGCGTCTTCGGATTGAAAGACACGACCCACAGCGTGGCCCGCTGCGTGCCGTCGGTCACCGTGCGTTCGATGATCGCGCGCATCTTGGCGTCGAGCGGCGCGTGTACTTCTTCGACGAGCATGCGGGCGATGAGGCGCGCGTAGGCGACGTATCGTTGCTGCGCGTCGAGCCGTGACGCGATGAGTGCCTCGGCGCCGCGGGCGGACGAGATCAGCACGGCGTCGAGATCTTGCAGTTCGGCCGTTTCGTCGCAATGTACGCCGAGTTCTTCGAGCAGCACGCGCAGGCGGTACGTGCGCGCAGCGTCGTCGCCGAAGACGGGCATGATACGCAGACGGTCGCGCAGGAGGCGGCGCGTCTCGTCGTGGATCGTCGCTTCGTGAAGCGTTGTTTCGATCACGCCGATTGCTCCTTGATGGCGCGCGGGTACAGGCCGAGCAAGTGCCAGAGCATGCGACGTCGCAGCACCATCTGGTCGGGTCGTGACAACGCGCGGTAGCGGCGAAGCAAATCGTCGAACTGCGTCATGTCGCCGCGGGTCCACGGTAGCGCGTAGCCGCCGAGTTCGAGGATTTCGCGCAGATGCTCGGAGCCGAGCGCGTCGCAGCAGAGCGCCCAGCCGACCATGCGTTCGAGCGTCAACGGCACTTCGCCCTGGCCCTGCTCGTAGCGTGAGACCATGCTCTGGCTGATGTGGAAGCCGAGTTCGTCGAGTTCCCAAGCGAGGTGGGCCTGCGAGCGATCTTCGCCGCGCATATGGCGCAGGCCGCTGCCC
>ENA-ORBV01011961-ORBV01011961.1-microbial-mat-metagenome-genome-assembly--contig:-NODE-11961-length-13493-cov-6.424344_pt1 | contig 13493 bp, 16 predicted proteins | sample MGYA00237777_ERZ505514 | MGnify/ENA primary metagenome ERZ505514 (study PRJEB26160, sample SAMN06269048) | microbial mat metagenome | isolation source: Oligotrophic lake microbial mat | place...
TGATACGGCGACCACCGAGATCTACACCTCTCTATTCGTCGGCAGCGTCAGATGTGTATAAGAGACAGGTATAATATACCCAGTTTTGTTCGTATGCGGCAACAAGTTGACCACCAATCTGACCACCTAAGTTGAGTTTTTTATGTTGTTTTAGAGAGTCGATTTGTGAAGAGTCGTTTTCTGCTGCTACCAAACATATCGAACAGAGAATTAGTCGTTTCATGAAATGGAAACGTTTTTTATTTTTAAATATTATAAACGGAAGCATTAGTTTGAATAAATCTATGAATGGTGATACAGGCTAATCACTTTCCCATTTCCTTGTTGGCCTTCCATCTTGTTTTGTGATTGTATACTTCTTTTTCTCTGCAAGTTTAAACATCCGTCTTCGCAACTTCTTCGGATAAAAAGTAGAGTATACATTTCTAACGCGTCTTTTCTTTTTTACAATTCCAATCTGACTTAATAGATCTTGTGTAGCAGCAGCACAGCGCATTCCCAAAAACGCATAATCATAAGGTGGTGTGCTCAAATAATCATTGTGTGTTTTATTCAGATGAGTGTATTGTACTTCTGAAATGGGAATGATAAACGACACCACTTTATACCCTTTTGGGTAAGGCGGTTGATTGTGAGTATGTTTTCCAGTAAACTGACTGTGACAATTTCTATTGTGTGAAAGTATATGCACTCTTCCTGTTGGAGAAAATCCATAATCAACACTGTCTACTTCAATAGTAACATGTCCGCCATGAATGCCGCCAAAGTATTTCATTTCGGTTTTGTTCTTGTATTGTTTTAATGGCTTTGAACCATACAGGAAATGCACTTTTATGGTGTGGATGGAATCGGTTTGCCCGATGATAGACAAACATGGTAAATAGAGTAGTAGAAGGAAGATGAATCTCATTAGTTTGTTAATCGTTTTTAATAAGCATTCTTGAAACACACCCCTGCCTCTCTCAAGAGGGGAATGTCTCTCGATTAAAATTTAGCTTAATCTGCACATCAGTACATTAAATAATCAGCACATCGATTCACCCTCCTGCTTTCTTTGCTTTGTAATTCATATCGGTAAGCAGTTTTAGCACTTTATCGCGGTGATCGCCTTGTAATAGTATTTCTAAATTCTTAACACTTCCTCCAACACCACATTTTTGTTTCAGGGTTTTCCCTAAATTTTCTAAATCAACCATATTTCCAATATGTCCACTTACCCGTGTTACCAATTTCCCTCCACTTATTCTGTCGAGGTAAATTTTTAAATTTTGTTGTTGTGGTGGAAGTGATTGCATAGGTGTATCGTCTTCAGTGTTAAATTGAAAATCTTTGTTGGTGGAAAATACAAATCCGTCTTCGTTATTTTTAGGTTGGTTCATTGGTTCATTGGTTCACTTGTTCAATAGTTCATTAGTGAGCTGGGTGTATTTGTTGTGTATTTTTTTGTCTATAGTCTACTTTTTTCTTGTCTACTCGTAATGGAACGATTAGTCTTTTCGACAAAGGATTTGCTTTTGAATTAATATGCAATTAGTTTATCGGATTGGCATATTACTAAATTCGCTTTTTGATTGATGAAAAGCTCCATTAATGATTGTGTGTTGGCTTCAATAATATGAAATAAATCTTTGTTGCTTATATTACCGAGCTCTAACAAAAACACTTTTGGAGGAGAGTTTTTTACAAGATAATATTCCCAAAAATCGGTATCTTTTGTAATAATTATTCTATTTTGCTCGATTGCGATTTTTCGAATGTTTGAATCAGACAGTAAGTGTCCATTATCAAAAGTTGTAGTATGAATTGCATCAAATCCCCAATCATTGAGTTTTATTGCTAACGAAGGTGGCAGTTGGGTATCTACAATAAAGCGAAGCATATTTTAGCTTGCTAATGGTAATACATTTTTTGTATTGGCCATAAATGATGCGTATTGTAAGCAAGCTCGGATATCTGCATTTTCCAGATAAGGATAATCGTTAAGGATTTCATCGTTTGTCATCCCTGACGCAAGTAATTCAAGCAATTGAGCAACAGTAAAACGCATGTTGCGAATAGTCGGTTTGCTATTGCATACTTCTGAATTAATGGTTATACGACTTGAAAAATTTTCCATGGTAATTTCCTTATAAGCAAAGATAATACATTTTAACATATCACTTTCAACGACAAAGGATTAATCTTGATTCTCAGTTCATTCCCAATTTCAATAGGTTCACCATCAATATGAGCAATGGTTCCTTTTTGTTTTACAATTACTTCTTTTGCTTTTATAATTTCTAAAAAAGAAGATTTATCCAAGGATTTAGTAAACATTCTGTAACCAATGGAAAGCGCGTTCATAAATTTAAAATCTTTTAAGATAGCAATGTCAATCAATCCATCCGAAATGTCGGCAGTAGGAGCTATGTAAGCATTGTTTCCCCATTGTGAGCCATTAGCAAAACTAATCAGGTAAGCATTTTTAATGGTGTTTTTACCATCAATAATGAGTTCAAAATCTTGTGCTTTATACTGGGATAGTTCTCTGGTAATGACTTTTATGTAAGATAAGAACCCCCGTTTCCCAAATTTAGCGAATTCCCATCCAATGTGTGCATCAAATCCCACTCCGGCAACATTCGCAAAAGTTTCTTCATTCATTTGAATGGTATCCATGCTTGTTTGTTTTCCGGTATTGATTACCTCCATTGCTTTTTTAAGATTGAGAGGGATATTTAAATGTCTTGCTAAGCCATTTCCGGAGCCGGTAGGGATAATTGCCATTGCCGAAGAGGTATTTATCAATCCTTTCGAAACCTCATTTACGGAGCCGTCACCACCCACAGCCACAACAATGTCAATATTTCTGGAGGCAGCTTCCTTCGACAGTTCAATGGCATGTTTTGCTGCTTTGGTATAAGCTATTTCATATTCAAAAAGAGAGCGATCTAGTTTTTCATCAATCAGCTTTTCAATCACTTTTTGGCGACCTATCCCTGAAATAGGGTTAACGATGAAACAAATGGTTCTTTTTGACATTCTACTTTTAATATACGATTTCTTCTCCGAACTGTCATCCCCTACTACGACAGGGGATCTCATTATTATGAACTCAAGTCCTAAAAGGGAGATGCCGTGTCGCAGCAAGGCATGACGATCTATGAATATCCCTTGTCTATTGTCTATTCTTTTTGTTGTCTATTTTTTTCAATGCATCTTATTATTAATAACACTTTGCTGATAGGTTTGAATAATTGCTTTTGTCTTAAGTTCTAATCTCTTTACCAATTTTGGTTCATTCGAAATTCTATTGTTTTGTAACAAACTATCGTTCGGATAATTGTATAATTCTGTTCCTTTGCCATTGCTAAATTCCATGTAGAAGTTGCCTTCAATAATTTGATAAGATACTCCGGAATACATGAAAGCATAATGTTGAGCAGTAGAATCAAAAACACTGTTTCCAAACGAAAAATAGTTTGATGGGTAGTTGATGTAATCTAATATAGATGGCTGAATATCAATTTGTTGTGTTGTCATAGAGTCGATTCCTTTTAAGTTACTTCCTTGCATGTAATACAAAATAGGAATGGTGCTGTTTCCGACCTTGTTTTGGTAAAACAAATCAGCAGTTACGCCTGTATGATCTGCTACTAGAACAAACAGGGTATTTTTAAACCAAGGCATTGTTTTAGCCGTTTCAAAAAATCTGCGTAAAGCATAATCGGTATAGGCAATTGTTTTCTCTATTGGTAATTTACCGTCTTTAAAGTGTCCATTGTGTTTTTTAGGAATATTGTAAGGATGATGGGAGGTTAATGTAAATAAGGTAGCAAAAAAGGGCTCTTTCTGCTCGCCAATCTTATTTGCAGTATACAGCATAAATTCTTCATCCCAAATTCCCCAATTGCCATCATAATCTTTCTCGTTGTTGTATTCGGTTCTACCATAGTAGGAATCAAACTCTGCAACTTTAGAAAAACCGTCAAATCCCATGGTACCGTTTGTACCTCCATGAAAAAAGGCAGTGGAATAGCCTTGCTTTTTGAGCAGACTCGCAATGCTAACTATTTGATTACTTCCGTAAGGAGAAGAAATATAAGGTTCATTCATCCAGGTAGGTGTGCTGGCAACAATTGCGGGTATGCCTTGAATGGATGTTTTTCCGTTTGAAAAAGCATTTACAAAGGTTAAACTTTCTCCGATTAGGGAGTCGAGAAAAGGAGTTGAGCCGTCTTGTTTTCCATTCATTGCCCCTACATACTCTTTTGAAAAGCTTTCCAAAGCAATTACAAAAACATTTAGTTTTTTAAATCCTCCAGTTTCACCTTTGTGGTAAGGATTATAATGACTTAATAGCTCAGCCTCATCTTTAAAGTAAATTTGCGGCTCAATAGTTTGCAAATCCAAGGTTTTAAGAATGCTAAAAGGAGTGCTAATCACCAAAGGGATGTATTTTGCAGTAGTGTGCTCGCCTGCATTTACCGAATTGATTGGGAGCAATTGGAAACCTCCACGATAACCAACAATGCTTATTGCAATTGCTAAAAGGTAAATTCCGGCTTGTGCCAGATAAGTGTTTTTATTCCAAATCAAATGGTTTGTTTTATCAAGTTTTTTATACATGTAAAACAGGACCACACTCAATAGAATCCAAATAAGGAACATGTACCAATAGTCTTTCAGAAACAAAGGCAATAAACGTCCTAAATCGTTTCCGATACCTCCTACAAAAAAATTGAAAACATCGGCAGTGGTGCGTTTTAAGGTAAACTGAAAGTATATTAAATCGACACAGTTGGCCAAAATGGCTGTGCTGTTTACTAAAATAAACAAGCTAAAAAGGAATTTTCGGTAGAAACGATGCTCTCTGAAAGGGAATGGCAAAAGGTACAAAAGAATGAAAATACTGTTGGAAAGGATGATGACAGAAATGTCGAAACGAAGGCCGGCAAATAAAATGAGCAATAGCTCAGCAAAACTTAAGTCTGAAAAATAGAAGTAGTTAAACCAATAAAAAAGGAGTCGGCAGATGGTATAAAGGCATAGTAAAAGCCCTATTTTCTTTAATAAAGTATAAAAGTTAGCTGCTCCTGTTTGCATAGCTTGCAAAGCTAATAAATAATAACAATAAACATTTTTCTCAGCTGATTTTTGATATTTTTTGCGAGATAGAATGTTAATTGGTAGGGGGATAGGAATAAAAAAAATTAAAAATTGTTATATGGATTGAAATATTTGATATATATTTGCCGAAATTTTAATTAAAATCACAAACAAAACAAAATGAAAAAATTATTTACATTAGTTGCCGTAGCAGGAATGTTTACATTCGTTGCTTGCGGACCAAGTGCAGCAGAATTAGAGGCAAAAGCTAAAGCTACTGCTGATTCAATTGCTGCTGTAGAATCTGCTAACGCTGCTGCAGAAGCTGCTAGAATGCAGGCTATCACTGATTCAACAACTGCTTATGCAGATGCTGCTGCTGCTGAAGCAACAAGAATCACTGATTCAATTGCTGCTGCAGGACCAAAGAAAAAGAAATAATATTCTTTTTTACAAAAGAAAGGCTTCGTTTTGCGAGGCCTTTTTTTTTGCTCTTTTTACCATTCTTCCTTTAATAAGGCCAGCCATACAATATTCCCAGATACTTCCTGTTAAAATATGTTATTTGTATCTTTAAATACAAATTGCATTATTACATTTGAGCCCTATTCAAACTACATGCGCTATTTTCTGCATTTAATAATCTTATTTTTTTCATTGCCATCGTTTTCCCAACAAATGTCGATTTCGGGTAATGTTCAGGATACGGTATTGAAAGTTCCAATGAAAAATGTAGTTGCCATGGCAGTGCGTATCAAAGATTCTGTTCTTATTGGGCATACCCGTACCGATAAAAATGGTCGTTTTACAATGGCGAACCTTCCAATTGATACCGTTCAGGTAATTATTTCGGACTCTAAATTTGCCGAACAAACCTTTTACGTTTTCGGCAGTGCAGCCAATTATGAATTTGATTTCGGAAAAATTATTCTACCACCTAAAAGTCAGCAATTGGCTGAGGTGATTATTTATGCTTTTAAAGATCCCGTTTACTACAAAGGCGACACCCTCATTTATACTGCCGATTCCTTTAAAGTAAAACCCAATGCCACCGTTGAAGATTTATTAAGAAAATTACCGGGAATAAAGGTGGATGCTCAAGGAAAAATTACTTCTCAAGGAAAAGATATCAGTCAGGTTTTAGTGGATGGGGATGAATTTTTTGGTAGCGACCCAACAGTAGCCACTAAAAATTTAGCGGCTCAAGGTGTTGAGTCGGTTCAGGTATATGAAAAAAAGAACGAAAATGCCGGTGATGGAGAAGAGGAAACCACTCAGGTAATGAACTTGAAATTAAAAGAAGATGCTAAGAAAGGTTATTTTGGAAAGGTTTCTGCCGCTAGCGACTTTCAGAATTTTCATGAAGGGGAACTTCTTGCAAACAAATTTCAAAAATCATTAAAAGTATCCGTGTTTGCTCTTGCCAGCAATACGCCTCGTTCTAGCTTTGGTTGGGGTGATATGTATAAATATGGTTTGGATAATGAATCGAATATGATGAGCGATGAGGATGGTGGAATGTATTGGTATGCTAACAGTAATCAGAATAAAGGGATTCCACGGACATTGAAATCAGGATTTTATTATTCCGATAAACTTGGAAAGAAAACTAAGATTGGATTGAATTATACTTATAACAACAATCAATTAAGCGCAGCAGGGTCTACCAAATCACAATACTTTTTGAGTGACACCAATTATGTAACAGATAATACCAGTCAGAATCTGCAAACTACCGAAGGGCATTCAATAAACTTTAAATTAACCCAAACACTCGATTCTCTTACCGAATTAGAGATAGAACCGAAGTTTAAGTTAAATAAAAATAAACAGAACAATTTTCAAGTCACCAATTTTGTAACTGCCGAGGATACGATTGCTCACCAAACAAATGTTAGTAATACAAACGAAGCAGAAGGATATGATTTTTCTACGAATATAAAATTGAAACGGAATTTCAAAAATCGTGATAGACAACTTAGAATGAATTATTATGTGAGCTTAGTAGATAATAAATCGGATGGTATTTTAAAATCGGATAATACTTATTTTAATTCACTCATTCCGAATGATAGTATCGACCAGAAAAAAAGTAGTACAAGTAGTTCGCAATCACATAGTGGAAATGCAACTTATACAGAGCCTCTGACTAAAAAAATAAAATTAGAATTTGAATATAATTTCAATTATAATATTGCAAAACAAAGTAAGGTTTCTCAAAACTATACAAATGGCGAATATTCGGGCTACGATTCAACATTGACAAACGATTTTGAAAACATAAAAATGATTAATCGTTTTGGAATAAAGTTTATTCATGAAACAAAAAAGCAGTCCTTCAATTTTGGAGCAAGAATTCGGAATGTAGATGTTGTCAATACAAACCTTATTACCGATGAGGTGTTTACGCAATCGGTAAATAACATCTTACCTTTTTTAGGATACATGTATCGTATCACAGAAAATTCACGATTGAATTTTAAATATAGAACGTCATCATCACAACCAAGTGTAAACCAATTGCAACCAATCCCTGATAATACCAATCCCAACCAGATTAAGATAGGAAATCCTAATTTGATTCCAACGTTTACAAATAGTTTTGATCTAAGCTATAATTCCTACAAACCGGTGAGTGGAAAGTATGTTTGGATGAGTGCCAACTTTTCTAATACAGATAATGCCTTTGCTAATTCCATTGTATATGATAGTTTAGGAAGAACTATTTCTCAGACTCTAAATGTGAATGGAAATTACAACGCTAGAGCGAATGTTGGTGCCGGCATTCCTGTGTTTTCTAAAGCATTGAGCATAAATCCGAATGTAAGTGGAAACTACAACAGCTATTCTAATTTTATAAATACCCAAAAAAATACCACCACCACACTAAACACAAATTTTGGTTTGGATTTGGAACTAGACATTGATACACTTCAGTTCTCGGTAGGATATAATTATGAATACAACGATCCTTCTTCTACATTGAGCACAGCATCCAATAAACCTTATTCCGAACAATCATTTGATGCAGGTTTGCGTTTGCGTTTGCCATTTAAGATAGTGCTGGAAACGGAAGTGGAATACACCATCAGCAGTCAGCGTGCCGAAGGATACAATACCAACTTTATTGTTTGGAATGCAAACCTTGCCAAATCATTCCTAAAAAATGAAAATCTTATTTTAACTATCAGTGGAAACGATATTCTTAATCAAAACATTATGAATACGCGTACTATACAGGATAACGTTATTACGGATGATAGAACAAATATTATCTCCCGTTACTTTTTATTGAAACTGACTTATAAATTCAACAGCACCAAAACAAAAGACAATGAAAATGATTTTTGGTAAATATTTTTTATCGTTTATTATTGTTTTCTCTTCGGTGATAAATGCACAGGCACAAATCACTTCTGGAAAAATTGTGTTTGAGCGCAAAACAAATTTGTACAAAAAATTCAAAGATGACAATGTAAAAGAATGGCTGAAAGAAGAAGATAAAAGCAAAGTGGATTATTTTGAATTGTATTTTAATGATTCCATGTCAGTGTTTATGCCTCAGGAGAGTGACTTGAAAGAGCGAATGAGCTGGGCAACAAGCAAAAATATTACGTATCAGAATTTTAATGCAAAAACAACATTAGCCATAAAAAGTGTGTGGGGAGAAAAGTTATTTGTGCAAGACACATTAAAAAAACGTGAATGGAAAATCACAGATAGTAAACGTGTTATAAGTGGATACAATTGCAGAAAAGCAATTTGGCAAATGAACGATACAACCCGTTTTTATGTTTGGTATGCCGATGATATAGTTCCGAATGTTGGTCCGGAAAGCTTTGCAGGATTGCCTGGTGCTATATTGGGCTTAGCAACCGAAGATGGTGGAGTTATTTATTTTGCTAAAAGTGTGGAAGCTTTAAATCCTACAATGGAACAGTTATCACCGAAAAAAGGAAAAAATAAAATTTACAACTCTCCCGAACTAAAAACAAAATTGGAAAAAGATTTCGGTAAAAATCCTTGGGGCAAAGCAATGATTAAAGACTTGTTTAGTTGGTAGGATGTTGTAATTGTTCCTTTCTCATTTTCTTAAATACAATTACCAGTATTGTTAGACTTAAAAAGAGGGCAATAATAAGAGAAGTAAAAATTTGCCCAGTTGCCATTACGTGAAGCTCTTGTCCAGTTTCTGGGTCAATTATGTATGGTGGACTTATCTCACAAGCTATCCACATTGATGTGGGAAAAGTGAGTGTAAATGTAATAATACCCAACGCAGCAGCACCCAAAGCAGCAACTACTTTGTCTTTGTGAGCCTTTTTAAGTTTCACCAGATTTTTGCTTTGCTTGGTTTCCATTTTCAAAAACCTCGCATGTTTAGTTGAATATATGCCACCACTTTTTCTTTTTGTTAAAATAATACTTTTGATAATGTTCTTCTCCTTTTAATTCTATCCATACTTTTTTAAATGCTGTTTTTAAAATAGGATTGTCATCTATTTGAAGGTTTGAATTTGGATAAGATTCTCCCGAACTCATTATTGATGCCCGAAAAGCACCTGTATTCATCATCTCAAGAATAGTATAGCATTCGTCTTCTGCGTAATAGAATTCTTTTATTAATTCTGAAACAACTGCATCTTCATCTGTTACACCATTTTTACGAAGGACAAGTATGAAATCAATTATTTTTTCGGCACTAGCTTCTGTCATTGCATTGCATTGAATTAATTTATATGGTCTGCATCGTTTATTTCTTCACGAAATCCCTGGGGCAAAGCAATGGTGAAAGATTTGTTTACTTAGTGAGGTTGTTTTATCGCTTGAACTTTCTTCGCTTCATCCATCAACACACATTTTCCACAAGCTTGTTTTTTCTTTACACTTGAATAAATGCGGTAGCCCACATAAGCCGTTGCTAATGCTAAAAGAATGTATATGATTAGCTGTTGAATCATTGTTTAATAACCTAGGGGCTCTCTGCTTGTATGCCTTACTCTTAAAATATAAATTTCTTTAGTCGATGTTTTAATTTGATAGGTAATTCTGTAACTATAAATTAAAAATGCTCGATATTCTTTATTGGGAGCGTCTTTTAATTTATCAATTTCAAAAATAAGAGCATTCTTTTTTATGTCATTGAGCCTTGATAGTATACCTTCTTTCACTATTTTGGGTGCTTGGGGACTTTGTTTATATAAAAAATCTAAAATGTCTTTAAAGTTGTTAAGTGCAACTTTGTCCCAAACAGTTGTGTGCGATGTTGTTTTTACCATTTAGACAACTCTTTAAGAGCATCTTCGTGAGTGACAAAATTTCCTTTTTCAATTCGAGCTACTGCTTCCGCAATCTCTTTGTTGTATTGTTTGCGGGTAATGCGTTTTACATCTTTGTCAACATTCAAAAAGCTTTTTACCATTTCTAATAGCAAAGATTGTTGCTTAACAGTTAATAATGGTAAATATCCATCAAATTGTTTCTTTATAGCAGCTGTAGTCATTTCGATAATATTTGTGTAAAGCAAATTTACGAAAAATATTACAAAAATTATGTCCATATTTTTGATATTTTTGTGTCTCATTTTAATACGTCATAAGCTAACATCCAATATCTAACATCCAAAATGATTACTGCAGAAAATCCCATTCGTTACGATAGAAAAAAATACAAAGACGATACTTTAATCGCTTTATACAAAGGTGTTTTGAAACCTCGCATGATAGAAGAAAAAATGTTATTGCTTCTACGTCAAGGGAAAATATCCAAATGGTTTAGTGGAATAGGCCAAGAAGCAGGTTCGGTTGGAGCGGCTATGGCTTTGGATAAAGAAGAATACATTTTGCCCATGCACCGTAATTTAGGCGTGTTTACATCTCGTGGAATTCCTTTGAATCGTTTGTTTTGTCAGTTTCAGGGCAAACCAAGTGGTTTTACAAAGGGACGCGACCGCTCATTCCATTTCGGAACTCAGGAGTATAAAATTGTGGGCATGATTTCCCATTTGGGTCCGCAATTGGGTGTGGCGGATGGAATAGCATTAGGAAACTTATTACATGAAAATGGTAAAGTAACATTGGTTTATTCCGGTGATGGTGGAGCAAGTGAAGGAGATTTTCATGAATCGTTGAATGTTGCAGCTGTTTGGGATCTGCCCGTAATTTTTGCAATTGAGAACAATGGTTACGGTTTATCAACTCCAAGTAACGAGCAGTTTCGTTGCAAACAATTCATCGATAAAGGAATTGGTTATGGAATGGAAGCAGTGCAAGTGGATGGAAACAATGTGCTGGAAGTTTATGATACAGTAAAGCGTTTAGCTGAATCGATAAGGAAAAATCCTCGTCCGGTTTTATTAGAACTAATGACTTTCCGTATGCGCGGACATGAGGAAGCATCGGGAACAAAATATGTTCCTAAAGAATTATTAGAAATCTGGGGTAAAAAAGATCCACTCAATAACTTTGCAAAATATCTGTTGGAAGAAGGAGTGTTAGATGAAAAAATGATTGAAGATTTCCGCTCCGAAATTAAAACAGAAATTGAAGAAGGTCTGGAACTAGCCTATGCAGAAACATTGCCACCTCCGAATACAGCATTAGAGTTGAAAGACATGTATATGCCTTTCGAATTGAATGAAACACTTCCATCAGAAAATAAAACGAACAAAAGATTTATTGATGCAATTTCTGACGGATTGAGATTGGCTATGAGAAAACATCCAAATTTAGTGTTGATGGGACAAGACATAGCTGATTACGGAGGTGTATTTAAAATCACAGAAGGATTTGTAGAAGAGTTTGGAAAAGCAAGAGTAAGAAACACTCCTTTATGTGAAGCAGCAATATTAGGAACAGGCTTTGGCTTGTCTATCAGCGGAATGAAAGCAATGGTAGAAATGCAGTTTGCTGATTTTGTGACCGAAGGATTTAATCAAATTGTAAATAATTTAGCAAAGTCACATTACCGTTGGGGACAAAATGCAGATGTTGTTGTAAGAATGCCCACAGGAGCTGCTGTAGCTGCTGGACCGTTTCATTCACAAAGTAACGAAGCTTGGTTTTTTCATACACCAGGACTAAAAATAGCTTATCCCGCATTTGCAAGTGATGCAAAAGGCTTGTTGTTGACAGCTTTCGAAGACCCTAATCCTGTAATGTTTTTCGAACACAAAGCATTGTACAGAAGTATCACCGAAGATATTTCAGATGATTATTATACCATTCCCTTTGGTAAAGCCCGTTTGGTAAGAGAAGGCAACGGTTTAACAATTGTTACTTATGGGTTAGGAGTGCACTGGGCAATGGAGATACTGGACAAACATCCCGAAATAAAAGCAGATTTAATCGACTTAAGAACCTTGGTTCCATTGGATAGAGACGCAATTATTACTTCTGTAAATAAAACCGGAAAAGCAATTGTATTACACGAAGATACGCTCACGGGTGGTATTGGTGGCGAGTTGTCCTCAATCATCAACGAAAATTGTTTTCAGAATTTAGATGCACCTGTTGTAAGAGTAGGTAGTTTGGATACTCCTGTTCCAATGAATACCGATTTGGAGTGGAATTTCTTGCCAAAAGCTAGATTTGAAGAGGCTTTGATGGTGCTTTGGAAATACTAAGAAATCTTTCGTCTTCTTTCAAGTATTTCATATATTTGAAAGATGCTAAGATGCCTTTTTGCTATACTTCTCACTTCTTCCATTGGTTCACTGTTTTCACAGATTGACTCCTTAAAGAATTTTGCCAAATCGGCAAAGTTGGACACCACAAAAGCTGAATGTTACATAAAAATTGCAAAGTCATATTACAACAATGAAGGTTTGTTGGATTCGTCTTTAATATACTACGATAAGGCAGCAATCATTTATAAAAGAAATAACCTCCCTTCAAAACTTGCAAAAGCCCTAAATGGAAAAGGCCTGATGTGCCGCGAAAAGGGCGAATACAAAGATGCACTTGATAATTCCCTTCAAGCCCTTTCTTTATCCGAAAGTGTAAAGGATACTGTTCAGATTACTGCTTCTTTGAATGGGATAGCCATTATCAATCAAATTCAAAAGGATTACGATAAAGCTTATGAGTTTTATAAAAAATGTGAAGCCATACATTTGAAAACAAATAATACAAACGGTCTAGCTTCCACTTATAACAATATGGGGTTGTTGTTTTCTGAGAGAAAAGAACCTGATCGCTCTCACACATATTTTAGAAAGGCACTTAAATATAATGAAGAAAATAAAAATGAACGTGGTATTGCAACTGCTTGTGAAAATATTGGTTTGCATTTTTTGAATTATGAGTTTGATGTAACAAAAGCAATCGAACATTTTGATAGAAGCATAGCTATTTGGAGAGGAATGAATGATATCAATAGCGTAGCTATTACTTTAGATTATAAAG
>ENA-ORBV01011964-ORBV01011964.1-microbial-mat-metagenome-genome-assembly--contig:-NODE-11964-length-13489-cov-3.325529_pt1 | contig 13489 bp, 18 predicted proteins | sample MGYA00237777_ERZ505514 | MGnify/ENA primary metagenome ERZ505514 (study PRJEB26160, sample SAMN06269048) | microbial mat metagenome | isolation source: Oligotrophic lake microbial mat | place...
GCAAAACGCCGCGTCATCCACCCCATCGGCCGCTGTGTTTGTCCACTGTCAAAGCGGCATGTCTCGTTCAGCCACAGTGGTGCTGGCCTATCTGATGCGGCACCGCAAAATGGGCTTCGGCGATGCGTACGCGTTCCTGAAGGCGCGCAGGTCTATAGTCGCTCCTAATGAAGGCTTCATGAACATGCTGCGTGACCTTGATCGCTCTCCGGAGTTCCGCGCCACCGACGCTGCCCCATCGAGCGCGGCAGAGTGATCAACACTGATGTTTCGCTATGGTCAGACTTGGCTAATCATCCGATTGATACAAACGCGGTGTACATTGAATATCACAATTGACTGACGTGGCACAGTAAGCCCCTAATGGCAGTTAAATCGAATGCGGGGCAGACAGCTGATTCGCCAAACTGTCCCGGAAGCTCCGTGGCACAGCTCATCTGGGCGACAGCGAACCAGCTGCAGCCGGTGCAGGACTACCGTAATTAAGCACACGCTGTGCAGGAGGGGCTGGGCCTGGTCATACAAATTAGTAGTTAGCAAAGCGAATGCCTCTGTGTCAGCCCCCGACACCAGCACAGGCACGCAGTCCGATATCACGGCATACACACACACCTCGAGGGCTATTGGGTGCGCTCATCGGACTATTGCTAGCAGTTTGAGAACGTATTCTCATGGTGGCATTGCGCGCCATCATCGCGCCCTTGGGAGGGGCGGAAACTCGCTGTTGATTGGCCTGCAGTCACACATTAATGACCCGGCAGAAGGCGATACAAACGTAGAGCATGCTGCATAGCGAGGTATAGAGAAGCCACAGCACGCAATCGCCAGCGCTGCTTCTATCATTTACCTCGAGTATACAGCGATTCAGGTCCAGCAACCACGCCTGCTTGGTCGCCTCATCTTTGGCGTACAAGTGAAGGGGCTTACTAGAGTTCTCAACCTGCCAAACCCGTACAGTACACGACGGATGAGACATGATCGCCGAGCATGTTCAGCATCCCTTAAACACTCACCTTGAATTGGAACCGCTTATCTTTGGTGTCTGCCAGATCGATCGCCGTCATGTCGCCCGGCTTTATGAAGATCTGCCGGTGCAGCTTCAAACTGCACCATATCAAATATAAACGTGAGGTGGATACGGTTGCTGACGCTGCAAGGGAACTATGCTCAGTCGCAACAAACATCCGTACCGGCCGACCACTGTGGGCTCCGCGTAGATCAGCATATCGCTGAACAGCATGAACATGTACTCGGCGTCGGAGCGGGAGCCGATTTTGGTCAGCATGCCTTGCCGCAGCAGAGCACGTCTGATCACAGTGCACGCATACGAAGCAAGCGGATATCAGTGGCCTGTTCGTCGTATAACACCCTCTCCACGTGTACCGTACCCGGGCTTCAGCAAGTCCAGCTTCTCAGTCAGCAGCTGTTGAATCTCCATGATGGATCGATTCTGCTGATGTGTGCGCACGGCCGTGTTGATGCTGTCCGCCACCTCCATCACCAGCTCCAGCGCATCGGACAGCTGCAAGAACAGAGCACAGGACACGAATCAGTCAGCAGTGAGTCACTGATGCACGAGTCTGTTCAGTACAATGGGAGCAGTCAGACGTACATTTTCAAAATCAGGGTGGTCACAGTCCGTGTTCCGCAGCAACTCCTGCAGCAACAGCCGATATCGCGGTATTCTCTGGATGGGCATGATTAGGTAGTAGGGTAGGCGCATCACTGAACACATCAATTAACGAAATCAGACGTGAACAGCCTGATCCGGTCCGCTGCGGTGACTGATACACACGTGTTGTGCAATCGCGTACGTTTTTCAGCTTCACCAGCAGTGTGCAGTGACTCCAAGTAAAGCTGAGCAGACGGCCGGGTTGACACTGTCTTCAGCACGGTTTGAGCCTCTGTTGTGGCAATGTGGCAAACGCACGATCCAAAGCATTCGAACAAGCGAAGCGACGAGATCCGTTGAGCTACGCACAAGCCCCGTAGCAGCATAAGAACGGCATTACCGTCGTGATTGTTGACATATTGAGTGTACATCTTGAAATATGGAGCGAATTCAATGAACTGGTCCCCAAGCATCTGCGCGAATGGTGAATCAGTTGTCATAAACCAAAACCCTGCCACTCATGTAGCACGTCAGTAACAAACCTGTGTTTCTATTTCTTCGTCCTTCCACTGATTCATGCGGATGGTCAGGTCCGCGAGAAACTTCTGATTCAGGTGAAAGAGGGACTGCATCGTTCCCAGCCGAGCCGCAGAAAATGATTAGTACGCGGTAGGATCAAGTACAAGCCAAATGCAAGATCCAGTGTCTCCTAAAACCATTGACTGTGGATAAACACACACCTCAATATTGCTGAAGATCGTGTGCAACTCTTGCGGTGACAGCTCGATGGACACGGTTGAGTCTGCGCGACCATCAGGAAGAAACACCATGCACCGTTACACAAAGCAGACGAACATGACCACACACAACACTTGCTTTTGTTCATCACCGCATCTTGTAAAGGGCGCATGTATCGCATGATCATCAGGCCAAGGTGATCAACGTAGGCTTTCTCTGTGTCCAGAATCTCTCTACCCACCTGCGAATGTTGACACCAAAGGGTTCAGTACGATCGGCAAGGATCACAGCAGCTCAGCCGTATGTCATACTCAAGGCAGAGTATGCAATCGGAGAGTACGACGACCTACCAGCACACGACGTCGCCGCTTCGCTACACGCTTCTGCATGAACGGCAAGAAGTACGTGGACTGCACGACTCGAAAAGCGTGCTGCTGCACGGACTCGAAGATCTTTCGCAAGTGCCAAGCACTCGACTTAGGGTCGTCTAACTTCTTGCGGATGTCGCCCAGCACAGATGGTTGTCTGTAAACATCAGAATCCATTTTTATGTCGTGTATGACATCTGCCACAGGTAATGACAGACCACCGCGGCAGAGCAACACTGATTATTACTTGCAAATGGATGGATTGATAGAATGGTCCGCGGACAGGTACTTGTCGAGCACCTCAGTGGCAGCGCTCTTCAGCTGCTTCAAGTCGTTGACATTGGCCACTATCACAGACAAATATACACAGCATGCAACAATGTTTCAAGACACCGGAACCCCAGTTCCCTGCTGCAGCGACAGCATCATGCAAGCTAACCTGCGTTCTTATACGTCTCAGCACTATGCCAGAAATCCAATAGCGTGGCGTCAGCAGCCCGGAGTGGATCATCATTCATGTACTGCCTGAACAGCAAACGCCACTTTTCGTCTGACGCCACCGTTTCCAGTGGAACTTGGGGAGTGAAGTTTGCTGGTGGCGGGGCTGTGCAACAATGTTCCGACCAGAACAGACATCAGTTCGGGACTCATAGCTGCAATCAGTCATACATCTGGCTCTGTGCGAAGACAGTCACACCCTCACTCATAGCTGGCTCTGTGCCCAGACAGTCACACCCATGAGCGTACCGTCCTCCATATCATCGGGGCGCACACCTGCCGGTTGGGGAGAGGAGGCCAGGCTCTGTAATCAGCGGAACCGTGCAGAGTCAAAACATACGTGGGTAAGGTTCGATGCAACAAGGCACAGTGAGCTTGCGCGATAGATGGGTTCGCGAGAGTCGAAGCACTGTTCAACACACGTACGCCGCTTCTCTTGCGGTTGCCAGTAATCTCTTCCTGAATGTGTGTATACTTCTTGAGCTGGTCCTCCAGACTGTCCATCACACCGTGTGAGTGCAGCTTCTCAAACTTCTGGATCAGCTTGTTGAGGTGAGTAGAGGTCCCCATGCGGGAGTGTGTGGGAGACTTGGCGCTGCTCTGCGGCGACAGCACCGTTCCGTGTCGTCCACGCGAGTCCTCCTGCAATGCATTTCAATGAGCCGTATTGAGTCAGCTAGCAGACTCAACATCCCAAGCCGCCATTCAGGGCTACTCGACTAGGCTGCATCCAGCCACTATCCAACACGTCTCGCTAGCACCGGCAGATTCACAACAGAAGTGACAGGGTCCTGACATTCTTATTACCTTGGTATCTCCTGCGAACGTATGGCTTCGGTAGCGCGTTTCAATGTCTGCCATGGATAGATTGCCGCGCTCGCTCATTGCTCTGGTCAACATCGTCCTCGTGTCTGCAGGCGGCACAGCCTGACCAGCAGTGACCACTTGCAGACGAGGAGAGCTGAGAGCTGCACCCGCTGGAGCACCATTAGCATTGCGCGGGCTCAAGATGGCAGGCGCAGAAGATGATGGGCTAATCTTGCGATCTGCAGTGGGGCTTGCAGTACCTGCACCACTGGCAGCAGTGCTAGCTGGACCAGCTATCGCTCTCAACGCCACGTTCATCGAAACGGCTCAACGACTTGGCGACACAGTGGGTGTGGCAACGTTCATGCACCCCGTATTATTACAATGGTCTTTGCTCGGTGCACGTACGAAGATCTCAAGTGCACTTTTCACCGACCTCCACACACGTCCACGCTGCTCCGACGGGGGCATCCGGTATGCGCGCGCAGCATACTGGTATCAAGCCAATTGTATCGAGCCGGTTCTGAAGCTGGTGCAAACATCCAGTGCTTCTTGAACATGAACATGATGCCCGGTGCATCGAGGTACACGTATTTTGGAGGCTACCACTCATTTACTTTGAAACGCACTCGCAGCAGGAGCCACATCTTTACGGGAACTCAAAATCGCAATAAAGCCTTAACATCACAATCCGGTACAAGCGCATGCACACACGGCGGCACGTCTCACAGTAATGCACAACGACAACAACAACAAGCTAATCATACAGAAGAGGGGATGGCTTCAGGCGACACAAAGCGGCCGCGCAGTGCGCATGCAGTGACCAGAGTAGGCAGAACACCTGCACCAACTTTGCGTTAAACCATAAGCGAGGATTTGGATTCTCGTGGCGAGCGTGCGAAGTCCAGCATGCGCTTAGTTCGAAGGTCTGTCCCATCATACGCAGCTGTCTCCTTCACTCGTCGAAGGATGACGTATTGATACGTCAGAAAGACCGCCAGCGGTAATGTCAAGATCATGCTCAAGAGAGCGAGATCCCAACACCTGTCGAGCGAGAAGTGCATATGCGTACACGCGATTAAACACACATACTCAGATTCAAGCATACTCTGTTCGATTGAGGAGCAAACTCATGAGCACATTGACTACCACCTACCAGCCTGCCTCGAGCTCTGCGCGTCCTTGCGCGGGCGCGGATGGTCCGAGAATGGATTCAGCCAGGAGACTTGACAAGTCTCTAGCTACTGGCATAGCTTTCGCAAGCCAAACGATCCAAATTGTGGCGGAAATCAATATGGAGATCGTTGCAGGCAGCACACCCCTTTTGAATCGAGCGAAGGCTTTCTCTTCATTCTGGCGAAGCAGAAAATGCTCGTTGCGCGATAGGACGAGCAACAACACTTGCGCGAAGGCCGACAGTATCAGTAGCTGCATCAACATACATCAAAGCGGCGAGAAGAAGACGTGATAACAGTGATCGAGTCGTGAACACAAACGCCCATGCGGAGCAGTATGGATGGGCTGATCATTAACAGCGGTGCACGCGCAGAACGACTTACGATCAGCAGTACTAAGCCAACGCGATCCAGCTCGTCTAGATGACTCACAATGGCTCCACTCAAAGCACCGCCTAAGGTGAGGAATCATATGGCTGTGACGTGGCGCATCTAGATATGATCGCTGGTATCCAACATTACCTTGCTGTGCATAAAACACCTTCGCGTCGGTATACAGTCGATCCTGTGTGCGATTGCCAGTTTGTAGCGCCTCAAAGGATTGCAGACGCCACCGCCAACTTAGCGCATTCTGTACAGCAACGCACGGTTCAATCAGCGCGACACACGTGCGAGACGAATTAGCGAACCACCGTACCGTGAATGACGAGTGCGTCCAGGTACCAGCTGTGATCACTGTGATGAGCAGCACTGTGAACAGCAGCGACACGCCGAGCGACACTAGAGCACTGATGAACCACAGTTTCTGCCATTTGAGCAGGTAGCGTCGATGCTGCCCGTCATCTGACATAGTCCGCACAGCTCCACTCGTGCTGTGCTGCGGGACGATCGATATGGCCGCATGACCCTGAGAGGACACGCCACTGACACCATTGCTCCTCCTGGGGGGCTTGTCCTTGTCTGAATTGGAAGGACTCAGTCTTGTGTTCAGCAGGCCGCTCGGGCGGCGCGCTGCGAGGGACTTCCTGCCACCAGCCTTAGGGTTGGCCTGGCGCTCTTTGGCGTTGCGCGCCATCTCCGTGTAGGATTCACCCAATGGGGGATCGAAGCGATTCATCCAGTCCGGAGCATGGCTGGCGCTGTGCAGCTCTTCATCGTCCGTCATGTTGGTGACACTGCTAGCCTGTCGTAGACTATCCACATCCCCGTCTGAATGCTCCCGTAACATAGGTCGAGGAGGAGTGCGGGAGAGCACCTGGTCACCACCAGCACCACCTACGGGTGAGGCGTGCCGTACTGACGGTGTCGTGTTCGTGCTACGCTTGGTCTCTGCATCCATCTGCGGCAGGTCCAGCGCTAACTCGTCTCGGGAGGGGTATACGCCGCTCATTCCGCCACTAGCGCGGCGAGATGGATTCGCAGCCGTGGGAGGCGAGATATTGCCTGTGGCTGGGGCACCCGGCGCGTCAACGGCACTGAAATTGCCTGCAGTTTGCGCGGGACTCTGCGGTGTGGTGGTTAAAGCGAAGCTGCGAGCATGATCCTGTGACGGTGCGGGAGACAACGCTGTGGTGCTGCTGCCGGTACCTGCATCGGTATCGGTTACCGATGGTGTACCTGCACGAGCGTGTGCAAGCAGGGCAGGGAGATCTTGCCCTGTAGACGGCACAGTAGATTGCCAGCGATCCGCCACCGCATCTGGTAACTGTTCCACCAGAGCGGTGTTCATGTCGGCTCCATGACGATCTGCGTTCGCTTCATCGCGCCCGGAGATACCGCTGACGCTATCTCGAGGAGTACTGTACATAATGATCGCAACCCGTATGCCAGATACCCTTGACGCACTCCTCGCACCGCAACAGAATATGGCTTTCCTGGGTCCAAATTCTCGTTGATCGGCATTCAACGCTGATCACCGCAGCACATGCGCCCGGCGTCTGCTTGGTGCGAGAAGGGGCATCGTGGCGTCTTTTGAGTTCAGTGGTGCAATCGAAACAATTTGTAAGCAACCACGGTGCCTTATGCATGTTAGCAAGCTGCAAGATTTGCAATGTGATGTTCAATTCACTTCAGTCTTAAGACTGGAGAGTACACTGGTCAAAGTCACAAGACAGGTGCATACAGATCCACAGAGACATGATATCCTCGCAAGGAGTGTTGAAGTAACTGAAGCAACCGTTGCAAACGGTGCTTTAATAAAAGCGTCAAGCATGAGCCCCATCGCCTAGCCCGACGCGAAGTCTGGTTAGGCCTTACAACAGGCTGCAGCGTCACGAAAACGAAACACGCAGGAATTCACTGGCTAGGTGGCCAGCATGAACCGGTCCAAGATGAGCAGGAAAGCTCCAGAGTCCGGCAGTGTGACAGCCAGAATCTGGTGTCAATAGACAGTGTCCGCATGCCTTCCTTTTCACGCGATATCTGCTGACTGCCCCGCGGCGCAGCGCAACCAGAGCTGAGCTCCAAGCACCACACGAAGGAATACCGTGTCGCCACGCTTGTGCTCGAACACCATGACTGTGATCTTGAGTGAATAAGCCACGGCGGAATGCATGCACGGGCGGCAGTGCACGGTGACAACGGTCTTGACAAGAATGGTGGGTAAACGACCCCGTCAGCCACTGGAAAGCAAACGCGATACGAGCACATGTCAACGTGCAGACAAGGACGAACATCTGCATCACTCTGACGACACAGGGGAGAATGTACCGAAAACCGCAGACATTCAACAGCGCGAACAAAGCGCGTGTATACATCGACACATCTCACGATTAAAACTTTCGAAGCGACCCACTGAACCATAAAGATTCAGGAAAAATCTCGCAAAGAATAATTCCACGCCATCAGAGTTTCCGGCGAGGCAGTATGACTTTGCTTCAACGCAAGGCACATTGAAAACCGGGCGGGACACAGTACATACCGGCTATGTTTTTCACTCCACCATGTCGGTACTTGCAGTATCGCCACCGTTCAGATTCGCCACGACCAAACGAAGCTGGTACATGATGTCGTCCGGAACGCGAGCATAGTTGTAAGAAATCTGCGCTGAGTCCGCCATTTCTTGCTTTTCAGATTGCCGCGCGACGAATTTTGTCACAGCACCAAGGACCTTGTCTGCTGCGACAGGTTTTGAATTAAGAATCTCCATCGTATCCATCGCCACACGATTCTTTACTGCTACCGTGCAGTGTACGCTGTCTGACCGCACGCAAGTCCTGGCACCGCGCAACAAAGAGCTCCGAAGACCGTCGGATCAATGCCGCCATAAGAACTGTTGGATCGAACCCAGACTGATGAGTCACTCTCAGAATCTGAAATTCGTACGGTACAATGGCGTTGATATATTGAGGTATCCCGACCAACTACCCAGTACAACAACGATACCCAAAAACGAACTAACATGATTCCGATTGTGAGCGCGCCAACCACAGCATGAGAACGCAGTTTGGCACATCACTGATGCAGGCGCCACAAAAGGAAACAGATGGCCTGCATTCCATGAACCAATCTGATCGCTTCAGCCCATGGTAATTGAGCCATGCTCAGCTGGACGCTATTCAAACAGATCGATCATCAACAGCAACCACCGCTCGACGACTGCACCTCTTGACCTTGCAGTGACACGTTGCCTTTTGCCGGGCCCGCAACTTTCTGTGGCGCCTGAGTGGCCACGCGATTCTTGATCTCTGCTGCCATCGTCAAAAAGGCCTTCTCAACGTTAGTGGCGTTCTTGGCACTGGTTTCCAGGAAGGGAATCGATAAGCCGTCGGAGAACTGCTTTGCGGTGTCGTAGTCAACAGCACGCTTGGTTTGCGCCAGATCCGCCTTGTTTCCGACCAGCAACTTGTTGACGCCCTCACAAGCGTAGCGGTCAATCTCGCCAAGCCATTGCTTGACATTGTTGAATGACTCTGCGTCCGTGATGTCATAGACGATGATGATGCCGTGTGCTCCACGGTAGTAACTGCTGGTAATGGTTCGGAAACGCTCCTGATGAGACCAAACAATTTGTCAGCGAGTGTGCGATGCGAAAAAAGCGTCGCTTGGATGACGCTCGCTCTCGGTCTGTAAAGATCTGCTGACCACACAAACCTGGCCTGCGGTGTCCCAGATTTGCAGTTTGATAGTCTTGCCATCTAACTCAATGGTTCTGATCTTGAAGTCCACACCGATCGTAGAGATGTAGCTCTCGGTGTATGTGTGGTCCGCAAATCGCAGAAGCAAGCAGGACTTGCCCACACCGGAGTCTGCAGCACCAAGCGACGCATGTCACAAACAGCACGCAGCGATGCAACGTATGCGACACAACGAGAAACAAGAGTACACAGGACAAGCGCATTACCTCCGATCAGTAGCAGTTTGAAGAGATAATCATACTCAGTTGCCGCAGCCACGTTTGTCATGGTCGTGAGTTCTATGTAAGGCACCAAAAAAAGTGTCAGCGAACGGTGCAGTCCTCAACAGCGCCGATGCATCAATGCTGGTTACTGAAATTCGGTGTAAATAACGAGATAGAAACACAGCAAAACATGCATCTCGATCACGTCAGAAAGGCATCATACTTGGAAGAGAATGTTGTCAGACGAACGTCAGAGCCACCGACACGAAGCGAACGCAACAGCAACCAAATTTCTTGGCACAATGTTAGGCGGGCCTCCTACGCATGTGACAGTGGAAGGGCTTCGCGGATGGAAATGACGAAAACGGTGTTTCGCACACCATGCTTGCTGTCGGGTGGAGATATCGAGATGCTATCAGCAAATTCGATTCGGGCTTTTTTTCGAATGCAGAGAGATGCGGACTTCAACTTGCTCCAGAATCTGAAAGCGCGCCGCTCAGAGCGTTAGTGCAGCTAGCATCTGACAGAGTCGACAGAGCTTTCCTTGTACTCATGAACTCGTGATCACTCGTGGGTCTTTGTGAACCTGTGAATGGCGTGCAGTGCACAAACTAGCGTTGGTCTCCATTTGATGAACCTGGTCCTGTCGTGCTTACAGTCGATACGACGATTCAGTCTGCAGCTGTCTTACCAAAGCCGCCTCTTGGGTTGATGTGCAACGTGTGTTGTCGCAAGTGTGACATAGTTGCTCATTCCGAGTACAGAAGGACCTTGTTTATCGCAGATCTTCTGTCGCAAAACTGTAATCCGCATGCTGCCAGACAATCTCAAGTCGACCTCCCAGTGGCTGCTACATCTGCAGCACTCAACCTCGACACGCGTCATCCCTGCAGTTTTTGACGCAAATGCATCGAGTTCACCTAAGGCGCCATTGCGTCTGCGCTCCTCCTCCTCGGATCGTAGCGTCCGATTCATTACGTCTGGTTTACATCCCTTCCATCTTGGTGGTCGTCCATCTTGGTGATCGTCATGCCTTTCTTCGTATTTGACGGTGGGAACATCCTCACAGGCATAGCGTAGATGTCGTCTTGAATGCTGTCTTAGTGCTGCGAGCTCTGTGCTGAATCAATCTCAGATTCGAACGAGTACATGAGTGTATCGCAAACTGTATTGGCCAACCCGTTTACAATGGTCGCTGACCGTCGCGAGCAGCATGCTCGCTGTTTCGAAAATTCACAGCTTTACCAGCACATCAAACATCAGTTCTGCACCGAGTGAGTCTGACAGTGCGCCTAGATTGAGATTATACTATGATAGGATGTTTTAGTTAACCGACAGGCTTGATTGACAGGGCCTGACAGGCAAAATGGTGCCTCCGTCGGAGAATTGCGGAGTTGATCCGGACGGTGTGTTATTATAAAGGGTGTCGACCGTGAGCGAGCAGCATCCTGCGACGCCCTCGACAGCACCGCAGTACCGCAGCCGTTCAGAGATGAAGGTGATGGTGGCGATCATCGCAGCGGTGCTGCTGCTGGCCGCGGCACGGCTGGAAGCGACCGGTTTGTTAACTCTAGCGATTCGTTGAACCGTATAGTACATGCACTCACGTGTCTCTGTGTATGTCGTCGCTGCTCAGAATTGCGAACAAACACAGGGACAAAATGCAAATGCTTTGACTGGTCGCTATCGTTTGCGGAGGTGCAAAGCTTAGTAAGCACACACGCCACTGCTACTGCCAGTTCGACAACGAATAGCGGCTCGCTTCAACCAAGAAGTGCATCCGATCTGGACGGGGATGATGCCGTTAAAAACAAAAGCCGTTGCATTTGTGGACCAGATCCTTTGGATGAGCTTGCCAACGCATGGCCCGCAGCGCTGACGTGTGGCGGCTCCAGGGACGCCAGTCAGCGAGTTCAGCTTCCGCTGTGGTCTCGAGTAGGGTCTCACCGACGAGACACCGAGGTGTATTACGGACACCCAGGATGCTTTGTGAAGTACGATGGTGCCGGCAAGCTACAAGCAGGTTCCAACTGCGATCTATTGCCTAAAACAATCGTGGACCAAGCTGCATGCTTTCGGCAGGGCTCCGCCATGACCGGCAACGAGGCGTTGATTTCTGGTCCAACAGTTCGAATTGGTTCGGATCGATGGCCTGCGGGTATCGATTGCCAGACCAGAGCCGACCCAGCGCAAGTGATTCGATTTCCGTTCTATTACACTGCTGGCTCGCCTGCTCACGTGTTTTACGGAGTTCCCGGCTGCATGATTGGTTTCAGCAGTACGACGCGACGACAGTTCACTGGAGCAACACGCTGTCCCTTTATTCAACAGCAATTTCTGGGCTCAATCGAGAACAATCTGTGTTTCCAGCTACAGACTCCCATCCGTGCTCTGCCAACGTTCGAAGATGGCGACAGTCCACCTATAGCAGCCCGGCGACCCGCTGCAACCAGCGCCCTGGTCGGTCGCTCACTGGCAGCACCCAGCATTGCTGTCCAAGTGGTTGCTGCCGCGTTGAGGTGGCCATCGGCGCTGTCGTGCGCCAGCGTCACAAGTCCAGCGGAGATCGTCCTACTTCGTTTTTTCTACCGTCGAGAAAACGTGGTATCTTACGGTTCCCCGAACTGCATGATCCGCTTCGATCTCAGAAGCCGTAAGCAAATTTCTGGTCGGTCAAGCTGCCGCGTCCCTGATCCAACTCGCTTGTGGGCGTTGGACGGCAACCCCTGCTTCCTAGCCGGTCTGGTGGTAGACGGACTGACCGCCGCAGACGCAAAAGATTTCCTGTCATTACCTCCCTTACCAACATAAGGTCATGAAATAGCATGGTCCTATTACGAAAAACTTATGTACCCTGCAACCGATAGCGCGAAAGAACACTTTAGAGCCGCAAGCGTGTCAGTAGCATCAAATGATCGCTAGGCCAATGCTGATTCGGCAGAGGCGAGCCCCAATGCTGGAGAATATCGTCTTTAGTCGGCAGCTGCAGAGCCTGCACTGGGCGCAGATGCTGGGAGCAGAAAACATAGTCCAGGCACCCTACACAGCGGGCGTAACCCAGCGAGTCAATACCACACAGCCAGCATCGATCCGATGCTTTATCCCTACCTCGAAACTGAGCAGTATAATTCGTCAGCTCGGGATCCGCTGCAAACCAAACCGCAGAAACAAACACAAGCGTTCGCACGCGCGTTTGAGATGACAATACCAAGATCATTACGATACCAGCCAGTACACCATAGGTCGAGCGTAGCTCCAGCTTGTGCTCGATGGTTCCTGACGACAGGCGCGCAAACGAGCAACGAAATCAATGAGCCATCCAAACTCAACACTTTCAAAAAACCGACCTCTGAGAGCGTCTGAGATAGCCGGCGTTTTTGAATCGACCTGTGGACTTGGGCTCCTGGGGGCGGATAGCGGAGGTCGCTGCTGATCCGTAACTGCTGCTGAACGTGCACCAGTAGGGTGGGCATCTATCGACACGAAAGACTGGTCCAATCCAGCCGAAGCAGCCTTGCTCTCGTCTAACAGTCTGCTTGCAGCAGATGTATCAATCCAGGAGTCCCCGACTGCGGTGGACGCTGTGCTCACGAGACTGGCGCTCAAGTCCAGGTCTACCTCCGTACCCAAGGCTGATGCAGGCACTGTGCGATCTGCAGCCCGTGATGGACCATTCACTGGGCGACCTTCATCGCGGGCTGTAGCTGATACGTGGCGTGAGCTGGTCGTATCAGCATTATCCAAGGAAAGATCAGCCAGTGGGCGGTGCACGTTGCTGGTATTCCCATCCTCTGCATCGTCACTATCCACAGACCTCACGCTCTGCTCGAGTGACGAATGATTAGTCACGTCAGTGTCGATACGTGTCCTGTTGCTTGGCGCTGCGATCACCTCTGGTGAGGAATCTGGGCACGCGTGAACACAATTGCTTGCAGTTGAGTAAGCAGGCAGC
>ENA-ORBV01011965-ORBV01011965.1-microbial-mat-metagenome-genome-assembly--contig:-NODE-11965-length-13488-cov-5.339274_pt1 | contig 13488 bp, 12 predicted proteins | sample MGYA00237777_ERZ505514 | MGnify/ENA primary metagenome ERZ505514 (study PRJEB26160, sample SAMN06269048) | microbial mat metagenome | isolation source: Oligotrophic lake microbial mat | place...
TGAAAGCGTTCCTCAATTTGTGGCGGCGTCGGGAGTCTCTCAAACTGAGAGGACCCCTCAAAAGCTATCTTTTCGCGGCGGTGGGTAACCAATCCTTCACCTTGCGCAAGCAGCAGATGCGCCATGCGGCGGTGTTAATCGACAATGTGCCTTCATCGCAACTGATCGACCTCGCACGCACCGGGAGCGACCTTCTATTCAACGAGCTGAAGGACGAAATCGACAAGCTGATCATGGGCCTGCCACCTCGCGCCAGATCGTCTTCAGGATGAACCGGCTCGAGGGCCTGGCCTACTCCGAGATCGCAGAGGCGCTGGGTGTGTCGGAACGTACGGTGCAAAATCACATGGTGCAGGCGCTGAAACAGCTCGCGCCGCAACTGCCGCTATTGCGCGCCACCCTCAAACGCGAGCGAACCAGAACGTCCTTCGAGTGAGCTCGCGGCCACAGACCCCGCCGCGCAGACTAATTCGCCACGCAGACGAAATTTGTTTGCCGGTACGCCCGACAACCGTAACATTCGTACTAACGGAACGGAACGTCGAGGGCCTTAAAGGCGTCCGTGTATTTCATGCACACCGACGCATTTCTTCTCCTCACCACGCGATTTCTTTCGGGAGAGGTGTCAGTGGAGGAGGGTGATCGCTTGAACCAACTCTTGGAGAATCCCGGGCTCAAAACGCAGTTCATCGAGTTGCAACGGAGGTGGGATGCGGCGCAAGCGGACAGGATCGGGGATTTTGAAATGAAGTCCGCCGTCAAGCGCCTCGCCGACGGAATTCGCGAGCAGCAGAGATCCTCTCCGACCCAAGCAATTCACCCGAAAAAGCCGAAGTCGACAAAGACCGCTTCCCGTCGCGGCTGATCTCGCGACTCCTAACTATCCCCGATCGCCAGCCCGACCTCGGCCAAGACCGGCGTGCTTGAATGACTAATCGAACTCGATGCCCCGTTTTATCGTTCCTACTGAACGGGGTGTCGTAAGTTGTTTCCGATACAGGGACGCGATTGGACGTTGTCTCGAAACGGCGTTGCTGGCCGCCTTGCTCCGGAGCCTGTCTCACAACCGCCGTGTTCGGGTGGGTTCACCGTCGCGGAATCCACTTCGAAGGGTCGCCAACGAAGGCTCCGTCCGGAGGGGAACAATGCTGAAGCATCGGAATCCCAGTCTTGTAATCCCTGCGCTCACCATGTCTCGCTCCGTGCTCCTATCCGCGACGCGATCGATCCTCCTGCTGATGGCCATGATCACGGCCCAGCCGGCTTATGCCGTCATCTTTTACGACACCGCTGACTCAGCGTTCAATACTACCGCCCCGGGCGGTTCGCTCTCCGGTAGCGGCTGGCAGTGGGTCGGGAGTTGGGGCGATTTTCAGGGAACGCCGGTCGGGCCTCGGCACTTTCTGGCGGCGCGGCACATCGGGGGCACGGTCGGGGACTTGTTCGTCCTCAATGGCGTGAGCTATCGCACGGTGGGATTCCATGACGATGCCACGACGGACCTCCGCCTCTGGCGGATCCGCGAGTCGTTCGGGTCGTGGGCGCCGCTCTATCGCGGCTCCATCGAGGTCGGCCGGTCGGTGGTGCTCTTCGGCCGTGGTTTTCTCCGGGGACCGGAGGTTCGCGTCGGCGGTGTGCTCAAGGGCTGGAGGTACGCCTCCAGCGATGGACGGCTTCGCTGGGGCCAAAACACGGTCACCAGCCTCTCCAATGGTGGCGCTCCCTGGGGTCAGGTGCTAAAGGCCGGCTTCGATGCCGGCGGCGGCGGAAACGAGGCCACGCTCGCCACGGGCGACTCCAGCGGTCCGGTCTTTCTCCAGGACGGTTCCACTTGGAAACTCGCCGGCGTCGCCGCCTACGTGGACGCCTTCTTCAACACGCAATCTTCGGGCACCGGTTTCCTCGCCGCCTTGTTCGACGCGCGCGCACTTTACGCGGGCGCACTCGAGGGACCGTGGACTCTGGTCACGGCCACGCAACCCGTTCCGTCCTCGTTCTACGCCACGCGGGTGTCCGTGCGGGCAGCCTGGATCGACGAGGTGCTGTCGGCGGCAGCGCCACCGAATCCTCCGATCGTCACGACACAACCCACCAACGCCGTCGGAGTCGAGGGAACCACGGTCTCGTTTGCGGTGGTCGTCGACGGAACTCCTCCGCTGTCCTACCAATGGTTCAAGGACGGCACCGCCCTGTCACTCGAAACGGGAAACACCCTGACAGTGAAGTCCCTGGCCAAATCCAGTGGGGGCCTGTACCATGTGACGGTCGCGAATGCCGCCGGCTCCGTAATCAGCAACTCCGCCTCTCTCTCTGTTGTGGGGCCCTCGCGGCTGATCAATGTTTCGGTCCGTGCCCGCGCGGGAGTAGGCGCGGACACACTCATCGTCGGAGTGACAAGTATAGCAGTCGTCGCACGGAAGCTCCTCGTTCGTGCGATCGGCCCCGGGTTGATGCCGTTCGGCGTGTCCGACGCATTGGTCGATCCCCGGCTCGTGGTCTACCGCGGAAACGAGATCGCCGCCGAAAACGAAAACTGGTCCGGTTCTGCGATCTTGGCGGCAGCGTTTTCACAGGTCGGGGCGTTCTCGCTTTCCGCCACGTCCAAGGATGCCGCGCTCCTCACGCTCCTGCCGGCGGGCAATTTCACGGTCCATGTCAACTACGCCGGTGGGCCGAGCGGCATCGCTCTGCTCGAAGTCTACGATGCCGAGCCGAGTTCGGCCTCTCCTTCCTTGTTCAACCTCTCGGCCCGCAATCGGGTGAACTCCGCCGACGGGCCTCTCATTGCAGGATTTGTCCTGAGCGGGGAGGCACCCCAGCGCGTGTTGGTGCGCGGCATCGGTCCCGGATTGCGACGTTTCGGCTTGAATGACGTGCTGGAGGACCCACGGCTTGAACTCCATCGAAATGGGGTCCGGATTGCAGAGAATGACACCTGGGGTGGCACTCAAGGATTGAAGGACCTCTTTTCTCAGCTCGGCGCGTTTGCCCTCGACAGCGGATCGACCGACGCTGCCGTCGACGTCACACTTTCGCCGGGCGCGTACACCGTACACCTTGCCGGTGCGGCGGGGAGCACGGGCGTCGCGATCGTCGAAGTTTACGCCGTGCCGTAGCAGACGGGACAAGCAAAAGACGTCGGGCTTGACCTGTGACAATCTGACGTGCGCGGCGATCGCATGAGTTCGATAGCCGGTCGGAGCGGAGAGGACGGAATGTGCGGCGCGTTGCGCCCATGGCTGGCGGCGGCGCGGACGCGAGGTCCGGCCCTACGGAGACGGAGCCGGAATCCGGGGTTGCGCATTGTAGGGCTCGACCTCGCGTCGATGCCGCCGAAAACAGGTCGTCCCGCAACGCGGGATGGACTCGGGTTCGAAGGTCCCGTGGGGACGGGCGGCGCAGGGTAGGCGGCCGGGCCGCTTGCTCCCGTCGCGGCCTAGGCGAAGCCGACTACAAAAGAGAAGCAGAAGACATCAACGCTCTCCTCTTGACAATGGGCAGCATGAGCGGGGTCTCTAACTCTCAATCTCTTGAAACAGAGCCGCGTCCCTCCACCGGACCGGAAGTCGATGGCCGCTTTTTAGGAGCGGCATGGAGCGAGGCTGGAAACGCACCGGGACCAAGGAAGGGCGCTCGCGCTAAGCCAGCAGCGGATTCGTCCAGTTGACTCCCGTTAGCCGGGCGAAATCGGTGTCTGCGCTGTGCACCGTGGCGCCATACTCCAGCGCCAAGGCGGCGATTTGGGCGTCGGTCACGAGACTGCCGGCGGTGCCAGCTTTGGTGAGCAGGCGGGTGACCGCCTCGATATGGCCGGGGCCGGCCACGAGGAGGCGAACATTGGGCCGGGCCAGCCATGACGCGATGCGCTGAGCGGCTTCGCCCACGGTCAGCGGGCGATCGAACACCTTCCCATGGGTCGACAACCGCAGGAAAGCGAAGACCACGACCGGGCACAGGCCGACTGGCTCGACCCCGGAGAGCAGGGCGGCCCACCAGCGCGAGGCGGCGGCGTGAAAGGGGCTCTCGGAATCGTAGGCGTAGAGCAGGAGGTTGGCGTCGGGGACAATCATTTTTTCAACGCCTTGCGCAGCTTGCGGGTAGTGACGGCAAACGCCTCGGCTTCGAGGTCATCGGCGAGGTCGTGCAGTCGCGAGGGCTCCACGCCGGCGCGCAGGCCCATGGGGCGGGCTTTCACCACGAACGGCGCCGCCGCGACTGCGGGGGCCAGGTGCGCGAGGCCGCGACGGAGGCCGTCGTTGAGCGCCTGCTTGAAATTCTGTTGGGAGCCGTGCGTGGCGTGGCGGAGCAGTTGTTCGACATCGGGGTCGAGGGTGACCGTAGTTCTCATCCCAGCATCATGATGCTTCTGTTTTGAGGCTGTCAAGATGAGCGATCTACGGGGTCGGAGAGGGCCTAACCTTCGATATTTCTTGCGGTAACTTGAGACAAGCGCGGGACGGACCCTTTCCGGAGGGGTAAGTGCGGCACGGACGCGAGGTCCGGCCCTACAGGGCAACTTCGTCTTCGACCCCAAACCAACGGCGCCAATTGGCCGGGTTGAAGAGGGGGAGCAATGCGAAGAGCCCAAGGCTGGTCAGCCCGAGCACGGCAAATCCCGTCGCATCGTGCAGGGTGCCTTCGATGGCATCGCTTCCATAGGCATAGGCCCAGCCTGCCAGGAAAAGACTCCGCAGCAGATTCGTCAGAAACGCAAAGACCACCGCCAGACCTACGAGCATACACTTCTTCCAAAAGCGATCGAGGAACACCGCGGCCAGAAACGACCCCGCAAAGAGACAGGCCGTCAACGAGCGGATGCCGGAACACGCATCCGCGACGCCCACCTGCCCGAGCGGGAGAATCAGCACGTTTCCCTGCTGGACAAGGGGGTATCCCAGCAGCCCAAAGGCAAAGAAAACGACCGTGACGACCTTGTTTAGAAGGAAGAGACTGAGCGCATTCTCCACCGCGGTGACCAGCGGAGCGGACACGATCCAAATGCACGCAGGAAAAAGAAACAGCGAGGCCGAGCGGACCCGTGCATCCGCCCAAACGGCTCGCCAACCGGTGGCCGTCGTTGCCTCTTCGAGACGGCCCGCGGGTGTATTGAAATAGATCACACCGAGCAGGACCCCGCCGAATCCAAGCGCCAGCGCCAACGAACCGGGTTGCGAAATCCCGGACCCCGCTCGGTAAGCCGCTCCCAGCAGGAAGACAAACAACCCGCCGGCCAACACCGTCCCAGCCATCGCCGGAACCGCGATTTTCCAGTAACCCGTCAGCGGGCTTCCACCGCCGGAGCAAACCGCAGAGCGGATCTTGCTCCACCGTTCGTAGACAATGTACCCAACGAAGAGGGGCACCAGCCAACCGAAGGCGTAGTCCGGTTTTAACTGCCACCAATGCATTTGGTCGACGACGAGAAAACAAGCGAAGAGGCCGGCTACGACAAGGGCGGTAGCGAAACCGGCGGGAAATCCAGGGGAGACTCGGGAAAAAGTCATGGCGGCAGATTCAGGCAAACAAGCAGATGGGGTCGAGCAAGGGATTTTGTTCACAGATTTAGAGTTCGGCTTCGTACGCGGCCGAGCTGGGTTACGATCGCGTGTCGATCGTGAGAATTAGCCGCAGGTGCGCCCAACGCGAAAAAGACGCTCGACGGCAACGCCGAAGGAGGGTTGTTGTCCCGCTGTGACGTCGCCGAACGAGTCTGCCCGGGTTCTAAAACCGGATCTTTTGCACCGAGGATTGCGGGAGGCAAAATCTCCTCCGCTCAGCCCGTTCGAAAAACTGCTCGTAGCGGTCACTTGCATGCACTTGTGCATCTTGCCTTGGGCGCTGGGGGCGATGCATTCCACCACCCAGTTCGTCAGCCTCGGCTTTTCGGTCGTTGGGATCTCCATCACCTTTTTTCGGTGGGATCGGCCGGATCGGCCCTATTCCGGAACCAGGCCCGGGGTCGCTTTGCGAGCCTTTCCGCCGTTTTGGCTCGGTTTGCTCTTACTCGCTTACATCGCGGCGCAGACGTTGAATCCATCGTGGCAATACCTGAGCTCGAAGGATTCATGGTGGCTTGAACCTCTCGACCATGTAAGCTGGTTACCGACCAGTATCAAAGCACCCTTTGAGCGATCGAATCCCTGGCGTTTCTTTCTTGTTTTTTCTTCACTCTGGCTGCTCGGATGCAGTGTGTGGGCCGGCTTTCGGCACCGCCGGAGTTATCGTACGCTCTTCACCGTCCTGGTGATCAACGGCTTCTTTCTCGCGTTGCTCGGGGTGGTCCAGCATCTGACCGAGGCAAAGAAGATTTTTTGGACCTACACGCCGAGCAATCCGTCCTTCATCGCCAGTTTCATTTATCGCAACCACGCCGGGTCGTACTTCAATCTCCTGATTGCCTTGGCAGTCGGACTGGGATGGTGGCACTACCGTCGCTCCCATCGCCGACTGGACAAATCGAGCCCGTCCGGTGCCTACACCTTCGTCGCGGTCTTTGTGGGACTGATGGTGGTTTTCTCTTACTCGAGAATGTCGATCTTGCTGCTCCTCGCCTTCATGGCGTTGATCGCTTTGGCGATGGGCGCACGGCTGCTGGGCTGGACGGGGGCACAAACGGATCGTAACGAGGCACTCGTTCTTATTCTCACGGTATCGGGATTCCTCGGGGTGGGCATCGCCGCCGTCAGTGTCGAACGAGTCTGGCAGCGTTTCGCCGGCATGATTTCCGACCCGGTGGCGTCGACCATTGACCGGAACCTGGCGCGAGCGGCGGCGAGCGAGATGTTCGCCGACAAGTGGGAGTTCGGCTGGGGTGCGGGTTGTTTCCGCCACGCGTTTCCGATCTACGCCCAGCGTTACCCTGAGATTTATGTCTCCGGCGGCAATAATCTGAAGTACTGGGAATACGCCCACAACGACCTTTTGCAGTTCCCGATAGAATTGGGTGTGATGGGCTGTATTCCTTTAGTGGCGACGGTCGCCTATTTTTTTGCGGCCTTGATACGATATCGCTTCTGGCGGAGCGCCCTGGTCGTGCCGATCGCCCTGAGTTGTCTGCTGATTTTTGTGCACGCGTGGGTCGATTTCGTGCTTCAGAGTCCGGCCGTGCTGTTTTTGTGGGCCGTGTTGCTGATCGGTGCGACGCGGTGCGTCGAGTACGATCGGCCTGCGACGATCGAGCCTTCCGCCGCTGCGTAAACGCAGCGGCGGGGGGTGGGGAGGAGAAACACGTTCCGTGTTCCTCTACGGCGGAGGTCGGAGGGCGGAGGAGAAACGCGTTTCGCGTTCCTCTACGGCGGAGGTAGCGGAACTCGAAACGAGTTTCGTGCTTCAAGCGGTCCCGCGTATGCGGGATCGTGCTTCAAGCGGTCCCGCGTATGCGGGATCGTGCTTCAAGCGGTCCCGCGTATGCGGGATCGTGCTGCTTCAAGCGGTCCCGCGTATGCGGGATCGTGCTTCTCTGCTAGTCCGCGAAGGGCGTGTACTCAGGCACAATGCGCTGCATCGCCGCTTTAATCCGCCGGGGATCGCCCTCGCTCGCCACCGCTCGGAGCTCGTGCAACCAGGACTCTACATCGTCGCTCGAACTCCCATCGCGCAGTCTGAAAATGCGCGAATGCTCGGTCGGTTCGTGGGTCTGGGACGTGTGGCGCAACTCTTCGTAAAGTTTTTCCCCGGGACGTAGGCCGGTGATCTTGATCTCGATATCGATCCCAGGCTTGTAACCGCTCAGCTCGATCATCTGCCGCGCCATGTCCATGATCTTCACGGGCTCGTTCATATCCAGGATGAAGATCTCCCCACCCTGCCCGAGCGTGGCCGTTTGTAGCACAAGGCCGACCGCTTCCGGGATCGTCATGAAGTAACGTGTCATTTCGGGATGGGTGACCGTCAAGGGTCCACCCTGAGCGATCTGTTTCCGAAAGGTAGGGATCACGCTCCCACTCGACCCCAGAACATTTCCAAAGCGAACCGCAAGGAACTTCGTTTGATTTCCAAGCGCGCGCTGCCGCGCTTGAATCACGCGCTCGGAGAGGCGCTTGCTGCATCCCATCACGCTCGTCGGATTGACCGCTTTGTCCGTTGAAATGAAGACGAAACGGGAAACTCCGACCGCGCTGGCGGTCCGCGCCAGCATGGCTGTCGCCAAGGTGTTGTTCTTGATCGCTTCGCTGGGCTGGCGCTCCATCAGAGGAACGTGTTTGTGCGCCGCGGCATGGAAAATAATCTCCGGACGGGTTCGCTCCAGCAGCGAAACCACGGCCGACTCGTCGGAAACATCTGCGATCATCGGCAAGAGAACCATACCCTGCCGATTCGAAATCAGCTCCTGCTCGATTTCGAAAAGTACATTCTCGGTCTGATCGACCATCACCAGGAGTTTCGGTTCGTGGCCGACAATCTGTCGGCACAGTTCGCTCCCAATACTGCCGCCGGCTCCGGTCACCAGCACGACCCGGTCACGGATCAGTCGGCCGATCTCCTCCGAGTCGAGGTTGACGGGTATCCGGCCGAGAAGGTCTTCGATTGCCACCGGACGCGTCCGGTCAATCTTCACTTCACCCGATGCGAGCTGCGTAAACGAGGGGACGATGAGGGTCGACGCACCGATCTGGCGTCCCAAATCGACAATTTCTTTCATTCGTTTGGGCGAGGCGTCCGTGAGGGTGATGACCAGCTCATTGACCCGCGCGCCGAGGGCCAGCGTCTTAATCGACTCGATCGGACCATAAACGGGCAGTCCATGCACCGTACGTCCGATCCGATTGCTATCGTCGTCGAGAAAGAGAACGGGATAACGACCGGTCCACCGCTTTGACAGCAAGTCCTTGGCCAGCGCTTCCCCCACATCGCGGGCACCGATGATGGCGATCCGCCGATCTTCCAAGGTCGTTCGTAGCTGTCCCGATACGCTCCAAGAACGGGCAATCCGGAGCACAAGTCGGAAGCCGGTAACGGTCCCGACGCTCAGGACGAAATCCATCAGGATGACGCCACGGGGCGGCGCCGCGGTGGCGGTCGCGACGAACCAAAGCGCCATCATGAGGACAGACACCACGATCATCGCAGTGCATAAAGCGGCAAAGTCGGCTAATCCAAAATAGCTCAATACGCTGCGAAACTGGCCAAAGGAATGGAGGAGGACCAATTTGCACAGTACAACGGGCAAGAGAAGTTGGCGGCATTGCGCGACAAACTCTTCGGAAACGACAAAATCCCAGCGCAACTGATAAGCCAAAAGGAACGATCCACCAAAGAGGAGCGCGTAGACCAAGAGCAGCGCTAAGAATCTTCGTACCCGATGGGAACCCACGCTGCCATCGAGCAGGCCAAGAATCGAACGCACGAATCCGACAAATTTTTCCCGCACCAAGCCGTCCAATGGCGAGGGAAATGGACTCAGCTCGGGTGTATTCGCAATAGCCATGACGTTCGGAATGGAAACCTCCCCTACCCTTGGAACGGACGCCGAAATGCGGCCACCACGCGGTCGAGCTCCTCGGTGGTCATGGCGGTGCCCGACGGCAGACAAAGACCATCGCTGAACAGTTTCTCCGCGTTTTCGCCGCCAAAGCGCTCCGCGCTGCGATAGTACGGCTGACAATGCAAGGGTTTCCAAAGAGGCCGCGCTTCAATGTTGTCCGCGTCGAGCGCAGCAAGAATCGTATCGCGCTTCACCCCTGACACCGTTTCGTCGACGCTCAAGCACGTCAGCCAGCGCGTCGAGCGGCTCCCGGACAGCTCTGGCATAAAGGAAACACCCGGAAGATCCCCCAGCGCTCGCACATAATGGGCGAAGATCTCCCGCTTTCGTTCGATCCGGGTCGAAAGCGACGATAACTGGCCTCGCCCGATCGCGGCCAGAACGTTGCTCAAGCGATAGTTGTAGCCCAGCTCCCTATGCTCATAGTGAGGGGCCTCCTCCCGCGCCTGGGCGGCCAACCAGGCCGCCTTCTCGATCAGCGCGACGTCATCGGACACGATCATTCCTCCGCCACCGGTGGTCAGAATCTTATTGCCGTTGAAGGAATAGATTCCCGCGCGCCCGAATCGTCCTGCCCACTTTCCCCGATAAGTCGCCCCCACCGCCTCCGCGGCGTCCTCGATCATGGGGATGTCATATCGCGCCGCTACTTCGGAAAGACTGTCCCAATCGGCCGACTGACCATAAATATCCGCTATGATAATCGCCTTGGGCAGCCGACCCTTGCGCGCCCGCGCCGCCAGTGCGTCGGCCAACAGATTGGGGTCCATATTCCACGACTGCAGGTCCGCATCGACGAAGGTGACGTGCCCACCTTGGTAAACGATCGGGTTGGCGCTCGCGACGAAGGTAAACGTCGAGCAGAAGACGTCATCTCCGGGTCCGATACCGAGTAGCCTGACCGCCAAGTGGAGGGCCGCCGTCCCTGAAGAAAGACAGACTGCCGCCTTTGCCCCCGTGGCCGCACAGAACTCGCCCTCGAACGCCGAAAGATGAGGGCCGACCGGTGCAATCCAATTGGTCGCGAACGCGTCCGCGACATGGTCGCGTTCGGCCGACCCTAGATGCGGCGGAGAAAGGAAAATTCGAGATCCTGCATCGAGGGGTGTGCTCATCACTTGCGGATAGTATTCGTTTCTGCCGTGTGGGCGAATAAGCCCAACGGCTCAAGTCGCTTGATCACACTGACAAACCCAGGGTCGCTCCATAGGTTATCCAAGGGCACATTACTGGTTAGACGGATAAAATATTGTTCGCGACTTCCCAACATGGCCTGCTGAACCGCGTCCTTCCACCACAACCACGGGTCGGGCACATTGTTGAAACGTTCACCGTAATCGTAAACGCGACCCTCCACCAAATGCCAAAAGAGCACATAGGTCGGATTGCCTCCGGACGGCGGTTCAAACGAGCGCCACTCCGCTGGCAAGAGCGAGTTGCCCTCGATGGATTTGGTCTGCTTGAATTTCATATCCAGACAACGCCAGCCATTCTCCGTCCAGCAGCGGTCCGGAGTGTGCGAGGCCACCAATCGGGTCGGCATTTTTCCCGGTCCCCAATAAGCGACATAGACACCAAAACAGGTCGATCCGCGCCGATACTCCCGATTCACCACATCGTCGTAGTTGAGGATCTTCTCGACCTCGTTCTGAATGAATTCGTTCGCTCCCAAGGGAACATCGTAGCCACGCCAGCCGGTCGGCTCCTCCGAGAGATGCTGCGCCAAGTGAGGCGGCCGCAAAACTCCGACGGACCGCGCTCCACCCACAGCCTGCAAAGCGACCGCGCCGACCAAGACGAAGATGGACACGACCAGAGACCGCGACCGCCGGACGACTCGCATGAGGTCACGCACGGGCCACCTCCTTCTGAGCAAGCGGGCGCGCAGGGGTGCTAAAAACCGTCGTGTTCGGCGGCACGTCTCGCATCACAATCGAGCCGGCTCCAATCACCGCGTCGTTGCCTACGTTCACCCCGGGAAGCACGGAGGAGTGGCTGCCAATCGTCACTCTTTCACCGATGACGACGCTTCCGGTGACGTCGACGTGGCAGTGCAACTGGGTGAAGTACCCGACGCGGGTGTCATGAGCGACCGTCGAATGATAGTTGACGGTGACAAAGGCGTCCAGCACCACGTCCGAACCCACGACAACAAAAGGGCAAAGAATCACGCCATCCCCTAACGCGACATTGTCACCGATCACAGCGGTACGATGAATCAACCGGCCGAACGTGGCGCCGCGTGCTCGAAGGAGTTCGATGCACCTCACCTTGTTATGTACGTTGCCCATCGCACAGACGAAAACGTCTTCGGGGGCAGGTCGATAGTCGGCGACCGAGCCGATGACGTGCACATCCTTGGTGAACCGGTCCAATGCTTCGCTCCGATCGTCGAGAAATCCCTTTATCGGCAAGGATTCCTTGTTGTCGCGAGCCCAAGCGAGGAGTTCGCGTCCGAACCCACCGGCCCCGACGATGACAAGTTGCTTCACAAACATGGTCGTCGAGATTTTTTTAGGTTATCGGTGCTGTCAATCGATCCAACCAACCTAACCACCACGGGAAGGTGACTTTTGGGCAACAGCGCCGCCACAAAGTCATGCAACTTTTTCTTTACTTCCAGCGGATCGTTTTCAGGACCGGTCCAAACCAGCTCCGCGACCACCACCTGACCCAAGACCGCATTGGGGCTGCCACTGACCCGACAATCCGCGACGCAGGGATGCTCCAGCAATGCGCTTTCCACCGAAGCGGGCAGGACTTTCTCGCCGCCTACGTTGATCAATTCGACTCTGCGACCGAGGACACGAATCGAACGATCGCCCTGATATTGAGCCAAATCGCCCGTGCGAAACCATCCCGAAGAATCGAAGAGGCGATCCCCGCCGGACAGGTAACCAAGGGCCTGAGCGGGACTTTTTATCCACAGTTCCCCCTCCACCACCTTCCAATCGAATCGACCCGAGGCTTCACGCAGAACCAAGCCTTCAGCGGTGGAACTGACCGGCAGGGCCCCTGTTTCACTCGTTCCAAAGCGTTCGACAAAATCGACGTTGGGAAACGAGCTGCGCAGCCGGACGAGCAGAGCCGCACTCATCGGCTCCGCGCCATAGGGAACGGTGCGAAGCGAGGTCAGATCCCGCTCCTGTCGAACGTTTCCTAACATCAGTAAGTTCAGAAAACTGGGAGTCGCAGGTAGGACCTCCACCGTGTGCCGCTCGATCGCCGCGGCGACCGCATCGATGGAGAACTCGACGGGGGGGCAGACCAGACAATGCCCGGCGGCCAAGGCACGCCACACGGCATCGAGCCCCCCGATGTGATCGAACTTCAGGAGCGGCAGGATCCGGAGCGGACGTTCCGCATTCCGGACGGGGATGGTCGACCCCAGGAGCACGAGATCGTGGAGAACGACCTTGGGCGTGCCGCTGGTCCCACCGGTCGCAAGGATCAGACCAGGGTGCGCGCGTTCCCGCAGGGTGTGCAGGAGCGCGGAGGTTCGCTCGCACGCCTCGCCGCTACTCTCGCGAACCAGCCTGCCCTCCTCCACCCTCCAGCCGATTTTCAGGAAGGTTTTCCACGCCTGGGCGTGGGTGCGACGCTCGGGTCGCAGCGGGGCCACCACCCCGCCCACGCTGGCTACGGCGAACAGCCAAACGATGCTTTCAAGCGCGGCTTCGCCGGGCGTGACCACCACCTCTCCGGGCTCGACACCCGCGCCCTGCAGGAGAGAACGCACTTCCTCCACGTGTGCACCAAACTGATTCCACGTCACGACCCGGTTGTCCTCGATCCAGAGTGGGGTCGATCCACGCCGGTGAACGAGGTCGGTCACCGCGTCGAATGAAAGATGACTCCCATGAGCGGGCATGGTTGTAAATGGGATGGGGCTGACGGTGAGCGGGCTCGCGCGTTGAGGCTCAAACGTCACGCCGCAGGGGGATTGGGCGGGTGGCGGTTCGCGGGCCCGCGAACCGCCACCCGCCCAATCCCCCTGCGGCGTG
>ENA-ORBV01011967-ORBV01011967.1-microbial-mat-metagenome-genome-assembly--contig:-NODE-11967-length-13487-cov-7.465996_pt1 | contig 13487 bp, 16 predicted proteins | sample MGYA00237777_ERZ505514 | MGnify/ENA primary metagenome ERZ505514 (study PRJEB26160, sample SAMN06269048) | microbial mat metagenome | isolation source: Oligotrophic lake microbial mat | place...
CGATTGGCAATCGCGTCGATCCCCAAACCCCGCCCCCGGGCTCGATCTGATGCGCGCACAGCCCACGAGGCCTGTGGCTGGCCAGCCGCGAGCCTCGCGCCGTCCTTACGCGATGTCGGCAATTGACCGTTCTTGATAGTGGCCCATCCCATTTCATGGGCTGTTTTGACCTGATGACCGGTGATTTCGCGGGCGAGTCGTCGGTCAACACACTCATCCAGCAGAATTTTCAAGAGCGGGCGGCCACCAGACGATCCTTCGCCTGTTCGAGAAACCCAACGACCTGGGCGCGACTGACCGTGGGAAACCCGGCCAGGAACTCATCGATGGAGTCACCGGCTTCAAGGTAGTCCAGCAGGGTCTGCACCGGCACCCGCGTTCCTGAGAACACCGGCGCGCCGCCCATAACTTCCGGATCGCGGGAAATCGTGTGCATGCGCTTAACCCACTCTCAATCGGTTGCGACGCGCAACTTCGTCGGAGCAGTCGAGCGCTGACCAGAGAATCCGGGCGGCGGCCTGGTTTCATGGCAAAACAAGAACTCAGTCGACCGATACTCCCGTCGATTTCACGAATCGGGCCCATTTGGTGAATTCCTTGCGCACATAGGCGTCAAATTGTGCTGCCGAACCCGGCTCCGAGTCCATGCCCAATGCGGCGAACTTTTCGCGAATTTCAGGCAGGGCCAGGATCAGATTGATATCGGCATTCAATTTATCAATGACGTCTCTGCCGGTTTTGGCCGGCACAAAAAAGCCCACCCACGAACGCTCCTCAAAATCGGCGAAACCAGCTTCGCTGACCGTCGGGACGTTGGGCAAGGCATCGACTCGCTTTAGGCTCGAAACCGCCAATGGTTTGAGCCGCCCCTGTTTGATCAGTCCGACCATCGGCGGCATGGAAATGCTGATCACCTCGATTTGATTCGCAACCACCGCATTGATGGCCGGCGCGCCGCCGGGGTAGGGAACATGAACGACCTCAAGGCCGGCGAGCGACCGGAACAAATAATCGCCGGCGATATGCGAAGAGGTGCCCACACCCGGGGTGGCATAGTTCAGGGGCTTCCCTTTGGATTGCCTGATCAAATCCTGAAGGCTGTTGGCGGGGTTGGAAGGATGCACGACGAACACCCCTGGGGTGGAACCGGTAAGCGCGACCGGTGCAAATTCCCTGAAGAGGTCATATCCGGGATTCTTGTATAGGCTCATATTGATGGCTATCTGGGGGGACGTTGCGAGCAGCGTATAGCCGTCGGGATCGCCCGCCGCGACATGTCTGGCCGCGATATTTCCGCCTGCGCCGCCACGATTTTCAATGATCACAGGCTGACCAAGCCGTTCGCTCAGCTTCTGCCCCACCATGCGCGAAATGGTATCTATGAAACCGCCGGCGGCGCCGGCAACTACGACGCGAACCGGTTTCGTCGGGTAGGGGGCCTGAGCCATCGCTGCGCCGCACAGTGCAAAACATGCTGCGGCGACATACAGCCCTTTGATCTTGCCATGCATTCCAGTAAAAAATTTCAAGCGACCTCCCGTTTTGGTAATGAAATGAAACTGCGTTGAACTATTTCTCTAATATCCAGCGAACCTGCTGCCGCGCTTCTTCTTTGGTGCGCGCATAGATGGCCAGATAATCCGGCAACTGCGGATCGCGACACACCGGCATCTCGATAACAAGCAATTGGTACTTCAAGTCTTTGGATGCAAATGCAGCCTAGCATGCGCTTTCGGCGTTTTGCGTCTTCGCCTGCCATTCTCGCAATAGAATTCGGCGTAATTTCACTGCGTGAAATACCGTGGGGCTTCACCCGGCTTACGGCAAGATGGTGACGATCCGCATCCCGTATCCCATGGGCTTGTACGCCAAGGGCCTGGACTGGCGCATCGATGATCCGAACGCCGGCTGGAAGGGCCGCGGCTCAAGGCGCACGAACGGTGATCGCACGCGGTGGCTGATGGAGGGCGGCAAGGGCAGCATGCCGCGCGCGGTTCAAATCGAGTTTCGGCCCGATCCTCTGGCGCGCTGTGGCTGAGGTACCGAAGACCCCCCACAATCGGATATATTTTTATTGAAAAGTTTCAGCCGCCTGGCACATCGAAACCATGCAGTCACGATGCTTATCGGTACCTGCCGTGTAGCCGAGTTTCTCGCAGGCTTGCCCGTAGTTCTCGTTGATGAAAGCCGCGACTTTCTCGGCGTTCTGTTCCGGGGCGGCACAGGCGGACAGCAAAAGTAAAACACCGAAGCAGATTCGCGACCGCCTCATGGATGATAGAGCCAGGGCTTTCTTTGCGCGGCGTTCGCATGGAAATCGGAAATTTTCGCTTGCAACCGCAGGCTCATGTCGATCTCGTCACCCCCTTCGAGCAACTGCTGAAGGCAAAAGCCGGGACTGGAGAACGTGAGCTTTCGGCCAGACCGCGTGACCAGCGTCTGCGCCGCGACATCCACGCAGAACATCGCTTGCGGCGCAACGGGTGCCGCTCCCTCGGCGAGGCGGGCAACTTCCAGCGCATCAAGCGTGATCGGCAGCACGCCGTTCTTGAAGCAGTAACTGTGGAACAGCGGACCGAAGCTCGGCACGACCACGCAGCGTATGCCGAAGCTCATTTCCGGGGCCATGGCGCGCACCAACACATCGAAGCCGATGTCGGCGGGATAGGGAACGATGACCCGCACCGGTTTGGAGGGATAGGCCTGCGCGCAGGCTTCCGTTTACATCTGCGAACCCACAGCCAGCGTCACCGTGACTCAAGCGAACCGAATTAACTTGTTCGTGACCGCCATCCCATCGTAGGTCAGTGCGAGCCCGTGTCCGCGGGCACCTGTTTTCAGTGTGTTGCCAACACCATGCCGTAGCCGATGCCGTATTCGAGTGTCGGCGAGTAAATGCTTTTGCCGGGCAGTCCGCCGCCTGCGGCCGCATGCGCGGCAGCGGCAGCGATCCACGTATGAACTTCGAGAAAGCCGACACCGGCGCGTTCCACCAATGTCTCCGGTGTCCAGGCATCGACCACGCCGAGGTTTCCCGACATTAGCTCATCGAGAAAGCCACGGTCGATCTCCTCGTTGAGGCGAATATCGGCGGGCGTACGGCGGCCGTCGGTCAGCATCACCGCGCCCTCTTCGTGCATACGCCGCAAGCGCGAAAACCAGACCTCGCTGCTCATGCTGCCACCGGCCTCGCCATGCATCTGCCAGGCGTCCACATCGGGCTCGGCCGCGCCCATCAACGGGTAGTAGCGCGTCGGGTGATGCGACAGGCCGCCCGAACCGAGCAACAAAGTGCGCTTGCCGCTTTCACGCACATGGCGCCCGACCGCGGCGCCGTAATGTCGCGAGCGCGCGAACGGCAGGAAAGGCGGCGACAGGGCGCCGATGAATATCGGAATGGTGGGGAATAGATCCAGCCCGCCAAGCAGGCGCTGCAGCGGCTGTGAAAAGCCATGGTCGATGCGCATGTCCCAGGACACCGCAGGGTCGAAACCTTCTGCGCGCAGTTGCCCAACCAGCTTGAGTGCGTCTTCGGCAGGGACTCGCAGTGCTCCCGGGAATCCCCCTACATCGTCGACGGCGCCCGCCTTCAGGCCGACGCAGAATGCAGGCATCAGCGAATAGTGAAACCCGGAGAAATGGTCGGTGCCAAAAACAATCACCTGCTCGGGTGCGTAATCCGCGATCGCGCGCCGGCATTCGTCGTAGAACGCCAGAATCTTCGGCTCGTCTGCGGGCGCCTTCGCGCGGATCATGATGATCGGTGAATGCGACACGCAAATGAGCATCGGGTTCATGGCACCTGCCCGGCATACGGCCGGTTGACCACCGAGTTGGAGAGCGTGCCGATTTTCTCGATGCTCACCGAAACCGGCCCGCCGAGCTTGTTGAGGTCGACGTTCTGCACCGCGCCGCCCGCGGCCGATTTCTTCAGCGCCGTGCCCAGGGCGACGATATCCCCCGGCCACAGCGTGACGTAGCGCGACAGGAAGGCCAGCACCTCGGGGGTCTTGAAAAAAAGATTCTCGGTGGTGTCCTCGGTCACCAGCCTGCCCTGATGGTGGCATTGCACCCCGAGCCGGTGCGGCTCGGGGATTTCATCGCGCGTCACTATCCAAGGGCCGAGACAACTGAAGGTGTCGCAACCCTTGTAGCGCCCGGGGTAACTGGTCCAGGTGTCGACGTACTCGATCTCCATGCTCGCGCCGGCCTTGGGATGAATCGAACGGTAATGGAACGTGTCCTCCACGCGCATGGTGGGCGAGGTGATGTCGTTGAGAATCGTGTAGCCGAACACATAGTCGTAAGCGCGCTCGGCGGTGATGTCCTTGGCCTCCTTGCCGATGACAACCGCCAGTTCGGGTTCGGGATGCACGCGCCCGTACTCGGGACGGCAAACGATGGCGCCGTTGTGCCCGATCAGGCTGCTGGAGGGCTTGATGAACATGGCCGGGTGCTTGGGACCGCTCATGATGCGCTCGGCATTGGCGCTGTTGTTGAGCGCGATACAGCACAGCTTCGACGGGCGGCGCACCGGCGGCTGCCATTCGACTTGCGCCGCGGCGTAGCGTTTGCCCTGGCCTTCTTTTTCAGCGCGACGCAGCAGTTCAAGGCCCGCATCCCCCATCTCGATGATTTCGACGACATTACGCGGTGCCGCGTTGGGCGGCGAAGCCGCCGCCAGCGCCTCGGTAATGTCGACGAGGTGCATATTGCCATCGTCCAGGCCGATACGATCGCGTCCATCTGCCCTAAAACTGGCCAGTTTCATTTCTTGCTGCTCCTTTTTGCGTGGAATACCACCAGTGTGGCCAAAACCGCCGGCTTTGGCGAGAAGCGCCGACAGATATTTCAACCAATGAAATTGGGTAACTTGAGGAAGTGCAAACTCGGCGCTCTGCGCTAAGATTGCCTGTCCTGTCGTGGCTCTACCACCCGAGGTTTTTTCTGAGATCGATTGATATGGCTTTTGCAGTCTCCCGGAGTGCTTCATGAAAGGCCGCCACCTGCCTGGGCCGGACGGCGCGCGGGAAAAAGGTCATGCCCAGGGTGGCCGCGATGCGGTCCTTGTCGAGGAACACCGGCACCGCGATGGTGGTGGTCTGCGGATCGACGCGCGCGTCGCGGCGCGCATAGCCGCGCGCGCGCGTTTCCTTGAGCGTGGCGCGCAATTCGCGCGCACTGGCAATCACTTGTTTTTCCGGGTCGCTCGACTTTGCGACCAGATGCATGAGCACGTTTCGCTCGCGCGCGCTGCAAAATGCGATATAGGCTCGGCCGTGCGCGCGCGCCACCAGCGACAGGCGCTTGTTGAGCGTGGTGTGCACGTGCGCGAGCGGGCTCGAGGGAATAGTGCTGTGGCGCACCACCATGGCATCGACATCCAGCATGCTCACCGAGACCGGCCACAGAAAACGGCGTGTCAGTTCATCGGCATGCGGCCGCGCCACGGCGACGACCATGGGTTCACCGTGGAATCCGGCGCTGAGGCTCAGCACTTTCGCCGTGACGCGATAGCCCTTGCGGTGCGGCATCTTTTCCACGTAGCCGCTGGAGGTCAGGGTCTCCAGCGCGCGGATCACCGTGGCGGGCGACAATCCGAGTTCGTCGCTGAGCGGCTTGACGAAGCCGGTCTCGGCACGATTGAGCGCGGCAAGCACATTGATGCCGCGCTGGATCGCCTCGACATCCTTGTAGCTGCGGCTTGCCATTTTCATGTTCCCGTGGTTTCATTTGGTGAAATTATCGTGCGGAAACTTACCACTAAAGGCGGGCTGTGAATAGCACCACTGCTGCGGGCCGCATCGACGTGCATCATCACTACGTGTCGCGCGACTACGTTAAAGCCATAGGCGCCGAGGCCATCGCCGCGCAGGGTTCGTCGCGCTCGGCACCGGACTGGACGCCGGAGCATTCACTGAAGATCATGGAGCACGCCGGCATCCGGACCACCATTCTTTCTCTGGGCGCGCCGGGCATGGATATGGGCAACGAAACCGCCACCGTGCGCCTGACCCATCACTGCAATGAAGACCAGGTGCGCATCATCGCGAAGCATCCCGGACGCTTCGGGTTCTTTGCGGCCCTGCCTTTACCGTATTTCGATGCGGCGCGCAGGCAAGCCATCGTGGCGTTGGACGACATGCACGCCGACGGCGTCACGATACTGACCAATTATGGCGGCAGATATTTTGGCGATCCGGTTTACTGGCCATTGCTGGAGGTATTGAACGCGCGCTCCGCGCTCGCCTTCATCCACCCCACCAGTCCGTGGCAGTTCGAGGGTTTTCGCGAACTGTCTCCCTCGACACTGGAGTTTCCGTTCGACACCACCCGGGCACTCGCAAGCGTGCTTTATCACGGCGTGCCGCAGCGCTTTCCGAATATCCGCTTCCTGTGGTCGCATGCGGGCGGTGCCATGCCCTACATGGCCGGGCGCACTGCGGTGCTCGCGGAACGCAACCCCGGCTTCTTGCTGCGCGGCCCGGAAAAGATGCTGCCCGCATTGCGCAATTTTCATTTCGATATCACCCAGTCCGCCAACCGCGCCACGCTGGCAGCGCTGCGCGAGACGGTGCCGATCGAGAACATTCTATTCGGCACCGACTGGCCGATGGCGGGGATTCCGCAGGTCGACCTCACGCTGCGCCAGCTTGAAGAGGCATCGCTCACGCCTGCGGAGCGCTACGCGATTTACCGCGGCAACGCGCTGCGCCTGATCCCGCGGCTTGCGCAGACAGAAAAACAATGAAGAACGGTTATCGTGCGCCCACTGGCACCACCCGGCTCGTTCGGCAAGGTATTCGGCTTAGTGTCCACGGGCGTTGCCTTCGCCGGCATCGTTGTGCCGGTGCTCTATGGCTGGCTGCTCGATCATTCCGATCCGAAGAACGGGTTCTGGATGCGCGGATTTATGGCGCTGATCACCATCGTGACGGTGCTGGGCACCGGCCGCGCAGGACGGCGGGCAGCTGCGCGATAGCGCCGGAGTCCACGCCTGCGCGTTTTACTCGCGTATCTGTAACGGTTTGATTTTTATTCATTTTATATAGGCAGATAATGACAACATTCAAGGGAAGAAGAGAAGATCCGCGCCTGTTGACCGGCAAGGGGAACTACACCTCGGACTGCAACCTGCCGGGCCAGTTTCATGCCGTGTTCGTGCGCTCCGACCGGGCGCACGCCAGGATTCTCAAAGTAGATGCGACCGCCGCGGCCAAGGCGCCCGGCGTGCGCGCGGTGCTGACCGGCGAGGGCATTGCCGCCGCCAATCTGAAGCGCTTACAACCGCTGGTGCACTATCCCGGTCGCGGCGGAATGGAAATCATCGTGCCGGATCGCCCGGCACTGGCGCGCGAGAAAGTGCGCTATGTAGGGGAACCGGTGGCCGTGGTTATCGCCGAGAGCGTGATGGCCGCCTTGTCGGCAACGGAACTGGTGGAGATCGACTACGAAGAACTGCCTCCGGTGATCGGTGTGGATCGCGCGCTGGCCGCCGGCGCCACGCTGGTGCACGACGATATTCCCGGCAATGTGTGTTTCGACTTCGATTACGGCGATGAGCAGAAAACCGCGGCGCTGATTGCCGCCGCCGACCATGTGGTGCGGGTCACCGTGGAAAGCCCGCGCGTTGCGCCCACGCCCATGGAGCCGCGCGCGGTGCTTGCGTCCTATGACGCCAAGACCGAAATCTATTCGGTTCGATGCGAGCATCAGGGCGCCAGTGCCATGCAGAATTCGCTGGCAACCACGCTGGGTGTTGCGCCGGCAAAGGTACGCGTGGAGTTCACCGACATCGGCGGCGCTTTCGGCGCGCGCACCGCATCCTACCCCGAATATGGCGTGTTGCTGCACGCTTCCAAGGTGGTTGGCGCACCGGTGAAATGGGTGTCCACGCGTTCGGAGGATTTCCTCAACGACGGCCACGGCCGCGCCATGCGCCTCACCGGGGAACTGGCCATGGACAAGACCGGCCGCTTCCTGGCCATACGCACCGACTGGCTGTCCGAGTCGGGCGCCTACCTCAGCCAGGCCGGCGCGCTCACCAATACCGGTAATGGCAAGACCATCGGGCCGGGCGCGTATCGTGTCGAGTCCATGTATGGGCGCCAGCGCCAGATTATGACCAACTGCGCCCCCACCGATGCGTTTCGCGGCGCCGGGCGTCCCGAGGCTGTTTACGTGGTGGAACGCCTGGTCGAAGAGGCGGCGGTGCTGCTCAAGATGGACTCGCTGGAGCTGCGCAAGAAAAATGTGATCCCGCGCGAGGCCATGCCCTATACCACTGTCACCGGCACGGTATTCGACAGCGCCGATTACCCCGCCATGATCGAAAAAGTGATCGAGGCCTCGGGATGGAAACAGTTTCCCGCGCGTCGGGCCGAAGCCGCCCGACGCGGCAAATTGCTGGGCCTCGGCGCTGCGGTGTTTGTCGAACCCGCCGGCGGTGGCGGAGTGCCCAAGGACCAGGTGGCGGTGCTGTTTGCCAAGGATGGCAAGAGCTCCGGCGACGGCAGTTCCGGCGACCTGCAGCTCTACATGGCCGCCGGCGCCAGCGGTCAGAGCCATGAAACCATTTTTCCCGAAATGGTCGGCGAATGGCTGGGCATCGATCCCGCGAAAATCGTGCTGCGTGCCGGCGACCCGGATGGCCCCGTCCTGATGGGCGCTGCCTCCATCGGCTCGCGGACCACGCTCTCCCAGGGCAGCGCCTTTCGCCATGCCTCCACCGAGATCATCAAGAAGGGCCTGGACCTCGCCTCCAGGGACCTGGAAGCCCCCGCCACCGACATTGAATTCCGCGACGGCAGCTATGTGATCAAGGGGACTGACCGCGCCATTGCCCTGACCGAGATCATCGTCAAACATCGCCCGGCCAGCGGCCCCCACCCGCTGGATACCATCGCCGAGAATCCCGCTGCGCGCACCTTCCCGACCGGAGCGCATGTCTGCGAAGTGGAAATCGATGCAGAAACCGGGGAAGCCGAGGTGCTGGTGTATACCGCAGTCGATGATGTCGGCCGTGTCATCAACCATGCAATGATGGAAGGTCAGGTGCACGGCGGCGTGATGACAAGCGCGGGCCACGTGTTCGGCGAGCATTGTATTTACGACCCGGAGAGCGGCCAGCTGCTGACCGGCAGCTTCATGGACTACACCATGCCGCGAGCCGACCTGGTGCAGGATTTCCGCGTGCTCGACCACTCCGTGCCCAGCCCCAACAACATCCTGGGCGCCAAGGGCGCGGGGGAAAGCGGCGCCACCGGCGGTCTGCCGGCCTGCCTCAACGCAGTGCTCGATGCCCTGCGACCGGCCGGGGTGAAACACTTCGATCCGCCCGCCACCCCTGGCCGGATATGGGAAGCGCTGCGACGGGCCAGGGCCTAAGCGACCTGTTACAAATTCGGCGGCCGGTCAGGTCACCGGCCTCTCAGGCAAGATTCCGCTTTACCCGAGGTGCCCGCTTGGAATGTATTGAACAAGGAGCCTTCGCCCCTTGTATATACCCAATATTCGTTAACTAGGAGACAACTATGACCGTCAAGGTCTCGATGAACGTCAACGGCAAGGCGGTGAGCGCCGAAGTCGAGGAACGCACGCTGCTGGTGACCTACATCCGCGAAAACCTTCGCCTGACCGGCACCCATGTGGGCTGCGACACCGCCCAATGCGGCGCCTGCACGGTTCACATGAACGGGCGGGCCATCAAGTCGTGCAACATCGTGGCGATGCAGTCCGAGGGCGCCGACATCCTCACCATCGAGGGAGTTGCCAAGCCGGATGGAACGCTCAATGTGATGCAGGAGGCCTTCCGCGAACATCACGCCCTGCAATGCGGCTTTTGCACCCCTGGCATGGTGCTCTCGGCCATGGACCTGCTGAAGAACTACCCCGATCCCACTGAGCGCGAAATTCGCGAGCAACTCGACGGCAACCTGTGCCGCTGCACCGGTTATCACAACATTGTCAAGGCGATCAAGGCGGCCGCCGCCACGATGCGCGGCTGAGCCAGGAGAAAATCACCATGTACTCATTCAATTACAACCTTGTTAACTGCGTAGCCGACGCCATCACGGCGCTGGGCAAGAGCGAAGATGCCAAGCTGCTCGCCGGCGGCCAGAGCCTGGTCGCCTCAATGAAGCTGCGCCTCTCGAAGCCCTCCGACCTGATCGATCTGGGCACCATCGCCGACCTGCGAGGCATCAAGGTGGATGGCAGCACCGTGACCCTAGGCGCAATGACGCGCCACGCCGAAGTCGCCGGTTCGGCCGAGGTGAAAAAAGCCATTCCCGCCCTGGCCTCGCTTGCCCACGGCATCGGCGACCGTCAGGTGCGCAACATGGGCACCATCGGCGGATCCGTGGCCAACAACGACCCGGCCGCGGATTACCCGGCAGGACTGGTCGGCTTGGGCGCCACCATACAGACCAACAAGCGCAAGATCGCCGCCGACGATTTCTTCAAGGGCATGTTCGAAACCGCGCTGCAGGTTGACGAGATCATCACCTCGGTGAGTTTCCCGGTACCCAAGCGCGCGGCCTACATGAAATTCAAGAACCCGGCTTCGCGTTTCGCGATTGTCGGCGTGTTTGTCGCCGAGACATCCTCGGGCATGCGCGTGGCGGTGACCGGCGCAAGTCCGGGTGTGTACCGCGTCCCGGAAATGGAAAAAGCGCTGGCAGCCAGATTCGCCCCCGAGTCCGTGGCCAGCATCAAGGTGACGGACAAGGGCCTGAATTCAGACATCCATGCCACGGCCGATTACCGCGCGCATCTGGTCACGGTGATGGCCAAACGCGCGGTCGCCGCGGCGCTTGCCTAGGCGCCGGCATCAAACCTGTCGACACAAAAGGCGCCGCTGGATTCAGTGGCGCGCTTTCACCTGGGCAATGGCGCAAGGTTGGACCGGCTCAATTGGATGGGCGACACCTCGCCCGCAGGACTGCGGCGCTCGACGGCCATGGTGGTGAATTACGTCTACGACCTTGGCGACCTGGAGCGCAACCACGAAGCCTATGCCAGGGGCTATCGCATCATCGCCGCGCGGCGCTTCGAGTTGATGGCGCGCTAATCGATGCTCGCGTTATCGTCGGAAAATCCGCCGGAAAAATCCCGGGAGAAGTCCTGGCCATGAGCGTCCCCGGCCATTTTGCAGAAAATATAATGCACTTCGCCCGCGTGCTGCGAGCGGCCGGTCTGCCCATCGGGCCCACCCGGGTGATCGATGCGCTGCGCGCCGTCGAAGCGGTGGGCATCGAGCGGCGAGAGGATTTCTACTGGACGCTCGCCTCGGTGTTCCTCGCCAAGCGCGAGCATTTCGACGTCTTCGACCAGGCCTTCCACATCTTCTGGCGCGATCCGCAGTTGCTCGAGCGCGCCATGGCAATGTTGATGCCAGACGACTTCTCCTCGGCCCCGGAAGAGGAGAAAAAAACGAACAGCCGCGTCAGCGAAGCCTTCAATCCCGAACAGCAGCAGGTGCGGAAAAAGGAGGAACAGGAGGAAAAGGTCGAACTGGATGCAACCCTCACCTTCTCTTCCCGCGAGGTGCTGCAGCACGTCGATTTCGAGACCATGACCGCCGAGGAACTGGCCCAGGCCAAGTCGATCATCAAGCGCATGCGCCTGCCGATACTCGACATCCGCACGCGGCGATTCCGCGCCGACCTGCATGGCGCCAGGATCGACATGCGGGCGACGCTTCGCGCCTCGATGCGAGAGGGCGGCGGCCTGATCGACATCAAGCGTCGCTCGCCGCGCTGGCTGCATCCGCCACTGGTGGTGATGTGCGACATCTCCGGCAGCATGAACCGCTACTCACGCGTGTTCCTGCATTTTCTGCACGCCATCACCAACGACCGCGACCGCGTGCGCACCTTCGTGTTCGGCACCCGCCTCACCAATGTCACCCGCTGCCTGCGCCATCGCGATGTCGACATCGCCATGACCGGCGTCGCCGACCTGGTTTCCGAATGGTCCGGCGGCACGCGAATTGGCGCGTCTATCCGCGACTTTAACCTGCACTGGTCGCGCCGCGTGCTGGGCCAGAACGCGGTAGTGCTGCTGATCACCGACGGCCTGGATGCCGATGTCGGCCAGGGCTTGGCCGAGGAAATGGACCGGCTGCACCGTTCATGCCGCCATCTGATCTGGCTCAATCCGCTGCTGCGCTACGAAGGCTTCGAGGCGAGGTCCGCCGGCATATGCGCGATGCTGCCGCACGTGGACACGTTCCTGCCCGCGCACAACATGCAAAGCCGGCTCGACCTCGCCAGCGTGCTCGAAGGCAACGAAACGCGCAGGAAAGTCGCTTAGCCAATTTCAGCCGACATGTCGATAAATTTGAACATATCGCCGATGTAGACGCACGATCAGTAGGAACATAGGCCAACGATTCAAGAAAAGGAGCACTGAACCATGGAAATGACCGGCGAACAGCTGATTCCCCTCGCGCAAGCTGATGTCTGGCGCGGACTCAACGACCCCGAGATTCTGAAATCCTGCATCGCCGGCTGCGAGTCGGTCGAGGCAACGGCTGCGAACGAGTTTCGTATTGCCATGACCGCGTCGGTGGGGCCGGTTAAAGCCAAATTCACCGGCAAGCTGTCGCTTTCCGATCTGGACCCGCCGAACTCCTATTCGATCGCTTTTGAGGGGTCGGGCGGTGCCGCCGGATTCGCCAAGGGTGGAGCACAGGTGAAGCTCACCACGGAAGGCAGCTCGACGCGGCTCAACTATTCGGCCAAGGCCAATATCGGCGGCAAGCTCGCGCAAATCGGCTCGCGCCTGGTCGACGGCGTGGCGCAGAAGATGGCCCATGAGTTCTTCGTCAAGTTCAACGCTGTCATGGGCAAATCCTCATCCGGCGCAGCGGCGCCCGCCGTTTCGAAAGGCGGCGGCATGGAGGCAACGGAAAAATTGTTCAAGCCGCTCTGGTTGGTCGGCGGCACACTGGTTGTCATACTCGTCATCTGGTGGGCCATGGGCGGCGCGAAATAACATCCCGGCTTTCCGGCGCCACCGCGCCATAAAAAATGCCCGCTTGATGCGGGCATTTTTTATATACGAGAATTTTTACCTACGGAAATTTCAAGTAAGGGCATTCTTCATGGAATCAACCAAAGGAGACGCTTCGGCCGTCGACGGTGGAGGTGGCCTCCGGTTTTCACTCGCCCATGTCGAAGTCATGGGAAACGATGCGCGCTCAACCGATCCGGATGATCTGATTGACGCGCTCGCACACCTCGGCGAACAAGGCGCCGCGCAGGCGAGCCGGCGGATGCTTGGTGGCTTTGCGCCGGCTCCAGTCAAACGACTTGGGCTGGTGGCACAACACGTAGCTGGTGGCGGGCTTGCGCCCCGGCGCCTTTCCAACCGCGACGGCAAAGGGGTTGTCAATAGTCGGCAGTTGTCATGGGCAGGCCGACGACGAGCGAGGTCTTTTCGTTGAAGGCGCGCGGTGACCTGTCTCTTATACACATCTGACG
>ENA-ORBV01011968-ORBV01011968.1-microbial-mat-metagenome-genome-assembly--contig:-NODE-11968-length-13487-cov-5.009993_pt1 | contig 13487 bp, 11 predicted proteins | sample MGYA00237777_ERZ505514 | MGnify/ENA primary metagenome ERZ505514 (study PRJEB26160, sample SAMN06269048) | microbial mat metagenome | isolation source: Oligotrophic lake microbial mat | place...
GAGTCACATACCCAGGGTTGCTCGCCCGCTCCGCAGACACTCTATCGAATTCTGAAACGACATTTTCAAACCGGCCATTTTCATGCATGTTCGCGCCGTCGGCCACAAGTCCCTCGGGCTGGAGCTGGTGTCGGCCGGGGTCCGCGACGGGGACTATAGCCGAACGCGTTTCGATGATTGCCGGTGCAGCCATGGCGCGTGGCTTCATCATGGTCACATCGCGAAGGCACGCAAAATATCGTCGTGTTAGCGCCACTATGACGGTGAACTACATCGCTTTGACGGTGGCCTACCTTTGGTTGTTGCCGCGAAACCGGGCCAGCCGTCCTGGCTTACCCGTTCCTGATCAATTTGCAACATGCGGCCAGCGCGTGTGCTGATCGTCGATCCAGAATGCATGCGCGTGCCGGATGCCGTGAACAGTGGGTATACCGTCGGGACCATGGGATTGTGCGGTCTCCAGTGCCGCGTGTTCATGCTCGATGACCTCGGGGTCATGCACGGGCCAGACGCCAACGGCCAGCGCGGTTGCAGCCAGGGCTGCCAGAGCCAGAACCATAAACGTGGCGGGCATGCCCCAGCCTGCGCCCATCCATCCTGCCAGTGGATAGAAGACCAGCCAACTCGCATGGGACAACGCGAACTGTGCTGCAAAAAGCGCTGGACGATCTGCCGGATGCGCCGAGCGCCGCAGCAAGCGCCCGGACGGTGTCTGGGCTGTTGCGTATGCCAGCCCTGCCATAAACCATAAGCCGATCAGGCCACGGTAGTCGGGGCCCACTGTGCCAAGCAAAAGAACAAACACCAACACGGCTACGCCGACAAGCATCACCGTTCGGTCCTGCCACCGTTCGAGCAATTTTGGCAACGCAAGAGCGGCCACCATGGAGCCGGCGCCAAACGCAGCAAGCGCTGCCGCGACAGCACTTTGCGTCAGACCGAAGCCCGACTGCACCATCACCACGGTGTTGACAAACACCATGGAGCCAGCTGCTGCTACCGCTGCATTGACTGCCAACAGCCCGCGCAATCGGGGCGTCGCCAGGTAGATCCGCATGCCGCGTACCGTGCGCTCGTAGATGCCCCGGCGCTGCTGCGGCGCACTGGCCGGCAGCACGACAGAGACCACTAGCAGGGCAGACGCAAGGAAGCCAAAGACGGTGCCAGCGAAGAGATCATGGAAACTGACGACCGTCAGCAACGCCGCCGCCAGCATCGGACTGATCAGGCTTTCCATGTCATAGGCCAGTCGCGACAAGGACAATGCCTTGGTGTAGTCCTTTTCGTCTGGCAGCACATCGGGGATGGTCGCCTGGAAGGTGGGTGTGAACGCAGCGGAGGCAGCCTGCAGCACGAAGATCAGTACATACACATGCCAGATCTGCGATACAAATGGCAGCGCCAAGGCCACCGCGGCGCGAACCAGGTCCAGGCACACCAGCAACGCCCGCCGAGGCAGGCCCTGGGCCAGCGCCGCCGCCACCGGTGCAACACCGACATAGGCCAGCATCTTGATGGCCAGTGCCGTGCCAAGCACCGTACCCGCATTGGCGCCAGCCAGATCGTAGGCCAGCAGACCCAACGCAACAGTTGCCAGCCCGGTGCCGATCAGTGCGATCACCTGCGCTGCCAACAGGTGCCGGTAAGTTCGGTGGCGAAGCAAATCGATCATGGAAGGTCTATCCGGCGCTCAGAGATAGCGCGTGATCAGTTTGAACTCATCGAGCGATTGGCTTTTGGTGCGGGCAGATCCATCGACCATGTGGTCCAGGCAGTGGTCGATGTGGTCCTGGATCAGCGCCTTCTTGGCCTGCGCAATGGCCTTTTCCACCGCCAGCAGCTGCTGCGCGATGTTCAGGCACGGCTGCTCCTGCTCGATCATGGCGATCACGCTGTTCAGGTGGCCATTGGCCCGCCGCAGGCGCTTGACGATGGCAGGATGGGATGCGTGGGTACGGACTTGGGTCATGCTGGTTGTTATCCTCCCCCCGAGGTTACTATAATCCGCCAAAACTCCCCATCCCGGTCCACTTTCGCGCATGTTATTTCTGTTCGCCCCTTCCCTCATTCGGCCATGGCTGGTGCCAGATGCGCGCTTTTGGGTGCTGGCTGTGGTGCTGGCGGGCATGCTGGCCTCGTCGATCGGTCTTGTGAACTCGCATGGGCTTGCGGCACTTGCCTCCGCGCAGCATCGCGACGAATCGGTGCAAGGGCATGGACATTCACACCACGGGCGGGGCGATGCCGCAGTGGCGGATGTGCCCCTTGTGCATGCGCATCACAACGCCGACCACTCGCACGACAACGCCCAAGTGCCGTCTCATGCGTTGGCATCGGTGGCGCCAGTGCAACCCGACTGGCGCATATTCAATCCAACAAGGACGAAGGGGCTGGTTGCGTACCGGCTTGAGCGGCCGCCAATGGCCTGAGGCGCACTCCCGCCTGGCGCTGCCCTGGGCCGCGCTTTCTTTTCCTCATTCTTGGAGTATTCATGCTCAGCTTCGTTTCATCATGGCTGCCGGCCAACCTATGGTCCAGTCGGCGATACTTTTTTCGGGCGACGGTTTTCCTGGTGCTTGCCGTGCTGCTCGGTGCCACCGATGTGTTCGCCCACGCTGTTACACAGGGCGACAAGGGCTACATACAGGAGATAGCAGGCGTCAATCTGCTGCCTTTCATGTACCTGGGCGCCAAACACATGATGACCGGGTACGACCACATCCTGTTCCTGTTTGGTGTGATCTTCTTCCTCTACCGGTTGTCGCACATCGGCCTGTACGTCAGCCTGTTCGCCCTGGGACACTCGACCACGATGATCCTGGGTGTCTACTTCAATGTCGGGATCAACAGTTACCTGATCGATGCGGTCATAGGGCTGTCCGTGGTCTACAAGGCGCTGGACAACCTCGGTGCGTACCAGCGGTGGTTGGGCTTTCAGCCCAACACCAAAGTCGCGACCCTGGTGTTCGGCCTGTTCCACGGCTTTGGCCTGTCGACCAAGATCCTCGAATTCCAGATCTCGCCCGACGGTCTACTGCCCAACCTGCTGGCCTTCAACGTGGGGGTCGAGATCGGGCAATTGCTGGCACTTGCGGTGATTCTGATCGCAATGACCTATTGGAGGCGCACTTCCAGCTTCTTTCGCCACGCCTACAGCGCCAACGTCGTGATGATGAGCGCGGGCTTTGTGCTGGTCGGCATGCAGCTGACTGGTTACTTCGTGGCTTGACCAACAATTTTCATAAATTTCACCATGTACAACAGCAATACACCTTTGCCTTCCGACCTGCCCTCCTCCAGAAAGCTGCTTGGCTCAACTCTTGCGGCGGTCGTTTCAGCCGCCGTCCTGCTCACCACGGTGGTGCTTCCCGCTGAGTACGGAATCGACCCCACGGGGGTCGGCCGCGTTCTGCGGCTGACCGAAATGGGCGAGATCAAAATGCGTCTTGCCGCCGAAGCGGCGGCTGACGCGAAAGCCACCACGACCGCGAAGGTGGCGCCAGCAGCGCAATCGCCCGTGACGAGCAGCCCGACCGGTGTGCCCACTGCTGCCGCACCGGCCCAAGCCGCGGTCGAGCCTGCTCCTGCCAAGGATGCCCAAGTAGCAAAATGGCGCGACGAAACGAGCTTGACTCTCGCCCCGGGCCAGGGGGCCGAAATCAAACTGCGTATGAAAGTTGGTGAAAAGGCCCAATACGCCTGGATCGTCGAAGGCGGTATCGTCAATCACGACACGCACGGCGAAGGCCTTGGCCGATCTGTCAGCTACGTCAAAGGTCGGGATGTGCCTGGTCACCAAGGCGAACTGATTGCTGCGTTCACTGGCGAGCACGGTTGGTTCTGGCGCAACCGTGGCAAGGACCCAGTCAAGTTAGTCTTGCGAACCGGCGGAATTTATAGTGAGATCCTGCGCATCAAGTGATGTGGCAGGATGCTCCGGGAGCCCCTGCCACTGATCACGGGCAATGGCATTCCGAAGGCTGGCCCAGACTAGACCGGGGCGTCGGGCAGGTAGCGCGCCGGACGCCGCTGCCCCGCGCCAGCATGCGTAGCTGGCTGAGCAACCCATTTTTGCCGGATCGATCGTCATGCCTCTTTACGGTTATCGAAAGCACCCACGCATCAGCTGGATAGTCTGCGCGCGCCGGTACCCGTGGCGGCGCCCTGGCAGTCGCATAGCCTGCGTTCCCCGATTCAAGCAAAGTGCAATTCCTGCATCGGCGAAGCGGTGCGCCCGTTCAAGTTCAGCCGGCGCGGTCAAGCTTGTCGAGCAGCGCCAACGCGCGCTTCGGATTGCCGCGCGCAGCGCGTGTCTCGAAGCGAACCCGGGCGTCGTAGTTTGCCAATGCTACCGTCGCGAGTTCGTCCATCAGTTTGTTGACGCTGATGGAGTTGGCGCGGGCAAGCGCCTTCAATCGCTCGTGCTTGTCTTCGGGCAAACGGATCGTCAATGTAGACATGGGAACACCTCCAGGCATTGCTCGGGTGTCAGCACCTTAAGCGAGGGAAACTTCAATTCGCCGCGCGACACGTCGCGCAGGTTCCGTGTCACGATTGCGTCGGCTTGCGCAGCGACCCCAAGTTCGATCAGGTGGTTGTCGCCTTCGTCGGGCAGGTTGGGACACCAGGCATAGAACACCTCTACCCATCGGCAACGGTTCAAAAAGCCATCGAAAACTTCAAAACGCTCCCGCGCGGACAGAACGGAATCTGCATACAGTTCGGCGCGGCCCAAAACATCTTCATACTCGGCCAGCAAGGCAGGGCCGAGCACCGCCTGATAGTTGCCGTTCAGACAGCCACGAAGGACCGCGCGTGCGCTGCCGCCATCCCGAAGCAGCACTGCAACCAGAATATTGGTGTCAAGAACGATCATCGCCCTTTCTAAAATGATAGCGCATACGCTGTCACTTTGTGCCCGCCGCTTCGAGCGGTTGTATTCCGCCAGCACACTGACGGCGACGCCCGTGGGCGGCACTGCGACCAATCGCGCTAAACGACTACAGCGCTGGTTGGTGCTGTGATGTTGGATGAACATGGGCTGCGTGCCAGGCGGGGCTTTTCTTCAAAAGGTTGCGCGGTTCAAATCCCTGGCGTGATGCAGCACCCGCACAACCGTAATGCCTTGTTTGTCGGCGAGGTAAAACAAAACGTACAGCGTCGAGGTCGGCCAGCTACGGACACCTGGTACCAATTCGGGCCGCGCCCGCACCATCCTGGGCTGCTATGCCAAAGTGCTGGCCGCTTGCCGGATCGCGTCCACAACACGATCAGCGCTGCTGGATTCTCCTGGGCGATGAACAACCAGGCTTCCAGCAAATCGGTCTGAGCACTTGGGGCGAGAAGTGTCTGCCCCATCAGGCAGACACTTTTGCCTTCAAGGCAGCGCGGCCTTGATTTTTGATCGCGTTCATGTCAACGACGCCGACCCGGCCGGCCTTTGCATCCGCGACGCCCTTTGCAATATCCGCTTTCAGTGACGACAGCGAGCTTGCTTGCAGCGCCTGGTAGGCCTCAGACACGCGTAGTGCTTCACGTATTACTTCGTTGGCAGACCCATACAAGCCAGATGCTACATGCCCACCAACCCGGTTTTCCAATTCGACGGGTAAAGACACGTTGAGCGACATTTGAGTTTCTTTGGATGGCAGAATTTGCCATCCTGTTCCACGATGTGTTTTTGGCGCAACGTCTGCAGTGGTTCACCCGTGGCTGATGCCCAGGCTGGCTAGTTCGCCTTCGCCGACGCCGTATCCACCCGCTGCAGCAACTCCCGATGGCGCCCCGCCCCCGCAAAACCTTCGCTGCCCGTAGGCGCATCCAGTAGCTGATCGGCGACGCGATCAAACAGCTGATGCGCGTGTATGGCGTAGCCGGCACCGAGCGTGGCGCGACTACCAACATGGTCAACGCGTGCGTCGAGTTGAAGGCCGGTGATCGGCTGGTGTTTTTCCCCCCGGTCTACGGGCTTGACGGGCAGACCGTGGACGATCCATTCCGGGTCGACTTGTCAGGCGTCTGTCCAAATTGGCGCCCTGCGTCAATTTGGCGTCGCACAGGCAGGTTCCCCCGGAGCGCGGTTGCAGCGAGAATTACCACCGCCCCGACGCGCGCCGTCCGTGGCAGCACCCCCACCGCGACTCCGACCCCAAGGGACAAGCATGCATTTCGGCCTGACACAAGAACAGCAGATGATCGTCGACACGACGCGGTTGTTCGTCGAGAAAGAGCTGTATCCGCACGAGTCGGCGGTCGAGCGCAGCGGCACGCTGCCGATGGAGCTGGTGCGCGAGGTCCAGCAGAAGGCGATCGCGGCGGGCCTGTACGCGGCCAACATGCCCGAGGAAGTTGGCGGGGCCGGGCTCGACACGTTGTCCTGGTTGCTCTACGAGAAGGAGCTCGGCCGCGCCAACTACGCGCTGCATTGGACCTGCGTGGCGCGCCCGTCGAACATCCTGCTGGCTGGCAATGAGGAGCAGCGCCAACAGTACCTCACCCCCTGCGTGCGCGGCGAAACCTGGGATTGCCTGGCCATGACCGAACCGGGCGCCGGGTCCGACCTGCGCGGCATGCTGGCCAGCGCCCGGCCCGATCGCGACGACTGGATCCTGAACGGCACCAAACACTTCATCAGCCACGCCGACATCGCCGGCTTTGCCATCGTGTTCATGGCCACCGGCGAGGAGGCCACGCCGCGCGGCCCGAAGAAAAAGATCACCGCGTTCTTCGTTGACAAGGGCACCAAAGGCTTCACCGTGCGCGACGGCTACCGAAACGTCTCGCACCGGGGTTATACCAACGCGATCCTCGACTTCGACGACTGCCGGCTGCACAAGCGGCAGATCCTGGGCGAGGTGCACCGCGGGTTCGAGGTGGCCAACCGCTGGCTCGGCGCGACGCGACTGCAAGTCGCCTCGACCTGCCTCGGGCGCGCCGAACGCGCGCTCGCACTGGCGCTGAGCTACGCCGCCGAGCGGCGCCAGTTTGGGCAGCAGATCGGCAAGTTCCAGGGTGTGTCGTTCAAGCTGGCCGACATGGCGATGGAGCTCAAGGCGGCGGAGCTCTTGACGCGCGAGGCGGGCTGGAAGGTTGACCAGGGCAGCGTCACCGAAGCCGATATGGCGATGGCAAAACTCAAGGCCACCGAGGTGCTGGCGATGATCGCCGACGAGGCGATCCAGATCCACGGCGGAATGGGCCTGATGGACGACCTGCCGCTGGAGCGGATCTGGCGCGACGCGCGGGTCGAGCGCATCTGGGAAGGCACCAGCGAGATCCAGCGCCACATCATCAGCCGCGAACTGCTGCGGCCGCTGGGTGGCTAGGGCCTGTCAACGCTATTCGAGGACTCACGTGACCCGCAACCTGCAGCGCCTGTTGCGCCCGCGCTCGATCGCGGTGCTGGGCGCGGTCTGGGCCGAAAACGTCGTCGCCCAGTGCCGCAAGATGGGGTTTGCCGGGCCGGTGTGGCCGGTGCATCCGACCCGGCCGTCGATTGGCGGGCTGCGCACATACGTCTCGCTTTCCGAGCTGCCCGAGCCGCCGGATGCGACCTTCATCGGCGTGAACCGGCACGCCAGCGTGGCTGTGGTGCGCGAGCTGGCCGCGCTGGGCGCCGGAGGTGCGGTCTGTTTCGCCAGCGGCTGGGCCGAGGCGGGCGAGGCCCAACTGCAGCACGACCTGGTCGACGCGGCGGGTGGCATGCCGATCCTCGGGCCGAACTGCTACGGGCTCATCAACTACCTCGACGGGGCGCTGCTCTGGCCCGACCAGCACGGCGGGCGCCGGGTCGAGCGCGGGGTGGCGCTGCTGAGCCAGTCGTCGAACATCGTCATCAATCTGACCATGCAGGCACGCGGACTCCCGGTCGCCTATGTTGCCTGCCTGGGCAATGCGGCGCAGATCGGGCTCGCCGAGCTGGCCAGCGCGCTGCTGGCGGACGAACGCGTGACGGCGATTGGCCTGTATGTCGAAGGCATACCCGACGCACCGGCGTTCGCCGCGCTGGCCGAGGCTTCACGCTCGGCCGGCAAGGGCGTTGTCTGCATCAAGTCCGGCAAGACGGCACTCTCGCGCAGCGCTGCTGCCTCACACACCGCTGCGCTGGCCGGGGGCGGAGCGGCGTCGAGCGCGTTCCTGCGCCAGTGCGGCGTGGCCGAGGTCGCCACGCTGGCGGAGCTGGTCGAGACGCTGAAGATTTTTCACGTGCACGGGCCGCAGATCGGGCGGCGACTGTGCTCCTTGTCCTGCTCCGGCGGCGAGGCTGGCCTGGTCGCCGACCTGGCCGCGCCGTTCGGACTGGACTTCGAGCCGCCGAGCCAGGGCACACGCGAGCGGCTGGGCGAGCTGCTGGGGCCGCTCGTCGCCATTGCCAACCCGCTCGATTACCACACCTTCATCTGGGGCGACGGGCCGCGCACCAGCGCCGTTTTCAGCACCATGCTGCAGGATTACGACGCGGGCATCTACCTGATCGACCCGCCGCGCCCGGATCGTTGCGATCCGTCGTCGTTCCAGCCGGCGCTGGACGCGATCGTGGCCGCGGCCAGTGCCACTGGCAAGCCTGCGTTTCCGGTGGCGTCGCTGCCCGAGAACTTCACCGAGGATCGCGCCATCGCGTTGATGGGCCAGGGCGTCGTGCCGCTGCTGGGGCTGGAGTCGGCGCTGGGCGCGATCCGTGCGGCGCAGACACCCGGCGGCGCCAAGGGCTGGCGGCCGGCGGCAAAGACCGCGCCGCGCCACAGTCACACGCTGTCGGAGTCCGAAGGCAAGGCGCTGCTGGCCGGTGCGGGCATCGCCGTGCCACGGTCCGTCACCGCGACGACGCTGACTGAGCTGCAGAACAAGGTACACGCCTTGACGCCGCCGCTGGCGCTCAAGGGTCTGGGCTTTGCGCACAAGACCGAGGCCGGCGCGGTGCGCCTGGGCCTGATGTCGCTGCAGGGGCAGGCGGAGATGCCCGGGGCAACCGGCTATCTGGCCGAGGAAATGGTGAGCGGCGCCGTGGCCGAAGTACTGCTGGGCCTGCGCCGCGACCCGGTATACGGCGTCAGCCTGACGATCGGCATGGGCGGCGTGACGGCCGAGCTGCTGGCCGATACGGTGACGCTGATCCTGCCGGTGACCGAAGGCGAGTTGCACGCGGCGCTGCAGCGGCTGCGGTTATGGCCGCTGCTTGACGGTTACCGTGGCCGCGCCAAAGCCGACATCGGTGCGGTCGCTTCGATGGCCGCCGCGCTGGGCGCGCTGATGCTGGCGCGCTCCGAGCTGGAAGAGATCGAGATCAACCCGATCGTCGTGCGCGCCCAGGGCGCGGTCGCGGTCGACGCACTTATCCGAAAGGCGCTGTGATGACACAAATGACGATGCTGACCGAGGGCCCGATCCTGACCCGGCACGAAGGTGTGATTCTTGAGGTCACGCTGTCGCGCGGCAAGGCCAACGCCATAGACCTTGTGACCAGCCGCATCATGGGGCAGGTGTTTCGCGCCTTCCGCGACGACGATGCCCTGCGCGTGTGCATCCTGCGCGCGGAGGGCGACAAGTTCTTCTGCCCCGGCTGGGACCTCAAGGCCGCGGCCGCGGGCGACGCGGTGGACGGCGACTACGGGGTCGGCGGGTTCGGCGGGTTGCAGGAACTGCCGAACCTCAACAAGCCGGTGGTCTGCGCGGTCAACGGCATCTGCTGCGGCGGCGGCCTGGAGCTGGCACTGTCGTGTGACCTGATCCTGTGCTCGGACAACGCGAGCTTCGCGCTGCCGGAGATCCGCTCCGGCACAGTGGCCGACGCGGCATCGATCAAACTGCCCAAGCGCATTCCCTACCACGTGGCGATGGACCTGCTGATGACCGGCCGCTGGTTCGATGCGCAGGAGGCGCAGCGCTGGGGGCTGGTCAAGGAGATCACGACGCCTGCCCACCTGTTGTCCACGGCCTGGGAGTTGGCGCGGCTGCTGGCATCGGGCCCGCCGCTGGTTTATGCCGCCATCAAGGAAGTGGTGCGCGAGGCCGAGAACATGCGTTTCCAGGACGCTTTGAACCGCATCACCAAACGCCAGTTGCCGACGGTGGACCGGCTGTACTCGTCAGAAGACCAGTTGGAGGGCGCGCGCGCCTTCACCGAAAAGCGCGATCCGGTCTGGAAGGGGCGCTGAGGGATGGCGGTGGCGTAATGCGCTCAGAAGCTGCTACTCAGCGCTTGCGGTCGGTGTAATATTCCTCTCGGCAGTTGTCGAGCCAGAAGGGGAGAGCCGATGATCGCCCCCCTCGGTAGTCATTGATGCCGCCAAACCACCATCGCTGGCGCAGGACGCTGAATGCACGACAAGGAAGCCACAGCCCGCATCAAGATCAACAAGCTGCTCGAAGCGGCTGGCTGGCGATTCTTTGCGGATGGCACTGCGCCCGCCAATATCCGCCTTGAGCCTGGCGTCATGATCAAGTCGACCGACCTGGACGCGCTCGGCGCCGACTTCGAGAAGAGCACCAAGGGCTTCGTCGACTTTCTCTTGCTCGATGCCAAAGGCTTTCCGCTGCTGGTGCTCGAGGCCAAAGCCGAAGACAAGAATCCGCTCGTCGGTAAGGAGCAGGCGCGCAAATACGCCAAGTCCCAGAACTGCCGCTTCGTCATTCTTTCGAATGGCAACCTGCACTACTTCTGGGACCTGGAACGCGGCAACCCCTACGTCATCACCGCGTTCCCGACGCCGGACTCGGTCACCGGCTACCAGAAGGTCACGCCCAACCCGCTGCGGCTGATCGACGAGCAGGTTGGCGATGACTACATCGTTCGCACCCAGCGCCCGAACTACGCACTGGATGCCGCCTGGCAAAACCAGGCAGAGCGCCCCGGCTACATTCAGGTCAACAAGCTGCGGTTTCTAAGACCGTACCAGCTCAAGGCCATCCACAGCCTTCAGGCCGCGGTCGGCGACGGCAAGGACCGTTTCCTGTTCGAGATGGCCACTGGCACCGGCAAGACGCTGACCGCCGCCGCCGTGATCAAGCTTTTTCTCCGTTCCGGCAACGTACGCCGCGTGCTGTTCCTTGTGGATCGCCTGGAGCTGGAAGACCAGGCCAAGAAGTCCTTCGCCGCGGTACTGTCCGCCGACTTCTCTACGGTGATCTACAAGGAGAATCGGGACGACTGGCGCCGCGCCGAAATTGTCGTCACCACCGTGCAGTCCCTGCTCTTCAACAACAAGTACCAAAAGCTCTTCTCACCGACCGACTTCGATCTCGTCATCTCCGACGAAGCGCACCGCTCGATCGGTGGCAACGCCCGCGCCGTGTTCGAGTACTTCATCGGCTACAAGCTCGGCCTCACCGCCACGCCGCGCGACTACCTGCGCCGCTTCGACAGCGCCAACCCCGGCACCCGCGACCCGCGCAATCCGTACGAAAGCGAACGTCGCCTGCTGCTCGACACCTACCGCACCTTCGGCTGCGAAAACAGCCAGCCGACCTTCCGCTACTCCTTGCTTGACGGCGTGAAGGAAGGCTTCCTGATCAACCCGACCGTGGTGGACGCACGCACCGAGGTCACCACCACGCTGCTCTCCGAAGAAGGCTTTGTCGTCTCCTTCACCGATGACAGCGGCGAGGACCAGCAGCAGGCCTTCAAGCAGCGCGAGTTCGAGAAGCGCTTCTTCGCCGACACCACCAACCAGCTTCTGTGCAAGACGTTTCTGGAAAACGCCCTGCGCGACCCGGTCAGCGGTGAGATCGGCAAGTCCATCGTCTTCGCCGTCAGCCAGAACCACGCCGCCAAGCTCGCGCAAATCTTCAACCAGATGGCCGACCGCATGTTCCCCGGCAAATACCAGTCCGACTTCGCCGTGCAGGTCACCTCCCAGATACCCGACGCCCAGCAGTTCACCATCAACTTCGCCAACAACAATCTGCTCGGCTCCGGCAACTTCATCCCCACCTACAAAACCAGCAAGGCGCGCATCTGCGTCACCGTCGGCATGATGACCACCGGCTACGACTGCACCGACATCCTCAACATCGGCCTGTTCCGCCCGATCTTTTCACCCACCGACTTCATCCAGATCAAGGGGCGTGGCACCCGCAAGCACGACTTCCACGAGCTGCTTTTCGACAATGCCCTCAAGGAGGGCGTGCAACAGCCCATCAAGACCGCTTTCAAACTGTTCGATTTTTTCGCCAACTCCGAATACTTCGAAGAAGATTTCAACTACGACGAAGTGCTGAAGTTGCCGCCGCCGCAGGGCAAAGGCAGCGACGGCGGGGGCGGCGAGGGCCCGGTGGTCGTGGGCGGCACCTACGAGCACCTCGGCGCTGACATCCTGGCTTCAATGGTTGTCGAGCAGATCACGGCCGAGGGCATGAAGATCGACCGCATGTTCTTCGAGAAATTTGAAGACGTGATCCGCGCCGACGACACGGTCGCTGCCGCCGTGGAAGCGGGGCAGTGGGACCGCGTGATCGACTACGTGAACCGCGAGGTCTTCGACAAGCCCGAGGAGTTTTACACCCTCGACAAGCTGCGCAAAGCCGCCGCCGTGGACCGTCGGCTGACCCTGCGCGAAATCCTGGAGAAGGTCTTCGGCCTCATCCCGCGCTTCAAGTCCAAAGATGAATTGCTGGAGGAAGAGTTCTCCAAGTTCGTCGCCGACCGCGTGCCCACGCCGCCTTCGTCCATCCCGGCCATAAAGACCTACTTCAAGGCCTACGTCACTAGCAACCGCGTGCGCGACATCATCGACAGTCGGCAGTTCACCGATCTGGCCACCAACCCGTACTTCAGCACCCATGATTTCAGAGCCGTGCCCCACCCCTACCGCACACTTGTGCCCGAATACGTCAAGGACTACGTGGCCCTGAACCAGTTCGCGGCCTGAGCATGCATGACATGCCGAGCTCCATACAGGCACACATATTCAAGTAGTACACTTATTTATGTGTTAATTCCAGGGGATCAAGACAATGGCAAGCACCGTTAATTTCACCGGCGCGGTCGATCGCGATCTGCTCAAGCGCGCCAAGATCATTGCCGCCAAAACCGACACCTCGGTCAATGCGCTGTTCAACGCCGAGTTGCGCCATCTGGTTGAAACCTTCGAGGCGGCCGAAGCAACAGGCAACCAGAATTACCGTAAGCTGCTCGATTTTTCGCTGGGGCGGCTCGCGGGCGACGAAGCCATGCGCGCGCTGGGGATCGACAGCGAAGAAGATCTCTTTCTTTTGATGGCGCAAGCCCACCTGCCGATGCCGCGACTGCCCGATGCCGTCACGGCCGACATGGTCGAACAACTCAAATCGCTGGCGGGCTGAGAGCGTGAGAGGCAATCGCTTGAGCCCACGCAAGGCCCCGCGGCGACGCCCGGACGCTTCGGGAAAAGACCATTCGCGGGGTCTTGCCCTGCGGGCCGGGGCACCCAAGGGCGCCGCGCGGCGTTGCGCCGCTTGCCCATGTCCCGACATGGGCTGCGCGCCGCGCCTTGCCCGCCACCCTTGGGCAC
>ENA-ORBV01011971-ORBV01011971.1-microbial-mat-metagenome-genome-assembly--contig:-NODE-11971-length-13486-cov-4.723991_pt1 | contig 13486 bp, 9 predicted proteins | sample MGYA00237777_ERZ505514 | MGnify/ENA primary metagenome ERZ505514 (study PRJEB26160, sample SAMN06269048) | microbial mat metagenome | isolation source: Oligotrophic lake microbial mat | place...
CCGCGAAGAGGCGGTCTACAATGTGTTCTGGGCGCCCCAGCCGCGGAGCAACAACGGCACCGGCCTGACCAACGTCAACGTGCCGACGAGTTCGACGAGTTTCCAGACGAACCAGCCGCAGAGTTACCTGTTGCCGATTCAATACATCGCTTCCGGGGATTTGGCGGCCTACCGTGGCTCCCCGGCGTTTCGCGGCGAACGGAACAATCTGATTCTCGTGGACTATCGCTCGCTCGGGAACACGGCGGCGGATCCGCTCCGGCGAGGCTTGGAAGCCGCGGCCACCGCGTCGCTGGCGCAGGGGTCGCAGACGATCCTGCAGACCTCGAACACGGGCAATACGGTCGACGACCTGTACGCGAACCTCGGATACGAGAACCGCAATGCGAATGTGAACTACGCGGACGAATCCTCCGGCTTTGACGTGAGCATGTTGTTCACTCCGAATCGGAATTTCTCCGCGACCTTTTCCTACGCTTATCAAAAGCAGGAGGTGATCGGTGGATTCGGACTGGTGGATCAGCCAAATAGCACCGAATACGATTCGTGGTGGCGCTACATGGGCTTCACGACGCAGCAGGCCCTGGCTGCCAACCTGGACGAAGGGGCTGTTGATTTCAGTGCGGGCGTCCAAGGGGTGCGCTTGATCGACAACCCGGAGCATTCGGCCAACGTCTGGAACAAGTACACGTTCACGCAGGGTGCCCTGAGAGGGTGGGATGTCGGATTGGGCATCAACTGGTTTGGCAGCCGGCAAGCGGAGGCCGCGATCGACAACGGCCTGCGGCGGCGCGTCACCGGACGTTTCAAGGCGGATTTCTCGCAGCGCTTCGTCGTCAACACGGGCATCGGCTACAAACGCAAGCTGGGGGGGCGCGATTGGAACTTCCGGCTCAACATCAACAATCTCCTCGATGACCAGAAGGACGAACGGATCGTATATACCGGCACGGTCGGCAACGTGACGAACGCGCCGGCGCGCTCCGTCGTATATTATAATCCGCGCACCTGGCAGTTCTCGGCGGGGACGAAATTCTGAGTGGCTTGCCCCTGGGACCGCGGCCGCCCCCGGCCGCATCGGTGGAGTTGTCCCCCAAGCCGCTCCGGACCCAAGCAGGTGAACCACTGATCTTCACTGATCGGCACTGATTGGGATCGAGAAGCCGCCGGGGTGACACAGACATTCCTGTCTGTGCGATCCGATCCCAAATCAGCGCAGGCAGAAATAGCCTGCGTCACGACGCGCAGGTGAGGCGTTGCGATGCGCAAGATCCATCCTGTAATCCTGTTTAACCTGTCTCTCCTTTTCAGAGATCGAGCTCAAGCCGTGACAGGATGACAAGATGACAGGATGACCGTCATCTCGGGCCCAAGCAGGGGAACCACTGATCGGCGCTGATCATGAGTTGCCGAGGTGGAGCGACTTGTCCCCAAGCCGCTGGGTGGAGGAACTCGCGGTGAGACGTTGCGATGCGCAGAATCCATCCTGTAATCCTGTTTATCCTGTCTCTCCTTTTCAGAGATCGAGTTCAAGCCGTGGCAGGATGACAGGATGACAGGATGAACATCATCTCGCACTCAGGCAGGTGAACCACTGGTCGGCACTGATCATGAGTGGAGGAGGTAGAGCGACTTGTCCCAAGCCGCTGGTTTTGGTGCTTGGGATCAATGGACCAATTTCTGGGATCGCGGCCGCGCTCGGCCGCCCAGGAATCATTCTCCGTTTCGGCTTTTCGGATGCGGCCGAGGGCGGCCGCGGTCCCGGGGGAGTCCCGCAAAGCCAAGCGCGTTGGGGACAACACGCTCCACCCAGGAGCACGGCTCCAAAGTGGAGCGACTTGTCCCCTGGTTCTGGTCTCAGGGGAATCACACAACCTCGGACGCCGGCGTAGCGCCGTCGCCGTTACTTCTGCGCCGTTTCGAACTCTTTGCGCAGCGATTCCGAGATGACGTTTTTCACCGCGACAATCTGCGACTCTTTTTTGCCGGCGTAGCGGACTTCCAACTTGAGTTGGATTTCGTCGCTCGTGACGCCCAATTGGGAAATCATCGGATCAAGCACGCCCTTCTCGCCCGCGGCGAGTTTCAGCACCGGGGGGCGGACGGCGAAGTTACCCAAGTACGAATTCACTTCCGTGATTTGCAGCTCGAGGGGCTCGGTGCCGCGATTTTCAAACTGCACGCGGAGGGTGACAGGCGGCATCGGGCTACCGGCCGCGCGGCGCGCCTTCGCCATGCGCATGTAGTCGGCCATGGCTTCCTTTTGGTCCTCTTCGGAGTCGCCGTAGCCGCCGATGTTGTAGACTTCAGTGAACGCTCCGGCGTCGTCGCGCTTCTTCCGGCCGCTTAAATCCTCCAGTTCACCTTTTCGGCCCGGGGCGCGCTTGGCCCCGCGATCGAACCCGCGCGTGATGGTCGCCAGGGCACCGACTTTGCCTTCAAGAAAAGTCGCTTCGCCTTTCATGGCGACCGGACGCTCGATTTTCTGATTGGAGACCGCTTCTTCCATCATCAGGTCACGGGGGCCGTTGCCCGTGCCGCAGCCTGAGGTCGCGAAAGCGCCTGCCAATAAAACTACTGCAAGTACTACCTTCGGAAAATCGGCCGGTGTCGTCATGAGAATCGTTCGACGGCAAGCGGACGCGAAGGTTTCACGGAACGCAAGGATCGCGCGTGAGAGATCCGAATCTTTCTGGCCTTGGAGGCGTCTTACTGTTCACACGTATGGCGTCTGCATGGAATCAACTTCATCGACCGCGCTGGCTGACCTCGTCCGCCGGGCTCAACAGGGCGAGGAATCTGCCCAACGTGAGCTCATCGTCAGCTACCAGCATCGGGTGGCGGGGTTTGTCTACGCCATGACCGGACGAAGTGATTACGTCGAAGATCTGTCCCAGCAGGTTTTCATTAAAATGATCCGGGCGTTGGATCGGTTGCAGGCACCTGCGCAGTTCGAGTCGTGGCTGTTTCGCCTGGCCCGCAATACCTGTATCGATCAGCTGCGGCGGCAGAAGTTGCGGCGGATTTTTTTGCCGTTTGGAGAAGAGCACGAAAACATCCCGGAACCTCCGGGAGCGGTGGACTCCGAAGAGTTGGACGCGCTACGCCATGCGCTGGCCCAATTGCGACCCCAGGACCGGGCCTTACTGGCTTTGGTTCAAGAAGGTCGCAGTCATGCCGAAATAGCGGAAACGTTGGGTACCAGTGTCGCCGCGGTGAAAGCTCGCCTGCACCGCGCCCGGGAACACCTCCGCGAGCACTATACTCCCATATGAAACCTGAAGACAAAGCCTGGCAATCGTTGCAGCAACACGCGGCGGCCCAGCTGCGCAGCGGGTTTGCCGCGCGCGTCGTCCGCGCCGCGAACGGCCCCACCGATGCCTCGTGGCAGTCCCTGCGGGCCGTGGGTGCAGCTCAATTGCGCCCGGGCTTTGCCGCCCGCGTCCTCAGTGCTGCACGCCGCATTCCGGGCGCTCCGTCCCTGCTGGATCAGCTCGGCCTTTGCGTGGGCACCGCGGTGTTGTGCATCGTCGGCACCCTTTTTTTCCACAGCCGCAGTCTTGAGATAGAAAACGAGCGTAACCTTGCTACCTGGCAGCGGATTGCGATGGTCGTCCAAGACGCGGATAACGCTCCATGATGCAGCGGGTCTTCATCGCGCTGCTCACGGTTTGCGTCTTCTTGGCGGGCTATTGGGTCCGCATGGCAACGCAGAGCGGCGGCGTGGTGCCGCCGCCCCCCGCCGGATTGGCGAGTGAATTGGGTGCCTCTCATCCTGACGGCAAGACCAAGCCGTCGGAGGTTGATCGCGCGAAACTGTTGGCCGAAATCCAAACGATTCGCCCCCAGATCGAAGCCTACCGCGCCCAAGTCGATGAGATTTACACGGAGTTCGATCGCGAGTTCGTGAAAATCTTAACGCCGGAGCAGCACCAGAGCTTTCTGGCGAACCATAAGCGCTGGACCGATTCGATGGCGCGACGGAACGCTGATCGCAAGCCGCTCACCGACGAAGATATCATGCGGGCCCGCGAGCGTCCGCTGACTGAAGTTTACTGGATGGTGACGATCACACCGCGCCTCGAGCGGCTGACCAAAGAGTATACCCTGACCGAGCAGCAACAGGCGGCCGCGCGGTCGTTGCTGGCGATGCGCCGGAGTAAGTTCATGGCGCTACTCGATTCGACACCCCATCCCAGTATTCGTTTGAGTCGCCTCGCGCCCATGTTGGAACGCTCCCGCGAATCCGCTCCCGCCGCGAAATAGTACAGCGGGCTTGACCGTTTTCATCGGCACTGTGTCAATGTGACGCATGGTTCCGAGCGTGCTGATCGTTGATGACGAGAAACACACCCGCGAGGGGCTGCAGCAAGCTCTCGCGGAGAGCTATGATGTGACGGTGGCGGCGAATGCCGAGGAAGCGTTCAACCTGATCGATGCGCAACCGTTCGATATTGTTCTGACCGATTTGCGCATGCCGGGAAAGTCAGGGTTGAAAGTCATCGACAAGGCGCTGGCGCTGCCGAACCGGCCCGCCGTTTTAATGATGACGGCTTACGGCAGCGTGGAGAGTGCCGTCGAAGCGATGAAGCGGGGTGCGGTGGATTTCCTGACCAAGCCCGTGAACATCGAGCGCTTGGAAGTGCTCATGCAGCGGGCGCTCAAAACGAAAACACTCGAGGTGGAGGTGCAGCAGTTGCACGAACGGCTCGACGAGAAATTCAAGATCGAGGGCATCATTGGAACTTCGGCCAAGCTCAAGGCAGTGATCGACAAGATGCGGCTGGTCGCGCCGTCGCGGGCCACGATCCTAATCGAAGGCGAATCGGGCACCGGTAAGGAACTCATCGCACAAGCCATCCATCAGTCGAGCACGCGTTCCCGGGCACCTTTCGTCGCGGTGCATTGCGCCGCGCTTTCGGAAAATTTGCTCGAGAGTGAATTGTTCGGCCATGAACGCGGCTCGTTTACCGGCGCGGTGGAGCGACGCATCGGGCGTTTCGAATCCGCCAGTGGAGGCACGCTCTTCCTGGATGAGATTGGCGAGATTTCCCAATCCACGCAGGTGAAGATGCTGCGTTTTCTCGAGACCAAGTCGATTGAGCGCGTGGGCGGTTCCAAGTCGCTCGAGCTCGACGTGCGCCTCGTCGCGGCGACCAACCGCAATCTGGAGCAGCAGGTGAAGGAGGGGAAGTTTCGCGAAGATCTCTTCTTCCGCCTCAACGTGGTTCGGCTGACCATGCCGCCGTTGCGCGAACGGCCCGAGGACATCCCGCTGCTCCTCGCCCACTTCATCAAAGTTTTTTCCGATGAGAACGCCGTGCCGCCGCTCACCGTCGAAGCCGGCGCGTTGCGCACCCTGCAACACTACCCTTGGCCGGGAAACATCCGGGAACTGCGCAATTTCTGCGAGAACGCGGTGGTTCTGCGCCGGGGCGGCAGCCTGACCGAGTATGACCTCGAGCCGAAGTTCCGCGGGACGCCCGCGTCGACCCAAATGACCGCCGGAACCGGATCGCTTCCAGCTGGCGGCAGTGAGGTCCCGCCCCCGCGCAATACGTCCCTTTCCGTCGAGGAAAACGAAAAGCATCTCCTCCGCGAAGCCCTGCTCAAAGCGCGTGGTAATCGGACCAAAGCGGCCGAGCTTATGGGCGTGAGCCGACGCACCTTGCACCGGAAGATCGCGCAATGGCCGGAACTCGACGTGACCGACAAGTGAGCGGCCGACTCGCGTCCACGTTGATCCTAAATTCCGCAGAAGAGGTAAACACTGATGGGCACTGATAAACACTGATCAAATACATCCAGATCGATGGGATAGAATTTTCCCTTCACTTACCGGGTGGACGGCCTCCATCGCGCACCTCGGTTTTCATCCGTGGTCATCAGTGAAAATCAGTGGTTCAACTGTATTTTTTTATACCAACGTACCTTGATATTTGGACTGTCATCGCGAGAAGCGGAGCGACAAAGCAATCGAGCTGGATCACCACGGCGCCCTTCGCGCACCTTCTTCTTCTTCTAATGAACACCTACAGTTTGTCATTGCGAAGGAGCCTAAGCGACAGCGGCAATCCACGGGTCCCGATCGATTGCCACGCTCGGCCAGCCGCGCTCGCAATGACAATCGGGGTGTTCATTGGCGATTCCACCCAACGTCGGGTCCAGCCCTCGTGATGACGATCGTCTACATTACACGGGCGATTGGTATTAGTTTGAATATTGCCGGCAACATCGGGGTTCACATTGCGCCGGCCCGGCGCCTGGCATGACGAGGCCGCGCACGACTCAGGAGTTTATCCATTGGCTTGAAATGGGCACGGGCTCCCGCTGGATCGCGTGGGCTGCGCTCAGCTTCGGCGTGGTGGCGTTTTCGTCCCTGGTGGCCTGGAAACAATTCCACGGTCCGGCGTCGGAAGTCACCTTGGTGCAGGCCGACACTGCCTGGCAGCTCGCCGCGGGTGAGGGTTTCACGACGCGCGTCAACTTTCCGCAAACGGCCGCCGTCCTGCACGCGCGCGGCACGCCCTTCGATCCCGCCGTGCCGTATCCAGAACTGCATCACGCGCCGCTTTATTCGCTGGTCGTCGCCGCGGCCTTGCGTCTGCTTCCGGGTGGTTACCGAGCGTCGCTGTTCGCTTCGCCGCCGGTGCCGCCCGACGGATTTGCCGCCGACTATTTTCTGCTGGCGATCAACGTGGGGCTACTGTGGTGGGCGGCGTGGCTGACGTTTACGTTGGGACGTCGGTTGTTCGAGCCGCGGGTTGGCGCGACCGCCGCGGTGGCGTTGCTCGTTTCGGCTCCGGTCTGGCAACAGACGGTCAAGGTGAACGGACTCCCTCTGCTCATGGTCCTCGCGCTGATTGGATTTCATATCTGGTTCCGGGCGGAAGAAGCGTTGAGCCTGGGGCACGGACGAAAACGTGCGCTCGGCTGGCTCGCGGCGCTCGGCGCGGTCTGCGGATTGCTTTTTCTCGCCGAGTATTCCGCGGGTGCACTGGTGGTCGTGGTGCTGGGTTATGCCGGTGCTCGATTGCGAGGCGCGCATCGCATCGGGGGGATTGCGCTCGTAGTCGCCGGCTTCGCGCTCCTGACGACTCCTTGGCTGATTCGGAACGTGAGCCTGACCGGCAATCCCGTGGCGTTGGCGTCGCAAAACGTCGCGTTGAAAGCGGGCGACCCCACGGCGGAGCCGGCGACGTTTCGGGCGACGTTTTCTCCGGAAGGGCCGCGGCTGGATCTCAACAAGCTCGGCAACAAAGCACTCACGGCGTTGCAGGAAAACCTAACCACCCGCTTCTGGTCGGGTGGGGCCTTGTGGCTCGCGGCGTTCTTCGTCGTCGGGGTTTTGTACTCGTTTCGTTCGCCGACCGCGGAGCGCCTGCGCTGGATTTTTCTCGTCGCTTTAGGCGTTTGGTTACTGGCGCAGGGCACCTTCAACTCAGGTGAAAGCGAGCGCTGGGCGACGATCTGGTGCGTGCCACTGGTGCTGATTTTTGGCGCGGCGTTCTTCTTCGTGCTCCTGAGCAGCAACGTCCGTCTGAAGTCCTGGCCGGGGACGGCGATGGCCATCCTGTTGTTCGCCCAAGCGCTCCCGCTGGCGCACGATCTACTCGAGCCGCGGCGGCTGCATTTTCACTACCCGCCTTATTTCCCCGCTCTGTTTCAGGGCATGCGGACGGATCTGGCGCGCCGTTCGGTGGAGGGGCGAGTGGGACTGATGGCTGACGTGCCCGCTGGGGTGGCGTGGTATGCAGGCACGCGAGCTTGGGCACAGCCGTCTCGTTTGCGCGATTTCTATGCGCTCACGCTCGAGCAGCCGATGGGCCAGCTGCTGCTCACGCCGCGGACCCTCGACCGGCCGTTTTTCACCGAGCTCAACGCCAGGACGGGTTCGACGGCGGGTGCGTTAACGCCTGGTCCGGGACGGTTCGGCGAATGGGGTAACATCTACGCCGGTCTGCTGACGGGTACGATGCCGGCCGAATTCCCCCTCCGCTCATCCCAGAAACTCGCGGAAAACCTGTTTGTGCTTTTCGATCCTTCATTGCCGGTTGGGTCGGGAAAGTAATTGCTTAGGCTAACCGTTTGCGCCTCGATCCCCCCCGCTATCCGGCCCTTGATTACGCTCCTTTCACGCGCCCTTCTACTCAGTGGACTTGTCGCAGCTGTCCCGCTGAAAGCCGTTTATGCTCCAGTCCCTGAGCGGGATCAGGGGAAGAATTTAACCGTCAATGTTCGGGCGGGATTGTCCCACGACAGCAATATATTTGGTTCCGCCGACAATAAGATCGATTCCACGGTCTGGAGCCTGGCGCCGCGCATTGGCTACAGCGCGTCGGTCACGGATCAAACCTTTGTCGCCGGCGCCTACGGTTTGACGCTCGATCAGTTCAAGAGCCGCCCCGGAGACAAGCTGCTCGACAGCCACGACTTTTCGCTGCGCCTGGCGCACGCCTTTACGCCCGCCACCAACTTGGACGTGCAGGACACGTTTAACATCAGCCGCAACCCGGAGTCGCTGCTCGCGGGACAGCCGGTGAATACCGATCAGTCGTTGACGCGGAATCAGCTGGATGGACGTTTCACGACCCCGATGACCCAGAAAGTGGGGGCGATGTTGAAGGCGCGTTCGATCAGCTATCGTTATCGCGATGCGCGGCTTGGGCGTAGTTTGGATCGGACGGAAAATCTGGTCGGCGTCGCCGGCGATTACGCGGTCCTGCCCGAGACGAAGCTCGTGGCGGAATACCGGCATCAAGAGGTTTCCTATCGGCGGGACGGCTACGTCAAGGACAAGACCTCGAACTATCTGATGGCCGGAGCGGATTACGCGCTGGCGCGAACGATGTCCGTCAGCGGCCGCCTCGGAGTCGAATGGCGCAACCGCGCCGGAGAGCGTGATGCGACGGCGCCATTTGCGGAGGTTTCCGGGAAGTACGATTACTCCCAACGGTCGTTCCTCGCGGCTGGTTATGCTTATACGCTAGAGGAAACGTCCGATACGTTGCGGTTCCTCGATAGTCGGGTCCATCGCTTGTTCGCCAACGTTCAGCATGCGGTGACGGCGCTGACCGTAGCTTCGGCGTCGGCCACCTTTGAACCGGCCCGGCTGCACGGACGGCGTTCCCAGGCCGACATCGATGAGACCACCTGGCGCGTCGGGGCGGCCTACACCTATTTGCCGAGCAAAAATTGGTCGGTGTCGGCTCATTTCGATTACGATCGGGTGCGCTCAGACGACCGCTTCCGCAGTCTCCGGCGTCAACGGGTTGGTTTAAACGTGGCCTATGCCCTCTGACGGCGGCTTACGGGCGACGCCCCTGGCTCAGGCACGTGGCGGCCAGGAGCACGCTTCACTGGCCGACTTCGTTCAGATCCTGCGGCAGCGGCAGGCGCTGATCGGACTGGTGCTCGCCCTGGTGGTTGTGACCACGCTCGCGGTGACGGCCTTTCTGCCGCGCTGGTATCTGGCGACCACGAAGGTTCGCGTGGAGAAGCCGGAAGGCGAAGTGAAGCTCTTCCAAGCTCAAAGCAGCAACAACTATGACCCGTACTTCCTGCAGGACCAGTTCAGGATCATGCAGTCGGAGAAGATTCTTTATCCCGTCATCGAACGACTCGACTTGGGCGCCAAGCTTGCGCCCCTCGTCGGGGCGACGACCGCGCTCCCGCCGGCGCTGACGTATCGGTATATCTTGGACAAGATGTTGCGCATCGAATCGCAGCGGAGTTCCTCGCTGATCGAGATTAATGTTTTTGGCCAGGATGCCCAGCTAGCGGCCGACATTGCCAACGATATTGCGCGGACGTACTCGGCGGATCGCATTGCGCTCGCCACCTCCGACCAGCGTGAGGGCCTGGCGTATCTAAGGCAGGAACTCGTCGCGCAGGAGCAGGTGGCGACCCGCCAGCGCGACGCGGTCGAAAAGCTGCGGAAGGACCTCAATATTTCAGGCGTCGATCTTAACTCCCGTTACTCGGACATCGAGATTGAGAACCTGCGGCAGATGCAAAACACGCTGATCGCGTTGAGCGTCGATGCGATTGGCCGCAAAACGCGGTGGGAACGTTTTCGCTCGATTGCGACGGACGAACGCATGGGACTCGTCAATTCAGAGCTGATCCCCGATCAGAATATTCAGGGACTTCTGCAGGCGTATTTGGTGGCTGATCAAAAGGTGACCCAACTCAAGCCGCGACTCGGCGAAGCCCACCCGGACTTGATCTCGGCGGTCGATGGGCGCGGGAAGATCAAGGAGCAGCTCGAAGCGCAACTGCGCGGTTATGAAAGTGCCCTCGAGATTTCCTATAAAGAAGCGGAAGCGCGAGTGGCTGAGTTGAAGAGTCAACTCGGGCAGGCGAAAGTGGATCAGATCCTTTCCGCCCGCGATCGGATGCGACCGTTTGAAGAAGCGGCGCAGAAGCTCGATGATGAAACGCGATTGCTGACGACGCTCAAACTGACCTTGCGGCAGCGGGAGATCGATTTCCAGGTTCCGAAGAAAACGATCGAGATTTTGAATACAGCGGAACCCGCGCGTCTGCCGTCGCGGCCAAGTTGGGTTTTGAACACGCTGTTGGCATTCATGTTTGGCAGCGGATTGGCCGTGGGTCTGGCCGTGTTGCTCGAGTACTTTGATACCAGCTTCCGGACGGTGACCGACGTCGAAACCAAACTGCGCCTGCCAGTGCTCGGCGTCATGCCCTTCACGAGCACACCCGTCGCGATGCGACCGGGAGTCGACCCGGCGGAGTTGGAGCCATTTCGGGTGCTGCACACCAACATCAACCTCACGCTGAAGCCGGGTCAGCCTCATGCGTTCGTGATCGTCTCGGCCGGGGCCGGCGAAGGTAAATCAACGACCCTGCACCAGCTGGCACATCTCATGGGCATCAGCGGTGAGCGCGTGGTCCTGATCGACTCGGACGTGCGCCGGCCCACGCAGCATCGACTTGCCGGTCGGAGCAAAGATCCAGGCTTAAGCGATCTGCTGGTGGGACAGAAGTCCCTCGATGAGGTGATTCAAAAGAATATATCGCCGGGCCTGGATTTTATACCCAGCGGAGGTGTGCCGGGTTTTGCGTTGAGCCTGATCTACGGGAACCGCCTGAAGGAAATGATCGCGACGCTCAAGGGGCGTTACGACAAGATCGTCTTCGATTCCCCGCCCATCATTGGCGTGAGCGACGCGAGTGTCATCGTGAACTCCGTCGATGCGGCGATTCTCCTGATTCAACATCGCCGTAATCCGCAGAGCATGGTCATCCGCGCGCAACAAATTGTGGAGAGCCTGCATACGCCGTTGATCGGCGTGGTGCTGAACCAAGTGCCGGCCAACGCGGGTGGCGATTACGGCTACTACACGAATAACTACGCGTATTATAGTGAGCCAAAGCCCGCTAAATCACGGTCGGGAAAAGGATCAGCGTCGGGCAAGGATGGACTCGTCCTGGGCGAGTAGCCTTTCGGCAGTAGTGCGCGTTAGGGGAGAGCCTTGATTCCCTGGTTTGGGATCGACGTCAGCAGGGACGTCAGCTGGGACCGCGGCCGCCCCCGGCCGCATCCGCAAAGCCAAAACGAGCAACGATCCGCCGCAGCGGCCGCAGGATCGGAAGCGGCCGGGGGCGGCCGCGGTCCCAGCGGAAACGTTGTCTCTATAGGTTGGTCCCGACTTCCGGACGGGCCGCCTTATACCAATCGCCCGTATGATCTAGACGATTGTCATCGCGAGGTGCGCGAAGCGCGCCGTGGCGATCCAGCTCGATTGCTTCGTCGCTTCGCTTCTCGCAATGACAGACTAAAAATCATGAGCGATTGGTATTAGTGCCCGGCGCCGGCTTGATGCTCCTGGATATACTCCTGCTTCAATCCGAGCTTTTCCGGGGCATGTAACACCAACATCTTCATCCGCACATCCGAAGGAATCTGGGCCTTGGTTGCCTTCGAAACCACGATCATGAGGATAATCGCGAGCGGCACGGTCCAAATCGCTGGCTGTTCACAGAGGATGCGCAGCAAGGGATACTGGGCCCAAAGTTCATTTAAGGGCGAGAAGCCCGCGAAGATTTTCCCCATGGGTCCCTTGTCCAAGGCGAGCGTGCTGAAGTTGGTCAGCGCGGCGGCCATCAGTGCGCACAGGCCGCCGGTCAACATTCCCGTCGCCGCGCCCTTCATCGTCATCCCGCGCCACCAGACGCTCATGAACAACAGCGGAAAATAGCTTGCCGCCGCGATGGCGAACGCCTGTCCGACCATGAAGTTGATTTCGAGCGGTTCCACAAAGCAGCCGAGCAGAATGGCGATGCCACCGATTAGGATAGCGGCTACTTTGAAGGCAGTCATGCGTTGGGCTGACGTGGATTTGGGACGCAGCATCCGACCATACACGTCATGCGCCAATGCGCCGGTCATGGAGACCAGCAGGCCACTGAAGGTGCTCATGAAGGCCGCGAACGCTCCGGCGCACGTGATGCCGCTCAGCACGGAGCCCAGCACGCCGTATTTGGCGGCGAGGAGCGTCGGCAATTCGAGCACCACCTTGTCGGTGCCCTTCGCGCCCACACCGGAATATAATTCAGGCATGAGATTGCGCCCAATGACCCCGAAGACCGGCGGAAACACATAAAACACGCCGATCAAAATCATCACCCACATGGTGGTGCGCTTGGCGGCCACGCCATCGGGATTCGTGTAGAAGCGAACGAGAATGTGGGGGAGACCGGCCGTCCCGCACACAAGCGCGATGATCAGCGAATACGTATAGAGGAGCGAGTAGGGCTTCTGGTGCTCCGCGAGATAGGCCGCGCGTTCCGCTTCCGGACGCGCTGCCGCGGCGGCGAGAACGGCCTTGTTGGTCAACGGACCAAAGGGCGCCACCCACGCGTTGTCCTTGGGCGCTTTTTCGGTGAGCGGCTTGCGGGCTATTTCCACCGCTTCGGCCCGCGGGGCCGTTTCGCCCGGAGCCGCGTTGGCGCCGACGTGTTGGTTGTAAAAACCAAACACGGCCATCAGCACAAATACCGGGACGCTGATCGCGAACATCTTCGCCCAGTACTGAAAGGCCTGCGCCAGCGTGATGCCCTTCATGCCACCGAGCGCGACGTTCATCGTGATGACCGCGCCGACCAAAACCACACCTGCCCAATACGGCATTCCCGGGAAGATATACGCCAGCGTCACCCCCGCACCTTTCATCTGCGGCATGGTGTAGAAAAATCCAATGAACAGGACGAAGCAGACGGCGATTTTCCGGAAAACCGGGGAGTCGAAACGGCCTTCGGCGAAGTCGGGAATCGTGTAGGCTCCAAACCGGCGCAGCGGGCCGGCGATAAACAACAACAGGAAAAGATACCCGCAGGCATAACACACCGGATACCAGAGCGCATCATAGCCGCTCGACATCACCATGCCGGCTGTCTCTTATACACATCTCCGAGCCCACGAGACTAAGGCGAATCTCGTATGCCGTCTTCTGCTTGAAAA
>ENA-ORBV01011972-ORBV01011972.1-microbial-mat-metagenome-genome-assembly--contig:-NODE-11972-length-13486-cov-3.214408_pt1 | contig 13486 bp, 11 predicted proteins | sample MGYA00237777_ERZ505514 | MGnify/ENA primary metagenome ERZ505514 (study PRJEB26160, sample SAMN06269048) | microbial mat metagenome | isolation source: Oligotrophic lake microbial mat | place...
CTTCTGCTGCAGACTCGTGGCCTCCTCCACTTGAAAGCCGAGCGCGCTACCCTCACCTCCCTTGGTCATCTCGATGTTGACTCCTTCCAGCAGGCGATCGCCGCCGATGTTCGCAACGATTTGTTGCGACTTGACTGAAAGCATTGAGATCGGCTTGGTGAGCTTGTCGGTCACGAACACCACGGCCATGGCACAGATCAGCAGCAAGAATGTGCAACCGAGCCCAATGCCCAGTCGCACGCGATCCAGGTCCGAGCGAATTGCATCATTGACGGGCGAGATACCCGCCGACAGCGTCGACTTGGGTACGAATGAAACAACAACCCATTGATTGGTGCCCTTGAGTGACAGAGGTACACTCCGGATCAAGTACGTGCTTGTGGTGATGATGCGCTTTTCAGCGTTGACGACGCTGGATCGAATGTCCTCCCACAGTGATTGGGAGACACTGGGCTTGATCAGGCCATCGTACTTGATCACGGAGAGACCATTCCCAGACAGAATCGCATTGCTCGACGTTGCCACGACGTAGCCGGTAGCGATCTCAAATAGAATCGATATCCCGTCCAGATACCGCACAGTGTTCATCAGGTTGGAGAGCGTGATGAGGGGAATGGTCAGAGCGGCACCACCACTGACCGCAGTATCGTAAGGCGTACTGAACGCCGTGCCGAGGGATACTTGTGCAATGCCGAGAAAGCTAGACGGCACAGGAGAGACGAACCGATAGGAGCGGGGGAGAGGCGCCAACACAGATGCCTTGAACCACGCACGCGTTTGTGGATCATAGAACGGCGCTGTTTCAATGGTTCGTGGAGCTCCAGGATAGCGTCTAGACAGCGAGGGGCCAGCGTACCATCCCATCTCCAGCTTGCCGCCGTCGAATTGAGGATACAGAGACATGTAGTACGGAATGAACAGATCAATCCACGCCGACCGCCTGACGAGGTTTTTGATTTCGTCGGGCACTTGGGTCACATTGGCAGGCGTGGTGCCGAGGATGTTGTACGTGGACGCTACGTACGTGACCACCTCGCCGGGTGCCAATACGTTTGGTGACAAAGGTTGGGCACAGCACAGTTCAGCAGAGCCGCCAGCGGCGATCACGTTGGGGTCCGTGCAGTTGTAATCGAAGTAGATCGGTAGCGGAGCGAATGGGAACTCATTGTGATACGATCTGGACAAAGCTGCACCCAAGACCCCGGCGAGAGAAATGGCGGCGGTCTCCATGAACGAGTTCAAAGTTGCGGCAGACGCTTCCAGAATGGAGCCCATGTTCTGCAGTGTTTGGAGTTCCAGACGACTGCTGACCTCATCTCGCACTTTGATGCTTTGCACAGACAAGAAGATGATGCAGGCCAAGAAGATAGTCAGAAGAGGAAGCAGTGCGGAAAGGGTGAACGCAACCACAAGCTGCTTTCGCAAAGTCCAGGTTCTGAAGTTCGTCTTGAAACTACAGCACCACATTTTGGATTGCTCTGAACAGATTGCAAATTTCTGCAAGCAACCTTTGGCACGATTGTCCGAGTCTGCTTCAATAGCGGATTAACCACGATCGAATGGAGGAGTCCTTCACTTGCACTGAATGGTCTGAAAAATGTCCTTGAATTGTCAGATTTTGATGCGTCGCCAACAAGATCGCCAGGATTCAAGAAAGTGAAGTTTTGGAACTCGAACCAGTGGTGATCACTTGTAGACTCTGTTCCAGCCTCATCCAAATCACAATGATCAACCAGATCGCTCTGCCACAGCAGCACATACGAGAAGATTCTTTACAATGAAATTGCGACTTGGCGTTTCTGGATTCATCTGCAAATATCGCAAATCCGCAACCTCTGCTCCATCGTTGATGCTGTGTCAGAAACAGACTTTGTTCAGGCTATAACAAGCAAGTTAACTTCAGTTTTCGATCGGATTTGAGCCGAGATAATCATGAAGCTCTTCCGCGCGTTCGTGCTCACTCTTTTCATTCCAACCTTTATTGGCGTTTCCGTGATGCTTACTGTAAGCATCGTACCCTTTTTCACCGAGATCAACACATGGCTTGGGCCCGCGGAGATCTTCAGCAGCGACACAGAAAACGAGGCTGTCGACGCGGCGGTATCTGCACTGGTAAGGCACCGTATGCGAATGACTACAACTTCACGCAGGTCTTGCACGGTGATCGAAGATGCCGTTCAAATTGCCTTGGACTGATTTGACGCTTTGTATTGCAACGCCTAAGTTTGTGTTCAATAGCATCGCACGGGTTTCTCGATTCTCCATATGTGTGCTAACCTTCGCGTATGCATGATGCGTGTGCAGGTGGGCACCGTGGACAACGTACTCACCCAAGCCAAGAATCAGCTGCTGGTGCTGCATTATTTTGCCAACAGAACCATGAACGAGGCGTACAACATCAGCGCTTACGGCACGTCCTATGCCGGTGTCCGGCTTTCAGACAGTCCAGTCAACTGGTTTGATCAACTGCCCCGGTCTGCGTGGTCCGAGTACACCTCCTCAGTCGTATTCTTTCCTGGACTGGGTTCGCTCTCCACCGCTGCGGTGGCAATTGCTGCAGACGTCAAAGGCTCCAGTATTCTAGACATGTTGTTTCAGCCGGTGGTGACTTCAGGCAACGTATTCATCCGCGCTTATGCCGGTTACAAAGGCTCCGATTTATATCGCGTTTACCCGCCGGAGAATCTGGACGTGCAGCTGTTCCCATTCCGCACCATGAGCTGCTCCGAGGGCACGCTCACCAGCTTCCGGCCTCGCTGTCGTCCGTGGTTTGCACGCGCTGTGGATTCGACTCAGTCTGTGCACTTCGGCACGCCGAACCAGCTGGACTTCTCATCGGCCTCTGTGGCCGTCACGGTCTCCAAAGCCATTTTCAATGTCACCAACTCTAGCGCGGTGCTGGGTGCCGTTGGCGCGGATGCGAATCTCACGGGAGTTACATCGCTCATTCGCGTGACCCCTATTCTAGAACACGGATACTGTTTCCTGTTGTCGTCAACGGCGTCAGTGCTTGCTCATCCGCGTTACGTCCATGCATCCGGTGTTGCTGATCCGGCAGTCTGGAATGCACCCTACGAACCGGAAGCATGGTCTCAAAGCTTGGTCTCGTTCTTCAATACTTCGCTGCAGAATCCCGGTCGCATCTACAGCGGCAGCTTCAAGAAGGAGGGAGCCACATGGCAAATGAGGTAATACGTTGTCAGTCCGTACATGCACCTGTGCATACGCAGTAGCGTTCAACTTCTTCCTTGTGTCATGCACGTGTACAGCTGCAGCTCAACCTCCCTCGGCAATATGGTCATCTGTGCCGTATATCCGCTGACAGACGTGACGACTCCGTTTGCGGCTCTGTCGCGCTCGGTCAAAAGCTCCATCTACGATGCAATGATCGCTCTGGTGGTGGTGGGTGTGCTCCTCACCGTGGTCTTCGTGTTTCTCCTGCATCGGATTACCCGCTATGTTTTGTCACCCATCTACGAGCTCGTCACAACGTTGGACAAGGTAAGCTGTCTTCCACGTGCCTTCATGCATCTGTTGGTTCTGAAAGCGCACTTTGCAGATGACTGCGCTCAACCTGGATGTTGAGATTGGTGCATCTGGAGGCGCCAGCTCCGAGCTGACCTTGCTGCATCAGAACTTCAAACATGTACTTACTGCTGTGCGCTTCGGTAAGTGCTTCATGCTCCCCTTAACATCACACTGGAGTTGCGCTGATTCGATGGCACCTATGCGTTCATTGATAGGCAATGAGGCTTATTACGGAGGCGATCTGCATAAGGCTCTGCAGAACTATGAGGCTGCTGAAGAGCTCATGAAAACCATGGGCAACCAGCGGGGCCTGGGGGTCTGCCAGAACAACAAAGGCAATGTCTTGAAAGTGCTGGGCAAGTCGGCCGATGCGGAACGATTGTTCAAGCTGAGCATCGAGAACGCAAAGCGGCTGCAGGACGGCATTGCAGACAAAACGGATCTGCAGAAAACACGGGCAGCAAATGTGGTCCACGCAAACCGGTTGATGAATCTAGGCGTGCTTTACAAAGACACCAATCGAGCCGATCTTGCTCTCCAGTATTTCGATGCCAGCATGGCGTTGCATCGTCAAGCAGACAACAGCGTCGGAGTGACCAAGGTTTCCGTAAATATTGCACAGGTAGACCGGAGCGTATTGCGTTTCATCATTTGGGCTTTTGCACGCTCTGTCACTGACACGGCCGCGTTGTTCTTCCCAGCTTCAAATTGCTCGAAAGCAATACAAAGAGGCCGCACAGACGTTGGATGGCCTTTGGGAGTCGGTCATCGCGACAGGCGATGACATGGGCATGCAGTATGTGGCGTATACCATGGGACTGCTGTACCACTCGCAGAATAATTTGAGGGACGCCGAGTTCTGGCTTCGTCGAGCCATGGAGATGCCAAACCACATCGATGCTCAGCTTCAAGCGGTAGGTGGCGCGTGATTGCGATCTGATGTATCCACCGGTTAGCACATACCATTGTCATACCGACATTTACGCCCTCGCGTTGTTGGTGTAGGTTGCCTTGAAGACGTTGATTGAGGTCTGCGAGCGCAATGGTGATGCAGCCTCTGCGGCACAACTCAAAAAGCTCGTGAAGCAGGAAGTGACGCCACCGCGCCTGGTCACATTCGTGCTGGATGTTTCAGGTACATCATTTCGGCACCGCCGTGTGGCGTACTGCTTTGCATCTATTGGCACCCGTTTTACTACGTGGCTTACATACGTTCATGATCTATGCGCTGCTCGGATGCAGGTAGCATGGCTGGTGCGCCGATTGCACAGTGCCGCAAGAGCATCATGTCTATTATGGGCGACCATCTGAATCCAGAGGACACTGTGCGAGTGCTCGTATTCTCTACGAAGTGTCAGCACATTTTGAATCCATCACAAATCGGGCCGCATATGGACCTCATTCGGAATACGATCGAACGCAACACCAATTGCAACGGATCCACCGCATTCTACGAAGCTGTGCTGACGGCACTGTCATCGACCTCCAGCGCGGACCAAAATGCACGCGGTGCTGTAGACCGAGTTCGGGGACGCGCAGCCATGGGTGAATGGATTGTTGCGCTGACGGATGGTGAAGACAACTCATCGGGCCCGCACTCTCTGCAACAGCTGGTGAACTCCGTGAACGCGTTTCCAGGTACGCTGATCGTCATCACGGTGGGCGCACTCAAAAACCGCGCCGTGATTGAGAATATCTGCAAGAGAGCGGGTTTCCGCGGCGTGCATATTCCGGTCGGAACGGGAGCTGCTGCGATTGGTGCAGCCTTCGAACGAGTGGCGTCGATGCTGTCAGGACAGATGAATGTCGAAACCTTGTGAGATCTTCTGTCGTATTGGTCGCAGCCTCGTTGATTTTGTTCACTGATCTGTATTCTAGATTCAAAAATGCGGCCACTGTAGTTGTATCGTCATTCAATCTGACATCGCTTTGAGCAATTCAAGTTCTTGAAACCGTTACGAACACGCCAAACGCACAGCGTGCCGCCACAGTCAGAAATTGCGGAGTAGTCACACTTTTCGTCACACGGCAGCTGTCTAAGCACATGCTTAGCATGATTTAGGCTGGCACAAAACCCAAACCAAACGCAAGATTACGTCGCTCTTGTGTTTGCTGAACGTGTTTCAAACTTGCGACGTTCGCACTGCATCCTCTGGACACATTATTAGCAGCAGCACATAGGCTTGCTTCGGTTTTCAAGCGGTCCTGCTTTCTACTTCATGATGCCTCACGACCGTGCTTCTTCGGCAATTTCTTCACGCTCAGCGACCGCATCCTTTGACAAAACTGAATCAGTTGACGTCATGAGCCCTTCATCTTCGACCTCGTCGCTTTCTTCGCTCACGACGCAATCCAATTTCAGCAATGTGTCCGAAAAGGAACCTTTGGTGGCGCGCCTCCATCGGCTGAGTGCAGATTTCGCCAGCGCTTCGAAAGCGATCCACCAGACCCCTGGTGTTGTGCCGCTGTTCTCCGATCGCGTCATTCTCAGTCTGCACAATATCCATCTGCAACAGTCCACCGCTGCTCAGAGGATCCGCGCTCTGCCCGGCGTAGTTGCTCTAGCCTCCGGAGCCGACGTTCAGCTCGCAGCGCAGACCGAGCGCATTCGCAGCATCCATCAGCAGTTCCAGCTTTCTGCTGCGTCTGTCGCAGGCTTGTCTGGCAGCACTCCTTTGGTGACTGTGCGCCCTGTATCCACCTTGCCGTCGCTTCACTGTTCTTCAGCGTCCACTGACCCGCACTGCATTCGCGATCGGTGCAAGCTTGTCAGGGACTTGCATGTAACCGCATCCGCCCACATCGCGTCGCCATGCGTCCCTACTACTCCACAGTGGAACTGTCGAGATCTTGTGGACTCGGTTACTCAAGAGGACACTTTAAGTGCATCTTCGCTTTCGCCGAGCTGCTTTAGCCCCTCTGCGTACGCTGCTGTCCCAATGCGTCCGGACGAGGGATCCTCAATGGTAATCAAGAGACTGTGGAAGTATCGTCAGCTGGAGTCTTTCTCCGGCCCTGCTTTGTTGCAGGGTTGACGACAACCGACCTTCTTCCCGTACAGTGATTTGTTTCTCTGACGAACTCCACGTTTTTCGGTGTATTGAGCCTTTTCCATTGACTCTTGCGTGCGTTTGGCTGCCACGTGACACCTCCCCGCATTGGTGGATGTGTCGACGTGCCCGCTCGTGTTGACAACGTGTTTTCATGCTGCATGTTTGCAATCAGCAGACATGCATTGCGTGCATTCTTATGGCTGTGTACTTTTGATGATTTTGTAATTTGCTATTGGTTGCGATTCGGAGCTTATAATACAAAAGTTCAACGAATTCGATACCCAGCGAGACTATACACCATCCACTGATAAGGAAGCTTCTTGATTCGCCCACAACCCGGCTCTACACGAACGCCACCCTGGAAGAAAGAAGCACAATTGAGTGCAGAACAGACCAGACGTGCCCAACGCCCAGCACAACGTACACTCCGATCACCACCAGCAGGATGACGATGATGCACAAAGGAATGCAACTGGCTTCCTTCTCCGCCACATCTTGCACCTTGAGCGTGCTCGCCTGCAGCCGAGCATCAGTGCTGTCCACCGCTTGCGACAGATCGTCCAGGAGGTGAGCGTGAAGATCCAGTTCTTGATTGATATCCTCACTGGAAGCCAGTGCAATGGCACATTAGCACCCAAAAGAGGACAAATTTTACAGATGGACACGCACCTCATCACTTTGAGCTTTGACACACCGGCAAGAATGTTGTCGAGGTGCTCATCTTGGCCTGTGTAAACAAGTGTGGAGACTTGTGAGCCAGCAACGCGTGTCCCAGAACATATGTGCAAGACGTACGCTCCATGACGGACTGCTGCTGCTGTAGAATCTCTCGATTGGTCCAGTCTCGCGTTTCATCTGTGTCAACGTACTCTTTCTTGCGACCAGCGCCCAGTTGTGCCCTACAGCGCCAAGATCGAGGAAAAAGGTTCAGCTGGATGACGTTGCTGGCGTCTTTATGAATAATCGCAAAACATCAAGTACCTTGCAGCTTTGCCACTGACGAGATCGTCCAGCTTCTGCGCTTCTGCTTGTAACCGCGTCATCATGCCACGCCGCCGGTTCAGCTCGCCCTCGCCGCTACCCGGGTGCGTGTAAGGGCGAAGCCAACAAGCATCGTTGAGTAATCCACAAACGCGGAGTGATATCTCGGAGAATACAAGACCACTTACACATTGAAGCCGAACGGGTTATTCTCCATCTTTTCTAAGATCTTGTTGAGTTTGCCGACGGAAGCCGCGACATCGTTCACTGCGTTGTGTTGCCAAAACCGAGTATCGTCAACGTTAAAGTGCAACACCGCTTAAAATCGAAAAGACGCGTTCGAGTGGAATGAAAAGAGTATGTCGGAGGGTACCTTGTTTGCCAATCATGCGCTTGTCTTTGACAGACATGTTTCCGGTGGCATCCTTCTCACGGAACTCTGAAGAGACGGCACGCACGTCGTCGCTAATTTTCTCAAACAACCGCACCCACTCGGTGGCCATATTGATCTCCGCCATGATCGCAGCTATGTGTTTCTATCGAGAAATATTGATCAATCGAACACAGCGCACGATGGCAGAACAATGGAGAACACCTTCACCGAGAAATTCCGCTTGCGTCCATGCCTCACTCATGATCACGATTGAGTGTCAGCATCGCGTTTGTGCTCTCTTTGTCAAAAAGGCGGCACGATTGTTGACATGTCGATGCTGGATGATGATCCATCTCTGAGCGCCAGGTTTCGATCAGCACTTTTTATAATGCGAACGTCTACTGTCTCGTTGAGTCTCTTGTTGTTTTTGTAGTGAGCAACCCGGGCCCAGGCCTAAGTTATGCCTTTTGCTCAAGCAAATGTGGCTAAGTGAGAAAGGTTCGAGGTGTTTGCTTTTGTTACAGCACACCAGTTGGGAAAATCGGACAATGATTTAGTCTCAACGTGACGTTTTCTATATTCGCCCGCTCAGCTGCACCTGAGATTCTCCCGTTCAAGAACGATGTTGTCGAAGCTGTGAAACTGGCGATAGCAGAACAGGTATCATATCCGCAATATGCCATCTGTGAATTCACGCAGAATACTGACTTGAGAATGATCAACCATGACACAGCAAGCGCGCATCGATGCGGATATAAATCCCAACGCCTCGAACGACTTCCTGAACAAGATCTGCCTGCTAGAAATCGACCGTTTGCGCTTCTATCTTTCGTCTTATCTTCGGACACGGCTTCGCAAGGTGAGGTGTACGCACATGCTCGCCAAGTTCTGTGCGAAAGCTTATGTTCGATCAATGCAGATTGAACGATATGCCCTGTCGATCCTGGTGGACGAGAACCAGCTTGTGTCTCGCCTATCTCCAGCCGAAGTGCAATTTGCTGAGGGGTAATTGTGAATTTGTGATGCCGCTGCTTCATGATTTAATGTTGAGGTCAATGTGGCATCGTGCTGTACTTAGTTACATCGATCAGGTGGAAAGGCACTTCAAATCCGCATTTCTAAACCAAGTGCCCGAGCTGTTCAGGTACAGTAGCTTTTTGCAGCCATGCACTTTTTCGAATCAAACTGATGTGCTGTTTTGATAGGAGCATAACGGACCGCAATGCCGATACGAATATGAGTACGGCACTATTCCAAAGTTTTTTTATTGTCTACTTGATGGTGGTTGATTTAGTGGGCTGCATGATCGAAGGTTTTCTCATTGATGCTCAATATTCTCGTCTTGGTGTAGTTTCAAAACCAGATTCCAGACAGTTCGTGTTTATCCGAGTCAAACAGGATATTGGCCGCTTTCAAATCGACGAGTAAGCATAGTCTTTCGCCTCATTCATTCCAGGAAACACGTTGTGCTCACTGAGCGTTTCACTTACGCAGGGACACCGAAATGCAGTTGGATGCTGGGGATCTAGTGTTGACCTGGTATCGTCCTTTACGCGGTACGTTCAACTTCATGCGGGCTTTCAGATGGCCGCTCAATTTTCCACCTCGATCTTGATTGCGCAGCCCTCATCGATTCAGACGGCTTCGAGTTCGCTTAATCAGCTGCGAGTAGGAGCTGACTGACACTCGGGTTGTAAATTGTTGTGCTGCGTGCGTTGCTACTGTACGGGTTCCTGTCTTGGTATGCGGTTGATGGTGATGCAGTCACGCGTAGTATACCGATGACCTGTTCTTGTGGCTGGCAGACCCAGGAACTGTGAGCCCGCTTGTGCATTTGTAAAGTGAATGTAAAGTAGAATAAATTGTACTCTATAGAAAAGCGCCGTGCGCGAATAGACTTCATCACAAGACAAACACAAGAAATACAAATCGAACATCGCTCCCACACTCATAGGTGCACGTGACAAAGGATGTCACTTTTGGACGACAAGTTGCCGACACACATTTATTTACCGGGACCCGCCCCAGTGCCATTCGCAACCCCAGCGGCAACAACACCTGCAGGTGCAGCAGCCGAGAAATCGATAAATCGCTCTTCGCCTAGATTGGCCCCTTTCATCAACACCAGATGGTTGCGCACACCGAACGATCCGGGTACATACGCCGACGCGTCGAGGGAGGCCCTCAACAGCCCGACGTGTTTATAGGCTTGAGCCACCAGTTCGCTGCAGAAGAAAACCCGCCGCTCGTCCTCGAGGTTATGCTTCTCTTGACCACGCACTGCGCGCATAAGAGACCAGTCATACTTGCGTCCCCGGATGACCTTGACGAACTCTTCGATCTGCTTCGCCATGGATTCATCAACGTGTGCTGACAGATGTCGCACGACGATGGCATTGTACTGCTCGTGCCATTTCTCGCTGATAAACCCTTGGTAATTAGTCACCTGCGCCCCCGTATTACCCAGCGTTTCTAACACGCCCAGCTGATTATCCTTGAATTTGAGAATCAGACCCACATGATCGTAGTCTGCCCCCGTGAATGCTCTAATGATGGAGCCGCGCACGCCCTTGCTCGCAAACAACATGATGTCTCCAGTGTTGCAAACGAGGGGTACCTGCGCAGCCGGGATGGGACCTGTTTTCGGTGCATGTATACCAACGTGCTTCGCGTCTGCTCTGTGACCATTTGAAGCCGTCGGCATTCCGTGATGCTCAGTGTCCGTGATCTTGACATCATCCCCACTGTGTCCTGACGAATTTGCAGAGTGACCAGACGCCGCAGTGGGTGACGGTTGGATGTCTTGAGACAATCCCGGTGTCATAGCTGCCCGGTGCACTTCATCATCAGCAGCAACCTGAAGCTTCCTGTACGCTGTAAATCCATTTGGAGACGCGCCTGCAGGCACGCCCGCGGTTGCAGCTCGAGCGATGTTCTCACGGATAGCATGCACCCAAGCAGCGGCATCGACGGCGGTGGGAGCGCGAAACGAGAGCGAGGTGGCAGGCACTACAATGATGAAATCTGAACAAGCCGCATCGTGCTGCACTTTGGCTGTGGCCAGCACGACCTGAGCACATGGCCGGGACTTGCGCCCCTTGAAGTAGTACAAGTACTCCGGCACCAGGTAGACCCAGCGCTTCTGCCATGATTTCAACAGAGATGTCCGCGCTTTTTTAAACAAAACACCTTCTCGCTCTGTAGGAGCATCTACGGGTGGCGGCTGATTCATGGCTTGACACCATACACTAAGCCGATTGCTCCAAGAACGGGGTCCGATTTTGATGGAATCTGTCAAGTCTCCGACGTGACAACTCCAATTCTCCCGCCGGATCGGACCACCCCAATTCTGCAAAGCATCAGGCACACACTTGTCCACACAGTTTGCATGGGTGGATGCTGCTGCTATATCAGTGAAGGACAGCGTATCTAACCTACCTGCAGACTGTCGGTGTGCGAGTTCTTGGTGGCAGCTACATTTTCCGTCCAGTGGCTCGGCTCTCTTTTGATCTGTTAAGCTGGCTTTGGCCTTTGTAAGCGTACAATTCAGCCCGATAGGACTAGATCGGTCGTGTAGGCTTTCGAACAACTGCCTGCGAGGATCTCCAAGGCTCGCTTTGGATCTAGTTTCTCGATCTTGTTGAAATCACCTTGTTCCATTCGCAGCGGTATTTACTATGATCGCCATCTCACACAACCTGATTCGGTCCGTCCGACGGATGTCGGAGGATGAAAAAGGCGGCAGCTTGCAAGAGTTACTGTCGTCCTCTCCGTCACGGGATGAACTATATGAGAAGCCGCCCACGCTCTCGACTCGACGACAGCACGGTGATGACAATGACGATGACCCCACGGGCGGGGCTCCGCAGGAGTGGGCTGCAGAGGAGGCCGCTTACGCCCAGGTCGCGCCTGAGCCGGTCGAAACCAAGACTGCAGCGGCTGTGAGCAGACCAGCGGGCGGGGTGCCAGTGCCGATTGTGCAGCCAACAGACTTTGGGAAGGTGGCAGTTGTGCAGCGGAAAGAGCCACTCTCCTCGAGCCTGGCTCGCGAGCTGAGCTCCACAGTGCTGCTGCGAGCACGCGCACAGGACAAGGTGGGCGGGGCCGGTGGTCCAGTACTGAGTCTGAAGGTGTTCATCGAGCCAGGAAAGCCGCCGATCAAGATGAAGATTCAGGGTTCAAACACGGTGGAGGATGTGATTGAGCTGGTGGTGCGACAGCACGATGCCGAGAAGCGAAAGCCGCCATTGCTGGGCGCAGAGTGCTATGATCTACGCATGCTTGATGACGATGATGGCACGCCCGACATGGACATGAATGCGCTGGAGCGCAATCGAGACATACACGCCTTCAATGTGAAGGCCGTCGCCCTGGTCGAGCGTGACGATCCCATTCGCAAGGCACAGGCTGCCTCGATGGCGGATACGCGAAAGAAGAGAGGCATCTCTATGGAGTATAACCTCAATCAGGCCAATCTGAAGACTGGCAAATTTCATCTCAAGGTTTGTTCGTGTAGACATTCTTTGTAGCCCATCGCGTGAACATCCCGTGTATCTGATTACGGACGTGTTTGTCAATTTCATCTGTTCCGTACAGGTGCACATGCCAAACTTCGTGTCGCACGTCATCCCAGTATCGGCTGAAAAGACCCTAGAGGACGTACTACCCCTGATTGCGAAAAAGCGATCGGTGAGCCGTTTAGCCCGTTTATCCGCTTGTGGAAACACACCTCAATCGCTTGTTGCGTGTGTGCTTGCAGTCGTCAAGCGATGCATTCCTTCCGAAGGACTTCAAGTTCTGCTACATGAATGAGACGGTACGTGCAAGTCGCATTCTGGTTCCCCTCTTTGAACTTCTGTGCTGACCCCTGTCCGGGTGTGCTGTGGCAATGCTCAGATGGCGCTGGACATGAAAATGCAATTGGCCATGCTCAACTCTGACGAGCTTATGCTGCTGCCTCGAGTTAGTGCGGAGGAGAATCTGAAAACCATCCCAGAGTCTGAGATCGTGGCTGATCCGCTTGCAAACTCCGCTGCGTTAGCCACATTGAATCGGGTTCGTCACTGTGCCGAGAGTTGGCACGTAATTTATCTTACGCTCGAATTTCTTACTTTTTTTCATGATAATTGTCACAGGAGACTATCGGTATGTACGCGGAATACGTGGTAATCAAGACGAATCAATGGGGCAAGCGCCAACAGCGTATCATGGGCATTGACGCCGAGCGCATCACGAACAAAAATCCACACGGCACGGGTGATGACGTAAGTGCTGCCATGCTCTGTGTGTTTATCTTTGCATCGCCGTGTGTTCATCCTGGCGCCGTGGGTCACAACTTGCGTTTTGGTTTACGCCTCAGGTGCACCGTCAGTTTCGACTGGTGCGCGAAGTGTTGTCAGTTGAAGTGCTTGCCGGCAATCCGAAGGCCTTCCGCATCATATACCGTGACAAGAACGGTTCGGAGACTCGCGATTACGAGGCGGAGACCAAGCTGGACGCGCAGCAAATCGTAGCCAAGATCAATGCGTTGAAGAACATGGCGTCGTAAACG
>ENA-ORBV01011975-ORBV01011975.1-microbial-mat-metagenome-genome-assembly--contig:-NODE-11975-length-13482-cov-5.360910_pt1 | contig 13482 bp, 11 predicted proteins | sample MGYA00237777_ERZ505514 | MGnify/ENA primary metagenome ERZ505514 (study PRJEB26160, sample SAMN06269048) | microbial mat metagenome | isolation source: Oligotrophic lake microbial mat | place...
AAGATAAATTCGGCCAAGACTTTTGAAATAACAATGCTTCACTACGCTCGCCTCATTCCTACAGCTACCCTCTTGTTCGGTCTCGCTCTGGTCTCGACATCTGCAGCTGGCGTCCGAGGAGGAAGTCTCAGTTTGTTGACCAACTGTGAACAACTTGTCGATCTGGAAATCCTTCCATCGCCACCCAAGTGCCAGTCGCATGGGTTCCTCTACCATGGCGGCCTGTGTCCCGAAGACAGTACAGATTGCCAAGACTTTCCAGTGCTCGTACAGCAGCCAGACCACGAACAAGAAGTCTACATTGTGGTGTCCGACGTGGAAGATTCCAAGGTCGTCTATTACAGTGGTCGTCAAAAAGAAGGAGGCATCTTTCAGATTTCCGCCTCTGCGAGTCAAAGTCTCCCGGAAGCTTACAAGGTCACGATGTATGCCTTGTCGGATACCTCGTCCTCGAATGAAGAACCCCATCGATGGCCTTTGCAAACCATGCTAGTCGCCGCTCCCTGTGGATCTGTGCCCCTCGAAGCACTGTCCGTCACGTCCCCCATTCAGCTCATCTTTACCGCCAAAGCCACACTGGAAGTTCAACCAGAAGACGTTCGTGTGATTTCTTTGGCTACCAACAACGGCGGCGAGTCTTGGGCTTTGGAATCGATCGAGTCCCAAGAGGGCCCTGAGGATTTGGTACAAGTCACGGCACAAATCCAGTCGACATTGGGGCGTCACTGCACCCTTCACAAACAACTCCAAAGGCAGCAGCCGCACTCGCAGGGGCAGTAGGGTCTCCAACACACAAAAGTTCCACAACAACAAACAACGACAGAATCATACAGTTTCATAATGCATGAAGCAACAACAACAAGAAAGAAAGGAAGAGGCTCCCATGATTGGTTTACAGTTAGAGGCATCGTGGACCACAACCCATTATAGATACAGGCAATCCAAGACAGATATATATATACCACCACACATCCCACAGTATAGACACATAGATCTTATAGAGCACACACACAAACACATTTTAAAGTAATGGAACTACATTGGCAAAAACTTCAACTAGCTAGCATATGTATCAGGATTACTTTACAATATCATCCAGAATCTACAGCGAATTAGCTGCCGAGTTGCGGCGGAATTCATTCGACCAGCTGCGATCATACGATGGCGAGGATGTTCCTCCTCCTCGGACGCTCTAAAAGGTCTCCATGGTAATGGCACTGCCACCGATCACCGAGACGACCTGTTCAAAGGCCTTGTCCATTTCATCCAATCCACCCCGTGCATCGACGTACAAGGACTTGTCACTCACACCGGTCGCCACTTTTTGACAGGTCTCCACCACCGATTCGGGAACTTCAAAGCCAATGATAATCACGTGCAGCTTGACGGTCCGTTGTTTGTTGAGTTTGACGATCCGTTCCACAACCTTACTGGCGGGGTGGTCCCAGGAGGCTGTTCGTGCAAGTTAGTAATGGCGGAGATGCATATTAAACACGAATAAATGAGAAGCGTATGCAAGTGAGAAAGGATCGATACTACTAGAAAGGCAGCAGTCACAAACAAAGGAGAGATGTTTCACTTACACTCTCCATCCGTCAACGCAATGATCCAAGTGTCATTTTTCGTTTCAATGTTTTGAATTTGCGTCACACACCGATTCAAGGCCGCGTACAGACGTGTTCCACCTTCGGCGTCCACCGCCAGTTGGAGGATGGCTTCTTGGACTTGACCCCAGTCACCCTTCTTGCCCAAGGGAAACCACAATTTCTCGTCGATGTCGTGATTGAATCGAATAAATCCCACATAGTCTTTGTCGGAACAATGTTCATTGTACACCCACAACAGGTTTTTGTTGGCACGTTCCATGCGTTCCCCGGCCATGGAACCACTGTAATCCAAACAAAAGAAAACATTTTTCGCCTCGCGCATGGTATTGACTTGGGCCTTGCGTGTGTCGCGCGCCAAATATTGTGCCGCATTCACGGTAGGAACCCGAATCTTTTCCGCCTTGTAATACCGGTCCACGGCAGTAATGGAATTCACAATGACCGTATCGATAATGTATTCGTCTTCCACCAACATGCGCATGGCTAATCAAGATAAACGAACGAGAAAGCCATGGCGACAAAAAGATCAATACAAAGAGGAGCGAGGCAAGGGAATGGGCTGCTTGGTGAGAGACTCTTCTGACAGGAAATGAAATTTTAGCCGGTTCTGTCATATCTTACCAATCTTGGCAGCCACCTCAAACTCCTTTTTACACAAGGCATGTTGAATCTTTAGGTCGTCAATTTGCTGCCTTCGCCCAACCATATTCATGGACTGGAACAAGTTGGAGGATACTGGACTGGCCTCGTTGAGCAAGATCTGAGCATGATCGATTAACGACTCGATTCCCCAAGGATCTTCAAAATCGTAGTTGCGCATAAGGAGAAGAATGCCCCGGGCTCGGCGTAACAGACTTTCAAATTCGTTGACTTCACTCGCTTTGAATTGGTGGTATTTGTGGAGCAGTTGACGAACTTCTAGGTCCAAATCTTTAGCCATAAGAAGGTCGCTAACACCGTCCTCTTCGATCCAACTCGGTGACAGGGGGTGATGCTTAACGACCTATCAAAAAAAGGAAATGAACAGTGGCGTGAGCGGCGAGAGGCAAATAAAAAAATGGCCGGTGAAAGGCGCACAAAGCCCTGTGAAGAGAAGGACCCTGCAAGACAAGAAACTCAGCAACGAATACACAGAACCGCCGTAGTCCCACGTACTACTAAAAACATGCCGCGGTTGAAGTGCCTGTTGGAAAGCTGATGCGTCCAAAGTAGCAGCGTAATTCAAGGGTTAGCAAAACTATGCCGATATTTGAAGATGTTTACAACTCCATTTGCAACATACCTGTTTCGCGTAAGAAGCTTGGTCGTCAGTCTCTTTGCTAATTTCGTACTCAAAGGAGCCGTGCTTGATCGCCTCGTCAAAGTAATGGATGCCGGTGAAGTAAATCTCCGAAATACAAATCCCGAAGAGAGAATTATCGAAGAGCCTCTCGGTTCCGTGACTCTCCATTTGTTCTTGGAGAACCATCGTGCCCAAGTTATTGTTGGCCACGCCTAAAGCAATGAAAGAGGGAGGGGTGAATTTAGCTCAAACGCTCAAATATCGGATCCACGTCCTTCTATGATGGCACAGGTATTACATTAAAACAACAAATTATGAACTTGCCGATGGCTTTCTGGTTGCCGAGCTGCGGAGGACAAAACGAGGAATAATGAGAAGTAGTTCGACAGGCAAGGCCAATTCGGCTTCTGCCCCTAGACATTTCAGAGCAGCGAACGAATGTACCCTCTGCTTCTTCTTACCTTAATAAAAAGGCTCAGCGCGTCCTCCTGGATACCGCAAACGAAACATGATGAGTCCAAAGCTCAAGCGACAAAGAACACGTTTCCCTTTCTACATACCATGCAGTGGTATGACCGTGTCCGATCTCCCGCAAAGAAAGCTGTGTTCGAAAAGCGCACAACTTTCATGAGACGCTGGAACGATTCGTGGACATACGTCACTTCACGGCTTCCGCCCTCAACGTCAGGGATTTCATCTCTCAAACTTTTGTTTTTGATGCTCTTGACAATCTTTGTCAAGGCGATGATGGGTCTAATGATGTTCAGCGAGATGAAGTACGTTAATATCTCAAAGCAAATCGCCAGGATCACCATGCCTGCAATGCACAAGCCTCTCGCAATGTCCAGGTAGGTATCCACCGCGTCTTCCACTTCTCTATATCGTAGGTACAAATCATTCTGAGCAACCGCGATCCCTAATGAATATACGAGTTTGGTTGACACATTACACCCGGCCGAGAAGTTGCGGTTGTCAATTGGATCAAAGATGTCGATTCGGACAGGGGCGTAGGAAAGGAACGCGGTCTCTTTATTGCCATTAACTGTCCGTACAAACGTCACATTGCCTGTGCCCCCCTCCCTCATTATTCGCAATGCTTCAGCAAATCGTTGCCAGTTCTCAGATCCCGGTTGGTCCTCTCGCATAGAAACGTTCTGGATAGTTTGTGGACCATCCTCCTCCATATCATAGTCGGGCCCGATAACTGTGTCTCCGGCAAATATATTTGTTTCTGGAGTGACGACAATAGGGAATCCCTTTTGGCCACTCCCAATTATGGTGTTCTCCGGACCTAGTGCTTTGATGAAAGCGTAAGGCACAAAGTCGTAGAGAGTAACTGCTACAGTTTCTCCAGTAGAGGTGTCCTTGATGGCAGTGGAGACACTCGTTGCACTGTGCACAGAAAAAGTGTTGTGAGTTTGCATCCTCTCGGGCAAATAACTAGCCAACGCTTCATAACGTACATGTCCCCGTCTACAGTAATATATGGAGGTGATAAATACGTTCCATGTACTATTGCCTCGACATACCAATCTCTACACCTAGGATCGTATCCGTACTGTTGATCAGGGCATATCACTGGATCAACAACACTCATCCGATTCTCATCCGATGCTTTTGTAAATGAACTATCAGCATGTTCGCCATCACATCCGACACTATATCCGATCATCTGGGGATGAATTGAAAAGTCAGAAGCATGTTCATGGTCCAAAAAACAACTGTCTGCCCGTCAAAACATACCATTCCGTCTGCTTCGAGGCCAACCCAAGAACCCAAGCGGACCTTGCTGTCTTGCGGTGGGACATAATTGTAGAGTGGGGCGTGGATCGCAGATAAAGCTGACAAAGTCCGAACACGATCATAAGTAGTTTCATAACCTGCCGCGGATGTCCCTTTCGAGGAACCCGGTAAATCGTTAACGTCCGACCACCACTCTGTAGTCTCAGGCGACGTCGATATGTTAGGAAATGAGGTTTCCCTTCTATTTCCAGTTAATGGATCGATGTCCGTCCTTGGACCTTCAAAAATGGATGCCTGCAGATACCGCGCGTCAATACCCTCTGCAGCATAGTCTGTACACTCCCCTTCACCAGGCTTCCCAGTTCGCAGAAAGCAAGAAATGCCATTAGACAAACAGCCATTCTAATTGCAAAAAATTGGCAGTGGAATGCCTACCCGACTTACATCTTCAAGCAAGCTGCAATCGCACGGAACTTCTCTTTTCTTAAAAGGGCAAGCATCGGGGTCGTCCTCATAGTATTTGCACTCTTCTGAACCTGTCCGCAATTCCGTGAAGCTCGCTGACCGACGCAGAGCACCAAATAAAAGCCATCCAGTAGTTCGTGTGTACATGTGTAAATCACGGGCATATCTTGACATCACTTCACGTCCGAATTCAGCTGCCACACAAGGACAACAAAAACCAAAGGTGAGATCTTTCGAATCATTTGTGTCGACGATGCGTTGCCAAGGACAAACTGTGTCGAATTACCTCGAGCAAGCGCTGCTGTTGTTATCGCATCACTCTCCAGCCTGAAAGACAGTTCGGATACATCGTACAGCCATTTATCAATGTTTGATCTGATCCAGACCTCCCCATTAGAAACCACAGCGGCTTTTTCAAAAAAATCAAAAAAATATTGAAAGGATGAGCTGCGGCCGGAAGAAGTACCGTACCGCGCCTGAATGACTTACCGGCAGTTAGTAAAAGTGGAATCCCGACGCAAAGTGTCACCCAAAGAAAGACCCTGCTTGAGCTGCTGACTTCCACCGGTCGCTTTTCCTCGTCGTCGTGGTCGCCACCAGATCGAATATTCTCTCCTAGGTTGGCTCTGGGAGGGGAGACAACGTAGTCAGGCATCTCATCATCATCGTCAGACTTAATGATTAGTTTCTGAGCCCACCCCGGTAGTTTTTCTATCCCAGCTGTAACACTTGCGTTTGCAATCGATGAAACTGACGCAGAGAGTGAGGTGGTCAGATCCTCGTAAGGTTGCTTCAAGGCCCGAATAAAGCTGAACTCGGTGAGTGTCGACATAAACGTGCGTTGCGTGTTGACGGAAACAAAGTCAGCTGGCGGCCTCTGTCTATCCTCTGCAAATTCTTCTTCGCTGTCAGTTTCGTCGGTAGTGTTGGCTCGAAAGTCGTACGGGTACAGCACTTGATAAACTTCTCTCCATTGGAATTTATTCTCAACTTCTGATACTTTGGAATCCGCAACTTCAGCCGCACCTGATAACAATGTGGATATTAAAATGGTTGAAAAATCATGTAGACTGGCGTGACTTCACATCCACAGCTTAGCACGTACCTTTCCCACTAAACATGTCCATCATCATTTCGAATTCCGACAAGAGCACCGTGACTTCGGTTCGTGGTGCCCAACGAGACTCTCGTCCTCCTTCTTTTTTATTACCCCCAGGAGCAGCATCTGTTCCCGCCACCAAGTCGTCCTGGCCGGCATTATTAATCACCTGGGATGTGGTGGCCTGCATCCACATGAGCGGTTTACTCAGCGACCGTGCAATCCAAATCAAAAATATCAAAATGATTGCCAATCCTCCCACACCAATCAAGGAAATATTCCGTACCACCAATTTAATATCCGACCAAATCATATCGTCCATATCGTCACTCTTGCCAAATATTTCATCCTCGGAAATACTCATGACAATCATGAATTCCGGTCGGTAATCTGGATCATACTGCTGTGGCAGGTTGATGGGATAAATCATTACGAGTTGGCCATTCTTCTGAAATAGTGTTTGGCTGTAGATTCCCTTGACCTCTTGTGGCTCCCAAGGAGCACTATAATTGACCATGGCGAGCATACCTTGAAAGACTTCCTCATCGACACCAAAATCCTCTTGGAGTTCGGTAATGTGATAGGGTTCCACACGTTTCCGATCGACACTGCATTTGACACACCCCAAAACAATACCCACTCCGTCATCGTCGTCGCCATAGCTCGCAGCATCGCCATACGCTATATTGGTCCATCGTACCAACGCTACCGAGGAAGAAACACCTAAGGTAAAGACTTGTAAAATGTCTTCCAAAGAGTCCACACTGACGTCTAGCAAAGTACAGCCAATCACTTCCTTGGTCAATCGATCATAAATAGGATGACCAATGGTCAATACCCAGAGTGGATCTTGATCTTCCCGCAACGCTGAAGAATCTCGATACGGACCCGTAGTCACAACTTGCCCCGGCGGTGCCATGGCTTGTCGTGAAAACCAATCCCGTTCGAGTGGATTGTATTCGCGGACGGGAACGCCCGTTTCTTGGGTGGTCCCAAAGGCGGACCCGTATCGATATTTGCAACGATCGAGTTCTTGTTGCGTCGCAATAAACTCGCGCGTCAGGGGATTGATGTGGGAGCGCAACCAATCGCATCCGGCCGAGGTATAATTCCCACCTTGGGCATCCCGATTGGTCGCTGGAAATTTGATGTAACTCCCCGCACCGGCATTGAAAAAATATATCCCCAATTGTTTGATATTGTCATGCGCCTCATACAGGGACTTTAACGCAAAGACCACGTCTTGAGCTTTGGTCGCCAAGAAATAATTGACGGGCGATGGTGCCACGACACCCCCCGTCATCAAATCGTTGTTGGCGGCCGTGCAATTGGGATAATATCCTGTACTTTCTTCGGCGTTGGTGGCCGACGGATCACACGCGCCTTGAAAAAAATACGCCGCATACGCTGTACTGACTTGCACCCGAGGATGATTGTACCATTGGAGGCGGCCTTGCATATGGAGTTGAGCATCCGCTTCGGTCGGCAAAATATTGGTGGTCGAATTCCAATCCAAGACCATGAGGTCGGGAGTACTCAAGGGATACATGTATTCGTGAGAAAACGAGGAGGACGTTGTTGTGGCATTGTATTCCATATTTCGAAAGGGAACATGGTCGTCACTCCGTAGAAGGCTCGTAAAGGAAGCCGATTTATATCCCACTATTCGGTCCCTTGTGATTTCCACCAAAATATCGGAGGCTGTCTGCCAATTGTGAAATTTCTTTGTGACCGTTTCGGCGACATATCGTGCACTCGTACTCAAGGTATGACGTGCTAAATCTTGCTGTAAAATAATAGCGGAAGATGAAATACATGGGAGGAACGGGAGAAAGATGGATTGGTGCCTGCGTGGTGAGTATCGTATCCATTCCAACACATTCCCAGCAGCACACAGAGGGAAACTATCGCTAGCTATTTCTCTCCCTCTGCCAAACATAAAAGACACATAATACGTACCTGTAAAAGAAAAATGAAAAAAGAAGGAGGCAAATAAGCAAGCAAGAAGAAGAACGACGAAACAGATATATGGATTGGTGAGTGGAAAAATCAGTGTATCCAATAAGAAATGGAACAGAAAAAAGGGCCTCTCTCTCCTTCCCTCCCTCTCTACCAAAATTCTGCCAAAATAACTGCGACACATATCTGTCAACATACCTGGAAAAAAAAGAAATGGAAATGGAAAAATTGAGGAGGATGGACGATGAATGGGTGTGAGTTGTCTGAAACGAAATATTCATTTTACACTATCAAATAAAGAGATTTTGCCGGCTGCACCAAGGGTTACTCTTTGCCTGTTTCTCTGTGCCAATTTTAGAAGAAGAAACATATTGCGTACCTGCAGAGAAAAAAAGGGGAAAAGAAACATGAATCGGTGAGTGAAAAAACAGCACAAAGAGGTTTCTTGCAGTTCTCCTCTTTCCTCTCTTTCAAGACGTACCTGCACATGCCCCGCTTGATACATGACATAACTTCCCGACATTTGTGCTCCAATGCTTCCCACAAAGACAAAAAAGGCAATGGCCACAAAGGCCGTCGTCCCAAAACTCAAAAACAATTGACGTCTTAGGTAGTATTCGGGTTTTAAAACAGTCCGCCGCAATAGGCGAGTAATGAATTTGCCCCAGGGATTGTCCAAAATCAACATGGCACGGGAGGACGAACCATGATGATGATGATGCTGATTTGTCTGCGTGTTGCTAGTACTGTCTCGCTTATTGTTGTGATTTGTGTGACTCCAAGACGAAAACCAAGAATGATGGGTACTGCCCGTGATTTTGTTGGCGTGGTTGGCGTCTTCGTCCTCTGCAGGATGATTGTGGCTCGAAGTGCTTGGATCTGGAGGAGCCTTATTCGCGGCACGCATGGCATGGTGGCTGCGACTAAGTGGGCGGGAAGGTGCAAAATTCACAGGAGCCGCCTCTTCCATGAAAGCATCGTCAGCATCAGCATCTGCCTCGCCATCGTCGTCTTCCAGAATGGTGGGAATATTCATGGTGGTCCTTCCTTCTTTGTTTCAAATCCAAGCTGGCGGAATCAATCAACGCTACTAACTCGATAGATAGATAGCTTCTCGTCGATAGCTCTCCTGGCAAGGCTAATAATAAGCAACTAGCTAGCTATAGCTACAAGTGCTGTAGCTGTGGGTGATAGCTATTAGCACTGCAGGCTACAGTATGGTGTCTCGAACAGTGTGGTCGCCTTCGGGTCCAACCGAGAAGATTCAGCTGCTGATGCCACTACTATTGTACTATGTACATAGTGCTGTATGATTTGGTCTGTGCTGTTGTGCGTAAAGCCGGGATTCTTCCAATAATTCCTCGTTAAATTTAGTTAGATTGCGCGTCATCTTTCGCGGCTTGTAAAATGTCTGTTTGGCAACCAAAAGATCGGTATGTGTCATTAGGGTGAATGATACGATTTGATATGAACACGCATTTGCTCCTACGGGGAGAAGATTCGACACACCCACACTTGATCGAGTCTGAGTTGCCGCCTTTGGACGCGATGGACGAAGGCCTGGCCATTTCTTGCTTTCCACAGTGGGAAATTAAGTTTCTGGTTCTGCAGTGGCCACTCCAAAAAAAATTCTACAGTGAAACTGGCCATTGGGACACATTTGTTTCAAAAGTGACACACAGACATAACAGACACAATGCACCAGTTAAGTGCAACTAGCTGACAGGAATTGCTGGTTTCGAAAGATCAAAGAAAAAGTCAAAAATGACGGTTTGATGAATTTCAGTGCATGAAATGAATGGACATCTACTGTAAGTGGACTAGGCACACATGTGTCTCCTTGTGGAGATCATGACAATGTGTTTGCTGTGGAGTCTGGTTCTTCAGTTGCTTGCCAATTAGTTTTAAGTTGGGAACAAATGGCGGCGGTTGGGGAGGCGAAACTTTTCATGTGATTCCATTGTGCTCACACAAGATGCATTCCATTGATTGGGAGAGGTGAACTGCTTCATGTGCAGAGTAAGAAGTGGAAGTAAACATAAGCATGCAGTGTGCATAAATAAACTGAAAGTGTAACAGTGCAGAACTGTGGAAGCAAGAAGAAAAAGACAAATTGAGAACACCCTCTCATCACAAGTGGCCAAGCCTAACGATTTCGTCTGGACCGAAACGCACCATTGAAAACGACTATATGTATGTGGTTCCCGATTATGTCCGCGATGCCACATATATAGGCGTGTCACACCGGTGCCAGGAATCCAAAAATCCAATCGTATCAATCACAAGCATGGTCTGGCAATAAAATTGGCACATATTCTTGTTAGTGTAGGGACCAAACATTTAGTAGCACAGTGCAATATTTAATAGGGACTTACCTCCGAGGAGAGTGCCAGATGCATGGATTGCAAGCAAAGACACATAATAGCATAGTGGACCTGTTTTGGACCCGCCACAATCATTAGCTCTGGGTGCAGGACGGAGGAAGATCTCCCGTGCTTTCCTGATTGTTTTGATGCTGCTGTTGCTGCTGCTGTTGCTGTTGTTGCTGAATGAGTTGTAGAAGAAGAGAAGGGTTATTTGGGTCCGGAGGAAGGCTTACATTGTTATTGTTACCTCCACCAGTGATGGTATTGCCCACCCCCCTTCCACCTCCTTGAGGATGATGCACAGAACCTCCTCCTTCGACCATGTGGGGAGGCAACAATTGAGCAGGAACTTGCTGCTGCTGCTGACGTGCGTCAAGTTCTCTTTGCCGCTGAAGCAATTCCAAAAGTTGTCCCATCAATTCGACACTATTGCTGTCGGCAGCAGCTGCTGTGGAAGATGATGGAATAGCGGAATAAATTGCTGCACCAGGAGCCCCCGAGAGTTGCTGCTGCAGGAAAGAGGCTTGTTCCGGCAAGGGTCCTTGCCGCTGCTGCACTCCTCCGCCGACACTGGACGATGATGGCATTGCAGCGGGGGCGTTGGATAGATGAGAAGCCAGCAGCTGGGCAAGAACAGAATTATTTCCTTGCGGCTGTTGTGGCGGCGGGAGTTGATGATGGGCCTGTTGATGTTGCTGGATTTGTTGTTGCGGTGGCCATTGCTGAGGCTGTACGGAAGTCGGATTTGTCTGTTCCGAGTTGCTTTGAGTTGTTTGAGCATACAAATCAGCGGAAATAGCCTGATGAATGGCTATCGATTGATCCGTCGAATTATTTGTCATTCCGGATGCAGCTGGGGTTGAAGCTTGCGCAGCCATAAAATTCGGAATGGGAGCACCAACCGATGCCTGAAACCCACCGGTACCCGATGAATTCAAATTCCCAGAGGCCAGCTGCTGCTGCTGCTGAGAATTGGATTGTAACGTCTGAAGTGCGGCAAGCAAGTCGACTGCGGATGGTGCTGCTCCTGTTGCGGCTGCATCATTATTGGTAGTATGAGAGAGGCCGGCAGCCGAATTTTGACGCGAGACTGTTTGTCCTTGTGGATTACTTCCACCAACATGATAACCTGCAGAATGATGAGGGTGTTGAGGTTGTGCACCACTACCGAGACTTTGGGATTGACTTGGTAATGTGGCCACTTCATCAGTATAGCGATGCTGCTGGGGCGGCCGAAGCTGCTGGGGCGGCCGAAGCTGCTGGGACGGCTGCTGCTGCTGGGACTGCAGCTGCGCCTGCGAACGTTGCTCGGCAATTTTGGAGTCTCTCTTGATGTCCTCTTCCCTCCGCATATCTCTGAGCAGATGGCGAGAATCTTTACGGAAAAGGTTGTGATAATAAGCCATGACACCTGCGGGCACTTCATCTTCTTCCACACGACGAAAGCCCCTTGAATAAAAGAGAGAGTAGAGCAAAATAAGCGACGTGGAAGGACGAAAGAAGGGAAGGATTAGTACAATCAACAACTAGAGATCGGCAATACACTCTGATGATGATGACCTGCAGACAATCATGTATCCTTCAAATTTGAAATAGACTTACCACCGGTTGAGTTTTCGTGTGATGCTTGGGAACTTGTTCCCTCGAAACTCCTGGTCGAGTAACTGATCAATAAACTTTGGCTTGTTGATTCCAAAAGCGTCGCTGTCAGGAAGCCACCATAGAGCTTCTGGTGCAACATTGTTGTCTAAAAGCCATCTCATTTGGTCCGGGAACCTGTTCAAATCCAGCTCATAGTCTGTAGTCTTCTTGTCCTTGTCTGCCTCCTTCTTTTTGTCAGAGTTTTCCGTTGTTGTCCTTGGTTTTTTGCTGTTATCTCGGCCTGGAAAGGAAATAAAAAAAGGAGCATCAGTCCAGTCAGTTGGGTTGTGTATGGTGCACTCAGATTCAAAAGTGGAAACAAAGACACTGGAGGAAGAACCCTGGTGACCAGCTAGCGTAGCTCATCTCTGTCACCATTGCCTTGCTTACCTGGATTGGGGTTACTCTCGTTGGCTCTCTTCATCGCTATATTATGCATGGGTTTACTCTGGATGGGAACAACAAACTGTTGATTTCGTACAAAAGCTAATACCAATATATTATAACTAATGGATGACGATTGCTGTTTTTTTTTGCCACTGTGGAAGCTCTAATAGCTAACTAAACGAGAGTCGCCACTGTCTACTACTGCAGGTGGTCGCCGTGGTCGGTATGGAAGCCTAATTCCTACTAACGGGCATCGGGACTGGGCTAGACCGGTACGTCGTACAGTACGTAGCTATCCAACTCCGAATAGTACGGTTCTGCATCCTACAGTTGGCTTTTGGCAGCGAAAAGAAATTACAAACCTGTACACGCACCACCGTAGATCGATCGCCCTGTCACCTTACCATTTATTCGTAGAACTCAGCCATCTCTGACGGGGAAAAACCATTGTTTAATTAAGTCGACACGTTTAAACATTATTGAGAACACGGAGCCTGGGTCGCTTTTTGAATCGCGTAGACGTACAAAGCTTTCTTTTTTCTGCACGTTCACTACTTTAATTGTAATCCTAAGTTGAAGTAATGCTGGGTCGCTCCGGAACCAAAAGAAAGTGAACTTTTCTTTAAATAGGAAAAAACGAACTTCGAAAGTACGCACTTCGATTCAGTGTCGTGATCGTACAAATGGGGGGTTGTTTGAAACTATGATTTAAATCTTCCGTGGACAGAAAGCGAAAAACAATCCCACTTGCTTCCTCTTCCTTCAACGGAACGTAATTGGTGACTACCAAGATCGCTACGTTATTGAGTAAGTACGAAACTCTCTTGGGACGAAAAAACTACAACCAAAACGGGCATGCTAGCCTTGTCGCATGGAAATCTTTGGAACATGAGGCCCAGCTCCATAATGCGTGACTTTTCTTTGACCAAATAG
>ENA-ORBV01011976-ORBV01011976.1-microbial-mat-metagenome-genome-assembly--contig:-NODE-11976-length-13481-cov-4.454193_pt1 | contig 13481 bp, 9 predicted proteins | sample MGYA00237777_ERZ505514 | MGnify/ENA primary metagenome ERZ505514 (study PRJEB26160, sample SAMN06269048) | microbial mat metagenome | isolation source: Oligotrophic lake microbial mat | place...
TCCTTTAGGGCGCACATCAGTTCTTGGTCTAGAACTCGGGACACGACTCTGATTCATGGGTTGAATCACGGATGAAATCGTGCCATTGTCATAAACTCGAATGGTTGTGACATCATGTGAGATCTCAGCTTGCCTTTGGCACATGGACATGGTCCAAAATTTAACAATGTCTGCAAACATAACCTCAATTTCTTGCACACATGCACAAGAAACAGACCATTTCAACACTGATGGTTCAATTGATGATGAAAGAGTGAACATAGGAAACAAATTAACAACATCTGTGAAAAGGTGGAGACATGTTGCTGGTGTCTAAGTCAAAGTCATGTGAACACTCTGTTTCTTCTTTAAATCAGTTTTGTCCCGTGTGACACTGCAGTCTTTTCTCTTTAGGCAACCTAATCATAGAATGCAATTTTTAGCTAAAGCAGCAGGAGAAAAATGATGTGTGAAATGTGTTGTCATCTTCCTATTGTGTCAGCAATGCGATAGCACAGAATCGATGCTGTGTTGCACTTTGATTCTTTTTAACAAAAAAAACTTCTTGTAAAATTTGTATGATTTTATCATTCTAGTGAGCAAAATTCTGTCTATGTTTGCACTAATGATCAATTCAAGACAAAGAAAAAGAACATTTGATGCATTCTGAATTATCTGTTGCTGGGACTGTCATTGACACACAAGCAGTTAGAAACATCTATGGATGTTGTTGCTAACCTTCTCTACAGTGGCGAGCATGGGCACCAACCCTATCCAGGAAGAACCACAAAAGAAACACTTTGATTGTTCTAAGGCTATTTTATATGTGCGCAAGAACAAGTTGTTTGTAAGGAAAGAAACATTTTATTTTCTAGAGCATTGTCTTCAAAAACATTCGACACAAATTCATGATTGCCATCTGGCTACAGTGACTTTGTGCTTGTTAAGATCTTCTATGTGTCTGCGTGAGCCGTTGAGGGAAAAGTGTTAGACCCCAACAACACTACCAGCTACAGCAGTGCAAGACAAGATAGATTGGGTGATGCTACCCATGCAGTGCTCAACAAAAAAGAGATTGTTTTCTATTTATTTCCAAAGCATTAGCCTTAGAAACAATTCCTATAATTTACTACTATAAATCAGTCATTCTTTGCTGTTTAGTATGAGTGCTCAACAATGCTACTAGAATGTTGGGCAAACTTTTGATGGCTGGCACATCACTGTGCCAATTAACACCCTTGTCACAAAGAGCCAAATTGGTAAACCAATTCAATTTTCTATTCTTTCTTTACCACATCCCGACTTGCTGATTCTTCTGTAAACGTAGTGGATACAATATCAGAAGACTTTGATTTACATCCCAGTCGTCATGTTTCACATCTTGGAGAAAAGGAAGAAGGACATCTTGGATTTGGAGATACGCCCATATTCTTTAACTCTAGTTGTTCGGTCTTTTTCTGAAAGGAAACTTTGCCGACTCCATCACATTCTTCTCCATCTTGTGATCACTCTTTGACAGGCTCAGTCTGTATGAGGTCTGTGTTCTGTGGACCCTTTTTGGAACAGTAGAACCCTAGAAAAAAGATTCAGCAACATAGCCAAGGTGCATGTTCCTGAAGGGGCAGATATCACCGACTTGCATAGACCCTTGCCCGTTCTTGTTCTAATTCGACTGGTGCGCCATGCTTGAGGGATCTCATCAACCTTTCCTTCAGGTTGGTGTCTAATTTTTCTTCCATAGTGGGCAGTGGTGGTCAGGCCATAATAATGGAACAAATGAAGGACCTGACCACACAAGAATCCAAGTTGCAAGCTGGTGCGGCGGGGAAAGAGTGCAGAAGGAATCATCGTTTTCAAAAATTGTTCTAGCATTATATAAATAGTATTCCTCCCATTCTGTAGAGTTACATTCAAGATGGAAGGATAAAATGTGCTTCTCTTTTTCTTATTGGTTCTTTGCCTCCACTCTCGCTTGTTCATCAAAGGATCCTTGCAAGAGACTCTTGCCCATGATGTTGCAGGTCGGATTGGCGACGGCGACACCACGGGGTGTATTGTAATCCAAGGAAATATCTTGTACCAATTGTTGTTCTTGAATGCGGGACAGTCGTTGCAATTCCTTCTTTTGTTTTTTGGCATAAAACGTGTAACAAGGTGCCGTACTGTCGTACATGAGCGCATGGGCTTGCTTGAATCTCGCGGTCGAGCCATGAGACGACACGCTGGTTGCCGTACACGCGCTGCCTACGCTGGTACCTCTGGACAGACACCTTTGGGACGGAGCTCCTACGGCCGTCGACAAGGAGGACGATGAAGCAGAGGAATAATAGGCCATGCTGTCCGACTCGGATGCTACACTGTGGTCGTGGTGACACTGGGGACACGCCTTCTTGTTCTTTTTATTGCTGCGTTTGGGCCGTACGACGGGTGCCGTGTGATCATAGTCCAACGAATACAGCTTGATACGCTCTTCTTTGCTCAGAGTACTCGCACGAGAGCTACTACTGCTACAAGTCGATTTTGCCCCTCTTCCACTCTTACTGCCACTACTACTACTAGGACCAAAAGTAGTAGTAGAAGACGCCGAAGAAGAAGAAGCACCCATTTGCTGTTGCTGGGTTGGCGCCGTCACGTTAAAATCCATAACATGTTGGATACTACTATTGCTCAAGTTGTGACGGGAATCGTCCATGCTGTTGCTGCTGTTATCCTGGGTGGGTCTCTGAAACCAAAGCATCTTGGAGAGTGCAGTGCAGATAGGTTATAAAAGCTGGCTATCTAGCAAGGTAAATAGATAGGTGAGTTAGTTGTGCGTGTGTGCTCAGAATTCTATGAATGGCGTGAAAAGAAGACTACTTTAGTAAACTTTTGGGGTGCCATGCAACAGGGACCGGAGGAAAGGCGCTGCTCATGCATGCGGCCAGTGGAACGAACTATCAGAGTACAACTACTAGCTAGCTACTGGGGCCAGGTACAGTACGTACCAAAGGTACCATGTACTGAATTCTAAAGTAAACCATTCGAAGAACGTGTTGTATCTACAGTGTGGGCTCGTTCGTACGGTCCTGGCCATAGTAGTTCTCCTTCAAGTATGGATACTATCATACAGTACAAGTACTGGAGTACGCCACGAAAGTGACGAAAGGGATGTACCAGTGAGAATTTTCCTAAACACTCTATTGAGATCATCTAGCTACTACTTCGTAGAAGCCGCTGCTTGCTAGAATGAGAGCTCGGAGTTGTTAAGAAGATAATGGTTGTAGAACTATTTAGGCCATTGATGTCAACATGACACGTAGGTGCATGAAAGCATCTTGGTCATGAAGAACAGAGTACAACTGTACTTATTTATGGTCTTTTCCTGCGGTACTGTACTACAATTGTACTGGTACATCACTGTAGATGCCCCATTACCGGTATTGCCAGGCTCATCTTTTTGAAACATTTACAGGCGGACGGCGGTACAACAGTAGGGAAGTAGTACTGTATCGCACATTGCTCCTGTTTAACACTATTTTTCTCAGAATGTTTGAAGGCCGTAAATCGCGACTCCTTTTTATGACCTGTGCTCTTGTCTTAGTGGGCTCACGGAAGCAAAGATGGTCGGGTAGCTGCTACAGACCTACAGTATGTCATAGCCTGCTACCAGGTACTACTGTACTAGTTAATTACATTGTACCGCCCTTCACCTTCCATGCAGTACCGATGTGGGATCGTCTAAAACGTTACGTTGGCGAGAGAGTTTCCGAGAGTCTGATGGTCAAATTCTAGTATTTTCGAGTAGGACTCTGCAGGATCGCGGTAGTACCAGCTACTACTAGCTAGCAGCTAGCACTTCAAAGTAGAATGGTTGCTACATGTAACCTCGCAAAACGTGATTCTTCAACATACACTCTTTCGAACAAAAGTACAACATAAAAGAATGCTTCGGTTCCTTCGTTCGAACTCCTCGTCCATCGACCGAAACGGCCACTCAGCTCAACCGGGACGCAAAAAGAAGTTGCTGCTGCAGGAGGTTTTGCGTGAGCCAGACATTAGACGCTCAGCTTCCCCAAAAAACTGAGTGCGTGCTTGGCTCACTTTTCGGCTCACTTCTGAGCTCACTCGTGGTTGAGCTGAGAGTGAGCCAAGAGTGAGCCAAGAGCGAGCCGAGAGTGAGCCCAGAAGTGAGCCCAGCACGCAGTGAGCCCAGCAGTGAGCCCAGCAGTGAGTCAGCATCTCGCCCGGCGCGCTAGCGTGGAACGTTTCGCTAGGAGCCGTTGATCCAGTTCGAGTTTTCATGTGATTCCAATGACTGGTAGCACTAGCAGCACGCACTGGGCTCACTGCTGGGCTAACTTCTGGTTGAACCCAGAGTGAGCCGAGAGTGAGCCGAGAGTGAGCCCAGAAGGGAGCCCAGAAGTGAGCCCAGAAGTGAGCCAAGCACGCACGATCCCAAGTGCGTCCAATTCTAGGCTCACATGCGACCTCCAGTAGCCATGTAGTCACAAACGACCAACTCCATTCTGTTGAAGATCTTTCGCACAGTGTCCAGAGGGCAACGAGCATGGATCCACCCAACAGAGAGAACTTCTGCAATTGCCAGTTCTTCAATGGCCATGATGACCCTAATTTGACCTGGCAGGGATGCCTGCATCTGTTGTCATTGCCAACCATCACCAGAATTGCAATGCAACCAACACAACACAATCTTGTCGATTTTAGTGGAACAAAATGACAGTTGCAGAAAGAGACAACAATGTGTTCCACACAACACGATGATGTTGAATGTTTCAAAAGAAAAAGTGGGCAATCAAGAACGCTGTTTGACAAAATGGAAACATTTTGTTGCTGTCATGAAACATGGTTTCAAATCATCTGTTCGCAATGAACTGGAATGAATCTCAACTTGAATTGCTAAATTGAGAACACACCATCTGCAACAACTGACATGTGATTCTTTGCAAATGCTGACATCCTTTTTGTGCATGTTTTTGATTCACTGGGCCCTTTTGAAACTGCCCAGAGTTTCCATCAACTTCTTTCCCACAATTTTTTCCACAGATGGAAATCTATTTGTCAGTGAATTGAAAAACATCAGACATGCCATGAAGTCTTCTGCTCAAATTTGGCACAGAACTCTTCAACTCAGAATTCCCAAGAAATTGTTCAATTGACATGCTTTTGTGTGCATGAACAAAAACTGTTGCTGTCAACATTGTCACTGAATTGAGCTCTTCAGGCACATGATGATGTGGACAATCATTGTGCCAATGTTCAATTGTGTTGAGCTTGGGGCACACATCAACACCCAATGCAATGGTCACAGCAATTTCTGGTTTTCTTTGCCAAACCGAATTGTTTCAAAACATTGGGTCAGAAGACGAAATGTCTTCTGTTTTGCAAGTGTTCCAAATGACATGTTTTGAGATTGCATGACATGTGTCAATTGCAATGCACCAAAGATCATGTGGATCTCTCTCCAAAAACCGCAGCGGTGGTTTTTCGGTTTTGGACCATGGTTTCCAGAAATAGCCATGATCCGGGGTGGGCCCATTTTTGCTAACAATTTGTGCAAAAGCAGACAGACTGTCATCACCTCAACCCTAAATGAGGGAACTGTCATGGCCACCCAGATCTTCCACATGCACATGGAAGTGCATACATCAGACGCTCCAACATCAAGTCGAACCGACCGGATAAGCAAGCAAGGTAAACTAGCTACCGCAGCAGCAGCGACAGGTAGTAGAAGATTTAATTGTAGTATTAGCATCAGCAGCAGTAGCAACATCCAGTAGAAGGGGCAGCATTGTAACGAGAAAGGATGGCCATGGCTGTATTAATTCGCCGTGCTGCTTCGGATTGGCGGGAGGGCGCGACACGATCCACAAGAAGAACAGCATCCGCTACTACCGCAACAATAAGCAGCGCTGCAAATAATGAGGGTGTTCAACGAGGAATGCGACGTTGGGTTGATGAATTCGTGGTGTCCCACAACATATGCCCATTTGCCGCTAAGAGTGAGTACGCATTTCGTATCTTTGAAGGCAATCGAGTGGATCAGGGTGCGTTGTCATTCTTTGTTCAACACGTGTTGAAGACTGGGGAGAAGAAGCCCTCAGCTGCACGATACAGTTCCTTTCTGGTATTTCCATATGTTGACGTCTTCTTGCGGGCAGACGACGAAGGCGGACACCAAAGAGGCGATATGGAATTCATGGGATTCTACCAAGAGGCCATAGATTCGTGTGAAAATTATGCTGGGACACCAAACATGACGTTCACAGATCAGCAAGTGACCGTCATGCCTTTTCATCCAGATTTTCCCAAGCAACAACACAAGTTGCAACAGTTAGATCCATCCATGTTTGGTGGAGAGGAGATGATGAGAAGCGAGGCCAGGTTGCACACTACGTGTGCCCCTTTTCCTACCTTTCATATTCTTAGAGACTCGGATCTCCATGACGTGAGGAGCATTGGAGAATCGGATATCTCACGGTCGGTTCACTCGCTTCTGAAACGGAATGATGGCACGACTAAACGCCTTGGTTTGTCGAAATTGCAGCAAATGATGGCAGACTACCGGGGCGAGCTTGAAAGGTGATCGTAATGATCGAATAACCATGAATTCGGCCCTTCCATATTGATGGGCAGACACTGCCACCTACTATTGTTAGGCCGCCACAGGCACTTAATTATAGACCTGGGCATTACAGGAAAACAAAAGAGATGATTGACTGTCATGAAATCATCAAAATTTATTTATGGCCGGAAACCGGAGCTACAAGATTGAGCATACGTCAAAATTCAAAGGTACTTTGCTATGGAAGCTTGTTAGGTGAGCTTCTTGCTGCTTCCTTGCTCCAACCTGTGTAGCTGTCCAAGGAAGTCCTCTGCTCTACAAAGCGATTCACCAACAGATGTATTGTAGGTATCCATGTACAAGCTCTCCACGAATGTCCGGAACATTTCCTTCCCGCCCGATTTCTTGAAGACCCCGCCTTGATATTCCAGTGTGTATTTTCCACACATGCTTACAATTGTCTTGAGGAACTGTAAGATAAAGAAGCGAAGCGACCAGGAGTTTACCAACTTGGGATAATCTATAAAGGCCCTGGAGCTGCCTAGATGTGTCAAAGCTTTGATCAACCACTTGATGCGAACACGCTTGACGACATCTTCTTGAAGGCAACCATTCATAGCACGCAATTCCTCGTCCAGAGTGACCCCTTCTGCGACGTCTTCTTCGATGGTTGCAGCAAGATTCATGTACCAACAAGCATCGCTGAATGCAACGTAGGCTGTACTCGCTACTGCGTCCTTGTTCTTTGATGCCGGATCAATGGCTTTCACAAGTTCCGGTTCTGCGCCTTTGCACATTCCAAAAAAGCCAGCATCCAATGCAACTTCTGCATGCTTTCGCATGATCTCCGAAGTAACCGGTTCTTCCTTTCGATGTTCGAGCTCAATCCATCCATCAGCCAATTTATTGGCATACTCTACCAAGATATCTTTGTGCGCCTGAGGCAGAGCCAAGAAGATTGTATCAAAACGATGGATATTCAGCGTTATGTCCACGTACATGCGGTTGCGAGGTCGAGAGTCAAAATCCCAGCGAATTGGAGGACAACCACCCTCGTCATTGTTTTTGTGTGTATAATCATCCGGAACGCCAATAACCGTTTCATCTTCCTGTAAGAGTCCGGCCAACCGCTTGGGTAGCAACTTTAAACCTTGAATGCGATCTTCCTCGTCCAAACAAACATCGGCCCAAGTATCCTGAGTACGAAAAATAATAAATCCCATCAAGCAAAGGCGTGCGTACTCGGTTCCAAACAATCCCATAGCGCCAGAGGCAGAGCGGCCAATAGTACCTCCCAACTTCCAAAGAAGAACATTTGGATTGGTTTCCTCCCACACCTTGTTGTCGTAGGGACGATGACGACGGAGAATGCCCTGAAACGAATAGTATTTTTGTTCCAAAACAAACGAGTACGTGTACGCCAGATAGGACACCACATGGAGGCCGAGGACGGGGTATTTGACGCTGGGTGCACTGTCGCGATCCAACAACACAATTCCGACCAAATTCAAGGCCATAACATAATGACTGTCATTTTCCCTACACCTTTATCGGGGTAGATATAACATCGGTAGATTGTGTAAATTCCATATGGTAGAAATCGTGGATCTTGGTGCATCATAATCGCCGCCGCCAGACTAATGATGACAGCTGTATTGGTAGGTCCAAGTACCGTCGCTGTAGTCTTGATACTAGTATCCTTTTCATGATGATAATCTTTGAGTTGTGCCCACAACATAGTGGTTCCCCAAGCAGCAATGCCCACGTCCGGCATCCACATTCCTTGCCCTACCAAGTACGGAAAGGGCATGTACGTCCAAGCAGCCACGACGACATCCAATGGAAATCCAACACTCTTGACCAAACTCACATCGTGCATGGGAATGCCCATAAATAGTCCATTGTACGCATATTGTCCTGCCACTTCCAGGATCAAAAAATATTGGGCTCCAAACAACCACCACGCACCATTCCTCTCATTATGCACACAAAACGACAGTACTGTCATACCCAAGGCCGTGCTAGTAGCCATGACATAATACCACCACAGGGCAGTCCGGGAATTGGCCTTGCCTCGAGAACACGAAAATTCACGTCCCTTTTCCGCCATGTCACGATCCCAATCCATGTAATCATTGCCAGCATTGCATCCCAATTGAAAGATGAATCCAAAATACAGGGCCATCCAAAATTGCGCATGGTCACTTCCATGGTGATGATTGTTGTACAAGTACAAAAAGGACGACACCAGGCCCATGGCAGGTCGGCCGACTTGATAGGCCTCCCGAATTACTTCCAAGGGGTACCACATAGTTTCGACGAGGGCCCACTTCTTAGTAAATGCTTTGTGAAGAGGAACAGATGCTTGTCTTTTGTTGGGAACTTTGTGGGTCGTTCGGATCTAGGTGTCGCTTTTTTTCTTTCTCTCGCAATTTTGTTGTTGAGAAAGATGCAGGAGATGGATCGTTCTGTGCAAGTATAAAGGAAGACGCAAGAGCAAATTCTTGTTCAAAGTAGGAAAAACTTTTCAGGAGTCCTTTCGATGAATTCGCAGAGAAGAGCCTGTGGGTCAGTCGATGGATGGGTGTTGAAATTCACAGAAGGTAGCTAGCTATTGTTGCCAAGTAACTAACTTAAAAATATGAACACTTTCTTTAGTCAGAAGGGTTGACGCTCGGAGTAGCTAGCCGATGTATCTAGCTAGCTATCTACTAGCTAGCTAGTAGGTTCAGAAGAAGGATGATGCCGTCAACGAGGATCGTAGGCAATCCAAAATGAGGCCATGCACGTTCTCATCAAATTATGGGATATCGGAGAAAATGATGTGCCACGCATCCTCGTCACTTCTTTCGACGGAATTCGCATGGGAGGAAAGAGGCAATTCATCAATGTTCATCACTGCAGTGATGAGCTTACTGTAGATCCTAGTTACCGATGACTCACACTCGCCCACAATATAAGAAGATGAGACAGAACAAGGTAGCTCACTCGACCCATGTAGACATCCTCACAGCCTACTTACCTATAGTAAGCTACTAATAGCTAGCTAGGAAATTAAGTTCTTTGAAGACGTTTATCAGCTTCTAAACCGGAATAGGTGGGCAGACTACAATGGTGTCTCGAGAAAGCAAAGAAGTACATGCATGTTCGTTGCTACTAATTCACTAAATACGTATCGTATCACAACGATTCCATCCCAGCCAAATCTTGGTTAGTTCCGGAGAGCTTCCTGGGCTTTCTTCTCATCAAAACCTTTGGGGGCAGGACCGGCGTTGGCTCCTTCATGCTCTTTTTTCGCTTCTTCGTATCGTTTCTTCGCGCTGGCAATGGTATTTCCTGCCATTTGCTCATACCGCGCCAGAATGGCTCGTTCGGTCCTCTCGACCAATAGGTTTTTGTTGGTTTGCAACCTCGTTTGGATTTGAGTCAGGCCAGTCCACCAGATCAGCACACTGGTGAGCTCGCCAGCGGTCGTGTTGAGACTTGGAATAAGCGAATCAAGGTCTTGATAGGAGTAGGCAAACTCAAACGTTGCAGCACCAGCCACCAACACCGGCACCCACACTTCAAGTCCGAGAGCCACAAAAGCAGCCGAGATACTGGTGAGCGTGACAATGCATACCTGAAGCCAAAATCGGTATCTTGTGTTTTCGGGGACATCCGCGTAGGTGTGGGTCAACTCTCTTTTTACCCGAAGATCGATGTATTCTTGTGTGTCTATATGCAAATGGTGCCTGTGAGCGAGTCTCCCCGTCTCGTTCGTTGGAGTAGTCGTTGGCGTCGTTGGGGCCGTCGATGTATTTGGCATTGAATAGTCTAATACATCTCTTCTTGTTGATATCCTTGTCATATTCTTTCTTCTCTCGGTCTCCTCGGGTGCCTTCTCTCCCTTTTCAAGGTCTGGCGCCTCTTTAGAGCCATCGTAAGGTTTTCTCCTTATGTTTCCCTCCGCGTACATCCAATCATGGGCAACTTTAAATTTCATCTTGGCTGGTGGATGGTTGCTAGTTTCCTGGCGCGAGTTCGAGGTGCCTTGAGTCCTGTGGGCGAGTTGGTCAGCTTCGGCACGCGCCGAAGCGACCGAAAAGATGGTCCCGGTGGACACTTCGGAATCCATGCAATCCGCAAATATTTTTTCGCAGGCATCCGCGAACCGCTCACGTGTCCTTTTCACATTATGCTCTCGATCACCAACAATATGACGGTAATTGTAAACACCTGTTCGGGTAAGAAATCTGTAGGACTCACTTTGTATCTTCTTTTCTGCCAACAAGAGGCAAGCATACTTGATCCCTGGTCTCAGGCCGGCATCTAGACTGATCAAAATGGAGCCAGTGATTGGGAGAATGATGTTGACGGCCTTCAGCAGCTCACCATAATTCAAGTTTTTGTTGAACTGACTGTGCACAACCGTTAGGACCGTTGTAAAAAATAGGGTTGTCCTGATTAGAATCTGAAATAGGGTTGCCTGTAAGTTGTATCGACGCCGGGCTGCTGCGAGGACTTCTTCCAGCTTCAGAGCTGCGTCAATGGAAGCATGGTCTTTCCCTCTACCACCAAATTCAGGTATGTCCTCTCCGAATGTTGCCAAGAATCGCGTCACCCTATCCTGAACATCAGTCGAATTCACGTAACCATTGACATCCAATATTTCGCTTCGGTCAGGGTTGAAGCCAGGCGCCAGGCTTTGGAAAGTTTCCGCGACAATCTTTGCCCTCGTCCACAGATAATCATCATACGCCAACTGCTTTCTAAATTTCTCTGGGGGGAAATTACTTTTAATAAATTTTTTCATTTCATCGCGCGTCTTGAGTTGTCCATAGTGAATCAGCTCACCCAGAGCCAGCAACCGCGCAGCAGCATTGGAAACTGCACCTGTATTTTCAAGGACAAAAATTGGCTGGTTCGTTCGCAAAGCGTTTTTGACATACTCGAATTCATATTCACTTGAACCACAGGCAAAGATTCCCACTGGAAACATTTTCATAAAAACCTTTTCAAATCGATCCCAGTCATCAGCCATTTCAAATACAAGCCGGTGGGAACATTTCTGTGCCAGCTCGCTGAAGTCGCATGTGCCGAGGCCATCGTCGGGATCTTCGTTCTCCCAATAATAGCAGTTTTTGTCTTTCTCGACTTTTATTTCCTTTCTGGGATCATCTCCGAGACCGACCACATATTCATCGTTGTTTGTAAAGATTTCTTCCTCTTCGACCAAACAAGAGCAGTCAAACAGCCCTACGCAGGGCACATCTCGTGATGCGGCTGCTTCGCATGCAAGCACTGCGGCTTCATTTCGACTACTTGGATCGGTAAGAAGGTACATTGCATTCGAAGTCTGGGCACAGACATCTGCAATACTTTCCATAATATTCCTCACTCGATCCATTGTCAGTGCTATTTGATAGTGATCGCGACCCTCCTGCGCAAATTTCAAGCTTTTATCTCGCAAGGATTCATTGACTGGACAATTCTTCTCTGTTTTTGCATCCTGATATTTCTGCCAATCCGTTTCCTCCTTATCCTTATTTGGCACAATACCATAGCCATTGGGAATCACAAATGCAAGGTCAGGTAATTTGATTCCAAGGGCAGCGAGGAGGTCGTGGAATCCTTTCTCGGTCTCAAAGACATAGTTATCCGGAACAAAGATAAACTTTCCCTTGCTCCCACCTCCGAAATCAAGTATTCCATGTCGAAGTGCCTTGCTTTTGTTGCGCCTTTCTTGCTCTTTCTTCTCCTCTTCGTCGACTTCCTTTTCGATTTCCTTCTCATCTTGTTTGCATAGCTCGTCATCATGCTCATCGCCACGCCCATACAAACCATAGCAGAGTTGACACACGGCCTCCTCCTCGTCAGTCCCACCATCATTATCTTTCCCTTCTTTGCTTTCACTTGGCTCGGACTTTGGCTCAAGCTCGCCATCTGTCGCATCCTCCTCTTTTTTAGTGGTATTGTTACTGTCGTTTCCCGCAACTGGGATCGCTTGTTCCTTTTCTTCTGCTTTCTCCTGGTCCTTCTCCTCTACTTCCTCCTTTTCTTCTTCTTTTCCTTTTTCCTCTTTTTCCTCGTCTTCATCATCATCTTCGGGGGCCCCTTCGTCTCCTTCACTATCTGGAGTAGAAGCGTCAACGCCAACGTTGTCTTCTTTGGCTTTGGATTCTTGGTCATCGCTAGCTGCTTGGATACCCTCCTCAATGTCTGGTTCTTCTTTTTCGGGATTCTTCTCCTCCTCTGGGACGATCATTCCTTTGTCTTTAAGGATGGCACGTTGGAGAGAAGAGGGGCGAACGGATGGGCTGTTATCCACAGTGAGAGGCTCTGGCGTCGTCGCCGCGGATGAAGTCTCGACCGAGTCAAAGGTCGAGACTGTGTCAATGGTTCCACCACCATTTCCTCTTCCTCCTCTTCCTCTTCCTCCTCTTCCACCTCTTCCACCTCTCCATCCTCTCCCTCCTCCTCCTCCTCCTCCTCTTCCTCGAATCTCAGACAGCATTTGAAAAGACATGGCGACCGAAATGAAAATTTGTAAAAAGGGTAAAGTGTTGAATGAATAATAAAGAAAGTAAACTTCTGGCACAAAAAAGAATGTGGTTACTTCAGGACCCACTACTATTGCTACTAGCTAGCTAGCTATTAGTAGTAATTCGATTGCAAAAAACGACCCTAATGAAAAAGATTCGATGACTCGAAGAAGGACCGTCACCAACGGGAGGGTGTCATTCTAAGGGCATCCTATCGTAGGGCACTGCCGCCCAGGAAGAGGGAAGTGCGTACAACTAGTCTACGTACAATTCAACTAATCCAGTACCTGTCAATCCGGTGACCCGAAGGAAGTAGGATCGCCACTACGTGCTGGCATGGGTAGCACTACTACGTATCTGGTACTTGCCAGTTAGCTGGGTCATTCCTACTAGCTAGAGGCAGTAGGCCATTATGT
>ENA-ORBV01011977-ORBV01011977.1-microbial-mat-metagenome-genome-assembly--contig:-NODE-11977-length-13481-cov-4.429126_pt1 | contig 13481 bp, 9 predicted proteins | sample MGYA00237777_ERZ505514 | MGnify/ENA primary metagenome ERZ505514 (study PRJEB26160, sample SAMN06269048) | microbial mat metagenome | isolation source: Oligotrophic lake microbial mat | place...
AAAGGGGAAAAAGTTATCAGGACCAAGTTGAAAGGCTGAAGTGGCAGAAAGTTCAGAGAGCGGAGCTGCCCATTTTTCCTCTGATTGCCATCGTCTTCCCGCACGACCCATTTACCCACGGACGCACAGGAGCGCTGAGGTGGCTCGCATAGCTGAAGATGGAGAAGCCACTGACTCCCATTCTCAGACACCGTGGTGTTGATGATAGGGGTAATTGAATTTAATCTATTGACAGAGTATAAGAATATTAATGCAGTTTATCAAAATCCAATAAACAATAGTAAATTAAGTATATATGAATCCAAGAACAAATCCATATGCGCCGGGTGCTGGCACGTCGCCTCCCGAGTTGGCAGGACGTGATGAGATTATTGAAAAAGCTTCTATTGCCGTTGATCGATTTCGCGGAGGAAGAGCCTCCCGGAGTTTGTTGCTAGTAGGATTACGGGGGGTCGGAAAAACGGTTCTCCTGACCAGGATCGCACGGGATACAGAAGGCAAAGGGATGATTGTGGTCGCAATTGAAGCGCCAGAAAAAGGCAGTCTTCCGGCCTTGCTGATTCCACCATTGAGGACGGCTCTCTTGAAATTGGATAAAATGGCAGGTGCGGGGGATATGGCAAAAAAAGCTCTCAGGACATTGGGCGGCTTTGTTTCAGCGATGAAATTAAAATATAAAGATATCGCGTTTTGTTTGGATTTGGGGAGTGAGAGTGGTCTGGCTGATACCGGCAATCTTGAAAATGACTTGATTGATCTTTTTACACAGGTAGGAAATGCGGCAAAAGAAAAAAAGACTGCATTGGTTTTTTTATTGATGAACTCCAATATGTTGAGGGAGAGCAATTTGCATGTTTGATAACCGCTTTGCATAAATGTACACAGCGACAATTGCCCATCGCTTTGATTGGCGCGGGTTTGCCGTAACTAGTAGGGCAGGCGGGGCGGGTAAAATCATACGCAGAGAGGTTTTTTGAGTTTCCTGAAATCGGGCCATTAACCGAAAAAGATGCTCGCATGGCTCTCATTGCACCGGCAAAAGAACTCGCGGTGGATTTTGAGGAGGAGGCATTGGTGGAGATATTAAAGCCAACACAGTCTTATCCCTACTTTTTGCAGGAATGGGGAAAGCATAGTTGGCAATCTGCCGATCAGTCACCCATTACATTGGCCGATGTCCAGACGGCCAGTGAATTGGCTATATCCGACTTGGATGCCAGCTTTTTTCGAGTGAGATTTGACCGTCTCACACCCTTAGAAAAAAAATATCTGAGAGCGATGGCGGAGTTAGGGCCGGGGCCTCATCGATCAGGAGATATTGCAGAGTCACTCCATAAAGAAGTCCAAAGCGTGGCTTCAATTAGAGCGTCACTGATCAATAAAGGTATGATTTATAGTCCCTCTCATGGAGATAATAGTTTTACTGTTCCTCTCTTCGACAGATATATGAAAAGAGTCATGCATCATGGTATCGACTGAGTTTTTTTCAGATCATGGAGACTGTTTAAATTATTACCCCCACTGACACAAGGAGTCGACGTAAGCGGCGGAGCCGTCGCGCAGCCAGCCGTCGAGTTGGGCTTGGTCTTTGAGCTGTTGGCCGCGGAAACGGGGCACGACGACAAAACCATTTTTCAGGTCGGGTAACGAGGACATGTCGCCCCAGAGCTTTTCAAACTGGGTCACGGGGAATACGTCTTCCTGGCCCTGGCCCCAGCGTTTTTTTACATCCTTCAGGCTAATGTAACTCGGCATACGCGCACTGAAATCGCGGATGGCTTTTGACACTTTTGATTCATTAGTCAAATCCTGCCGGTTCAGACCAAAGGCCGCCAATAACGGATCGATCTCGATCCATGTCGTCATGGAGTTATAATAACGCAGATGGAACTCCGCCTCTTCATTCGGCAGGGCTAGGCCTTCCACCAGGCGCACCTGTCCATTGACGCGGGCGAGGCCACCCCCACGGTCGTCGATGCGACGGCTGATGACTTCAAAGGTCAGGGTAGATCCCCGTTTGCGGTGCAGGCCGATGAGTCCCGCGTCGCAATTTGCGCCGAGGGTGTCGATATTGTGCAGCATCAAGGTTTTTAGTTGAGGCCGCTGAGCGAGTAATTTGTGCAGGGTACCGTTGCGCAGGAGGTTAGGAATCTCGAACCAGTGGCCGACGGGGTGGAGACATTGTGCGGGCAAATTGTCCGTGTAATCCTTAGTTTCCCCGGTGGTTTTCGCCCAGTTGATGAGGGCGGCATTGAGGCTCTCGCGGACCTTTTGTTTTTGTACATCTAATACCTGATGACTGGTTTCTTCCCAGGCGAAACGCAGGTCGTGCTCCGTCGGGATCATGCGTAAGCCGATATTGCGGCCTTCAGACAGGAGTAACGGGCCGGGGTAACCGTAATTTTTCTGCCGTTCGAGAAAACGGGCAATCGCCCCGTGGGTCAGGTAGCTGGTACTAATAATATGGGGAATGTCACACGCAAATTGCGCGGAGGTCTTCCGGCTTTTGGCCAGATGGGTTTCGATAAAAGTGCGGTGGCGTGCGTGGAATTTGCAATAGGGATGGAGGCCTTTGACGACCCCGGACCCTTGGGTCCAGCGGCTGCCGACTCCGGCGGCGAGGGAAATGACGGCGACTTCACCCGCACGCAGGGCTTGCTCACCGAGGGCGATGATCTCGGGCGCGATTTGTCCGCGGGCATCGTCGATATCTTCATCGCGGACATCCTCAATGACTGTGTCTGCTGGCAGGCGGTTATGGGAAAGACCGATTTGTCCGGATTTTAAATCCTTCCTGATCTGCTCATGCAGCTCGGGGTCAAATCCATTTTCTTTTAATAATTTCTCCAGGGCCCTTTGATTATCAGCGGCACTAGCGATATTTTTTGCCTCGGTTTTTTGGGCCAAGCCGGGTAACTGTGAGGATGCACCCGTGAGCAAAGTGGCGTAGGTGCCGTGGGAGTTAATGGCAAAGTCATAGACGACCGGATCCATGGCGAAGGGGAGGGATGTTTCGAATTCCTCTTTGGTTTCCTGCATGATTTTTTGCAGGGCAATTTGCGCTTCGGCCTTACGTTCAGGAGAAAAAATAAAACCCATCCCGCCCCCAGCCATCCCGCCGAGCATCCAGAATCCTTTGAAGTCTGAGGTGAATTCCCTTTTGACTTTTTCAATGAGGGTTTCCGTATAAGCATTACTGGCCCAAGGGATGATTTTTTGTAGGGGACCAAAAAAGTTATGAGTGGTGGTCTCGCCGACTTTATTAATATCCCCCGTCCTGAGGGCATCGAGGATCGTATCCATGATAGCGATGGCTTCCTGGCGTCCGGTCCATTCTTCCTTCAAGCGGAGGAGATACTTTTCCGTGACCATCTCGAGGATCGGGCCGACATTTTGCGCCATGCCACCGTGGACGAGGACGAGGCTGTCTTGCAATTTGCGGCGTGTGATGTCACTGGCGGCTTCCTGCCCGAGGATATGGTGTTTGGGCATGAGTCGTCCGCGGCTAATCCCGTATTCAGGGTCACCCTCGGCACTGTCCTCACCCGTAATAAGTTTGATACCGGGGAAAAGGCCTCCGGAGTCCTGCCAGCCGCCCCCGGAGCCACCGATCCATTCCCCGAGGATTGCTCGGGCCACGACGATCCGGCGTTCCTCGTCGGAGAGTTCGCCCGTGAGATGACGTGCTTGGCCGGTCGCCCGCATACAGGCCGAGATGAGGGCGGCGAGGAGATTAGTCGAGACGGCCAGACGTGAGCCTTTCGGGATATTATTCACGTTACTGACGATTTCGAGGCCGTGGCCGGGCGCGATCATTTGGCCAAAGAGATCAGCCAAGGAAACATTTGACCCCTCAAGGCCGGAAGGAATCAAGCCCGAGGCGATGACCGCAGCCTTGAGTAACCCGAGGTAATCCCGGGCAAAGTCAAAGACTTCATTTATGTCACTGATCTCCGCTGTGGCCCCGAGGTCGATACTCGTCAGGCGCAGGACAGGTTTATCAATGACCCGGAGATAAGCCTCGACCGGGGGGCGCGGGGCCTTATCCCGGCCATGGACACCGAGGTCGATCGAGATATTAAGCACTTTCGCCCCTTGGGGGAAATCCATGCCCAAAAAGAAAATGTCGCTCCACGCACTGTGCGAGAGGTCCATACGAACAGGTGTTTGCTCTTGGAGCACCGGATAAAGCCCGCTTACGGAGTCGCGCTCGAGTAATTTGCCCTGGAAACGAAGTGGTTGATCCAGCGGGTGTCCGATGCGGAACATCCACTGGTTACCGCGTACACTTTTGACACTGCGCCGGACTTGGTCGGCCAATGTCTGGAAGGCTAATCCGTGGTAGGCAGCGGCCAAGGCACTGAATACAGCATCCGTCTCACCCGTGTCCGCCATGGTATTCCTGAAAAAGCTGATAGCCTCCTCAAACCGGCGGTTTAAAAGTTTCTCATAACCTTCATGGGGAACAAGGCCTTCTGTTTTTTTTGCCAGCTTGTGTGGGGCAAAATAACGGAAGAGGGCGTGTTGGAACATCAGGGCCCGGACTTTTTCATAGAGATTTGGGCTGGATTTACGGAAGCTTTCGAGTTCGGCAGAGGCTGCCAGGAGCAAGTCCAGACTGGCGGTTTTCGAGAAGTCCTCCAGGGAGGAATTCCTGACGGTCTCATCCTGGGAAGAGATGATATCGACCAAGGTCATTACTGAAGAGGGGGTGCCGGACATAGGGGGGAGATCAGGATTTGCGGGGGAGCAGTCTTTCGCGTTCGGATAAGACATCGGCGATCTGGGCGATAATCGCCTCACGATCTTGCCCACTCAAACCAAAGGCAAGTTGCGCGGAGAGGATACCGTATTTCACCCCGATATTGAATCTCTGGCCTTGGATCTCCAGGGCGAGGTATTTTTCAGAACGTCCGAGGAGGGAGAGGGCGCAGGAGAGATTAAAGGGTTCCGCGGATTTTGTGGATATCTCCGAGAGCAGAGAGATAACCCCGGGGCTGAGTACATGCATCCCGAAAAAGCAGAGGTAATAACCTGCACGTTGGCCGGGGACGATCAGGTGTTGCTCCGCCTCGGTCGGGGTGGGTTTCTCGACGACAGTTTCGACTTGGTAGAGGAGGCGTTGGTTATCGACGATCTTGCCACCGATGGTGCCGTAGAGGGTGAGCATCGTTTCGCGGGTCGAGTGCACCCCGGAAACGGCGCAATCCTCGGCGCGGGCGGTATCGACGAGTTGCTGCATGCAGCTTTTGGTGGTGTGGCTGAGGAAAAGATGGTCGCCGACGAGGTGGAGGAATCCTTCATTACCCACAAAGTCCCGGGTCCGCAGGATAGCGTCCCCGTATCCACGCGGGTGGTCTTGCTCGATAAAAGTCAGGTATTGCGCAAATTGCGGCGCACTCCCGAGGAAATCGTTCTTTGTGCCGGGGGTGATGACCAGAGCGATTTGTTTGATCCCGGTTTCCAGGACCTCATTGAGGATAATCGAGAGGGCGGATTTCTGGATGCCATCCCGGTCAACCAACGTTTGGAAAGGAAGGGCGTGTTGGCCTTTACCGGCGTAAGTAATAACAGCTTTGTTAATCTGCATAATATGAGGAGGTGAATTTGAATTCATCTAAACCTTTTATTTTTCTTTTGCAAAACTAAAGATTTTTGCGCTGAAGGCCCCGGAAAATAGGATGGCAGATCAATCGTTTCCTTCCCTTCACGGACAGGGAATGAAAGTGGTGGAGGGTAAAAAAAAAGCACCCCGGAAAACCGGGGTGCTCGAATGACAAAAATATTTTTTGTACTGTGATCGATTAGAGGATTTCTTCGAGGATGAGTTTCTTGTCGGCTTCAGAGAGGCCGAGCTTGCGCAGGGCGACCGGGCCGTCTTTACAGACTGGATCGAGGGAATCCAACGGAGGAAGGTCATCACGTTTCCAGAAAAGGCCGATGGGGATTTCTTGGCCAAATTCAAAACCGCGTTTGATCGCGTTATCAAAGTCCTTCGGATCGTGACCTTGTTCTTCCAATATCTTGATGCGGGGATTAAAGAATTTATATTCGTATTCCTTATTCCAAGTCACGCAAGGGCTGTAAACATCGATAAAAGCAAAACCTTTATGCTGGATGCCGCCTTTGATCAGGTCGGCAAGGTGGCGTTGCTTTGCACTGTAACCACGGGCGACGTAAGTCGCACCGCCGACGATGGCCATCGGGATCGGGTTGATCGGGTTTTCGACATTTCCTTGTGGGGAAGTCTTTGTCTTGAGGCCTAACTGGCTCGTCGGGGAGGTCTGACCGGTGGTCAGGCCGTAGATTTGGTTATCCATGACGATGTAGGTGATATCGATATTACGGCGCATGGCGTGGATGAAATGTCCCACCCCGATGCCAAATCCGTCTCCATCACCACCAGTGGAGATGACTGTCAGCTCGTGATTGCCCATTTTTACACCACCGGCGACGGCGACACCGCGTCCGTGGAGGGTGTGCATGCCGTAGGTATTCACATAACCGGGGAGATTTGATGAGCACCCGATACCGCTGACGATACAGACGTTATAGGGTTCGATCTGGAGTTCCCCCAGAGCTGTCTGGATCGCTGCTAATACGGAGAAGTCACCACAACCGGGACACCAATCAGGGTGTATTTTTCCTTTGAATGTGTCTTTATTAAGTGTGGTGGCTGCGGGGGCGGCTACCGTTTTTTCTTCAATGACGCTTGTGCTCATTTTTTTTAAGTTCCTCTGGTGGTTAAAATTAGACGCAGATTTCGTGCACAGGCACGTATTGTGCGACATTCTTAGCTTTGATTTCTTTGACTCCGTCGACAATGTGGTGGGGCATGAATGGCTCACCGTCATATTTGCGGATATGGGAGTGGGCATTAAAGCCAGTTTCCGAGCGGAGGTAACGGGCGAATTGACCGCTATAATTATTCTCCACAATGATTACTTTCTTAGACTTGCTGAGGATATTGATGATTTCTTCCCCGTGGAAAGGAACGATCCAGCGGATCTGGAGTTGGTTACAGACGATGCCTTCTTCGGCGGCGAGTTTTTCAATCGCTTCGAGAACGACGCCTTCAGTAGATCCCCAACCGACCAATGTGACGTCGGCGTTTTCAGGGCCAACGAGTTTCGGGGCGGGAACATGTTTTTCGGCACCGATCAATTTGCGCATGCGTTTCTCGTGCATCATGACACGTTTGGCGGGATTTGTAAATTCATCGGAGATCAAAGTACCGTCTTCATCATGGTCATCGGAAGCGGCGGTGAAGATGTGTCCAGGAGTACCGATAACGGCGCGTGGGGAGATTCCGCTCGGGGTGTTTTTATAACGCAAGTAGGTCATGTCGTTATAACCGCCGTAGGGATTATCCTTGGATTGGGCATCGGGGAAGATCATCTCGCCGCGGTCAATCTTTGGACTCAGGTTAATCTTATCGGTATCGATAGTGCCACGGCCTTCGGAGATGAGCAGGTCGCTCAAGATGATGCCGGGGCATTGGAGTTTGTCGGTGAGATTAAAGATTTCGGGAACAACTGAGTAGCAGTCATCAATGCTCGTCGGGGCGACGATCACACGGGGATAATCCCCATGTCCGGCACCGAGGGCTTGCCAGAGGTCGGCTTGCTCGGTTTTAGTCGGCAGACCCGTCCCGGGGCCACCGCGCTGGACATTGATCGCGACGACAGGGATTTCCATAATGGAGGCTGCGCCGAGGGCTTCGGTCATCAGGGCAAATCCCCCACCGGAAGTGGCGAACATTGTCCGCGCCCCTGTGGCTGCTGCACCATAAGCCATATTGGCGACACCGATTTCGTCTTCGACCTGGCGGACCATAATGCCGAGACGCTCAGCATATTTCGAAAACCAGTGGAGGACACCCGTGGAAGGGCTCATCGGATAAGCACAATAGAATTTCACACCGGCAGCCGCACCAGCCATGGCCAAGGCGGAGTTCCCTTCGATAAAGCCGAGGGGTTTCTTCTTATCTTCGAGTTTCGCGTAGGATTTGAAATTTGCTGTGGCATATTCGTAACCGGCTTTAGCCACGTTTGTCGTCGCTTCAATAACGGCATCACCCTTTTTCTTGAATTTCTTGGCGATGTCGCTTTGGAGGAATTTGAAGTCGATTCCGATTAGGGAGAGGATGGCCCCGACCCCGATGGTATTAATATTGAGTTTATTCGTATTTGCCCCTTGGACTTCTTTCACGGGAAGTGGGCAGAGGTTAACGCCAGCGGCAGCTTCACCGGGTTTGATTTTGTCACCATCAAAGAGAACGTATGAGCCGGCTTTCATCAGCTTCAAATGGCGGTCCATGGTGTCTTGATTCAAACACAGGAGGAAATCGATTTTATCCCCGTGACTTTTCAAGGGCTCATCACTCACTCGGATCGTCAGGAAGATGTGACCTCCACGAATGATCGATTGGAAGGCATTATAAGCGTTAAGGTGATAACCATTCCGGGAGAGAGCAAAGGCGAAAACATCACCTGCTGCTGCGATACCCTGACCAGCTTCACCACCGATAGCAATAGCAAAATCAACTTTAGACATGTAGAGAATAGATAGTCGATTCCCTCAGAGAATCAAGAGGAAGTGATATTTTTTATTTTGTAACGGAACAAAAAAGTCAACTTTACAACCGCTTATGCTTTCGAAACTATCCAAGATAGCTTTTCGTCTTTAACGTTACAATTTATCATTTTAAGGTTAGCCGGCAGTAAAAGAACATCTCCTTTAGCGAATGATTCCCCGTTTATTTCTGATTTTCCTTCAAGACAAATCCAGATTTCAAAGCTTTTTGTCTGCTTTTCGATCGTAAAGTCTTTGTCGCTCAAATGGTAGCTAGCACTAAAATACTCACAGCTGGCCAAGGATTGTTCCTTGTTTTGTGACGCAATTTGCCCGTCCTTCGGTGAAAAAGATAAGTCGGTGGGTAGATTCCCTTCATTAATTTGCGCCGAAAGGGCGGGTTCATAATCATCAAAGATGATGGATTTCATGGATTGTTCGACATGGAGCTCCCGTGGACGACCCCAATCATAGACTCGATAAGTCGTATCGGAATTCTGTTGGATTTCGACAATCACATTACCCGCATCGATCGCATGTAACCTGCCGGAGGGAAGGAACATAACATCACCGGCTTTGACCTTGAACCGGTGGCATAGGGGTTCTACTTCATTTTTCTCAAGAGCCTGGGCAAATTGCCCACGGGTTACCCCCTTTTTTAGACCAGCGATCAAGTGGGCTTCCGGGGCCGCATCTGCAATGATCCACATTTCCGTCTTGGGTTCACCACCGAGAGAGTCAGCTATTTCGGCGGGGGGATGCACTTGGAGGGAGAGACGCTCTTGTGCGTCAAGGAACTTTATGAGCAGAGGGAAACGGCCTTTCAGCAGGGGGACTTCACCCGTCAGGTCTTTGCCGAGGATATCGATTACCTCGTGGAGGGTTTTCCCCGCGAGGCTGCCGTTAATGATTTGGGTCTGTTCCTGTGGACGGTCACAGATTTCCCAAGACTCGCCAATGACTTTTCCGGCGGGTAATGTGCGGTTAAAGACCCTTTCCAGATTGCGTCCTCCCCAGACACGTTCCATATAAAGAGGTTGGAATTTTAAAGGGTAAAGATTTGTCGCGGTCATCATATCCACTGAGTCCTAAAACAAATTGCTCCAGATGGCAAGACCGGGAGATCCGGATAAAAACATTATTCATGACTGAATTGTCCGGTATCAATCAGTGCGCCGTGAGCCTGCAGCCATTTGCACCACTCACCTGTGGGTATTTCAAGCAAGTTGCTCCCCTATTTGGGTATTCAAAGAAGGTTTCCCCAATGGCAACCACGGAGAGGCTAGATTCAACAAAAGTTTTTTTGTCGCATTTTGTGTTAGATTTTTGCCGAAAGAACCGTTAGTAATAAAAATCTTCAATCCAAGGACGGGTGGCAGAGCGGTTGAATGCGGCGGTCTTGAAAACCGCTTAGGATGAAAGTCCTACGTGAGTTCGAATCTCACCCCGTCCGCCATTTTAACCTCTGTTGAAATGTTTCTTTCCTCCAAGATTCGAACCCCCGGTTCGACTGCCCCTGCGCAACTTGCGCCGATTCCTTTCTGTGGGCGCAGCCATTTGGCAGTAAATCCGTAAAAACAAATTACGCGGAGATGGATTTTCTAACGATGGGTGAGGACTTGGCTGATGGCTTTTGTGAGGTCCTCAAACGAAAATGGTTTTTGGATGAATCCGGCTGGTTGTTGTCCGGGGAAAGATTCTTCCGATGTTTTAGTAGAGTAACCGCTGCAGATGATGACCTTGGTATCGGGATTGATTTTCAGGAGTTCCTGGAAAGTTTGTGCTCCACTCATTTCCGGCATGGTTAAATCCAGAAGGACGAGGGTAATGATATCATGATCTTTTTTGAAGATATCTAATGCTTCGACCCCGTTACGTGCGGACATGACATGAAAGCCCATGGTGGAGAGCATCCGGTCGGCCAGCCGCCGGGAAGGGGGTTCATCATCTATAACCAGTGCTGTGCCTGTGAAGTGGTCATTTATTTTCCCAGTGCTGGGTGGAAATTCATTACTGGCGGGAAGTCTGGTGATGGGGAAGAGCACGCGGAAAGCGGTGCCTTTGGCCGGTGAGCTATCGACTTGGATCGTGCCTTGGTGGCTACGGACGATGCCCATGACTGTGGCCAGTCCGATACCGCGGCCGGAAACTTTTGTTGTGAAAAATGGATCGAAAATTTTATTTGTAGTTTCCTCGGACATGCCGCAGCCGGTATCCGTTACTTCGAGCCAGCCGTATGCACCTGCCGGGAGGCTTTCTTTGATATTGTCAGGGAAAATAGTGGGGGAGGATAAGATCGTGACTCCCGTGGTGACGGTGATCACACCCGGATGATTCCCGATAGCATCAGAGGCGTTGATGATGAGATTCATAATGACTTGTTTGACCTGGGCCTCATCCGCCTCGAAATCCGGCAAAGCAGGATCAAAGTGATATTGAAGTTTGCATTCTTTTGAAATAGATACGGCCAACAAACGTCCCATTTCCTCCACCAGCGAGGAGAGGTTAACGGATTTAATGACGAACTGTCCCTTGCCGGAATACGCCAGCATCTGGCGGGTTAACTCCGTGGCTTCTCGCCCTCCCCGTAAAGATTCCTCGATGTATTTATGGATGAGTGAGCCGGGAGTAGCGAGGTCTAGTGCTAATCCCGCATGCCCCATAATGGCGGTCAGAAGGTTATTAAAGTCATGGGCGATGCCTCCGGCTAGGATGCCCAGACTTTCGAGTTTCTGGGTATGTAAGACCTGGCGTTCCAGAGCCAGCCTTTTTTCTTCAGCTACTTTTCGGGGGGTGACATCCAAATGGGTGCCGCTCATCAGGTGGGGTTTATCATCGGGGGTCCACTCGATGACTTTTCCCCGGGCATTGATCCAGACCCATGATCCATCCTTGTGGCGCATCCGGAACTCGACATCATAATAACCTTCCAGGCGGGAGAAATGCTGGTCGAGGGATTTCAAGGCGGTGACGAGATCATCCGGATGCAGCCTCTGTTTCCAAGTCTCGACTGTGACGGGTTGTAATTCCTCCAGTGAGTATCCTAGCATCAAGGCCCATCGTTCATTGAGGGTTAATTTCCCCGTCTGGACGTACCAATCCCATGTTCCGGCATTTGTCCCTTCCAGAATATTGGCCACGCGGTTACGCTCCAAGATGATTTGTTGTTTGTCTCGGATACGCCCTCGAATGTCATCGATCAACGCCAGAAAATAGGCCACACGACCTTCGGGTGTCCGGAAACATTTTACAGAAATTTTGACGTGGATGATGCCCCCTCTTTTGTGCAAGAGCCTTTTATCCAGTGAGTAAGAATCGATTTTGCCGGCCATTGAGAGTTTAAACTCCTCCACATCAGCCGACAGATCATCCGGATGGGTGAGCCCGATCCACGTTAATACCGCGAATTCATCGTGGTTATATCCGAGCATTCCACAAAGAAAATCGTTGGCGTAAATCCTCCCGTTATCAGGAGTCGTCACAGCCATTCCGATCAGTCCCAAGTCAAAAAAATCCTGGAACTCGTTGAGCGTTTCGAGTTCTTTTCCCACTGCGCCAAAAGTGGCATAGTTCCCGGGTAGTCTCAATCCATAATTCTTGAAATTTAATATCCGTCATGCCGAGGGGTTATTCTTTGGTACGAAAAGTCTTTGTGCGTTTCCGGTTCTTCATGGTAATAGAGAATGGATTATATGAATGTAGCCACCTTGATTTCAGCCGGGCGCAAATTGTCCGGGCAGGTCGGAAAATTAAAATTTTCCCCGCCGGTCACACATGTTTATAATCCGCTTGATTATGCACGGGCACCCTATGAATCTTATCTCACGCAATTTGCGCCGGGCAAAAAAAGGGCGGTTTTTCTAGGGATGAATCCCGGGCCGTGGGGTATGGCCCAAACGGGGATTCCTTTTGGTGAAATCCCAGCCGTCCGTGACTGGATGGGGATTTGTGAAACGGTGGGTAAGCCGCCGGTGGAACACCCCAAACGGGCTGTTCAGGGATTTACCTGTGAAAAATCCGAGGTCAGTGGGCGACGATTGTGGGGGTTATTTAAGGAAAGGTATGGGACGGCAGCAGATTTTTTCCGGGAGCATTTTGTCTTAAACTATTGTCCTCTTGTTTTTATGGGGGAGACGGGAGCAAATATCACCCCGGATAAATTACCCGTTCCCGAAACGGAGGAACTTTTTTCCGATTGTGATGAGCACCTGAAAGTTTTTATCCGGGTTTTGGAGCCGGAGTTTCTTGTGGCCGTCGGAAATTTCGCCGAGGGTAGGCTCAAACAAATTGTGCCCGATGGGGTAAGGTTAACCCGTGTTTTACATCCATCCCCGGCGAGTCCGGCGGCCAACAGGGATTGGGCCGGGACAGCGACAAGGCAACTTCTGGCTGCGGGGGTATGGAGATCCTGACTTGAGTTTTTTCAAAAATGAATTATTGATAAGGAGATCACGTCTAACCTGTCATATTGAAACATTACCGATTAAACCTTTATGAAAACATCCCTCAAAAATTTTGGTGTAACCCTCATTCTAGCCGGTATGGTCGTCTCAATGACCGGTTGTGAAACAAGTCCCGGGACCGGTACTGTCGTCGGATCAAGCGCCGTCGGTGCGGGGGTCGGTGCGGCTTCTGGTGCCTTGATCGGTGGGGGAACCGGTGCGGCTGCAGGTGCGCTCATCGGTGGTGCCCTCGGGGCTGGGACAGGTGCACTGGTGAATTCCTCTAACAATAGCAAGACCGCTTATCCCGTCGCACAGCGCGACCGGAAAAATTATAATTACGCGATTAGTCCTTTCAACGGTGAGAAACTCTACGTCGGATCAAAGCCAAATGGTTCAAAAATGCGCGACCCCCAAGGGCGTGTTTTTGTGGTGGGCGAATAACTAGAAAACAGGGTGTGGATT